>WNFD01003619.1_pt1 | contig 39216 bp, 32 predicted proteins | sample 5400491 | NCBI WGS metagenome assembly WNFD01 (sample SAMN13153343, study PRJNA577476) | soil metagenome | isolation source: 120 cm saprolite under Douglas fir tree site 2 hole 2 replicate 2 | place: USA:California | collected 2015-04-18 | reverse complement strand
TTGGCGAAGTTCCGGACGCAAAAGTTTCTGAGATCACGGGAGCGCTCTCTGCGCTCAAGGCCGGGCCGTTCGACGTAAAATTTGAAAATGTTGGCTTCTTTCCTTCACCGAAGTCGCCGCGCGTTTTCTGGATTGGAGTACATGCCGGCGATGCCTTGCCGCAACTTGCCGCAGCCGTGAGTGAGTCATTGTTCACCATTGGTATTCCACGCGAAGAAAAAACCTATTCGCCGCATCTCACGCTGGCGCGCGCCGGCTCTGGCCGGGGACTTAATCAGAACCTGAAGGCGCTTACCAGCCTTTTGACCAATGAAGCCGAGGCGTTCGGTACAATGACGGGGCATGAATTCTTTCTCTATCGCAGCCAGCTCGGGCGCGGAGGCTCGACATACACCAGGCTGGAACGGTTTGGGCTGGGGTGACGACCGTGGTTAACGCATACCTCATCATCGTCGCCGTCGTAGGCTACCTTCTCGGCTCGATTCCTTTTGGCTTTCTGCTGGTGAAGTTTTTTCGCGGCGAAGACATTCGTCTCACAGGCAGTGGCAATATTGGCGCGACCAACGTTGCGCGGTCGGGAGCGAAGGGGCTTGGCATCGCCACGCTTGTACTCGACGCGATCAAAGGCCTGCTGGCAGTGGCGTTTGCGTGGTGGCTGGCAAATGCTAACAGTCAACCGCCACTACTTTATATGTCACACGCCGCTCTGGCCGCTGTCCTGGGTCATGTATTTCCCGTGTGGCTGAAGTTCAAAGGCGGCAAAGGCGTGGCTACGGCGCTGGGCGTATTCATTCTTTTATTCCCAAAGGCGTTGCTGGTCTCACTGGCGATTTTCATTCTGATCGTCGCCACTACGCGGTTCGTCTCGCTCGGTTCTATTCTCGCCTCTATTGCCTTCCCCATTGCCGCTTACTTCATCCACCATCCAGACCATAGAACGTTGGTGCCTGTCTGCGCGGTGAGCCTCATCGTAGTCGTGAAGCATCATGAAAACATTCGTCGTCTGCTGGCGGGCAATGAGAACCGGTTTGGCAGCCGCAAGGCCCCAGTCCCCGGGGGACAGTCATGAGCCGGATCGCGGTCATTGGCGGTGGGGCCTGGGGGACAGCGCTGGCCATGGTAGCCGGACGGCGTGGCGATCATCAGGTCCGGCTATGGGCGCTGGAAAAAGAAGTTGTCGCCTCGATCAGCAAGTCGAGAGTGAACGACGGCTTTCTGCCGGGATGTCCTCTGCCCGAATCCGTCAGCGCCACCGGCGATTTTAGAGAAGCACTGGAAGGCGCTGAGATCGTGGTCAGCGTCATGCCGTCACACCATTGCCGGCGCAGCTTTGAGCATATGGCGCAGTGGCTGCGCCCGGAAATGCTGTTTCTCAGCGCCACCAAGGGAATTGAAAACGATACCTTTCTCCGCATGACGGAGGTCATCCAGGAAGTAGTTGAGCGCTATTGCCATTTCATACCCAAGATCGCCGCACTCAGTGGGCCCTCATTCGCGCTGGAAGTTGCAGAAGGCAAGCCCACGGCTGTGACCGTCGCCTCGAAAGACGCGGAACTCGCCGCGCGAGTACAGAAAGAATTCAGCGACCCGCGGTTCCGTATATACGTCAGCGATGATCTCGTCGGAGTGGAACTGGGCGGCGCGCTGAAGAACGTGATTGCCATTGCCGCCGGGGTTTGCGCGGGTTCAGGCACCGGACATAACTCCGTTGCCGCGCTTATCACACGTGGACTGGTAGAGATGACTCGTCTTGCAGTGGCTTGCGGGGCCAAGGCCCAGACCATGGCCGGACTGGCCGGCATGGGCGACCTGGTCCTCACCTGCACCGGAGGCCTTTCCCGCAACCGCAGCGTGGGCATCGCTCTGGGCGAAGGCCAGAAGCTCAATGACGTTATTGGCGGCATGCACGGGATGGTGGCTGAAGGCGTGCTCACCACCAATGCGGCGATTGGGCTGGCGCGCAAGTCTGGCGTTGAAATGCCGATAACTCAACAAATGTACGCGATCCTGCATGACGGCAAGTCGGCACAGGATGCGATCCGCGAATTGATGACGCGTCCCGGAAAAGCGGAAGATCGCTTTTAAGCTGGTTACGCTGCCTGGTTAGCCGGACGGGCCTGCATGAAGCTCAGCATTGCCCAGACCACCGCATCATCTCCAATGGCTGTGTTCAGCATGGCGTGATACACCGGCCGGTTCGGCCATTCCACATTGAAGTACGTTTTGATGAAAGCTGCCCGTTCCCGGTCAATGCGCTCCACCAGATCTTCAGCCTCGGCCTGGCGCGTGCCCTGCGAAACCAGCCGCAGGATTTTATCCTGGCTGGGAGCATAAAGAAAGAAGCGCAACGTGTCATTCCGGTCCTGGAGGAAATGTTGTGAGCCTCGACCCACGATCACGCAGTGTCCTTCCGCCGCAGCTTTCTCCACCACGTGCTTTGAGACGCGCACAATGCTTTCAGAATCCAGCGCCTGTAGAGGATCCAGCATGAGGGGATCAACCTTCATGCTGCCTTCATAGCTGCCTCGGGTGAACGACTTGAGTAAACGGTAGTAAAGCGGATCGCGGCGTTCCTCGCGCTGTTCCACGGCGGAAAGCTGGCAATTGGCGGCGCGGGCGATCTCACTGGTCAGGTGCTGGTCCCACAGCTTCCAGCCAAGCTGATCAGCCAGCTTGCGCGCAATTTCCGATGCGCCGCACCCGTACTCCCGTTCAATGGTGATGATCCTGATCACAAGTGTCACCTCATGGCCGTGCGTCAATTCTTCTCAGGGCGCGAATCATACTGCTGATTCCGCGCAGCCGCAATTACTTCCCTTGCTGCCTGCCGCTCCGAAAAGTTAGATGCCGGGCGCGGGCAAACCGTAAAGTCGCCAGCCAACGGAAGAGCTCGCCGATTGTCGCGGTGCAATTTGGCAATTCCGGCGATTGTGGCAATCCCCGGCATGACTATGGTCCATGGACCTGGTAGCCACGTTTTTGCGGTAAATTTTGGCCATTTTCAGCTTACAATCTGACGATAAACCCTGGCCGTATGAAGCTACCTTTACCGACCCGAATTCCGATTATTTATGCAATTCTCGTGGTGCTTATCGCCGTCGGGGTGGTACCGCTCTATTTCTACGCGACCAAGGTCGTGGAGACCAATCGGGACCGCCTGCATCGCAATGAAATGATGCTGCAGAACACGGTCACCACCACGCTGGCCCAGGCCATCAGCCAGCGCGCCAGGGACATTCGCGGCAAACTCTCTGATCTGGCATATTCGGTGCTCATCACCGCAGGCGGCAACCTGAGTGGGACCCGCGTGCAGTCTGCCGGCGTGGTCGGCCTGCTGCAAAACAGCATTGGGGCCCCTGATTCCATTGTTCCCTACGTACGCCTGGTGAATGCGGAGAACCGCGGCAGCTTTGCGGGAACCATTGAGCCTGACGCTTTTCTGCTGAAAGAACTGGACCGCGGTGTGGGTGCAGCCCGCGAATTGCGCGAGTACAACGGCGGAGCCATAGCCATTGGGTCAGGCAAACAGACCAGGACCGTGATGGTCATGGCCAAGCCCATTGTGGACGAGGGCAACAATTACCTGGGCGCACTTGAACTGATTGTTGACCTGAACTTTTTGACCCAGAAGCTGAAAGAAACAAGTGACCGTGACCCGGGCCTGGAAACGTTTGTGGTGGACGAGTCCGGCCGTGTGATTGCATCACCCATTCCGCAATATGCCACCGGCCAGGACATGACTTCCAATGACCTGGTAAAGCTTTTTGTGGAACAGGGCGTGAATAACCGCTTCGGTCTAACCAAGGAATACAAGCTGCAAGCCGGGAAAAATAAAGTGCCCATGCTGGGCACGTACTATGCAGTCCCGGGCCTTGGCTGGGGCGTAATGTCCCAGACCACGCAGGCGGACGCTTATTTTGACATCCTGGATATGCAGCATGACGCGTTGCGATTCGCGCTTGTCGCTGTTGCGTTCAGCATTCTGCTGGGAATCTGGGCCGCCCGCCGCCTCACGACTCCGCTCAACGTGCTTACCCAATCCAGCCGGTCGATTGCTGGAGGAGATTTTTCTCAGCGCGTTCAACTGAACAGCCGGACCGAGTTTGGCGAGCTGGCTGAAACGTTCAACACTATGACGGACGAGCTTGAGAGATATGTTGACGATCTCAGGAACGCCGCCGAAGAAAACAAGACGCTGTTCATGCGCTCCATCCAGATGATGGCGGGCGCGGTTGACGAAAAGGATCCGTACACGCGCGGCCACTCTGACCGTGTGACGCGCTACTCAGTGCTCATCGCCACGGAGATGGCACTGAAGCCGGAGGAGATCGAAAAAATCCGCATTTCCGCCCAGCTCCATGACGTCGGCAAGATCGGCATCGAAGATCGCATCCTGAAAAAGCCCGGCGCGCTCACGCCGGAAGAATTCGAAATCATGAAGACGCACACCACCAAGGGCGCCGCGATTCTGCGTCCGGTGGAAATGCTGCGGGAGATGCTTCCAGGAATTGAGCTGCATCATGAGTCGCTGGATGGACGCGGCTATCCGCATGGACTCAAGGGCGACCAGATTCCGCTGATGCCGCGCATCATTATGGTGGCGGATACCTTTGATGCCATGACCACCAACCGTCCGTATCAGGCAGCCATGGATCCCGAATATGTGATCCGCATCATCAACTCTCTGGCTGCCACCAAGTTCGATCCGGTGGTGGTTACAGCCATGACGAAGGTCTTTGAAAGCGGACGGCTGCGCATTCATCGCGCCGCAACCGTCAGCGGCGACCAGGCCGCCGCTGCCTCTCAGGTCATCACTACGGCAGAACCGGTTTAACTTTGCAGTAACCTGCAACTTCTCAGCCTCAGCGTCTCAACCGCTATAATCAAGAGTCCGGCAGACCCTTCTGCTTTGGACAGCTATCATTCATGATTCAAACACTTTTTGGCACGCCTGAACCTACCTTCCTCGAAAAGATGAAGCAGGCCGTTACGCGCACGCGAGAGAACCTGAGCGAACGCATTGATGAAGTAATGGCCTTTACCAAGGAAATTGATCAAAATACACTGGACGACCTGGAGGCCATTCTGATTGGCGCTGACATGGGCACGGCCACCACGGAAGAAATTCTGGGCAAGCTGCGGGAAAAAGCCGATCGCAAGCAGATCAAAGATGGAACCCAGCTCAAGCAACTGATCAAGGAACAGATACTCGACATCCTTAAATCAACGCCGCCTCGCGCCGGCAAGCCGTTCAAGGGCGAACCGGAAATCGTGATGGTGGTGGGCGTGAACGGAACGGGCAAGACCACAACCATCGGCAAGCTGGCCCATGCCATGCGTAGCGAAGGCAAAACGGTTTTGCTGTGCGCGGCAGATACTTTCCGCGCAGCAGCCATCGAGCAACTCGAAATCTGGGGATCACGTACCGGGGTGGAAGTGATCAAGACGAAACCGGGTGGAGATCCTTCGGCCGTACTTTATGACGCTCTGAACGCGGCCAAGAATCGCCACACTGACAGCGTGATCATTGACACGGCCGGCCGGCTGCACACCAAGACCAGCCTGATGGCGGAACTGGAAAAGATGAAGCGCACGGCGCAGCGCATTGTTCCCGGGGCGCCGCATGAGGTGCTGCTGGTGATGGACGCCACCACCGGCCAGAACGGATTGCAACAGGCGCGGTTGTTTACCGAGTCCGCGGGTGTGACCGGCATCGTGCTGACGAAGCTGGACGGCACGGCGAAGGGCGGAGTGGTGATTGCAATCTCGCGCGAACTTGGCCTTCCGGTGCGTTATGTTGGTGTGGGTGAAAAGGTGGGCGACCTGCTTCCCTTCAGCCCGGAGAATTTTGTCGATTCACTTTTTGCCGGCGCATGAACTTCAGCGCACAAGACGAGCAGTATATGCGACAGGCGCTCAGCATAGCGCGGCAAGGCACGGCGCTGGCATCGCCCAATCCTCGCGTAGGGGCGGTGATCGTAACGCCATCGGGCGAAGTGGCGGGAACCGGTTTTCATACGTATGCAGGCGTGAAACACGCTGAAGTTTTGGCCATTGAACAGGCGCTGCAGGCCGGCGAACGCACGCGCAGCGCAACCCTCTATCTAAATCTTGAACCTTGCAGCCATCAGGGCCGCACCGGGCCCTGCGCGGATGCATTGATCGCCGCGGGTATCAAGCGAGTGGTAGCCGCAATGCAGGACCCGAATCCTCAGGTCGCCGGGCACGGCTTTGCCAAACTTCGCGCCGCAGGTATACAGGTGGAAATTGGGTTGCTTGAGCCCGAAGCCCGCAAGCTGAATGAAGCGTTTGCCCGCTTCATCACGGCGAAGAGGCCTCTGGTGACCATCAAGTCCGGGATGACGCTCGATGGAAAGATTGCTCCGCCTCCGGGCGAGACGCCGCTGCCCGCTACACCCAGTGCCGGCGGAACCACCGGCGGCTGGATCACCAGCGAAGAAGCGCGTGCGCACGTTCAGGAGCTGCGGCACGAGTCGGACGCAATCATGGTCGGCGTGGGCACGGTGCTGGCTGACGATCCGTTGCTCACCGATCGTACGGGACGCAAACGCCGGCGTCCGCTGCTGCGCGTGGTGGTGGACTCGAGGCTGCGTATGCCGCTGGACTCGCGGCTGGTGAAAACGGCAAAAGACGATGTGCTGGTGTTGTGCTCATTTGCCGAAGAGAAAAAGCGCCGCGCCCTGGAAGATCGCGGCGTACGTGTTGAGCAAATTCCGCTCGGCTCCAGCGACGGCCGCCCTGATTTTAACGAGATCGCGCTGCGGCTGGGCCAACTTGAGATTACCAGCCTGCTGATTGAAGGCGGAGCGCTGGTGAACTGGACAGCACTTGCTTGCGGCATGGCCGATAAGGTCTTTCTTTACTATGCACCCAAGATCCTGGCGGGAATGGGTTCAGTGCCTTTCGCGGCGGGCGCGGGCTTCAGCAAGATGAGCGATGCCGCGCTGGTCAAAGACATCTCGCTGCATCGCTTTGGAGAAGACTTTGCCGTGGAAGGCTACCTGCGCGATCCCTATGCTGAGTCTGCTGCGGGTAATATTTCTGGAAAGCAGATTTCCGCAGAACAAGTTTCCGCAGAACGGGTTCCCGCAACAAAAGAGGAGAAAGCCTGATGTTTACCGGGTTAGTCCAGGAGACAGGCCAGATCGCCGCCCTGCGCCGGCTGAAAGCGCGCAACGGTGACGTGGTGACTCGTATCACCGTGTCCGCCAAAGCAATTCCCAAAGAACTGAAACTGGGTGACAGCGTGGCCGTGAGCGGCGTCTGCCTGACGGCGGTCGCCATCGGACGCAAGAATTTCTCCGCCGACCTGGCCGATGAGACGCTGAAGCGTACTTCACTGAGCCGCCTCAAGAGAAAATCACTGGTCAATCTGGAATTGCCCGCTCGTCCGCAGGATCGCCTGGGCGGACACATTGTCCAGGGTCATGTGGACGGCATGGGAACGCTGGTGAATCTTACAAAGATCAAAGGTCGCGATGACTGGCGCATGGTCATCGATATGCCGGCCGAACTGGCGAAATACGTTGTCGCGCAAGGATCGATCACCGTGGAAGGAATCAGTCTGACGGTGGCAGCGATTGAAGGCCATCGAGTGGAGATCGCCATCATTCCGCACACGTGTGAGCAAACGAACCTGCGCGACCTGCGCGCGGGATCGCCGGTGAATCTGGAAGTAGACGTACTCGCCAAGTACGTTGAAAAGCTGATGCAGAAAGCGTCAGCGCTGGCGTTGCAGGTTGCAGAGCTGGTAAAGCGAGGCTTCTAAAAAGCAATCAGCACAGTCAGGTTCGGCTGTGCTGATTCAGGTTCTATTCAACCCAGGGTCTGTTTGAACCCAGAGTATGTTTAAAACCCAGAGTGTTACCTGGTTTGGCTGCACTCCATCCTTCTCAAACCGGCCGGAAGCGGATGGTGATTCCGGCGGTACCTGGAAAACTTGTCTGCCTCTCCTAGCGGCTAGCGGGACGATATCTCCACCGTGGCTGCGGCCCGATTCACTGGCTGCGCCGGGCTCTGTACATAGGAGCTGTTGGCGAATACATAGAGCATCGCGATGCAAAGAGCGCCGCAGATGCGAACCTTGATTGCCGTCGTGTCTTTCTCTTTCTTCATTGCCCTGTCCCTCCGTTCCGGAAGCGCTAACTTCGGGGTGACGTTTATCTTTTCTGCCGCGCCAATATGTGTGAACGACCGGCCTTTCATTCCTTTATTGGCATGACTGATGTTCTCAGTAGGCCTTTGCTCTGATACAAGAATGCGGTATCCGTCCTAGAATCTGATTAGAGGACCATTAAAGTTGCTCATTAGAGTCTTTAAACGCTCATACGCCAACTTTCCCGGGGCAGATTAAGAAGAAGTTGGAAGATATGGTTACCCTCGTTCCGGAAACACAGCTCTTCTAATTTCAGAATGCGTACGGTAGCGTGACATTAAGTAAAGATAGAGGCGGGAACAGTCGTCTAAGACCAGAAGCAACAAAGATTAGCCGTTGTAGTAGGTATTTACCCGGATTTGCGTGCAACAAATACCCCGATGAAATATAGCGATTAAGAAGTTTAATGTGGATTTAATCACACTCTAAATGTGCTCAAAGCAAACTACCTGCGAATCGACGGGTGGCTTGCTATCGGGGCATTCTCTGGCAAGGACGCTTTAAGACCCTTAGGGGCGTTCCGCGCAGCAACCACACCAACTCAAGACTCTCATGTGCCGGAAGTACCGGCACAAATTGGGTTAACTGTCGGCCATGAGTAAGGCAAGTCTGGTCAGGGCCGCTGTTTCCGGCAGCCGCAGCCTCCCGCCCGTGGCAAACGCAGTGTCCAGAAGATTGCCGACACTGTCGACAGTTGGCCGAATTGTGGAGCACGCAAGGAGCGCACGAATGCGGTACCAGAAAGCGTTACATCAATTGGCCCTGACAACCGTGATCAGTAGTTTGCTGGTAATTGCCGGCTGCGGCGGAGCCAAAGGGAATTCCAACCCTAACCTGACAGCTCAAAACAGCTCGCCTTCCGGCAGCAGCGGGGGCAGCAGCAAGACGAATCCGACACCAACACCAACCCCGGCACCAACAGCAACGCCAACACCAGACCCAAGCTCTAATGCGACGCCGAGTCCAACTCCGGCGCCGACAGCAACTCCGACAGCCACACCAACACCAGCGCCAACGCCGGGCGTAGTCAGTTCCGGCAACACTGGTGATAACGGTGGCGGCAGAGGAGGCAAAGGCGGCAAAGGCGGAGGCGGTGGCGAGAACGCTGGCGGCGAACGCAAACTGGCTTCACTGAAGACCATTACTATTCCCGGCCCCGCACAGGCAGAGATCGACGATCTGATCGCGAACCAGGCGGCAACCATCGCACTGGGTAAAGCGTTCTTCTGGGAAATGCAGTTTGGTAGCGACGGTGTTACCGCCTGCGCCACCTGCCATTTCACATCCGGATCTGACAGCCGTTTTGGCAATCAGATCAATCCCGGTTCACGCCGTGTGGACAGCAACGGTTTTACCGCGGCTGATGCCACTACCTTCTCTTCACCTCTCTCAGCCAATCATTATCTGGCAGCATCGGATTTCCCGCTGCACAAGCTGAGTGACATCAACAACTCCGGTTCCGCCCTGATTTCCGACAACAACAACATTGTGGGGTCGCAAGGTGTGTACAAGAACATTTTCAATGACGTTATTCTGGGCCAGGCGGCGGAAGACCAGACGCCAATTCCAGACGATGTCTTCAAAATGCAGAACGGGTCCGGTAACTGGGTCAATACGCGTCGCAGCACGCCGCGCAACGCTCCTTCCGTAGTCAATGCGGTCTTCAACTACCGCAATTTCTGGGACGGACGCGCGCAGGGTACGTTCAACGGTGTGAATCCTTTTGGCGCCGGCGATCCGCATGCCTTTATTCTTCAGGCAGACGGAAGCGCACAGGGCTTTAGCCAGGTACAACTGCGTCTTTCTAACTCAGCACTCGCGTCGCAGGCCGTTGGGCCTCCGGGCAGCGACACAGAGATGTCCGCCAGCGGACGTTCTTTTGTGAAGATGGGCAAGAAGATGCTTTCACTGTCACCTCTGGCCAAGCAGCTTGTGGCCGGCGATGATAGCGTGCTCGGCTCGCTGAGCAACGCTCCAGCCAACGGACTGAACACGTCCTATATCACCATGATTCAGGGTGCTTTCCAGCCCAAGTGGTGGAATTCCGATGCGGTAGTTGACGCCAGCGGTAACTTCCTCCACACCGGCACGGCGCAGAACACCAACGAGTACTCAATGATGGAATACAACTTCTCCATGTTCTGGGGAGTTGCCATCCAGGCATATGAGGCCACGCTGGTTTCTGACAGCTCACGCTTTGACCAGTTCATGGAAGGTGACCACACGGCCCTGACAGCTCTGGAACAACGCGGTATGGACCGCTTCACCGGTAAGGGTGGTTGCAGCAATTGCCACAACGGCGCTGAATTTACTGACGCCACTGTGTCAAACATTCTGTCACGCGGCGTGGTAGAAGTGCTTCCTGGCGGACGCTGGCATGATGTGGGCTTCCACAACATCGGTGTTCGTCCGACAAATGACGATCTGGGAATCGCTGCGGGCGATCCTTCAGGTCTGGCTTCACTTTCGGTAGCTGCCATGGCTTCACAGGCACTGGTGTCGGGTACGCTCGTTCCCGTCAACGCGCCTGTGGCAGTCAGCGGAGCCGTCAAGACTCCTGGCCTGCGCAACATCGAGCTGACCGGTCCGTATTTCGTCAACGGCGGACAGGCGACGCTCAGCCAGGTGGTCGATTTCTACAGCCGCGGTGGAGACTTCCCCTCCGCCGACGTTGATCCTAACTTGAAGCAGGCTGGCTTCAGCCCTGATGACAAGCAAGCTGTTGTGGCTTTCCTCAAGTCGCTTACGGATGAACGTGTAAGGTCTCAGAGTGCACCGTTCGACCACCCCTCGCTCACCATTCCGAACGGAGTGGACCTGGTGGATGGCATGGCTCTGGAGCAGACCATCACTTTGCCCGCGACAGGCAAAAATGGTGGTGCAGCGATTCCCAAATTCTGTGAGAACATTGGGGGTAGCTGCGATTAGTTTGGCAGTCGCAAGCTGATGTAAGTGTGGAGGCCGCACCCGCAAGGCGGCCTCCATTTTTTTGGTTGCTTCTGAATCGCGATTCGGGCGTGAATTTTTTGGGACGTCATCTCACAAACGCAGTAGTTCAAGGGAAAGATCAAACTCAGGGGACTGAAGTGAGCGCATGAGAACTGGGGTGAAGCTATCAGAATTGCATCCAATCCAGAGTCATGTGTCAGGGCGCGAGCCTTATTTGTGCCGTAAAGTCGAATGAACTCAATTCTGCGATTGTGGCAATTCTTCTTAGCCCGCCTGGGGCTCCTGCTCAGGATGTAATTCGGGATGGAAGTGACGCATCACGGCGTCTGTCTGCGCCTTGTTCAGAATGGAACTCAACGCCGCGGCATCGGCGGTCTGTACGGCACGTACGCTGCCGAAGTGTTGCAGCAATCGCTGGCGGGTGCGCTCGCCGATGCCAGGAATTTCCAGAAGTTCCGAAGCACGATCACGCATCTGGCGGCGCTTGCGATGGAAGGTCACGGCAAAGCGGTGCGACTCATCGCGCACCATCTGCACGAGATGCAGGACAGGCGAATGGCGTTCCAAAACCACCGGCTCATCCTCCTGTCCGTAAACGTAAATAATCTCTTCTTTTTTGGCGATGGAGGCCAACGGTTGATTGGTAATCTCCAATGATTCCAAGGCCTGCGCTGCCGCATGCAGTTGACCGAGTCCGCCATCAACCAGCACCAGGCTGGGCATGGTCTTGTTTTCATCACGCAGGCGTTTGTAACGACGCGTGATTACTTCACGCATGGAGGCAAAGTCATCCACGCCTGTTACAGTCTTAACGATGAACTTGCGATACTCTGACTTGTTCATCTTGCCGTCTTCCCAGACAACCATGGAAGCCACGGTCTCCGCGCCCTGGATATGCGAGATGTCAAAGCATTCGATGCGCTTGGGCAATTCCGGCATGCCCATGGCGTCCTGCAATGCTTCCTGGACGGCTTTGGCGGCCGGCTTCATCACACGGAAACGCTGATCAAATAGTTGCCGTGCATTCTGCGCCGCCAGATCAATGAGCGACCGCTTCTCGCCGCGCTGCGGGATGATGATTTCAACTTTGCTACCACGCTTTTCAGAAAGCAGCTCTTCGAGCTCCTGGCGATCTTCAAAATCCACGGGGACGAGAATGTCTTTGGGCACATACTGCTGGTCGATATATACCTGCTTCAGCAGCGCGGAGAAAAATTCACCGGTGTCAAACGCCTGACCGGGTTCATGCTCCGGCAGGTCTTCCCAGAAGAATTCTCGACGATCGAGAATCTTTCCGCCGCGCAGATGGAAGACGTTCACGGCAAGCATCTGATTTTCAAAGTGGTAGCCGAAGACGTCCTGATCGTCACCTTCAGCGGCGGCCATACGCTGCTTTTCCTGCAACTGCTCCACGGTTGAAATCAGATCACGATATCGAGCCGCCCGCTCATACTCTTCTGACAATGCCGCCTCATCCATTCGCACACGCAGACCGCGAGCCAGGTCCGTCTGCCGGCCTTCAAGCAACAGCTTCACGTCCCGGACGGCCTCCTGGTAGGCAGCAGGCGTGGTCAAATCCTGAACACATGGTCCCAGACAGCGCTTGATATAAAACTGCAGACACGGACGCGGATGATAGCGCGTGAGATCGACCTTACACGACGGCACCAGAAAATGGCGATGGATCAGATCAACGATGCGATACGCCAGGTTGCCGGGAAAATACGGCCCGTAATACTCGCTGCCGTCTTTTCTGAGACGTCGGGTGACGTAGACTCGGGGAAATCGCTCACCAAGAGTAAGCTTGATGTAAGGATAGGTTTTGTCATCGCGCAGAAGGATGTTGAAACGCGGCTTCTTCTGCTTGATAAGGTTGTTTTCCAGCGCCAGCGCTTCTTTATTGTTGGCGACGACGATGTAATCGACATCCACGGCTTCGCGCAGCAGTGATCCGGTCTTGGCATTGGCCTCGCCCACACCTTCCTGAAAATACGACCGGACCCGCGAACGCAGGTTCTTGGCCTTGCCTACATAAATGACCTCGCCTTCGGCGTTTTTGTACAGGTACACGCCGGGCTGCATGGGGATGGTCCGGATTTTGGCGAGGAGATCCATTTGAACTATTTCAACATCTATTTCAATATCGGTAGGCGAAGGACGGCACCGGCCAGAGCAGACGCAAGCTCCCTGAGTACCGGTCACGGGCGTGAGCCGGCCCTGCTACTCTCGATTTACTATTATGTTAACAGGTAAACCCGTGAGTAAAAATTCCACGGTTGCTGCCCTGAGCTGCTCGGTGGCCCTCAATGGGCAGGCTGGACAACCGATTACTTTTCAGTGACTTAGCTTTATTTTCTGAGTTCCCGCGCGTTGGCATCCCAGTTGCTTTACCTTAGAGTGGTAAAGCCATTCTGGCGGCTCCCGGCCGCAAGGGTTTTTAAGGAGCGTCTTCCCATATGAAAGTTAAATCTAGTCTCTTGGTTCTGCTGGCTGGTGCGAGCGTGATGTTCAGCGCCGGTTGCTCGAGCAAAAATTATGTGCGTCAGCAGACGCAACCCATCATCGACAAAACCAACACGCTGGATGAACAGACGGCGAAGAACACTCGTGACATCCGCGATGCTGACTCCCGCGCCCAGCAAGGCATCCAGGGCGTAAACGGCAAGACCGCTGACGCCGATCAGAAAGCGGTTGCTGCCCGCGGTCGCGCTGACCAGGCTGCCACACTGGCTGCCCAGGCCAATACCCGCGTTGACGCGCTTCAGACCCAGGTGGCGAACCTCGATAACTATCGCCCGGTGCTGGAGACCAGCGTCCACTTTGCTTTCAATAAGGCTGATCTCACGCCCAAGGCCAAAACAGCTCTGGACCAGCTAGTGGCTGAAATCCCCAACACCAAGGGTTACCTGGTGGTGGTGGAAGGCGGCACAGATGCCATTGGTTCCGCCAAGTACAATTACAAGCTGAGCGAACGCCGCGCCGATTCCGTCGTGCAGTATCTCTCCGGCAAGAGCGTACCCGCCCACAAGATCTATATTTTGGGACTGGGCAAGGATAAATCAGTGGCCGACAATAAGACCTCTGAAGGCCGCGCTCAGAACCGCCGCGTTGATGTCCGTCTTATGACGAACACCACCGGCCAGGAAACACCCGCTTCTGCGCAGAGTGCTGCTCCTAACCCGAGCCGGTAGTCTCCTCCCCCGGGACTTCTTGCGCAGGTTAAAGGCCGCCAGACTTCTGGCGGCCTTCAACTTTTAGACCTAAAATATCCCATATGAACCCCGTTCGTTTTTTATTCTGCACTCTTTTTCTGTACGTGTGTCTGGCGCCAGGAAGCCCGCTCTTCGCACAGGACAGCCAGGATAATCAGCCGCACATTCAGCCCCGTAAGGAAGAGAAGGAAAAGCATCCGGCACGGCCATCGGCCACACCGAACCCGGATTCGCCCACCACGCCGACATCTTCACAGCAAGGAAACTCACCCAAGAGCGAATCACCAGATGACATTGCAAACCGGCCCAATGATCCGCCACCGGGCATGCTCGATCAGGAGCCTGTAGGCGAAAGCTCCAGCAAGGATTCACAGATCGACCTTAATGCCGGTCCCGATTCCAGCTCGCCTGTCCCTGTAGCGGCGTCCTCGTACCCGTTTGACCCACATCGCGCTGAAAAAGACGTTGAGGTCGGCAAATATTATCTGAAACAGAAGAACTATCGCGCGGCGCTGGACCGCTTTCACGACGCGCTGCTCTATAAGCCCAAAGACGCCGAAGCTACCTATGGCCTGGCCGTGACGCAGGAGAAGCTGGAACTGCTTTTGCAGTCTTACCAGAATTACAAAGAGTACCTGGCTTTGCTGCCTGAGGGCCCTACGGCCAAAGAAGCGCAGGAGGGCGTTGCCCGTCTTGAGCCGCGCATTGGCAAGAACAATCTGGGGACGTCGGCGGCCACGCAGGCTACGGCGAAGACAGAAGAAGGCCAGAAGATGCTTTCGAGCAACGATTATGCGGCCGCCAAACTGGACTTTGAAGAAGCGCTGCGGCTCGACCCTGACAACGCTGATACACATTTCCATCTCGCGCAAAGTCTTCAGGGCTTACAGCAACTGGAGCCGGCAAGAATGCATTATCAGAAATATCTGGAGTTGAAACCCAAAGGCCCGCTGGCAGCGGACCTTCCCATACGAAGGCGTCAAACTTTCTCTTGGTGTGGAAGCCGATGCGATGGTAAAGGTCCACGGCGCCGAAGTTGGCTTCCGTTACAGTAAGGCTGAGATCTGAAAAGTTACGCGTGCGCAGTTCCTGCGTGCAGAGTCCGATCAGCGATTCGCCGATTCTCTTTCCCCGATATTCCGGCAGCACGCATATCTGCGTGATGTGACCTACATCTTCACGAACCCGTGAGCACAGCAGCAGTCCGGCAATGGAGCGGGTTGGCTTGTGCACCGCAATGAAGGACGAGTGCGCATCAAAGACACCGCATCCGGGAAAGCGCACAATGTTGTTCAGAAAACGTAACGATCCGTTCAGGCTGCGGTATTGGTCGTTGATTTCAGAATCAATGTGGTTGCGATAGGACGTGGTGATCACGGCCGCGGCGGGTTGAAAGTCTCCTTCCATCCAGCGGCGAAATTCGAAATCCGGGAGCTGTGTAATCTGCGGTCGCGGACTGGTGCGCACAGGCAGCACCATAAACAGCCTTGGATATTGGCGGAAGCCTTCGGACAGAAACGGTTCCGCCAAGGTTCCCGATTCATGGGGCAATAGCTGAGCTTCAATGCGATGCACGCCCGGCGAACGCTGCAGGGTGTCAATGACATGGACGGCCAAGCGCCGCTCCACGCTGTCATTTTCCAGATGAATCGAGTTATCGGCAAAGAGGTCACCGATCACGCCTTTGCTGCCTTCGTACACAAAAAACGCGTAGCCGCCCAGGCGATCATCTTCCACAGCGGCATAACCGGGCAGGATTTTGGAGTCCACGTAGCGCAGAATCATCTCAGCCGAGGGCTTATAGTCCCACGACATCAGGTCATGCCAGAGGCGGGTCTCCTTTTCCAGCAGGGGACGCAGGTGGTGCGAGTTGAAGTGTCTCAGGTCGAGGATTTCCACGCCAAAAGAATGATGAGACCCGTGCGTTTCAATAGGAGTATGAAGGCCCATGATAATTCCCTGCCGGCCCGGAAGCATAGCGGCGACGAGTTAAAAGTCTAGCTTTGCCGCGCCCTTTTCGCAACGCCACATTGGCCCCTGAACCAAAGCAGTAAGGCTATCGCCAGGCGGCGTTGCGCAAAATCACGTTGTGCGAGTGATTTTGCATGATCTGATTCCTGGGAATCTCGACGGCGGAAATCCGATAAAAATCCAGATGCTGCGGCGTGAAGGTCCCCAGCGGAGAAACTTTTCTGCTATCGCCAACGATCGCCTGCACCGCGGCTTCACTTCCCTGCTTGGCAATGACGACGTGCGCTTGCGGCGGGACGCCATCGCGCTCATAACGTGAAATCGGCTGGTTGCGATAGAAATTGAGTCCGTACTCCACATCGCGACGCACGTTCAGCACGGCGATATGACCGGAGGTGACGCCAAAATGCGTCAACTGTGCGTCGACGGTGCGAGCAGAGGTTGCGTCATCAATCGCTGAGGACGAGGGCTTCAGTAGAAACGCAAGCGCCAGAATCAGCGGCACAAGTGTGGCGAAGTGCAGGACTTTGAGTCCGCCGCGGCGCACGAGTAGCAATACAAATGTTGCCATCACGCCGGCGAAGATGATCGTAAAAGTCCGGCTGTTTTCCGGCATGGGCTGCTTCATCATGATCCAGGGCGCGAGCAGCGCTCCTGCAACCAGACCGCCACAGACCAGCGAGTGCAACATCATTTTGAGGCGATCAATTTTATGCGTGCGATGCAGATATGCCGCAGTCAACATGGTGGCCGCCGGAATGGCTGGCAGGATGTAACCGGGCAGCTTGGAACGCGAGAAGCTGAAGAACACAATAGGAATTAATGTCCACAAGGCAAGAAACAGAGATAGCCAATCGCGCTCCGGGGTAGCTGCGAGATCTTCAGCATCTTTTCCGAAATTGCGCCAGAAAGCACGCGTGGTCTCAAACAAAGCAGGAATGGTGAAGACCACCCACGGCACGGTGGCAAGGATGAAAACGGGAATGTAATACCAGAAGGGTTGTGAATGCTGGTAAAGATTGGTGCCAAAGCGTTCCAGATTATGCTCAAGAAAAAAAACGCGCAGAAACGTGGGGACTCTGATCTGCACGGCAATATACCAGGGCAGAACGACCGCGAAGAACAGGGCAAAACCCGGCAACCACAGGCTACGGACAAAAATCTTTCCGTCGCGACGCATGGCTGCATACGCGGCAACAATCAGCACGGCCATGGCAGGTGAGATCGGGCCCTTGGCCAGAGCGCCCACGCCCAGCAACACGTAAAAAGCCGCCAGCCAGAGTTTCTTGCCGGTCTCATGCCATGTCCACCACGCCAGCATGGCCACGCAGAACGGCGCGGAAAGCTGCATGTCAGTGGAAGCGCCGCGGGCAAAGCCAATCATGCCCGCGCAAGACGCGGTGATAAGGGCGGCGTCCAGCTCACTGCCAGGACGAAATCTTCGCATGAAGAAAAACACGGCCAGAACCAGCAGGGTGGCGAACTTCGCCGCCGGGACACGCGCCGCCCAGTCTTCCACTCCGAAGATTTTGTAAGACACCATTTCCTGCCAGTAAAGCAGTACGGGCTTCTCCAGCCATGGCGTGCCGTTGAGTGTGGGAACAATCCAGTCATGTCGGGCCAGCATCTCGCGGCCAATCTGCGCGTATCGCGGCTCATCGGTGCCAACCAGCCCAAAAGATCCCAGTCCGAAAAAGAAAACAAAACTACAGACACCCAGGACGAGCGCGAGTTGGACGAACAACAGTTTGGTTCTTAGGTTTGTGAGATCAGGATTCATGCGATGAGCTTTCCGGCCAGCGTTCGCAATACGAAATACGCGGTTATTGTTTTCATTGGCAGCTATTTCAAATGCGGCATGCGCGGACGCAGTTCGCGGAGTACGGTTTCTGCTGCTGACGGGATTGGGCCTTGCACCGTGAAGCCGGCGGCACATTCGTGTCCGCCACCGCCGAATTTTTCCGCGATGTCCGCCACGTTTACCGCTCCTTTGCTGCGAATGCTCACGCGGATTCTCTCCGTGGCAAGCTCACGAAAGAAGACTGCCACTTCCACGCCGGCGATGCCGAGCGCGTAATTGACCAGGCCTTCGCAATCTTCATCCATGGCGCCGCTTTGCTCCATGTCATGCCGGGTAACGGACATCCACGTGATGGCGCCTTCATGCTGCAATCCGTTCAAGGCCGCGCCCAGCAGACGCATCTTGGAAATCGGATTGGCGAAATAAACACTTTGCGCAATGTGCGCCGGGTCCGCGCCGTACTGCACCAGACATTTGGCCAGATCAAACGTGTGCGCGTTAGTGGGCGAATAGCAGAACGAACCGGTATCCGTGAGCACAGCGGTATAAAGACAGGTTGCCATCTCCGGAGTGATTTTTACCCGGGCCGCCAGCGCAAGCCTGAACACCATTTCCGCCACCGCACTGGCTGCGGGATCAATCCAGTTTAAATGCGCAAAAGTCCTGGAACTGACATGGTGGTCAATGTTGATCAGAAACAACTGCTCCAACCCTTCCAGGCGAGTGCGCTGTACGCTGTCACATTCCAGAATAACGGCGCCATCAAAGTGCCCGTTGAGGTGATGAGTACGAATGCTGGTGGTTTGGACAATCTCACCCGCATGAGGCAGCGGCTTGTAGATGACGGGAACGTTATCTGCCAGGACCACATCCGCGTGCTTGCCCATGGCCCGCAGGACTTGCATAAGGGCCAGTGAGGAGCCGATGGCGTCGCCATCAGGACGAGCATGTGAAGTCACAACAAAGCTGTTGCGCTTTTCAATCTCCTGCAAGACCTGGGAGAGCTGGTCCATGATCACCTATTTTTTACGTTTTTTGATCCTGCCCAACAACTCATCAATGCGTGAGCCATACTCCTGCGAGCGGTCCAGCAGAAACGTGAGCTCCGGCACGTGACGGACACCCATTCTTTCCTGCACCACCCGTTTGATGTAACCCTTGGCGGCGTTGATGCGCTTGATGGTCTCGTCGGCTTCGTCATCGTCGCCAGAGACCTGTATGAATACGCGCGCACTCTTGCCGTCCGGCGCCATCAGCAATTCCGTCACAGTACACAGAGCGATCCTGGGATCGCCTAACTCGCCTTCCAGCATGGCCCCAATCTCTTCCTTCAGGGTCTCACCAATGCGTTTGCGATGATGTTCTCGTCCGCGCTGTTCAGGCATACATTTTCCGCTTATCCGGCAAACCTTGGAGAATAGCAGTTGAGCGGAGAGGTAGCAAGTTAGGTCTCTAAATCGCCCTTGGACGGCTGGTCGCCGCTTTCCAGATAGTCCATGAAGGAGTCCACGATCTCCGCGCCATTGTTATTGGCAATCTTAACCGCTTCGCGTTCAACATTGCGCATGAGCCCCTCCAGATAGTCGCGCGAACTGGAGATGCTGACCACTCCGATGGTGGCGCGCTGCCACAGGTTGGTGACATCGATTTCAGCCACGGAGATATTGAAGCTGTTACGCAGCCGGTCTTTCATGCTGCGGACAACTTGTCGCTTGTCCTTGAGCGAGTGCGCGGCTTCAATGCGGATTTCCAAGGTAAGGAAGGCTACGGGCATGGTCTATAAGAGCTTACCGCGGATAAACGCGGATGAACGCGGATTTCAACGATAAGCAAATGCTCAACATGAGTGAATCTTTGCCGATCACCCGATGACGCGATTTGTCCGGCTTCTCTCCCTCACTTCTTCTGACGTGAGCCCATAGATCGGCGGAGTTCTTATGTCAATCATCCCAAGGTAGGTATAGATCTGGGCGCGATGATGGACTTCATGTTCCACCATGGCGCGCAGCCACTTCCACAACGTGATGGATGCGCCGCCGGGTGTGACGCATTTCTTCTTTAAGTCTTCATCGCTGAGGCGGCCAAAGATTTCCATTGCCTCGGCGTGCTTCTGATTGAAGAACGCCAGCACATTGTCCGGGCCGTCTGCCAGTTCTTTGCCATGGCCGGGATAGCTGCTGGGTTTGAACTGAGCGTTTTCCGCGTACATGTAGCGTTCGATCGTGGCGAGGTGGCGGATAATGTCGGCAAAGCTGAACTTACCTTCGCGATACGTCCAGTCATATCTTTCTGCTGGAATGCAGGCGATAACCTTGAGCGTGCGCTGCCGCACTTTTTCGTAGTAGTCGAGAAATTCGCTTTTCGAGGTGGCTTCCATAAAGATTTAGATATTGGATTGCTCTAGAGCCAGCCCCGTTCCTTGAATATTTTATAGCCAGCTTTGGTAACCTCGGCCAGCTCCTTGAACAATGGAGCGTCAACTACGGTGAAGTTAAAGCACGCTTTACCCTGCATGCGTTTTTTGAGTTCGGGAGAGAGCTTCTGGTTGAGTTCCGGGCTGGCATACACCGGCATTAAGTGGTAACTGACGTAATTTTTTCCGGCGCGCACGGCTGCAAAGAACATGGGCCGGTCCTTGTAGGTGGGCTCCAGGCTTTCCAGGTAGTAGTATCCCGGATCCGTGCCCCGGGTAATGAGACGGCCTTCATAGGGTGAAAGGATTCCACGCAGAGCGGTAAAGACCTCTGCGAAGGCGTACGAGGATGGCGACGGCTTGCCGGTTTTCGCAGTGGTCGCTGACATTTTGCCTTTCTCGAGTTGTTTCTTAGCTGTCTGGGTTGCCATTTTGTGCGTCCTGTTCCTGGTTCAGCCACTTGGGCGTCGCCAGCATTTCTTTTACCTGCACGCCGCTGAGTTGTTGCGCCATCATCGTTTGTGCCAGATTGACGATTCGCAACCCGGCAGCCTCTGTTGAGACTCCGCGGGAATGGATATTGGAAATCAGGTTGCGGCGCGCGTCATTATCGCCCTTGCGTGGGTTGAACGCCATATAGGCTGAGAGGCTTTCGGCCGTCGCCAACCCTGGACGTTCGCCGATCAGCAACAGCACAATCTTTGGCTTCAGCAGTTCGCCGACCTGGTTCATGATGCCTACGCGGCAGTGCCGAATGGCGAAGGTCTTTCCCAAGGTCCATCCCCGTTCGCCTGCAAATTGCGCGACCAACGGAAGCAAAGCGGGCACCTGGGATGCGACAGCCGTGACGGAGAGGCCGTCGCCGATGACGATTTGCAGGTCCGGGTCTGGAGGGCATTGCTGTTTTAGTTTTGATTCTGAATCGGTACAGAACTGCCGGCCCAGATCGGGACGCAATAGGTATTCGTCTTTGGAGGCGGCTTGAGTTGTGACTTCGAAGATCTTGTATTTTTCGATGAGATCGGAACCAAGGTCGCGAATGATGTCGAATTCAGTTCTGACGGCGTCGCGCGCGGCGGCATGGGCGTGGCGAAGTTCGAGCTGGGTGGCAGTGCGGTATCCGGCGCCTGCGCGATCAACCAGAACGCGTGCGGGAGTGCGTTGGCGGATTCGTTGGATGAGGTCGGACCACGCGGGTTGGAGATTTTGGTCAGTCATGAAGGATCACACCCACCACGGAGACACGGAGAACATCTGTTTTCGGCAGAGTCGATTCGATTTTGTTTCATACAGTCTCACCTGCAAACAAATACATAGACCCTTCGACTACGCCGTCGCATGCGCTCCGACTTCGCTCGGGGTGACAAAACGTGGCTGCTCTGGGAGAACTCCCTGAGGCGGCACATCCAACGTGAAAATTCTCGGGATGTTTCGACTGCGAGCCGCGACTGTTCGCGCGGCTCTGCGCTCAACATGACAAGCACTGGCAGAATGGCCTCCCTAGAGCATTATCAAGTCAACACCATCAAATAAACTATGCATCAGCTATTCAATACCGCGTCAAAGCGTTCAATCAATTGTTTGCGCGTTCTGCCGTTCTCCAATGCCGGCTCGTTCCCTTGAAAGATTTCCATCTCCTGCAGCCACGCCAGAAATTCCGGCGCCGGCTTCAAATTGAACAGCTTGCGCACGGCGAGCGCGTCATGAAAGCTGGTGGACTGATAATTGAGCATCACGTCGTCTGCGCATGGAACGCCCATAAAGTAATTGCAGCCCGCAGCGGCCAGCAGCATAAGCAGGTTGTCGGCGGAATTCTGGTCGGCGGCCGCGTGGTTGGTGTAACAGACATCGCAGCCCATGGGCAGGCCAAGCAGTTTACCCATGAAATGGTCTTCCAGGCCGGCGCGTATGATCTGGCGCTCGTCATACAAATACTCCGGCCCGATGAAGCCCACAACGGTATTCACCAGAAAAGGTGCAAACACGCGGGCCACGCCGTATGCCCGAGCTTCCAGTGTGAGTTGATCAATACCATGGTGGGCGTCAGCGGACAAAGCGCTTCCCTGGCCGGTTTCAAAGTACATCACGTTATGGGAATCGGGTGATCCGGTGATCGGATGATCTGCTGATTGATGATCTGCTGATTGACGATCATCGGGGACTGGCAACTGGCAATCAGCTTTTGTATCGAAGCGCTGTGCAGTTTTTTGCTGGCTTGCCTCTCCGATCGCTCGATCACCCGATCTACCGATCCCCCGATCTCTATGGTGCTCCAGCACTCGCTCTTGGCCTTCGCGCAACATGGCCAACGATATGCCGAAGCTTTCGTTGGCTTTCTGCGTGCCCGCCACGGACTGGAATAGCAGATCCACCGGCGCCCCGTGTTCCATCGCCTCCAACTGCGTGGATATGTGCGCCAGGCAACATGCCTGCGTGGGAATCTGGTAAGCGTCAATCAGCCGCTGCAGCGCGTGCAGGATGGCCGAAACTGTCTCCACAGATTCGGTCGCCGGGTTCACACCGATCACGGCATCGCCACAGCCATACATAAGACCATCAAAGGCTGAGAGCAGGATTCCTGCGATATCGTCTGACGGGTGGTTGGGTTGGAGGCGAATACCCAGAACGCCGCGCTGCCCCATGGTGTTACGGCAATGCGTTTGGACTCTGATTTTGTTCGCGGCCAGCACCAGGTCCTTGTTACTCATGAGTTTGGCGGTTGCCGCCGCGATTTCCGGCGTGATGGCCCAATGCAGGCGCTTCAAGTCCGCTTCCGTGGTCTGGTCGTCCAGGATGAACTCGCGAAACTGGCCCACGGTCTGGCTCTTGATCTTAGCAAACGCCTGATGGTCGTGTGATTCCAGAATCAGCCGGCTTACGTCGTCATAATCGGGATCGATCAAAGGATGGGCTACGATGTGATCCAGTGTCACATCGGCAAGGGCACTCTTGGCGGCGACGCGCTCACGCTCTGAGGCAGCGGCAATGCCGGCAAGCTGATCGCCAGATTTTTCTTCATTGGCTTTAGCGAACAGTTCAGGCAGGCCCGCGAATTTAAAGCACTCCGTCATGAACGCTTCATTATCCGCTAAAGGTGTACAAAACGAACACCTACCATGGAGGCACGGAGACACGGAGGCACGGAGAAGAGCAAGGACTTTGGGCCGCGAATTCACGCGAATGAAGGTCTTATTGCCGGATCAGCCAGTCAAAAAAACCGATGAAGCCGTTGTGAATACAGAGTTGCTAACGTAAGCACTGCCACAGCTACGACCAGAGGGAATCTCATGTTCCGCACAGGTGTCTCCTCCTGTTCAGGGGATAAATGGAGGCTAGCCGGAAAAGCTCTCAGCGGGATAGAGTGCGCAGCAGCGTTATGGTTTCAGCTTGCACAATAAATATTTCGCAACACGAGGGACCGCGTCCCGTTGGAGATTCATTTTTGTCGAACGCGCGCCCGGAGTTACACTGTCCGGCGAAGATTACCCGTACATGTCTCCCCGGCAGATCTCTTCTTCTCATTTGTTTGACGTTCATCTATTTGACGTTCATCCCAAGTGTCACCTTGGTGCAGAGCGTGATTGCCGGTCCGAAAGAAAAAACCGGACGCAGCCTGGAAGAATGGGTCACTCTGGTTAAAAAAGAGGGACCTGCGGAACACTGATGAAGAATTGAAACGTTGGCTCAAAAAAGGTATGCCCATGGATGCCGAGGCGAGAAAAACGCGAAATTTTCCGCGTGATCGTAGTTCCAAATGACAAAAAGTGACATTCCAACGCAAATAAAAAGGCCGCCCGGCAACGGGACGGCCTTTTCTTTCAAGGGAGAATAGTTCCAACGGAGGTTCAAAAAACCATCAGAACTTTCTATAAAAATCTTATGGGCGGCTGAAAGGCAGTGTCAAGGAATTTTTCCAGAATAAACACCTTTCTTTTCAATAACTTAAATAAACAATCAACAAGCACCCGCCAGTGACAAAAAATGTCACTTTGGCATATTTAAGGCCTTATTGACTTGCCTGAGGCGGCCCATAACCGCCTCCGTCTCAGCCATTTAGGGCTCACTTAAGGTCCAACTGGATGATCTCCACGTCCTCTGGCCTGTCAAAAAAGCGGTCCGGGTAGAGTTTTTTCGCTATAATTCGAACCCCGCCAAAAGCGAATCCCAGGATCAATGCTACCAGCAGGATCATTCCAATCAGGGTGAAGATTGCCATCAGAATACTGCCAATATTGTCCCGCGGGTTGGGCTTGGTGGGCTGGTTCCAGGTGACGTCGGCGTCATAGTTCACTGAGGCCAGGAGGGACTGCGCTTCACTCTCCGGAATATTACCGTTCACCGCCGCTACCAGCGGTCCCGTACGTTTGAAATAGAACGGCCCGCCCGCCAACCCGGCTGACTGAAACGCCTTAAGCCTCTCTCCCGCGATCTGCGGCGTAGGATAGGCAATCAGCGTAAGGTTGGCGCTTCCGTTGGAGCTGCGATAGTTGGCGAACTCAACTTCCGGACTCACGCTGAAATTGACCAGCGCAGATGGAATCGGCACTCCCTGTCTCTGCAATGCCACCGGACCGACAATGTAGCGTGCGCTGTGCTTCACCAGCGAAGGCCTGGGCACATTCAACGGCAAGGTGGGTAAGGCAGACGTGTTGCCCTTGGGCCGCGGCAGCGAATCCGCCAGCGCTCTCAGGTCAGCCGCGGACATCGCCGTAACCTGGTCGAGCGTGGCGTCCACCAGAATATTGGCGCGATAGAACAGGATCCGCCGGTTATTGGAGGCGCCATCATCGCCAATCTTCTCCGTCTGCATGAGCGGTTGTAGATAATAGGTAAACGCTCCGTAAGCGCCGCTGGCGTCATTGAAACGGGCGGCTTTGATCTGCATCTGGCGGCCATTGCGCATGTACGTCGCGTTCTCATACCCGGCAAAGCCATATTCTTTCAGGACAGGGGCGTCGGTTGCATCGGCGGAGGCGGCGTCGGTTCCGGTTTTCACAGACGACTTCTCTTCCTGCCAGCCATTGAACGTGGCGGGCAGCAGAGTGGCGGATTGTGCATTGGCCTCGGCTTTGTTCTGCGCTTTCTGTGGCGACGATTTTTGTTGCGAAGCCCGCTGAGCATGGATTTCCTGCACTGACACCGCCAAACCAGCGACCAGCACCAACATCAACAAACGTTTATTCATATTTGCGAAAAACACCCCTGTATTTAGACACCATTGGGCCTTATTGAGATTCTAGTCCTCTGGAGGGCAGAGTGGGGATTGGCCTGGCAACTCCGTCAACGAGGCAGCGTTTTCATTAGCTGCCGAGTAGGTGGGGGACCTTGTGTTTTTGGGTCTGTTTGGCATAAGGCAGGCGCAAGGTCCCTCCGTCCTACTCACGCGCTGACGAAAGCGCGCGTTCGCTTTTACGGACGTCGGGATGACGAATGTATTTTTTATCTAAGACGCGGCATGCCGCGTTTCTACGTCGAGTGTATCCTTAGACCTTAATCCACCTCATGGCTACCCTCCTTACCCACGCCTTTGTCGGCGCTACACTGGCGGACATCAAACGTCCGTCAGCGCAACTTACGCGATTGTGGATCGTGGCTGCCTTGTGTTCCATGCTTCCAGACGTTGACGTTATCGGGTTTGCCTTCGGCATACGCTACGGAGACCTCTGGGGACATCGAGGCATGACGCATTCTTTGTTGTTCGCAGCGGTCATCGGCTTCGCGGTAGCTCTGTTCGTCAGCGAACGCGGGAAAACAATCATCACCGGGATTTGGCTTTTCCTCATCACTGCCTCGCACGGCGTGCTGGATGCTATGACCAGTGGCGGACTGGGCGTCGCCTTCTTCTCGCCTTTTGACCGACACCGTTACTTCTTTCCGTGGCGACCGATTGCCGTCTCGCCCATCGGCACACATGGACTGGCTTCGGCGCGAATGGCGCATATTATGATCACCGAGTTTCATTGGCTTTGGATACCGATCACTGTGGTGTGGCTGATGGCACACAGTTTACGACGAAAAGGGAGCAATCAAAATCTGGGTCAGAGCTAGCCGACCTGAGTGCGATGAATACACTCATTCCATCCTTACGCATTAACGCATCGCGATGGCTTCTGCCAAATTTGCTGTCCTCCGTGGTTACTGGCCCTAGTCCCCTAGTCACTGCTCGCGCCGGCCAATTCCAGCTCCAAATCGGTTAAACTAGAGACAATGGCTCACATACAGCGCAGGAAGAGTGTTACGGCAAAAATCGGCAATGTCCGCGTAGGCGGAGACGTGCCCGTGGTCGTTCAATCCATGACCAACACGGACACGGCGGACGTTCCGGGAACCATACAGCAGGTGGCCCAACTGGCCCGTGCCGGGTCAGAACTGGTCCGCGTGACCGTGAACAATGACGCCGCAGCCAAGGCGCTGCCCGCGATTGTGGAAGGCCTGGCCAAACAGAACATACACGTCCCCATCATCGGGGACTTCCATTACAACGGCCACCTTCTACTCACAAAATATCCGGAGTGCGCTCAGGCCCTGGCCAAGTACCGCATCAATCCAGGCAATGTGAGCGTTGGCCGCAAAGACGACAACAACTTCCGCGCCATGGTGGAAGTGGCCGTGAAGAACAAAAAACCGGTACGCATTGGCGTGAACTGGGGATCGCTGGACCAGCAGCTTCTCACGCGCATGATGGACGAGAATTCCAAATCTGCCGAACCAAAAGATGCACGCGACGTGACCATGGAAGCCATGGTGGTGAGCGCGCTGCGGTCGGCTGAGATCGCCGAAGAAGCGGGTCTGCCGCATGACCATATTCTGCTGAGCGCGAAGGTGAGCGGCGTACAGGATTTGATCGATGTTTACCGCAGCCTGGCTTCGCGTTGCGATTACCCGCTGCACCTTGGTCTGACGGAAGCCGGTATGGGCGCCAAAGGAATTGTCAGCAGCACCGCCGGACTGGCTGTACTGCTACAGGAAGGTATTGGCGATACGATTCGCGTATCACTCACGCCGGCGCCCAATGGCAATCGCACAGAAGAAGTACTGGTCGCACAGCAGATACTTCAGTCGCTGCAGATTCGCAGCTTCACTCCACAGGTGACCGCGTGTCCCGGATGCGGCCGCACCACCAGCACCTTCTTCCAGGAAATGGCCGAGCAGATCCAGACCTACCTGCGTGACAGCATGCCGGTGTGGAAAGAAAAATATCAGGGTGTGGAAGAACTGAAGCTGGCCGTAATGGGCTGCGTGGTCAACGGCCCCGGCGAATCGAAGCATGCCAACATCGGAATTTCATTGCCAGGGACATTTGAAGAGCCCAAAGCGCCCGTGTTTGTTGACGGACGCCTGATGACCACGCTGAAGGGCGACCGCATTGTCGCCGAATTCATAAAAATTCTGGATGAGTACGTTGAATCCCGCTACGGCGCCGGCGCACTCACCGCGAGCAGGTAGAGGTTTCATCTCGAGCGTAGCGAGAGATCCCTGCCTGCTTCGAGAAACCGCATCATTGCAATCCCGGTGGCGGCGAGGCCGATCAACGTGCCGAACCACCCGCACCAGGTGCATTCGCTCCTTGAACCACGAGACTTGCCTTCAAGTGGTTTGGAGCGAAGCGACACAACTAATTGGCCAGCAGGCTGTAGCTGATCGCCAGCCAGGCGCTGAAAGCCACAACCATCATGCTGATGCGGACCGCCCCATTATCGATTACGTTATTCCATTTCGCGTCCATAAAATCGCTCCTGATTTCACTCAATGAATTTCGGTTGAAGTAACTTGCTTATGCTTCTTTTGACGTCTGCAAGTTCCTTTGGTTAGTAATACGGCGGGCGCAAAAAAAGGTTCCATACTTTGAAAGAAATCTATGTTGTTCTTTACCAGGATTTAATCGAACTTGCTGCTATCTTTGGCGGCCCACGCACGTCTTACTAAACAATTCATTCTTTTTCTCTCAAACCCGAGCGGGTGCGAAATGAAGAGGAAGGCGGAAACCGGCAGTCGGCGATCTTTGCAGTTGGCCCAGACCTCACAGCCAGCTTCAGGCATTGCTTTCTGGTTTCGAATTCCAATCGCTTCGCACCCTGAGGGTGATTCAAACCAGAGAACAGGAGCCACTCTGGCCAGCAGTTTCCCTTTACCTGCCGTTCTCATCCAACCACCGCAGTACTACTTTCCTCTTCCGTTGGAGAGATGGCATGCAGTTGCGCAAGGTGATTCCTCAGCCCAGGCAAATCAAACCTGAAACAGCCAAAGAGCGGGTCACCCAAGCTGGTCCAGCAAAAGTTGAAGCCACCAAAGAGAGAGCTTCACCGTGGAAACTGGGCGGACTCACGGCGATGCAACTTGGCAAGCGCGTGTACGAGGAGTTCGACGAAGATGAAGTGCCTACCCGCTCAGCGGCTCTGTCTTATTACTTCATGTCCGCGCTCATTCCCATGCTGTTCTTCCTGATTACGTGTCTGGGCCTGTTTACCAAGAGTCATGACTTGCGCCACAGCCTGCTCAGCTACATACAAGAGTTCATGCCACCCGACGGGTTTACCGTTCTGATGCGGACGCTGCGTGAAGTCGCCACACACAGCAGCGGACTCAAGCTGGTCCTAGGCCTGGTGCTTGCCTTGTGGTCAGGTTCCGGGGGAATGCGTTCCATCATGGACGCACTCAATCGCTGCTATCACGTCGGCGGAGGCCGTCCGTTATGGAAGCGCGTACTGCTTTCCATGGCGCTTACCGCAGCCATTTCCGGATTGACGATTCTCGCGCTTGTCATCGTTTTGTATGGCGGAGCGATTGCCCAGTTTGTTGGCGATCACACTGGACTGAGCAACGTTACGATCCTGCTCTGGAAAGGTGTCCAGTGGCCGCTTGCGCTGTTCTTCGTAGTGTTTTCGTTCGCCTTGATCTATTACTGGGCACCTGACGCTGACCAGCAATGGGCCTGGATCACGCCAGGCAGCCTGATCGGCGTTCTCCTGTGGATTGGCGCGTCCATCGGCTTCCGTGTCTATCTGCATTATTTCAACAGCTACGGAAAGACTTATGGCTCACTCGGTGCTGTCATTGTGCTACTGCTGTGGCTGTATATCACCGGAATGGCCATTTTGGTCGGCGGCGAAATCAATGCTGAAATTGAAAATGCCGCAGCGCGCCGCGGCCATCCGGAAGCCAAGGAAGAAGGCGAAAAGGCAGCCTGATGGAATTTGTAATTTAAAATTTCAAATTTGAAATTCAAAATGCTCTTCTACGCCGTCGTTTTTTCCGGTTGTAGCTGGACCGGAGCAGCGTTGGGCGCCAGCGGCAATTCAATCGTGACAATCAAGCCGTCTTTGGCGTTCTGCGCGCGAATGGAGCCGCCATGCAGCTTCACCGTTCTATCCGCGATCGAGAGACCCAGTCCCACACCGCCGCTGGCACGTTCCCGCGCCTCACTCACCCGATAAAACGGTTCAAAGATATGTTGCAGCTCTGCCTCGGGAACGCCCGGACCATGATCGCGCACGGTGAGCACTGCCGTGTCAATGCGCCAGTGCAGAGCCACTTCCACGCTTGTGCCTTCGGCGGTATAGCGAACGGCGTTACGGACCACGTTCTCCACGGCGCTGCGTAACAGCTCCACGGATCCACGCACTCGGCAATGCTCAAGCTCACTGGCCGTTACCGATTTGTGCAACGGCTTGGCTTCGTAATCGGCATCATCAATCACCTGATGCACAATCTCTTCCAGCACCACGATCTCCGGCGGGACGCGTTCAGAACCGCTTTCCAGCTTGGTCAACGTGAGTAGCTGCCCAACCAACTGGTTCACGCGCTCAGTTTCCTGCTCAATCCGATTGAGGGCTGAAACCGCTCTGCCATCGGCCGATTTGCGTGCCAGTTCCAGGGCCACCGTAAGACGCGCCAGCGGAGAACGCAGCTCATGAGAGATGTCCGCCAGCAGGCGCTTTTGCGATGAGATCAGATTTTCAATGCGCTCAGCCATATGATCAAACTCACGGCCCAGGTTGGCGAGCTCATCGGCGCGATTGCCCAATTGAGGTGAAACGCGCGCCTCCAGATTTCCTTCCGCGAATGCCTTCACCGTGGACTGCAGCTTTTTAACTGGATTCGTGAGATACAGTGCCAGAAAATAGCAGACCAGTCCGGCAATTAGGATACTGACCACCAGCCGTGCGGGAGAAAACGCATCTGGCCTTGGCAGCACCGCCTGCCGCAGGCGTGTGACGAAAATGTAACTGCGTCCGCTGGCCGCTTCCACTGATCTGCCCCAGGTCAATCTTCCCAGCACAATGTGAGCCACATGTTTCTGCTGGTCACGAACTTCCACCGCAAGATCGGTTGCCGTCCAAGTGGTCGGTGTGATGGGTTTGGCTGCGCTGTCAAAAAGAAATATCTCAGTGCCTGATTCCTTTTGCGATCGAGAAGTATATTGTGCAAAGGCCGCCGGCCCTTCGCGGTCATAAACCTGTACCGCGGACTCGGCGTAGAGGTTCAATGACTCGCCGAAAGCGCCGCGCCGCTGTTCCGGCATCGGCAACTGCGAAAGTGAGATCCAGAACATCAGGTTCCAGGCCCCAAACATCATGGCCGCCGCAAGCCAGAACCACATGAAGATCTTGAAAAACAAACTGCGAAAGATGAGAAAACGCGGAAGTGTCACGGCTGCTCTCCCGGTAAAAGATATACATATCCGCTGCCACGGATGGCTTTGATGCGCTCCTGATCGCCATCATAAGGGCCCAGCTTGCGCCGCAGGTTGCTTACATGCACGTCAATGCTGCGGTCCATGGGTGACATGGGACGAGCCAGCGCAGCCTGCGTAAGATCCTCACGGCTGATGATCTTGCCCGGGCTGCGGAGAAACGTGTACAGCAGATCGAACTCGGCACCGGTCAACGTCACACTTTTACCCGCACAGGTCACGCTGCGCGATTCAGGATGCAGCTCAACATCGGCAATGTGGATCGGTTGTCCCGCAGCCGCCACGCCGCCTGTGGTTGTGCGCCGCAGGATGGCCCGCAGACGCGCTACCAGCTCACGGGGATTGAACGGTTTGGGCAGATAGTCATCCGCACCCAGTTCCAGGCCCAGTATGCGATCCAGTTCACTGCCGCGCGCCGTCAGCATCAGCACCGGCACGCTGCTCTTCTGGCGTAGCTGCTTCAGCACATCCAGTCCACTCATGCCCGGGAGCATCACGTCCAGAATCACCACGGCATATGGGTTGTTAAGCGCTTTTTCCAGTCCACCCGGACCATCGTGCGCGGCGTCCAGCTCAAGCTGCTCACTCTGTAGATACTCTTCCAGAAGCTTGCTTAACTCGGCATCATCATCGATCAGCAGCACTGAGACCATAACTTTCACCTTATATCCAAGCTCAAAATCAAGCAGTTAAGAAATGTGAAGGGTACCAGAACCCGATTTACAACTCCTAACCTTCAGCTCCGCCCAGTGGGGTTAATACTAACGGCAGACCAAAACCGCTTTAATACATGGATTCGGCTGCCGTTCGATTGTAAAAGGAGTTCGTGTGAACAAGAAATTATTCCTGGTACCAGTGGCAATCATTCTGGCGGTGGCAGCCGGTCTGGCAGGTACGGTCTACGGGCAAGGTCCCAAGGCAGGTTTCGGCCATCACCGTGGTGGGATGCTGAAACACATGGCCAAGGCATTGAATCTTACTGACTCTCAGCAGGGTCAGATCAAGACCATCATGCAGGGTGAACGGGCAAAGATGCAGTTTCTGAGGCAACAGCTTCGCCAGAACGAACAGGCGCAGAATGCCGCCACCACCGGTGACTTCAATGAAGCTCAGGCGCGCGCCTTCGCTCAAAAACAAACCCAGATCATGAATGACCTGATCGTGGAAAAACAACGCATGAAATCACAGATTTATGCCGTGCTCACTCCTGACCAGCGCCAGAAAGCGCTCCAGCTCATGCAACAGCGTGAGCAGCGCCATCAGGAACGCATGCAACAGAAGTCTCAACAGCAAGCGCAACCAAGTCAGTAAGTCTTCTTCTCTCCTTATCTTTTTTCTTCCCTCCAGAGGAAAACGGGCGGGCACTTTGCTCGCCCGATTTTTTTGAGAGAGTCTGCGAACACGGATTCTGAGCTGCCGGAATAATCAAGGTCAACTAGCGCAGCGGAGCAGTAACAAAGTTTATTCGGTCATTCTTTACGGTGGAGAACAGGAAGCCATCATGGCGGGAAAAGCAGACATTGTTGTTGCCCGTTTCTTCGCTCGGCTCGTACAGCCCAAACTTTTCACCGTCAGAGGCATTGATCACCAGATAGCGAAATTCGAGTTTCTTCCCTTCCGCTTTAGCGAAAGAGATCGCCAGGAGGCCTTCTGAATACTGCACACTGAGACTCGAAAACTCTGGTCCCGGCTTGGTGAATGGGATCCTTCTTTGGATTTGCCCAGACGGCGAAACGACCAGGACTTTGTCAGAACTCAGTACGTATACGTTTCCGTCGGCACCGATAGCTGCTCCACCTTCAGGTAAGTGAGTTGCCTGCTCGCCGGGATTCATCTCCCCCAATCCAGCTTTATCGATCTGCTTGATCAAGGTGCCCGAAGGCTTGAACAGTGCCAGATATCGCTTTCCAGCCAGATCTTTCGCCGCCTCGCGGCCATAGTAACCGTAAAAAAGAATTGTGCCGTTGAGAAAAACAGAAAAATGCTCGCCCACTATTTTGGCCGGCACGTCCAGCTTCGCCTGGCTGATCATTCGGCCGTCGCCACTGAAGCCGAACACAATCGGGTGATAATCTTTGTCTCCCGCTAGAACCTTTAGGACTCCATCTGGCGAAACCGAGAAATCAATGAATGACATCTCATCGACAATGTCATCTGGAAGCTTATAGAGCGTGCTTTTTTCGCCGGAGAGCGAGAAGCTCAAGATGGCCGTCTGCCGGTAAGAACCGTTGAACACGTGATAGTAAGTGTTAAAGTCTCGGTCGCACTGGATCACTCCCGTCGCACTGAATGGGGGCACTTGCAACAGATGGCTGCTGGAAGCAGTGAGCGGTCTCGGTTTTTCCGGCGCTATGCTTTGCGCCAGGAGACCGCTCAATAAAATAACTAGAAACGGATGAACCATCAGTTTCCATTACCTCTAGTTGCTTGAACGTCTCGGCTTCGCTGAGTTGCAGCAAGCCACCTCTCAAACGAGCCATTATCAGTGCTGCATGTCACAACCGTCCGTGAAGCGAACTCTTTGCCGAACTTGTCCTGATTTCATCGTCCAGCGTTTTTGAAATCAGATTGATTTTAGCCTTTGGTCCACCTACACAGCCTGATGCTTCTCCCACGCTGCACGAAGAACCACAGAAATTTTGAAAAGCAAAATTCTGGCAACCTTCGCCTTGTCCATTGGGTTCGCATATCTGCGCGGTGGTTTGCTTACCTGTGCAGGGACATATGGTGTTGGTGAAACGAACCACGGCATGAGCTTGGCAATTTTGAGCTCGTGTGTTGATACCGGATACCAAGAAAAGTACTGCAACCGTAGTGAAAGTTCTCATAAAGATCCTTTCAATGGATATCTTAAGGGTGTTCCCATTCTCATTCTTCGTTCTTGAAAGGTATTTCTGGCTCACGTTGCCAAATTGGGAATCTTCTGAAGAGCTAGATCGCCCCAAATCTTTCAGGAAAATCTTAGAAACAGATGTAATGAGAGAGAAAACAAGAGAGAGAGGGAGCAAGGCTGTAACATTGTCCTCGTGCCCGTTACCGGTTGCACCGGCCAGCCACTTTTGACCGACTTGCCTGCGACGCCACCATCATCACGCTTTCGCGCGGTTTGGAGCGCAGCGACAGAAGTAAAGCCCCGTGAGCCCACTGCATCAAGCGCCTTCACTCTTCCGCCAGGACCACGCCCTTCAGCGGTTTGGAGCGCAGCGACAAGGTAAAATAGGAGCGCATGCCCACTGGCTCAGAAATTCGCGAAACCTTCCTGCGCTTCTTTGAAAGCAAAGGCCACAAGCGCGTCCGCTCATCGTCCCTGGTCCCGGCGAACGATCCGACCCTTCTGTTTATCAACGCCGGCATGAACCAGTTTAAGGACGTGTTTCTTGGCAATGAAACGCGGGATTACGTCCGTGCCGCCACTGCGCAAAAGGTAGTCCGTGCCGGCGGCAAGCATAATGACCTGGAGAATGTAGGGTTCACGAAACGTCACCACACATTCTTTGAGATGCTGGGCAATTTCAGCTTTGGCGACTACTTCAAGCGCGAAGCGATCGCCTATGCATGGGAGTTGGTCACGTCGCCGCAGTGGTATGGTGTGCCGAAAGAGCGGCTGTATTGCACCATCTTCAAAGGCGAGCAGGGCATCCCTCGGGATGACGATGCGGAGAGATTCTGGCTCGAGGTCGGCGTAGCCAAAGATCGCATTTTTGAGATGGGCATGAAGGACAATTTCTGGTCCATGGGTGATACAGGCCCCTGCGGTCCCTGCAGTGAAATTCATTACGACATGGGCCCCGCGGCTTCTGACGAAGGCCATGCCGACTGCAAGTTCCCCTGCGAATGCGGCCGTTACGTGGAGATATGGAACCTGGTCTTCATGCAGTTTGATCGCGATGCAGAAGGCACGTTTAATCCACTGCCTCAGCCTTCCGTCGATACCGGCATGGGACTGGAACGCATTGCGGCTGTGCTGCAAGGCAAGCTGTCTAATTACGAGACTGATCTTTTCACGCCCCTGATTCAGGCAGCCGCCAAGCTCACTGGCGTTAATCTGGGACGCGAGCTTGCCGCGGAGCGCGGATCGAAATCCGCGGCATCATTGCGTGTGATCGCTGATCACGCCCGCGCCACCACTTTCCTGATTGCTGACGGAGTGGTCCCGGCCAACGAAGGCCGTGGCTACGTGCTGCGCAAAATTCTGCGTCGCGGGATCCGTCACGGACGCCTTTTAGGCGCGGAAAAGCCTTTCATGTATCAGATGGTCTATGCCGTTCGCGACCTGATGAAAGGCGCTTATCCGGAACTGGAAGAACAAGCTGATCGCGTGTCAAAAGTGGTGCATGAAGAAGAGCGCCGCTTCGCGCACACGCTGGATGCGGGTCTCTCGCGGCTTGAGGCCGACTTGCAGGCTGTGCGCAAAGATATGGCGGACGCGCAGCGCATGGTGGCGGCACAGGACCCGCACGTGGACTCCGGCGTTGGGCGCGCGACCATGGCGCAGTATCGTTTTCAGGCGGAGCGGGGCATGCGCTACCGCGGTGACCACGCCTTTAAACTCTATGACACCTTTGGTCTGCCCTTTGACTTCATTATGGACGCCTGCCGTGACGCGGGCATCGCACTAGACGTGGAAGGTTTTGAGCGTGCCATGGAAGCGCAACGTGAACGCGCGCGCGCGTCATGGAAAGGTGGCGCCAAAGCAAGCGCTTCGCCCGTTTATCGCGATCTGAGCAAGACAACGTTTGAAGGCTATCGCCAGACGGAATCCAAAGGCTGCGAAGTCCTGGCGCTGGTTAAGGACGGGGTTGGCGTACAAGCTCTCAACCCTGGTGACGAAGGCGAAGCCGTTCTCGACCACACGCCTTTCTACGCTGATTCCGGTGGCCAGGTGGGTGACATCGGCGTCTTCTACAACACAGAACATAATCTGGTTCTTGCCGACGTAAATGGATGTTACATGCCGGTGCAGGGCGTTCGTGCACACAAGATCAAAGTCCGTCAGCCCATGCACGTGGGCATGAAGGTGGACGCGGTGGTGGGCAAGCACGTGAAACAGGCGGGATCACTGGTGGATCCCGGGCATCTCCGTTTTGACTTCTCACACTTCACCGGAGTAGCCGACGAAGAACTTCAGGACATTGAAGACCTGGTCAACAAAGAAGTGTTGAGCAATATCAAAGTTGAGACCATTGAAGATGTGCCGATTGATGTGGCCATCAACGAATACAAAGCCATGGCGCTGTTTGGCGAGAAATATGGCGAGAAGGTCCGCGTGATCAAGATCGGCGAATTCTCCACCGAACTCTGCGGCGGGACACATACCAGCGCTACCGGCGAGATTGGCCTCATCAAGATCATGAGCGAAGGTTCGGTTTCATCCGGCGTTCGCCGCCTTGAGGCCGTCACCGGAGAAGGCTCACTGCGGCACTTCCGCAGTGACCACGCTCTGGAAAGTATTGTTTCCACGCTGGTGCCGCGTGCGCAGCAAAGTGGTTCACCCGCTGAAGCCTTGCGCTCAGAATTGGAAAAGAAAGACAGCGAAATCAAAAGGCTACAGAAAGAACTGGAACAGCTGCGGATGAAGTCGGCTGCGTCGAGCGTGGCATCTGTGGATGACAAAGTGAAAGATGTCCATGGCGTAAGAGTCCTGACGCATCGTGTGGACAATCTTGATCGCGGACAGATGCGCACGCTGGTCGACAACATGCGCAACAAGCTGGGCTCCGGCGTGGTTGTGCTTGGTTCCGTTCAAGATGGGAAGGTCTCGCTAATCGTCGGAGTCACAGCCGATCTCACGGGCAAAGTTCCGGCGGGAAGAGTGATCAAACCGGTCGCCGAGAAAGTTGGCGGCTCCGGCGGCGGACGCCCCGATATGGCCGAAGCCGGAGGCAAAGACCCCAGCCAGCTCGATGCAGCGCTGAATGAAGCGTATGCGGCGGTGGAAGCGTTGGTGAAGTAAGTTTTGTGTTTTAATCTCGAGCGCAGCGAGAGATCCCTACGGTCTCGATAAGTGTTCCGGCCTACACCCAATAACGACCAGTTGTTAAGGAACTATTTATTCATGTCGCTTCGCTGGCGCTGCGCTCCTGCCTGCGGCAGCAAGGTGTTGTTTCCTTTGCAGACTTACCCCGCCCTTATCCCTCAGCGCGGCTTTCCTGCGGAAAGCACGCCCTCGTGAACGGACGGGGCTAGACTGTGTCGCGCCTGCGGCGCTTTGAGCGTAGGTAAAATTAAGAACGTGGAAGATTACGAGCGGCAATTGGAATCAATGAGTGATATGGCGATGTTACGACAAGTATCGACGTCTCCCATATGTTGGGCGTCTAGACTCTTCGCCTAAGGCAAACTGAGATGACGTTCAACGACTGCCATCGGCTGATTAAGAGGGGCGACACCGTCTCGTTGCGGTGGGCCATGGAAACCGGAGTAGTTGACCCCAATCTACACAATCAGTTCTGGTGGACGCTGTTGATGCTAGCTGCTCTAGAAGGAGATACCTTGGTTACTGAACTGCTACTGGAACGGGGAGCAGCGGTGAACACAGTGAACCAGTTTGGCGAGTCTGCGCTCTCCTTAGCGGCCCACAAAGGGCACTTGCCATGCTTGAAATTGCTACTGAGATGGGGAGCCTCACCCGACGTGCGGCCACATGGCAGTAGCACCTTGCAAGCGTGGCTTGAAGCTGCGTCGGGGCTGCCGCCGACAAAGATTGCAGTCATCATGCAAGCGATAGAAACTGGTGGGCGTGACGGCCCCTCGCTTTGAGAGTTGTTGTAATCAGGCGTTTACACTCACAACCCATCATGACTGAAATGGCGATTTCTCACCAACAATGACGTCGCGCGGAAATAGCTTCCGCTGTAGCCGACAAACCAAACGTGATGGATGGGGCTGTCAGGGTATGATCACCAACCGACAGCCTGGCTGGTGGCGCTGCCAGGCGTTCTCGATATCCGCGAGCGGGACCCTTTCTGTGTCTATCTGAAGGTCCCCTTTGGCGGCGTACACCATCACTCGCTGAAAGGCTTCGACCAGAACGTCGCGAGCTGGAATCCCCGCAGTACCCAGAATTGTTAGTGCTCGTACTACGCAGCACGGCTGCTGGAAGCGTGATGGTGGGCGCAGCGCTCTCCCCAACCTGGACAAAGCGGGTCTCGGATTGGATAGCCACAAATTCTCTTCGTGTTATCGCCGTCAGAAACGCCTGTGCAGGGTGGCCCCACACGTAATCGATCACCACCTGGAATCCAGACTGACCCGCTTCCCGCACAAATGCTTCGCTCAGTTCAGTCTCCGGCAGAGCGAGGGAAATGGTCGCGTCGGCACCCAGATCGTGAAGCGTGTTCAGTACCTGTTGATTACGGCCCGCAGCAACGACGCGCGCAGCCCCAAGAAGCCCTGCGATCTTTACCGCCAACCTGCCAGTCACCCCAGTTGCCCCAAGGATGAGGACGTTTTCACCGCGCACCAACTTTGCACGGTAGGCCAGTGAAAGCCAGGCTGAGATACCTGGGTTGGGCAAAGCGGCGGCAGTGTCATCATTCACATTTTCCGGGATTGGAAACGTGAATGCGCGCGGCACAACTGTACGCTGTGCCATCGCACCGTGGGAAGGTAAAGTCTTTTGCACAGCTTACCCCGCCCTAATCCCTCAGCGCTGTCGCGACTGGGGAACGGACGGGGCTAGACTGTGTCGCGCCTGCGGCGCTTTGAGCGCTGGCAAACCTGAAGAACGTGGAAGATTGCGGTGGCAAAAATACGTTCAGTTGCCAAGCCAGAAAATTAGAGTTACGACCAGAAAAAACAACGACCGTGGGATGGTAAACCACCTAAGTTAAGTCGTATGTCTTTTGACAAGAAACGAGATGCAGGAATTCAACTTGCAGTTTAATCAGTCTGGAAAAGAAAACTTAAGTTTAGTTGTTTCTTGTTTAAACATGAGTCATAGTGACATTGGCCTTCAGGGGCAGAGCAAAAGATCTTTGAAAATTGAATAGGGATTTGAAA
>WNFD01000484.1_pt1 | contig 39413 bp, 13 predicted proteins | sample 5400491 | NCBI WGS metagenome assembly WNFD01 (sample SAMN13153343, study PRJNA577476) | soil metagenome | isolation source: 120 cm saprolite under Douglas fir tree site 2 hole 2 replicate 2 | place: USA:California | collected 2015-04-18 | reverse complement strand
TGGCGAGTTCGTTCCCAGTCTCCTCCCGCCCGAGATCAGGATCGGCAACCTGTGGCGGTATGCGCTCGATAACGGGATGGCCGAGGATGCGGCCGCGGTGTGGGCGGCTGCCTATCACGCCATCAGCAAGGGTGACGAGGGCGCCGCCGTGCGGCGGGCCGAGGCGCTGCTGGGTGCGGGTCACCGGTTCACGCCGGATGAGGCGGTCCGGGTGATGAGCCTGGCGGACCGCCTGGGCGGCCGGTACGGGCCTGCGGACGCGGAGCGGTTCGCCGGGCTGGCCCGCGCGATCGGGCTGCATCACCAGGACGGCCGGGTGCAGCGTGCGGTGCGCCAGGTGAGCGGCGGCCAGCAGGTGACGCGGCTGTTCGGGCTGCTCGAACTCGCGAGCAGCTTCGATTCCGGCATCGACCTGGAGGGCCTGAAAAACCTGCGGCGGCTGGCCGACCTGATCAGGTCCGGGCGCGCACGCGGCGGCGGGCGGCCGGAGATCACGCTGGCTGACCTGGCGGAGGAGTTCCGGCTGCATCGTCCGGGCGGCCAGGCCGGGATGCCGGTGACTGCCAGGGATCTGCGGCGGCTGGTTACGATGACCGGGCAGGCCAAGGCGAACCGGCCCCCTGGCGAGCGAGTCACCCGGTCGCACCTCGCGGTGGTGGCCGGGGCCCATGCGGTCACTGCGGAGCGGGCGGCGCGTGTCGGCGAGTACCTGAGCGGGAACCTGGCCGCGGACCTGACGGTCCCCGGGCAGCTCGAACTGGCCCGGCAGCTGCTTACCGGCCCGGAGCGGTACCGTGACCCGGAGACGGTGCTGAATCTGGCGGAGGCCAGCGACGACGCCCGGCTGGCCGGGCTGTTCGGCGACGGTGAGCTGTTCGGGCTGCTGGACGTGGCGGTCCCGGCCGGCCACCGGCTGCGCGCCCGCCTGGACCGGTTCCTCGGCGAGCGGTTCGGCGGGCGGGCGGAGCTGGCGGCGGGCCGGGTCCGGCCGCGCGGCCGGCCGGCCGGCGAGTTCACGCTGGCCTGGCTGAGCGGCGACCTGGCCGGCGTCGGCGTCCGGGGCGGGGTGGTCCCGGAGCAGGTCCGGCGATTCGTCGCGGCGACCGATGGCCGTCCTGTGGACGAGCTCGTCGCTGAGCTCGGCGCGCGGCCGTCGGGGCTTGAGCTGGCCAGGGCGCGGTGGTGGCTGGCCGGGGCGCGGACGGCGGCCCGGCTCGCGGCGGCGGCGGACGGCTACCTGAGCGGGCACTGGAACGGCGGACTGTCCGCGGCGCAGAAACGGGAGATCGCCGAGGGGCTGCTGGCAGGCCGGCTTCCCTATCACGATCCGGACATCGTGCTGCGGCTGCTGGAGCACAGCGGCGACACCGACCTCGCGGACCTGTTCCGCGAAGGCCGCCTGTACGGGCTGCTGGACCAGGCGATGCCGCCGGGCCACGTGCTGCGCGAGCGGCTGGGCCAGTTCTACGAAGCGCGGTTCGCCGGCGGGCGGCCCGCGGTCGCGGCGGGCCGGGTGGCGCTGCTGGGCCGGGCGACCGGAGAGTTCAGTCCCGCGCTGGTCGGCGACGGGCTCGCCCGCCTTCCCGTCCGCGGCGAGGTGACTCCCGCTGACGCCAAGCTGGCCGGAATGATCCCCGCCCGGACGCATGCGACGATCGCGGCCGACCTGAGCAAGATCGGGCTGCCCGGGCACGAGCTGGCCAGGGCGCAGGTGTGGCTCACGGAGGCGCCGGTCGTCTCCGGGATGGTGGAGCGGGCGGAGGGTTACCTGCGCGGGGTCCGGTCGGCTGACCTGCCGAAGGAGGACCTGGCGGACCTGGCCGTGGCGCTGGTGGACGGCTCGATGCCGTACGTGGTGCCGCTGACGGTGCTGCGGCTGGCGCGGGAGGCTGACGACACGCAGCTGGGCGAGATGCTGCGGCGCGGGCTGCCCGGGCTGCTTGGCTCGGTGATCGGCGAGGGGCACGACCTGCGCGGCGGGCTGGACAAGCTGGTCAGCGGCCGGCTGGGTGGCTGGGCGGCGGTGGCGGAGGGCCGGGCGCTGCCGCAGGGCATGCCGGCGAAGGATTTCTCGTTTGAGCTGGTGAGCCCGGACCTGCGTGATCTTCCCGCCACGGGCGTGCTGCCGGGCGGGCTGACCGGTGAGCTGCCTGGCGAGCTGACCGGTGAGCTGGCGGGCAGGGTCGCGGTGGTGCTGGCCGGGCGCAGCGACGCGCAGATCCTCGGCCCGCTCGGGCTGCCGCCGGTCCAGCTGCGCCGCGGCCGCAGCGAGCTGACCGGACTTCGCCGGGTCTTCGGGGTGGTGGAGCGGGCGGAGGGTTACCTGAGCGGGGTCCGGTCGGCTGACCTGTCGAAGGAGGACCTGGCAGATCTGGCCGTGGCGCTGGTGGACGGCTCGATGCCGTACGTGGTGCCGCAGCTGGCGCTGCGGCTGGCGCAGGAGGCTGACAACAGCCGGCTGGGCGAGATGCTGCGGCGGGGCCTGCCCGGGCTGCTTGGCTCGGTGATCGGCGACGGGCACGTCCTGCGCGACGGGCTGGACAAGCTGGTCAGCGACCGGCTGGGTGGCTGGGCGGCGCTGACGGAGGGCCGGGCGCAGCCGCAGGGCCTGCCGGCGAAGGACTTCTCGTTCGAGCTGGTGAGCCCGGACCTGCGTGATCTTCCCGGCATGGGCGGCCTGCCGGGCGGCCTGCAGGGTGAGCTGCGGGGCGGCCTGCCGGGTGAGCTGACCAGTGAGCTGGCGGGGAAGATCGCGGTGGCGCTGGCCGGGCGCAGCGACGCGCAGATCCTCGACCCGCTCGGGCTGCCGCCGGTCCAGTTGCGCCGCGCCCAGCACGAGCTCGGCCTAGCTCGCGCGGCCATCGCGACCCACGCCGGCGGGTGGGAGCAGCTCGTCCGCCAGTACCGCGCCGGCATCGACGTCGGCAGCTTGCCCGAGGCGGAGCGCGAGCGGCTGGTCTGGCAGCTGCTGGGTGGCCCAGGTAGCTCGGTGCAGGCCGCCCTGTCGCTGATCTCGGCCGAGAGCGACCCGGTGCTGGCGCGGCTGTTCGGCGACGGCCGCCTGCTCACCGCGCTGGACACCGCTGTTCCCCTCGGCCACCCGCTGCGCGCGGACCTGGAGCACTTCCTCCAGCAACGGTTCGCCGGCGGGCGGGCCGCGCTCGAACTCGGCAGTGTGCGGCCGAAGGGCCAGCCGAACGGGACGTTCAGCCTCGGCCAGCTCAGCCCGGACCTGGCCGGTCTCGACGTGGCCGCCGAGCTGACCGGGGAGTCGCTGACCAGGGTCGTCACCGCGGTCGCCGCGCTCGACGAGACGGCGCGGGGTGGCATCGGCCGCGCGCTGGTCAGCCTGCCGCTGGCCGAGCGGGCCCGCGCGGTCTCGTGGCTGGCCGACGCCAGCGCCGCGCTGAAGGCCGGGGCGGGCAGGAGGCCGGGTCCGGAGCGGGCGGCGGCGGAGTGGCTGGACCGGCTGCTGCCCCCGCTTCAGCGTTCGATCGGCGGCCAGGCCGTCTTCCGGACGCCTGGCGATGTCGCGCTGCCGCCGCAGGCCGGGGACTTCGGCCTGCCCGGCAGCCGCCGGCCAGCCGACGAGGAGTTCGTCCCGGTGCGGCTGGTGCTGGAGAATCCCGACGGGTCGTTCGGCGGGTACAGGGCGGGGGCGCCCGCCACGCCAGGCCAGCAGACCGCGCACGCACAGGAAGGCACCAGTTCTTCGGCCCCGCCGCAGCCCGGCGGTGCCGCGGGGCTGGCGGACGCTCAGGCGCTCGTGGCCCAGATGCACTACCTGGCGCTGCTGCCGGTGTCGCCGCCGGAACTGACCCAGCACGACGTCAGCTCGGCTTCTAGCGAAGTCGGGGCCGCCGTGAGCGAGGCGCTGGCGCGGCGGGACTCGCCCGGCGCGCCGCCGCCCGAGGCGGCGATGACCCGGCTGGAGGAGCTGGAGCGGACCGGACCCGTGCTTGCGGCGGTCCGGAAGCTGGAACAGCGCCTGTACCGGCAGTATCAGCGCGCCATCGCCCGAGTGACTCCGGTGGCCGGCCTGGATTCGCAGCAGGCCACGGCCGCTCGAATGGCCGCGCTGGCACGCAACGACGACGCCGCCCGCCGCGCCGCGCTGATCGGGGCTCTCGGCACGGTGCCGGAGGCCTTGAACAGCGCGCGGACCAGCCAGGGCGGGCCCGACGGGGGCATCAGGCAGACCCTGGGAAGCGCCTACAGCCAGGCGGAGCAGGCCGCGCAGCAGGCCAGCGCGCGGCACCTGGACCTGGCGGCCGAACAGGTAACGCAGCCGCTGGCGAGCGGTGATCCGCAGCAGCTGGAGGCGGACCGGCAGCGGTATGAGCTCCAGGTGCAAGCCGCGCGGGCAGCGGCGGCCGAGGGTGCGCAGGAGGCCGCGGCGCAGGCATTCAGCGCCTCCATCGAGAACAGCGTCGGCGGCCTGACCCTGAAGCTCCTCCAGCTATCGATGGCCGGAGCCACCCGCGACAGCCTCATGCGGGAGGCGCAGCAGCTTCCGCCCGAACTCCGTCAGCAACCCGGCCAGCGCGGGCCGGGCCAGTCCGCCGGCTCGCGGCCGCGCGGCCAGCAGCGCCCGGCCGGGCCGGGCTCCGGGTCCGGGCGCACCCGGCAGGGACGGCCCGGCGAGGGCAGCCAGGGCGACCAGGGCGGCCAGGGCGACCACCAGGGCGGCCAGGGCAGCGGCGGCCAGGGCGGGTCCTCGCGCGACACCGCGCAGGCCATGGAGACCACCTGGGAGATGGGGCGGGACGGCAAGCTCCACATGGTGCGCCGCCCGGCCCAGCCGGGCTCGCGCAACGGCTCGGGCGACAGCCAGCAGACGTCGTCGGCTGACGATGGCGAGGCACGCATCGAGAAGGGCTCAGACGGCGTTTACCGCCTGGTCGGCGGCAGCTCGGGCAGCAGCTCGGGCGGCGGCGGCCGGGGCGGATCGGACTCGCGGGGCGGCCCCGGCTCGCGCGGGCCCGGCGGCGGCCTGGGCGCCAGGCGGCCCGGCGACGGCAGCGAGACGAAGGTGGTCGAGCCGAGCGCGGGCCGTGAGGATTCCGCGACTCCGCCCGGCGGTCCGATGGGGGTGCTCCGCCCGGTCGGCCAGGACGCGCCGACGGACACGGCGCAGGAACAGCAGCCCGCGGCCAACGAGCCGGAACTGACGAACGGGCAGGTGCTGTCGACGACCCCGCAGGCCATGCCGTCGACCATCGAGGCGCTGCGCGAGGTCCTGGCCGCGGCCGTCGAGAAGCGGATAGAAAGCACGCCCATCAAGCTCACCGACCTCCCGGTCTCCGACCTCCCGGTCACCGACCTCCCGGTCACCGACCTCCCGGTCACCGACCTCCCGGTCACCGACCTCCCGGTCACCGCCATCCCGGATACCTTCATCCCGGTCTCCGACCTCCCGGTCACCGAGATCTCGGTCACCGCCATCCCGGATACCTTCATCCCGGTCACCGAGAGCTCGGTCACCCAGAGCCCGGTCACCGACGCGAACATGCCCGAGCTGACCTCCGAAAGCGAGCACGGACTCACCGAGACGGCCCCGAGCACCCCCGCGACGGAGGCGGACAGCACCCTGGCCACCCAGTCCACCCAGGACACCCAGGCCACCGAGGCCGAAAGCACCCCCGCCACCCACGCGCGCACCACCGAGTCCATCAGCTCGATGCGGAACCGGATAGAAAAGCGCATCGGCAAGCGCCGGGCCAAGGAGGCCGACGCAGAGCAGCAAGACGCAGAGCAGCAGAAGCAGGCCGACCTGGCGAAGCTCACCAGCCTGCGCCAGGAGGCTCAGGACCTGCACGACATCATCGCCCAGCCGGAGCCGGACAGTGAGTCCTCGGCGCAGGCCGCTGCCAGGGCCGAGAGCATCGCCGGCGCCGAGGCCCGGCTGCCCGCCGTCGAGGAGGAGATCGCCGGGCTCGTCGCGCGGGGGGTGGGCGTCCCCGAGCCCGAGACGCCCGCGCAGCGGGCCGAGCGGCTCGAACAGGACTGGCGAGAGTCGGTGGCCAGGGGCCGGGAGCAGTTCCCGTCCGGTCGCGCCGCCAGCCGGCCGGACCTGTCGTTCGCGGAGGCCAGCGCCGAGGTAGAACAGCACGCGGCCGCCGCAAGGGACGAGGCCAGGCGGCAGTACTGGGACCCGTTCGACCCCCAGGGCGCCGCCGCGTATGCCGCCTACCATGCGGAGCTTGCCCGCATCCACAGGTGGAACATGATCCTCGACGACCTGGGCATCGGCCATCCCGAGCCCGAGGCCGAGGCGCCTGGCGAGCAGGGCACGGGCGAGCAGGGCACGGGCGAGCATGTGCCGGGGGGTGCCCCTGGCGACATGACGAGCACGGAACGCTCCGAGTTGCTCACGCGACTGCATCAGACCGAGCGGATGCTGCAGGGCATGCTGGCCGGCGCGGAGCGAGGTCCGGGCGTCTGGGACCTGACCGCGCAGCGCGATGGCCTGCACCTCGCCGAGGCCCAGCTACGCCGGGTGCAGGCCGAGATCGACCTGTTCACCACCGACTCGCTGCCCGACGACCTCAACCAGCTTGACCAAGAACGGCAGCGGCTGGAGAACATCCCTGGCTTGCTTGAGCTCCCGTTCGCCGGGCCGACGCCAGGCAGCTTCCGCGCGGACCGCATCCAGCTCGCGCAGAGCCGGCTGCGCGAGGTGCAGGCCAAGATCGCGGCAGTCCGCCAGAAGCTGGCACAGGAACTCGCGGCGACGGTCAGGCAGCAGGTGCGGGAGCGGATCGCGACGGCGCAGTTCCTGGAGCAAGAACGCCAGCGGCTGACCGAGCTCCTGCAGCGGCTCGACAACATCCAGCTCGCCCGCGAGCTTCCCTTCGCCGACCTCCGCAGCGGCATCGGGGCCCAGCGGATCCCGTGGGTGCGCCGTCAGCTGGCGCAGGTGCAAGACGCGATCGCTGAGCTGCCCGGCTGGCTGCCCGGCACGCCGCCGCCGGGGCAGATGGCCACAGTAGTGCAGAAGATGAAGCAGGCGCGGCAGCAGAAGCAGGAACAGGACCGGCTGCGCCAGGCACAGCCGCGCGGGCAAGGGGAGGTTGACGCCAAGAAGATAGCGGCGATCCGGGCCAGGCAGGAGCGGGACTGGCAGCAGTGGGTGGCGGCAGCCCAGCGGGACCGCCCGGCCGCCGAGCCGCCGGCCCGGCCCGGGCCGGCCCCGACCCTGGCGCAGACCTACGCCGAGCTTGAGCGCAGCACCGCCGCGGCGGCGAACGCCGCCAGCGAGGCCTACTGGGCCGACCCGGAGGGGCGCCAGGACTACGTCCAGTTTCACGCGGAGCAGGGCAGCGACAGGACGCTGCGCACGCTCCAGGCCGACCTGGGCATCGACGTGCCCGCCACGGAGCTGCGCGATCAGCTCACCGTGGCTGGCCCCATCGACCCGGCCACGCTGCCGCCTGAACTGACCCCGGACGCGGCCGCGGCCTGGGTGCAGGAGCGGGAGAAGGCGGCGGCGACGGAGGCGCTGCTGTCCTACCCGGGCAAGATCGGCTCGGAAGAGCACATGGCCTACGTCACGCTCATGGCCGATCAGGCCCGCGAGAGCGCGTGGTCCGCGGCGCTGGCCCAGATGACCTCCGTCCCCGAGACCACCCCGCCGCACAGCCAGACCCGGCCGCAGACCCAGACCATGCCGCAGACCGAGACCATGCCGCAGACCGAGACCGTGCCGGAGCCTGCGCCGCTGCCGGCCGGACTGACCCTGCTTGGCTTCCCGGGCGATCCCGCCTGGCAGGCGCGGGCCGCCGCCGCCGCGCCGCTGTTCGACGGCTTCGTGACGGTCGTGGCGGACGCCAGGAACGGCGCGGTGACCCAGGACGACGCCGAGGTCGGAGCGGCGGACCTGGCGGAGCGGCTCGGCCTGCACGTGCCGGGCACCGGGACCGAACGCGACGACACGTCGCAGGCGCTGCCGCAGGGCCCGCTTGGCGTGATCATGCTCGGCAACGAGATCCCCGGGCTCGGCGCTGACCTGCACGCGGTCACCGGCGGCGCGCACCCGGTGATCACGCAGAGCGGCCAGGTCATGATGGCCGAGGGCGACGCGATCTCCGGCACCGTCAACGGGGAAACGTTCGAGGCCGACGGTGAGTGGCTCGTCCACATCAACGGCGAGACCGTGCACACCGAGACCCCCGTGCTCAGCGTGGCGCTTGAGCGGCTCAGCACGCTGCTCAAGGACCAGGCCGGGGCGTCTGTCCCGACGCCCGGCCACCCGGCCGGCGCGCCGCACCCGCTGTCAGCCGCGCCGAAGCCCCTGAACGCGCCGCCGATACCGATGCTGGCCACGATGGCGTCGTTCCCGCAGCGGCTGGCGGAACTGGCGCCGAGCGCCCTGGCGTCGTTCACGAGCCCGGGCGTGACCTGGCTGACCGCGCCGGAGGACTCGATCCTGCACGCGCAGGCCGCCGCCGCGGCGCCGCGGGCTGACGGATTCCTGACCTTCGTCGGGCACGGCCGCAATGGCCGCGTCGTCGACGGCCGGGCCGAGCTCAGCGGGGCGGACCTCGCGGCCCGGCTTGACCTGCACATGCCGGGCACGACGGCGGACGGCACGCAGCGGGTGCCGCCGGCGAACCCGGTCGGCGTCATCATGCTCACCTGCGACACCCCGCAGAGCGCTATCGACCTGCACCTGGCGACCGGCGGCACGCACACCGTGGTGTTCCCGGACCGTCGCGCCATCATGATGCCGTGGGGCGAGGTGATCTCCGGCACGTTCAGGACGGGCGCGAACGGCAAGCCGGCGGCGGAGCCGACCGGGGAGTGGCTGGCCCTGATCAACGGCCAGGTGTTCACCCTCGGCACCCCCATGCTCAGCGAGGCGCTCGCATCGCTGGGCGCCCGGATGCGGCCGGGGGCGGCCGACCCGCCCATGCGGCCCGTCGCCTTCTACGCCGACCTGACCGAAGTCCAGACCGCCGTGCTCAACGAGTTCGGCCTGGACGCCGGCCCGGCAGCCGCGCCGGACGGCGCCGACGGCTTCCTCAGCTCGCTGATCGCGGTCGCGGGAGACCGGCTGCGCGGCGTGCTCCGGCCGGCCACGCCGGCCGGCCTGACGCCGCAGCTGGTCCGTGCGTACCTGGCGGACTACTACGGCCGGCTCCGCCATCCCGACCCGCGCTACCGAGGGCTTCCCGACCCGCGCTACGGGGAGTTCCTGCCGGATGGGCTGACGGCCGACCAGATGCTCGCCGGGCTGCAGGGCCCCGACGACCTGGACTGGCGGGCCGCCGAGTTCCTGCAGCACCTCGCGGCCGACGCGCTCCGCCTTGACCTGGCCGTGCTGGGCACGCAGGGCCGGGTCATGCCGGTCGGAGAGGCGGGCCGGCCCAGGGCCGCCGCCCCCGATGGCAGCCCGTTCCTGCTCGTCCGGGCCCCGGATGGCCAGTTCGCGCCGGCGCTGCCCAGGCCGGCGACAGCCGGGTCAGCAACCGGAGCGCCGGCCACGGGGACGGCGCTGCGGCCCGCGCCCCGCCCGGCGCCGGCCCTGGACCGGCCCACCGCGTGGACGGAGGAGCTGACCGAGTCCGAGCAGCTGCTCATCGGCCAGGAAGCCGAGGCCTCGCCGCTGCCGCCGGGACTCCGGCAGCCGGCCGCCATCGGGCAGGTCGGCGGCATGCGGTACCTGGCGGGGCTGGCGGTTCCCGCCCGCGCCGAGCCGGCCGCGCCGATCGAGGCCGGCCTGGCCAATGACATCCGGACGGTCCTGACCCAGTCGCCGGGGCAAAGCGGGGCCATCCTGGCCGAGCTAGATGCTCTTGACCGCATCCGCCGGGTGATCGAGACCGACCTGGTCAGCCGGACCCGGACCCTCGTCAGGCAGTACGAGCGGGCCATCGGCCTGGCCATGCCGCAGCAGACCGCGGCGGACCACGCGGCCAGCCTCCAGCAGGCGCAAGACGCGGCCTACGCGGCGGCACTGGCCGGGCTTGCCACCACGTTCCGCGACGCCCGCGCCAAGGCCCCCGCCGACATCGAGCCCGCCTCCCGGCCCCTGTTCAGCATCCGCACCGCGCTGGAGGACGCTTACGACGCGGTAGTGCGGGCGGCCGACAACGCCGAAATCACCCTGCGGGCGAGCCGGCCCGTGACCGAGGACGACCCCGGGCCGTCTGACGAACAGGTGCGGGCGGCACGTGACGCGGCGACGGCGGATGCGATCACCCGCCAGCTGGCGGGCCTGAGCGGCCAGATCGGCGAGCTGGCGCAGGCGCGGCAGGCGGAGCAGCACGCCGCGCAGTTCGACCCCGAGATGATCGGGGTGCAGCTGCAGGAGACCATCGCCCGTGAGGACGCGGAGCAGGCGCTGCGGCAGCTCCGCGACGCCGCGCGCAACACCAAGGAATGGCAGGCTCGCCGCCGGTACGCGATCGAGGCGGCCGAGCACGGCCTCCCCCAGCGTGAGCTGCCGCCCGGGTTCGGCCGTCCGCTGCTGGACGCCACCGGCGCGCAAAGGCTTGACGCAAACGGCAGGGTCATGCGCCGCTACCCGCTTGGTCACCAGAGCCGCTTCGTGCGGCTGGGGGACGTGCCGGTGAGCGACACGGCGGGGACAGCCCGGCAGGTCGCTTCCGCGCTGCCGGCAGCGGACCTGGATCTCAATGCCGACATACAGGCCCAGGTGGTCAGGTTCATCGAGCAGCAGGGCCGTCACGAGTTCATCAGGCGGCTGCTGTATGGCACCCTCGAGTTCACGTCGGGGACGGGCGCCCAGCGCCGGGTGACGACAGTCACCCTTGACCTCGGCGACCTGCGGGACGCCCATCTCGTGCAGGGCCTGCACAGCGAGGGCATCCCCATCGGGACCAACCGCCACCACGCGGTCGAGGCGGACCAGCAGACCGAGTACGGGTCGCGGCGCACCTACGGGAGCACGCGCACCTTCTCCGTGACCGGTAACGCCCTCACCCCGTTCGGCGCGCTGCCGGGCAAGGCGTGGGCGGTCACCCTGGGGGCCGTGCTGCTGGGCTCAAGCGGCGTCGAGTACGAGAGCGGTGCTGAGCTCGTGACGGCGGTCAAGCGGGCGCCGCGGTACGAGGGCATGACCGCCTACTTCGACCTGCCGGGCGCGGGGCTGCTGACGACGGTCGTCGGCGGCGCCGCCGCCGCCCCGCGGTCGGGCCGGACGGACCTGACGGCACGCGCCGCCTTCCCCGAGGAGCTCGCGCCGGAAAAGGCCGCGGGCGACCCGCCCGGCGCGTTCCGTGACACCCGGCCGACGCTGCCTGGCTCCCGGCGCCTCGGCGTATCACAGGCAGACCTGGAGGCGAGGAAGGCTCTCGGCGGCGCGGATGCGACGGCGGCGGCGAAGATCGAGCAGAGCCTCGACGCGCTCCCGCATCACTTCCTGCACATGGCCGAGGGCGCCGACGACATGGCGGACCTGCGCGAGCAGGTCCTGACGACGATCTTCGGCGCCGCGCTCCCGCCGGACCAGCGGGACGAGAAGGTCGTGGAGTCGCTGCGCGATGTCATGTCGGAACCGTGGTTCCTCAAACGGTACGGAGATATCATGGCCTCGGGTGCCCTGTCCCAGGCGATCAGGAACTCCAAGGGCAGGACCCTGGGGCACGTGAAGCTCAGGGCCAGGCTGCGCACGGCGCAGGCCTCCGTCGAGCACCACCTCGGCCTGAAAGAGGAGCACCAGCGGTTCGTCGCCACGCACGACGTGAAGACGCAGTCCGGCGGGGTGAAGCTCACCCTGCCGACCGCCGAGTTCGGCCACGTCCTAGGCGACCCGACAGCCGAGCTCGGCGCCTTCTCCAACGTCTCGGCGCACCTCGAGACATCGTTCAGCCTGTCGTCCAGCCGGTCACACGACTCCAACAGCGGATCCGGCGATATCCGCGGCATGGTCATCTGGGGCCAGGCCGTGCTCTACGACGCGCGTTTCCAGATGACCGCCGAGTGGATACCGGCGCGCGGAGCCTCGGTGACCCACGAGGACAATGTCGGCGTCGACCTGCTCATCCCCGGCATGGAACGGGCCCGGTTCGAGCACAAGTTCCGGCATGCGGCGGGTGAGGCCCTGACCGAACCCGAGCCGGCGGACAACGAGCCCGACGCGACCGGCTCGCTCCGCTACCCGCCGGCGGTCATCACGGCGAACAAGGGCATCGGGTTCGCCGGGGTCTTGCACCTGCCCGGGGCAGAGGGCGTGCTGCCCACGGCGATCAGCAAGGTCAAGGAGGCCGGTCGCGATCTGGCCTGGGTGAAGGAGTGGACCGACCACGATGAGGCGGTACTTGAGGCGCAGCTCGCCCCCCGATTGTCGCAGCAGGGACTGAAGGCCCACGCCGCCGAGGCGTTCCAGCCGGGCGGCACCGTGCTGGTCATGTACCGACCGGCGAAGAACGGCGTGGAACGCATCACGGTGCGCGTCGAGGCCACGCACGAGGCCGAGCCGGCTCAGTCGGGACGGGTGAACAAGTCCACGCTTGAGGTGATGCCGTCGGCGTTCGCGGGGAATGGCGGGACCGACAAGATCGGTGCCGGGTTCGGGGGCTACGGCCAGATCGCCGGATTCGCGGGGCTGTTCGGCAAGGTCAAGCATGACCAGCCGCGCACCATCGGCGCCCAGCTCCAGGTCGGCGGGGACCGCAGCACATCGACCGAGACCACCGCCAACGTGTCGGGGTTCACGCTGCAGTCCATGCTTTACGGACCCGACCCGGCCCGCACCTGGCGTTACGACCAGGTCCGGTACAAGATCACCGCCAGTTCGGAGCACGAGAAGTACCTGACCCCCAGCCTGCTGCACTGGCTGGGCAGCGCCGCGAGACAGGCCATGCCCGACAGCTTCCGCGACGCCATGCGGGCCGCGGTCGCCAGCCTGAAGCGGCCCGCCGAGGCCGGGCCCGAGGATGAAGAGAGCACCGACAGCACGCCCGCGCCGGCCCTGCCCTCGGGCACCGTGGTCGACGAGACGGTACGAGGCGGGGTCACGTTCATCCTGCACGAGGCCCTGTCCAGGGAAGAGCCGGAGTCCCCGGCCACCATCGCCAGCGTCGGCAAAGTAATTTCGCTCGACACCGACAAGCCACTGAGCCTGATCGGCAGGATCGCGTCCTCCGGCGTGACGCCGCGACCCATCGATAGCTACCTGGGCCCGGACGGCGTGGACCACTTCGACTACATCGAAGACCAGCTCATGGGGTTCGCCGGCAGCGAGAACCTCGGCCCGCTCATCTATCAGATGCTCAAGGATCAGGGCCTGAGCGACTCGGCGATCGGCGACATGCCCTGGGCCATCAGCGCGCCCGAGTTCCTCGGCGCGGCGATGATACGCGGCGAAGGGAGGATCAAGAACACCATCGTCGAGGGCGGCTTCGGGAACGACGAGCACGCCGTCGTCACCATCGAGGCGATCCCGACCAATGTGCGCCAGGATGGCCCGGACATCGTCAAGCTGTTCCAGATGCACGTCGCGGAGGGCAGCGCGATCTCCGAGTCGGCCACCGAGACGACCACCTCGGTCGGCTTCAACATCGGCCTGCCCAGCCTGCTGCTCGGGCGGGTGGGCTTCCAGTGGCTCCAGATGGAGAACTACGGCCACACCTGGGCCTGGAGCAAGGGCGAGACCTTCAATCAGACCCCGACGTCCGGGCGGCTCACCCAGGGCACGCGCGAGTACCTGGAGTACACCGCGGACATGGTCTACCGGGTCACCGTGACGACCCAGAACAAGAATTTCATTAAGAACGGTCAGCTGGACTATCGGACCGCCGTTCTCAAGGTGTCGCGGGGGGTCAACTTCCTGCGGCGCGTCGAGGCCGCGCCCGACCCGCGCGACGCGCACCCGCTGCCCGCGGATCCCGCGCTCGTCGCGGTGATCGGGAAGCGCGACGCGGGCACCCCGCCGGCCGCCAAGGCCACGTCCGCCACCGAGCCGGATCTGGCCGACGGCCAGCAGCCGCCGAAGCCGCCGGCGCGGATGCGGGAGATCCCGACCATGCGGGCGACGAACCGCGCCGACGACCTGCGCCGGGTGCCGAGGTACCCGCTGCTGCCGCCGTCGGCCGTGCACGACAAGCTATTCCCGGTCACCAAGGATCTGGACGGCAAGCCCAATCCGGTGCTGACCGCCGTCGAGGACCTCATCCGCAAGCACGCGCCCGAGCTGCTTGAGGCGCACTTCACGATCAGGAACGACGGCAGTTCGGCGCGGCAGCTGCCGGCCCGGCTGCAAAACGTGCTCACCCTGCCGTCGATGTCCACCCTGATGGACCTGCTGCTCGGGCCCGGCCTGGTGCTGGACGCCATCCGGTCCGTGCCCGGCGGTAACTACCGGTACCAGCTGGTGCTGCGGGCCCGCCGCGACCCGCACGGAGCCGGCCTGGTGTACATGGGCACGATCGACAGCATGAACACCGTCCGCTACGCCACCATGCTGGAGACCAGGAACACGACCTGGAGCAAGAGCACAGGCGGCGGCGTCGAGGACGCCGAGCCGGCCGGCGGGACCGGCGGGCAAGTCCAGTTCACCGGTGGTGAGTCGGGCGGCCCCGGCAGGCACGTGGGCGTGTTGCGCGACGGCCAGATCCTGCCGTCCGCCTCGGTCAATCAGACCACCATCCAGGGCGGCTATGACCAGCAGATACGTGCCAGGCGCAAGACGCGCTTTGAGCCCGGCCAGGCCCACTTCTACGGCGGCGACCTGGAATTCACGGCACTGCTCACCGTGACCTTCGTACCCTCGCGCCTGCTCAACACCGCATTCGCGAACGTGCCGCACTACATCGCCTCGGCGGTGCAGAACGCCGGCCATCAGCGCGCGCCCGACGCCCGCTTCAGGCCGTCGCGGGAAAGGCTGCCCGGCCTGCCGCCCGCGTCGCTGCGCGAGAAGGCCGCCGCGACCGCCCAGGGAGTGCGGGACTACTTCAGCCGTGACGTGGCGAAGATCGACAAGATCTACCTCAAGGAACGGACGATCATCCCGCACAACCAGATTCACGCCGAGGTCATCCCCTCGGGCTCGCCGGGTGACGTCGCGGTCGAGGAGGTGCCGCGGGGGTTCGTGCCCGACCGGCCGCTGAATGTCACCCCCGAGGACATCACCGATCACGAGATACTCGCGCTCGGGTGGGACCACGAGAAGCTCCAGGTGTTCTTCGACGAGCTGCTCGCCAAGCTCGCGGGAAACGAGCGCCCGGTCAGCAACGAGCGCAGCTTCGCCGTCGAGCGGCTGCTCGAGCACGGGACCCGGTCGCGTCAAGCGCTGCACAACATCCTGTCCTACGCGATCTTCACCGGGCAGATAGACCGCCTGGTGTCGGGCACCGGCATGCGGATGCCCACGCTCGTCCGCGAGGGCGGCCTGGTGACCGACAACCACGGCTGGGTGACGGTGCGGGTGCGATTCGCCGACCCAGAGCTGATGGGCTGGTTCGACGGCTGGGTGGAGTCGGTCAACTACAACTTCAACGAGTACCAGGAGTACATGAACCGGCAGTTCGGTATGTCGCTGAGCCTGGAGGGCGGCGGCGAGGTGAACACCGGCAACCTCAGCGGCACCCTCAGCCCGGTGTCACCGGCACGGCGCACGGTCGGCGGCTTGGTGAACGCGTCGGTCGGCTCGACGAACACCAAGAAGTCCAGCTCGACGCAGCAGGTCATGAAGCGGTACGACGCGGTCAACATCGCCGTGCCGCGACTGCGCGCGTCCGTCGACGCCATCGTCGAGGTCAAGGCGGAGGCCGAGAACAGGCGGGACAAGCTGCACGTGCCACTGCCCTGGCTCGGCGGCGGCGAGGTCACCGCCTTGCACCGGATCCGGGCCGCGGCCGAGCTTGGTTACTCTCCCCTCGCCGCCATGAAGGCCGGCCTGCACGATTCCGGCGGCATCCCGGTCCCGTCCGGCACCTTCATCCCCGGCCCCGAGGCCCTGCGCGCCGGCGCCGAAGAGGACCGGTTGCGTGCCGCGAACCTGGTGCCCTTCCTCAAGCGCGCCTTCGCCGTCCAGGTCGAGCTGTCGAACGGCAAGTTCCTGCTCGGCCCGGACGAGATCGACGCCGGACAGCTCGCGGAGAGCATCAAGCGCCGGCTCTCCGAGCTGTCACCCGAGCCCCGTGCGGACCTGTCGGAGGAGGAGCGGCCGCCGCCGGCGCCGCGCCAGCTTGGCAGCCCGGACGACCCCGTCATCCTGATCTCCCCCCGCGCAGGGCTCGTCCCGGCCGGCCGGACTGTCGCGCCGGCTCAGGAACTGGCCAACGCCCTGGGCAGGCCCGTGATGGCCCCGGACTCCGCGGTCGTCATCACCAGGACCGGCTCGGCCCTGTCGGTGCAGGCGGCCCCCGGCGATACGACCTTCGGGCACGGCTGGGGACGCGGCAACTGGGTGGTGTTCTTCCCCCACCGCCAGCCCGTGCTGCGCGAGATGACGCCAGACGACCTGGGCGCCCTGGCGGAGCTCGACAGGGAGGCGTTCCCGGACGACTCCTGGTCCGCTGAGCAGTTCGCCCAGGAGCTGGGATGGCGGTCGGCTGGCCGCGGCTACCTGGTCGCGCGCGAGGCCGGGCAGGTGGTCGGCTACGCGGGCGTGTCGGTCGACGGGACCGAGGCCACCGTGATCAACATGGCGGTGACTGCCGGCCAGCGCGGCCACGGCATCGGCTCGGCCCTGCTGTCGGGCCTGCTCGCCGAGGCCAGCAGGCGGGGCGCCACGGACGTGAGCCTGCATGTGCCGGCGGACGACCTGGCGCTCCAGCGGTTCTATCAGGCACGCGGCTTCCAGATCGCGCAGACCGTGGCGGACCACTACGGCCCCGGCAGCGACGCGGTGCGCATGCACCTCGATCTCACGTCCGAGGCGGGCGCCCGCGCGCTAGCGCCAGCGGGGCCGCGCGCGCCGCACTACCTGCCCTACAACCTGGCCGACGCCATGAGGACCGCGCAGCAGGACCTGGGGTGGACCGGCGTCGAGGTCGGGGCCAGCCCGGGCCGGGCGGAACATGGAGTGAGGCCGGTTCCGGCGCCGGCCATGGACGCGCAGATCGGCGCCCAGACTCCCGCGGACGCGCTGCGCGAGTGGGATCAGGGGCTCGAGGCCGCGGCGCAGCTCGTCAGGGTGACACGGAAGCAACTGCACGCGGTCGGCGACGCCGTGCGCGCGGACCTGAGCCGCCGGATCGAGGACGCCGACCGGGCAGTGCGCGAGGTACCCGCACCGCCGGCGGCCCTCCCTGCGACCGCGGAGGGCCTCGCCACCACCTGGCGCGACCTGGCTGGGTTCCGCAGCGCCGCCGCCAACCTGGGCGGAGTGGCCGCCGACGTGATCACCGCCGCGCTGGCGAACTGGCGGTCCCGGTCCGAGGCGATATCCCAGGACGTGCAGCGCATCCGCGCGGCCCTGCCCGCCGACCTAACCCGTGACCTAACCCGTGACATAACCGCTGACATGACCGCTGACCAGAGGAGGGCGATACAGGATCGGGCGGATGCGATGCGGGCTCTGGAGCAGCGGATGCAGGCTCTGGAGCAGGCCGCGCTCGCCGTGCCGCGCCCGCCGCGGACACCGCCGTCTTCGGCCGCGGAGGCGCTGACCGCCATGCGGCCGATCGCGGAAGGCCTTGATGCCCTGCCGGGGACCGATGCACTGAACCTGGCCAGGACGGCCGTGCTGACCACCGCGCTCGACGGCTGGGGCGAGCGGATGACCGAGGCCGATGACCTCGCCGACGCGGCCGAGGGCCTCATCCCGCATACCCACATGGAGGCGGACGCCCATCGGCGCGCACTCACAGCTGCCCGCGCCGCCGTGCCGACTGAAGTCCCGGACCTGGCCTCTTTGGGCGAGGATGGCGTCCTGGCCGCCCTGGAGCGCCTGGTCGGCCTTGAGGCCACCACCCGCGCCATCTTGCGGGACGCCACCTCCCTGCTGGGACTCCAGGCGGAAGTGGCCAGGCGGCAGGAGACGGCGGACAACGCCAGGAACCTGCTGCCCCTGACCGGCGACAAGCAGGCCGATCTCACTCGCCGGCTGGACGACGCCGTGCGTGACCTGCAGGACGCCATTCCTGGCTGGTGGAAGAACAGCGCCGAGGAGCTGACCACCGCCGCACAGATCACGGCGACAGCGACCGGGCTGACGGCCGGCGACCACCAGCGGGTCCGGCTGGCCATGCGGACCCTGCGCCAGGTGGTGCGGAGCATCACGCAGGCCAGCGAGCGGACGGCCAGGCTGGCGGGCGGCGTCTCCGCCGCGGTGCGCCGGGTGCTCCCCTACGCCGGCACCCCGCAGTATGCGCTGGAGCGGTTGCTGCGCCGCGTCGAGGTCGCTGTCCCGCAGGACATCTCCAGGCAGCTGACGCCGCGCGCACTGCAGCGCGCTGAGGTCTGGCGGCAGATACTCGAAGCCACGGCCACGGCGCTGACCGACCGCGCGGAACGCGACATCGCGCTGGCGGGCAGGGCGCGAGACCTGCTGCCCGACACGGGCGCGCGGCGCGACGAGCTGACCATCGCGCTCGACCGCGCTCTCAGCGCCGTGCGTAACTTCGAGATCAGGGCGGTGCCAGCGGGCTCGGCCGAGCAGATCGAGCAGACGGCCAGGGACCTGCTCCGTGTGGCGGACCAGGTGGTCCTGCTGGAGGCCGCGACCGAGGACATCATCGGCACCGCGATCACCGAGCCGGGGCGGCGGCTTGTGGACTCGGCCGGGAGCCTGGTCACGGAGGCGGCCCGGCTCGTGTCCCACGCCGACGCGCAGCGCGACGCGTTCCAGGCCGAGCTCGATGTGGTCGTACCGCCCCTCCAGGCGCTGCTCGACAGCCAGCCGCCCCGGCCGGAAACCGTGGCCCACCTGTCTGCTTCCAAGGTATGGCTCGACGACCTCCGGGCATCGCTGGACACGCTGGCTGAGGTAGCCGGGCGGGCGCTAGGCGCCGCGTGGCAGCCGCGGACGGATGCCGCGCACGCCATCGCCGAGGACATCCGGGCACTGCTGGTGCACACCGGCGCCCAGCGCGGTGCCCTCACCGCCGAGTTCGAGGCCGCCGTGGGCGGGCTCCCGGCCGACGGCACCGCGATGCCCGTGCTCGGCGGCGGCCAGACGGTCGCCGAGGTGGACACGGCCCTGCAGGTGCTGGGCCGGGCCACCCGGTTCGAGATCGCGGCGGGCCAGGTGCTCACGGCGGCCAGCGGCCGCATGCGGGCGCGGCTGAGCGACGCTGCGCACCGGGCCGCCGCGGCGCTGCGGCTGGCGATACCCGGGCTCGGGCCTGCCACCCCGCAGCGGACCCGGCTGCGGGACGCGCTCCAGGCCGTGAACGACCTGCCTGACCTGCCCGAGCAGCCGACCCTCACGGCGGCCGACGCCCAGGCCGTCGCGGAGCGGTACGGTCCCGTCGCCGAGCTGGAGAACGCCACGGCGGCCCTGCTAGGGGCGGCGATCGCGCCGCTGGAGGCCCAGCGGCCGCGCGTCACCGAGGCCATGAATCAGGCGACGGCGGCGCTGCCGCTGCTGCTCCATGCCGGCGCCCAGGAGGCCGCGCTGACGGCGAGCCTCAACGGCGCCGTCATCCGGCTGGAGGGCGCTAAGCCCGGCTACTGGGAAGCGGGCCTGGACACCGCGGCCGAGGTGGATGCGATCGTGCCCGACCTGGCCGCCGCCCGGCCGGAGGAGATCGAGGAGGCCATCGCCAGGCTAGAGAACGCGGTCCGGGATGTCCTGACCGCTGCCGTCGGCGGGCTGGCGCAGACGGCAACCGACATGACGACCGCGGCGCAGCAGGCAGAGCGGCTGCTTGACGACGTCGGGCTGGGACAGGATGTCGTCGCTCAGGGCCTGGCCGCCGCCCGGCAGGCCGTCGCGGACCTGGCCGCGCGCGGCGGGCCGGCGCTGCCCGCCGTGGCCGCCACCGACCTGACGGCCGCGCAGGTTACCGCGGCCCTGACCGAGATGCAGGCTGTTCCCGCCCTCAGAAGCGCCATCCGAACCGCCATCGACGCCGCCAGCAGGACCGTGCAGCCCGCATACCGGCTCATGCGCGTCCTCGGGCCCGAGGTGGCCGAACTGGTGCCCGTGGCCGGGGCACGGCAGGGGCAGCTGGCTCGCGACTTCGGCCGCGCCCTGCAGGGTATTCGCGCCCAGGGCGACCTGCTGAAGCAGCCGGCCGACACTCCCGCCTGGATCGCGGCGACCCGCGTGGCGGTCGACCGGGTGACGGCCATGGACGTCGCGCTGACGGCCGTGCTCACCCAGGCCGTCACCAACATCACCGACCGCGGCGACACCGCGATCGTACGCGCCGAGGCCGCCCTGGACCTGCTCCAGAATGCCGGAGAGCTCGTGCCGGGGGCCGAGGGACTCAGGGACAGGCTTGACGCGGCGCTTGCGCAGGCCCGGCAGGACATGGCCGGCCTCGCGGCAGCGCCCGCGCAGCCCGTCGAGCAGGCGGCGGCGGCCGGCCGCGCACATTCCGGAGTAGCCGTGCTTGAGGCTCTCATCGACCAGGTGCTGACCGGCGCGACCAGCGGGCTGGTGCAGCGCGTAGAGTCCGCGAGGGAGCTGGCCACTGTCCTGCCCGGGCTCTTGCACTTCACCACGACGGCCGGGCTCAGCGACCGCTTCGACGCCGCCCGCGATGCCATTGACGCCCTGCCTGTCCTGCCCGGCCGGCCGTCTGCTGACGCGGCCACGAGCGAGGTCGTGGCCTGGATGCAGGCGGCCAGGCAGGCATTCGGCGCCCTGTCGGGCCTGCGGGCGGTGACCAGGAGCCTGGCGGCCGAGGCGGCCGCGCCGCTTGACGCGCTGCAGCCGGAGGTGGCCGCCGTCCAGGACCTGCTGCAGGCGGCGGCCGGGCTGCCAGTCTCCGCCGACACGCCAGCCGGGGAGTTCGATCGGCTGCAGGCCGCGGCCGCGCAGCTGCGAGGCCGGCAGCCGGCCTGGTGGCCGACGCGCGCGGCCGATCTGACGACAGCCGCCGATGTCCGGGCGGTCATCGACACTCTGGCGGCCCACGACGCGCTGCGCGACGACCTTCTCGGCGACATCGGCGCGGCGCTGACGGCGGTGCAGGACGCCGTCCGGCAGCGGGCCGGGCTGGTCGGCAGGCTGGCCGACTCCACCCGGCTGCTGCTCCGGCCCCCTGGCGGTGAGCCCACGCCCCAGGGCGAGGTGCTCGACGACGTCAACACGCGCAGCCAGGCTCTTCGGGGCCCACGGGCATACCCGGCCACGCTCACCGGCATCGAGGCGGCCGCCCTGGACATCGAGGAGCTGGCGCGGCTGCACGCCGCCGTGACCGGCGTGATCGACCAGGCCGCCGCCGACCTGCGCGAAGGGCGGGCAGGCGCGGATGACCTGAGCGACGCGGCTCTGGCGCTGCTGGACGACGCGGGCGCGCCCGCCGGCTTGCGCGCCGCGATCACCGGGGCGCAGACGGCCCTGCAGGCGCTCCCGGTCCTGCCGGCCAACCTGGTCACGGAGGCCGACCTGATGGCGGCCGGTCAGGTGCGGGCAGGGCTGACGGCCCTGGATACCGCGACGGCTAACGCGCTCATGGCCGCTACCAACCCGGTCGCCCGGCTGTGGCAGCCCGTCGCCGAGGCGCGCAGGCTGCTCATGACGACGCGGATCCTGACGCCGCGCGAGGACCCGGAGCAGCGCACTGAGCTGACGCTCGCCGTGGACAACCAGCTCAGGGACCTGTATCAGCTCAGGCCGGACTGGTGGTCACAGCGCACCGCGGCGGCCCCGACGGCCGACGTGCTGCGGGCGGCCCGCCAGGCGCTAGCCGACGGCCTGCTAAATCGGGTCCAGGCCGCGGCCGACGGGCTGCGCGGCATGGTGGGTGCCGTGCACGATGTCGCGCTCCGCCGCTGGCTGACGCAGATCACGCAGGCGACGGAGCTCGAGACGGATGTCAGGGGCGAGCTGGCGAACACGGGGGATCAGCATGCTGCCCTCACTGCCCTGGCCGACGCCATTACCCCGGCCGTCACCGCGCTGCGGCCGGTGCCGGACATCCGGGACATCACCCAGCGGCTGGCGAACGCCGCCGGCGAGCGGGCCCGGCTGACGGGTCAGCCCCTAGCGGACTTCGAGCGGGAGCTGGACGAGGCCTTCACCACGCTCACCGACGAGATGATGAGGGCACACAACGGCATGATCGCGCTCACCGATGCGGTCAGCGAGCTGTCCAAGGCGTTCAATGCCACGCCGTGGGCGCGGGCCCGCGCCCTGCTCGGCCCCGGCCTGGCCGAGTTCACGCCGGAGCAGGTGACCGCGGTGCTGACGCTGGCGGACCGGCTCAGGCCGCGCCCACCGCAGGCGCTACCGGCGACAACGCTGGCGCAGCGGATCCGGTCGGCGGTCACGCCGAGCCGGGTTGAGGTCCCGCAGACCGATGCCGAGCTGCTCACCTGGCTGGGCGAGCAGGCCGGCCTGCACCGGCACGCCGAGGCACCGGACATGGCGCGGCGATTCCGGTTCCTGAACCTGGCCATCGAGGCGCTGGGGGCCGGTGTCAGCCTGGATGCCCTCGCCAACCTGCGGCGGCTGGCCGACCTGTTTCCCGGCCAGGCGGGCCTGGTGCGCGGCGCCAGCGCGGCGCGGATCACGGTGAACCTCACCGCTGACCTCGACCACCTGCTACCCGCAGAGCTGACCGCCCCGGACGTGACCGTGGAGGAGCAGGTGCAGGCGCTGGTTCGGCTGGTCGGGCAGGCCAAGGCGGCCAAGCCGGGAGGCGGCCGGGTGACACGCGCGGACCTGGCCGACCTGATCGCCGCCGCCGGGCACGTCCAGACCGCGCGAGAATACCTGGACGTCGCGCGGGAGCTGACCCCCGGCCTGCAGACAAACCTGCTCAACCAGCTACTCGCAGACCCGCCCACCGACGAGGTGCTGCGCGCCGCCCTGGGCCTGCTGGACGCCAGCGATCCCGCTCGGCTGACCCGCTTGTTCAGCTTCGGCGATCTGGCGGAGCGCCTGATCGCGCGGATCCCGCCGGGCCATCGGCTGCGCGGCGAGCTGAACGAGTTCGTGGCCAGGCGATTCGGCGCCGGCGCACGGCCGGAACACCTGCTGGCCCGCTGGGGGCCCACCGGACGGATGGCGCCCCTGCGCACGCCGCGGCAGCAGCGGCCGTTCAGTCCCGACCTGATCACTGCGGCCCTGGTCGGCGTCGGCCTGCCCGCCGACCTGCTCCGCACTCAGGTCGAGGCCGACGGGCTGCGGGCCAGGGCCGCCGCCCTGCTCGTCCCCGGCGCGGGGGGACTCAGCGAGGACGAGCAGTTCCGGGCGATCACGCTGGCGGACTGGCTGCGGCCGACGCCAGCGCCGGGGACCATCGGCCGCGCGAGGGCGGCTGTGGGGCTGGCCGGGCCCGTCCCGCCGGCCGACGTGGCCAGGTTCGCGGCGCTGATCCGCGACACGGGCTCCGCCGACATGCACGAGGCGTTCCGGTTCCTGAACCTGACCGAGCTGGTGTACGGCGACCGCGCCGACCTTGCCGACATCGCCCGGCTGCGCCGCCTGGTCGAACTAGTCCCCCGGCGGGCCGGCCTGGCGGACCAACCGGGTCACCCGGCCGTCGCCGCGCCGGAGGTCATGGAGAACATCGACGCGACGCTGGGCGACGCGATCCCGCCCGACCTCGTCGACGCCCTGGTGACGGTGCCCGAGCGGGTCCGCGCCCTAGCGGACCTGGCCGCCGAGGCCAGCGAGGTTAAGCTGGTCCGCGGCGGCGCGGGCGCGCGTGACCCGGTCACCCAGGCGGAGCTGCGCGCGCTGGCCGAGGGCAGCCCCGAGGTCCAGCGGGCGCGCGCCTACCTCGACGCCGCGCTGGACCCGACTACCGCCGCCACGCTGAACCTGACCACTGCCGAGAAGGCGGCGCTGATCGATCAGCTGCTCCGCGGCGCGCCCACCCGCGGCGCGCTGCGCGCGGCGCTGCGCCTGTTCCAGGCGAGCACCGCCAGGGAGCTAGCCAGGCTGCTCAACGGCGACCGGACGAACCGGCAGGCCGCGCACTGGCGCGCGGCACGGCTGGCCGAGCTGATCCCGCCCGGCCACCCGCTGCGCCAGGAGTTCACCCGGTTCGTGGGTCAGCGGCTCGGTCCCCGCGCGCGGCCCGAGGACCTGCTGAACAGTGCCATGCGCCGCGTCGGCCTCGGGCAGCCGGTGCGCACGCCGCTGCCGCCGCGGCCGTTCTTCCCGGCGCTGGTCAGCCCGATCCTGGCCGGGGTCGGCCGCACGGCCGACCTGAGCCGCGCGCAACTGGGCGAGGCCGTCGCGGGGCTCGGCACGCGGTCCGACGCCGCCATCGCCCGCGGCCTTGGCCTCAGCAGGCGAGAGACCGACAGCGCGCTCGCGTGGCTAGGCACGCTGCGTGCGGCGGCGGACAGGGACGCGCAGGTACGGGGCCACCTCTCCGGCGATCCGGCGCAGCACCGTACCCCGCACCAGCTGCGCAGGATCGTCAGCGAGGCGCTGACCGGCGCGGCGCGCGTACAGGGTCTTGAGATACTGGAGGCACTGGACAGCGCCGAGCTCGCGCAGGTGGCGCTGGGTGGCGCGCTGCGCGGGCTGCTGGAGGAGCGCATCCCGGCCACCGATCCGCTCCGCGTCCGGGCGTTCCGGTTCCTGGCCGAGCGCCTGGACGGCGACGGCCGGGTGATCCCGAACGTCCGCCCCCGGCCGTTCCCGGCGGTGCGGCCCGCGGCGGTCACGGCCCAGGCCGGTCCGCGCAACTACCTGAACCGCCAGCAGCTCGGGCACGCCACCACCGCGGTGACGCCGCTGGCCGACGCCGCGGTGACCCGGCGCCTTGGCCTGGCACTGCCCGAACAGCTGCGCTCGATGGCGTGGCTGGGCGACCTGCGGGGGACCATCACGCGGGAACGGCAGCTCCGCGGCTATCTCAGCGGCGATCCCGCGGCTCACCTCGACCTCGCGCAGCAGCGGGAGCTGGCCGAGCGAGCTCTGGAGAGCATGGCCCCCTGGCAGGCGCTTGACCTGCTGAACGCCGCCGACGACATCGAGCTGAGGGACATGACCCACGACGGGAGGCTGCTCGCACTGGCGCGCGCGCAGATCCCCGAGGGCCATCCGGAGCGCCCGGCCCTTGACGAGCTGCTGGCCCGGCGGTTCGACGCCGGCGACCAGGTGCTGCCGGGCGTGCACCCCGCCGTGGCCTTCACCCTGGATCTGGTCAGTCCCGCGCTGGCCGGCATCGAGGTCACCAACCGGCCCAGCCGCGACGAGATGATCTTGATCGGTCAGGAGACCGTCGGCTTCGACAGCATTCTCATCAACGTTCCCCGGCTGCCGCCCGTTCAGGCGGCGCGATCCCGGTGGTGGGCGCAGCAGGTGGCCGAGCCGGCCAGGCTGGTGCAGCAGGCGCAGGATTACCTGGGCGGCGACCCGGACGTGAACCCCGACCTCGGGCAGATGATCACCACGCTGCTGGATGGCCCGGCCCGCTGGCAGGCACTGGAGCTGGCCGGGCGGCTCGCCGACCACCAGCTGGCCGCGCTGAACGACGGCGGCGCGCTGCATACGGCGCTGAACCAGGCCATCCCCGCCGGCGACGAGCTGCGTCCTGCCCTGGACACGCTGCTCGGCGACCGGTTCGACGCGGCCGGCCAGGTGCGGCTGGATGTGTACCCGTCGCAACAGGCGTTCACCCCGGACCTGGTCGTCCCCGGCCTGGGCCGCGGTCCCGGCGAGGAGCTGACACCCGAGAACCTCCGGCAGATCGCCAGGACGCTGGGCGATCGGCGTGACGAGGAGATTCTCGATCAGCTGGAGGAGCCGCTGGCCGATCCGCTGGCCCCGGTGGAGCGGGCGCGGGCGCTGTGGTGGCTGCGCGGGGTCCGCGAGGCGATGCGGGAGTGGGTGGTCAGTCACCTGGCGGGGAACACGGCGTTCGACCTGAGTGCCGAGGACCAGGCGCTGCTGATCCCCCAGCTGCTGCTTCTGCCGGGCGACGCCGGCGTCGAGACGGTGCTTGACCTGCTGATCCGGGCCGACGACGCGGAACTGGGCGAGCTGCTTGAGTACCCCAGTATGCTGCCGGTCCTGTACGAGACCGTGCTAGACCGATTCGAAGTGGACGACGCGACCGGCGAGCTCTCCGTCCTCGAGCGCTACCCGGCGTTTGAGTTCAACGCGGGGTCGATGAGCCCGGACCTGGCAGACCTCGCTATCAGCGACCAGCTCAGCCCCGAGCAGATAGAACAGCTGGGCCGGGACCTCGAGGCGCGGACACGGCGCACGCTCGTCGACTGGCTGTCGGCCCTGCCGCCGAAGCAGCTGGCCCGCGCGCTGTGGTGGCTGGCCGACAATCGCGTCCAGCTGCACGACATGATCGACGAGCTCGGCGACGACCCGTCGATAGGCGATCACCCGTCGACAGCGGAGACCATCGAGACACTGCGCGGCGGCCTGTCGAGGATCGACGAGGTGCTCGACCACTTCTACGGCGAGGAAGCGCGGTCGCCCAGCGCACCTGGCATACTCGGCCTCGCCGTGGTCCCGCCCGCCACGCAGCGGCAGCGGCTGCTTGACGCGCTCACCCCGCCCAGCCGGGTCGTGGATGACGAGGAGCCAGGGGGCTTCGTCAACAAGCTCCAGGGCGAGGACCGGACCTTCCGGGTCAAGCTGGACGCCGACATTCGCGATGTCCTGCGACGCCAGCACGCGGGCTTGGTCACCGGCCGCGGTGAGACCGAGCACGACGCCGAAGACGCGCTGCACGAGATGGACCACCTCAACGGGATCGTCGCCCTGGTCAATGAGTGGGTCAACGAGGTGTTCGAGGGCCTGGCAGCCGACGGACACGACCTGAGCGTCCCCGAGCTCCGCGACCAGTTCGACGACGCGCGACGGCGGCAGGAAGGCATGACGCGCCAGCAGCTCGTCGATATGGCCAGGGACCGGATCTACCTCAACCTGCTGGCCGAGAATAAGAACCGCGACCTCCTGACGAGGCACAACGCCGTCCCGCACTACGGGGCGAACCTGGAGCCGCTCGACGCGGTAGCCGAGCTCATCGAAGAGGTGGTCAACGACGTCGCCCAGGACCCGGAGATCGTCAGACAGGCCCTGGAGGTCGCTCGCGGGTGGCAAGGCGAGGCCAGCCAGCAGGAGCGGGTCATTTTCGTCCAGCGCTTCAAGGCGGCCACGCCCAAGGCTAACCGGCAGCAGTTGCGGCGCCTGACGCAGGTGCTCGTCCACGAGGTGCTGCACCTGAGAGAGCACGACGATTACGGTGCGCCCACCGACCTCGGGCTGAGCGAGCAGGCCGAGAATACCCTCAATGAGGGAGTCGTCTCCCGGCTGACGGAGATCGTGTGGCGCTATGTCGACGCCAAGCTCGCTAGCGACCCCGCTGAACGCGAGCGAGTACTGCGGATAGTCGACGGCCCGTATTTCAGGCAGGGAGCAAGCCGCAGGTGGCCCGACATTGAAGGCATGCGCTATCCGTCGGATGCGGAGGTCATGCGCGTGGTCCGGCAGGTCGGCATCCGCAACCTGTACGCCGCCTATTTCCGGGGTGCCTCCGAGATGATCACCGGCCCGGATCAGGGCACCCGGCGCAGCCTGCTGGCGCCCGGCGGGACAGCCGCGACCCGGGAACCGGTCGGCTCTCGTCCGGGGACCCGGCCGTCGTCTCGCCCGGGGACCCGGCCGTCGTCGGGCTTCTTCGGGCCCGGCGGAGGCTTCGGGCCGGGCGGCCCGAAGCCTCCGCCGGGGGGATCGGGAGGGGCGCCATTCTCCTTCTTCGGATCGGCGCTGGCAGACGAGCCAGAGTCAATGCTGCCGCCGTCCGCGCCCCTGCCCCCGCCGCGCCGGCCAGGGCCCAGCTCGCAGCAGAAAAAGCCGACGACGGACTCGCAGCAGAAGAAGTCGACGACGGACTCGAAGCAGAAGAAGCCGACTGCGGACTCGCAGCAGAAGAAGCCGACGACGGAGAAGTCGGTGGAGGTTAAGCTACCGACGGAGACTACGAAGCCACCTGTGACGCAGCAGCCGGTGACCCAGCAGCCGGTGACGCAGCCGAAAACGCCGTCAAAGACGCAGCCGCCGTCCCGGCCGGCGGCGCCTGCGACCAAGCCCCTGGGCCAGAAGCCGGTCGATACCTCCTACCCGCCGTCGGCGCAGGGGCGCCCCTCGGTGCACCATATCCAGGGCGACCTCCTCAGGCTGCCCGAGCATGTCGGCGCCATCGTCAACGCCGCGCACAACACGATTCTCGGCGGCGCCGGGGTCAGCGGAGCGATCCAGCGCGCGGGCGGCACGCGGATGGAGCAGGAGATCCGGCAGATCCAGGCGGCGAACCCCGCGGGCATCGCGACCGGCTCGGCGGTGCACACCTCCGCCCCCAACATCAAGACGCAATACGTCATCCACGCGGTCCCGCCAAACTTCAACGTGGTCCGTGACACCCCGACGAGCCGCGAACTGCTCGCCCAGACCTACCGCAGCGCGCTGGCCCTGGCCGACTCGCTCGGCCTGAGCAGCGTCGCGTTCCCGGTACTTTCCGGCTCTATCTTCCGCGGCAGCCTGAGCGCCGCGGACGTGGAGCGCATCGCCCTGGACACGCTGCGACAGACAGACACCCGGGTCCGAGACGTTTACCTGATCGACTACCAGCCGAACGTGATCAGGGTCAGGCTGCCGCACGGCGCTCAGCTGGGGCCCACACCGACCATCGCGCCCCTGAGCACCGCCCCCGGGCCCGCGCTCGCCCCGAATCACACCCTGGAGGAGATCGAGGCACCGCTGCTCACCGTGCCGTTCGACGCGATCGTCAACCCGACCGACGAGACGCTGAGCAGCCTGGAAGGAATCAGCCGCGATATCCTCAGCCACGGCGCGCCGGAGCTGGAAAACGAGATCGCGACCAACCACCCGTTCGGCGCCGAGCTCGGCGAGGCCGTGGTCACCAGCGCGCCGAACATGGGCGCCAGCCACGTGATCCACGTCGTGGTTCCCGACTTCCGGCACGGTGACCAGGCGGCCAACGAGCTAGCGCTCGGTGACGCTTACCGCAACGCCCTGACCCTGGCCGACCAGCTCGGTCTGCGTACTGTTGCCTTCCCGCAGCTGTCGGCCGGCGACCCGCGCAACGGCAACGTGCCGCTCGCGGACCTGCGCCGCACCATCCGCGCCACGCTGGAGTCGACTCCGACGACGTCTGTGCAGCAGGTCTGGCTGGTTCCCCCGCGAGGTACCACCGACACCATGCCTGTGCTGCCCAGGCCCACGCCTACCGCGGCCCGGCCGTCGGTCCAGCTGCGCACGCGCCTAGCCAGCCGTCTGGCGGCCAGGCGGCCAGTGCCCCGGCCCGTCATTCCCGGCGGGGCTGCCTCCCGCGAGACGCTCGCCGACCTGCACCGGCAGCGTCAGGCCAGGACAGCCGAGACAGTCGAGCGCGACCGGCTGATAGCGAGTTCGTACCAGCAGATGCTGACGCGGCTTGGCATCACCCCGGTCGATGTGGCTGGGGACGGTGACTGCTTCTTCCACTCGATCATCAAGATGTACGGCGACCGGCTGCTGCCGCTGACCCGAAACCTGTCGCCGACCCCGGCACGGCTGCGTGACTGGCTGGCCGACCAAGTGCGGGCCGACTTCGCTCTCGGGGCTGCGTCACGGTACGCCCATTACTTCCCTGGCGTCAGGACCGGATCGCCGCAGGAACAGCTGCGAGTGCAGAACTGGGTGGTGTCGAGGATCAGGGCGCGGGGGCACTGGTTCAGCGAGACCGGCGATGCCATTCCGCAGATTTTCGCGGACGCGGCGGAGCTGCCGATGACGTTGGTGGGCCTGAACCTCTATCATCTCGGTCCCCAGGACCAGGCACCGCAGAATTACATCGTGTACGACGGCAGCCATTACCGCGGTGGCCGGGCAACCGGGCCGGTCATGACCTTTGAGCAGGTGCGGCCGATCGTCGACCAGCTTCGCGCCGACCTGGCCGGCCCGGCCCCCCGGCCGGCTGACGACCAGACGCTGCTCCGGCACCGGGACATCTATGCGGAGGAATTCGCCCGGCTGCGGGATCGGTTCAATGAGTGGCTGCAGGATCCCGCGGTGGGTGAAGTGACAGATCAGCGCATCATCACCGCCGCCAACGAGGCGACCGATGCCATAGAGTACTTCGGCAACTACTTCTATGCCGGGCTCAACCAGCGGATCGTGGACTCGCTCGGCGCGGTAATCGAACGGCTGGACGGGCTCATCCGCAGGCTGACGAGGCAGACGCACCGACAGGTCGCTTACAACAACCCCTTCGCCTTCCTGCCTGGTTTCGGGAAGAAATGAGGCTGATACCCATGACCACCCCCCTGCCCATGACCGGTCATGAGCTGCTGCTCCGGCTGGCCGGCCGGATACCTGACCCGGCGCTCGCGCAGGCGCGGCGGATGCTGGCGGACGGCGCGGCCAGCTCGGCGATCACGCTGGTGGCCGGCCTGCTCGCCGAGGCGCCCATCCCGCTGACCGCCGACGAGCTCGCGGCGATCAGAGGCCTGGCCCGCGATGCCAGCGCCCTGCCCGGCGTGCGGCCGGTGGCCGAGCCGCCCGCCCTGAGCTTCAGCTTCAGCGATGTCGACCAGCGAGGCGAGGCGGGACGAGACGAGATCGACGCTGCGCTTGTCGCTGCCGCCGAGGCGCGCAGCGAGGGCCTGACGCCGTCGGCCAGGTGCGGCTGGATGTGTACCCGTCGCGGCAGCCGTTCGCACCGGACCTGGTCGTCCCCGGCCTGGGCCGCGGTCCCGGCGACGAGCTGACAGCCGACGATTTCCGGCAGATCGCCAGGGAGCTGGGCGATCGGGACGACGACGAGATTGTCGGCCGGCTGGAGGAGCCGCTGGCCAGTCCGCTGTCCCCGGTGGAGCGGGCGCGGGCGCTGTGGTGGCTGCGCGGGTGCCCGGACCGCCGGGCGGTGAGCCGCCGACCGGGCCGGTTACCCGGCAGCAAGAACCTGGCCCGGCACGGCGTCGGCGGCTGACTGCGGCGCCGGCTGGTGACGTCGGCCCGGTGGACCGGGCGCGGGCTTATCTGTCGGGCGATCTGGACGCCGGCCTGGATGCGGGTCAGCTGCGGCAGGTGGTAGCGGCGCTGGTGGCCGGGGCGGCTGGCGCGGCTGAGCGGGCGCTGGCGCTGCTGGTGCTGCAGTCGGCCGGCGACGCGGTGCTGGGTGAGATGTTCGCCGACGGCGGGCTGGCGGGGGAGCTGGACGCGGGGTTCCCGCCGGGTGAGGGGGCGGGCGGGCAGCTGCGGGCGGACCTGGAGCGGTTCTATGAGCAGCGGTTCGGGCCCGGCCAGCAGGCGGCGGTGGCGGCGGGTACCGCACGGCCGCTGGTGGTGTACCCGGCGGGAGAGTTCAGCCCCGGGCTGCTCGGCGCGGGCCTGGCGGACCTGGGGGTCGCTGACGAGGTGCCCGCTGCGCAGGCGCGGGCGGCGTTGTACGGGCGCGGTGACGCGGAGCTCGAGCAGAGGCTGGAGGGGGTGTCCCCGGCGGAGGCGGCGCGGGCGGCCCGGTGGATAGCGCGGGCGCGGGAGGCGGCCGGGTGGGCGGACCGGGCGCTGCGCTACCTGACCGGTGACCTGGCGGTCCGGCTGAACGCCGGCCTGCAGCGCCGGCTGGCGACGGCGCTGGTAACCGGGTGGGCCAGCGAGGATGAGCGGTGGCTGGCGCTGCACCTGCTGCGGGCCGCCAGCGACGAGGACCTGAAAGACATCTTCGAGCCGGGGCTGGGGCTGCTGCCGGTGCTGGAAGAGGGCATCCCGGCCGGCCACGGCCTGCGCCCGGAGCTGGACTCCTTCCTGCAGCAACGGTTCAGCGGAGGGCCGGACGATCTGGCCGCGGGCCGGGTCCTGCCGCACAGGCAGCCCGCGGGCAGGTTCACCCCGGAACTGCTGGACCCCTCCCTGAAGGGCCTGGCCGCGGACGTCGAGCCGGCCGGGGCCAGGCTCGACCGCATTGCGGCGGCCATCCGGCTGAAGAGCAGCGAAAAGCTGTCCGAAAGGCTACGGGGACTTCCGCTGGTGGAGCGGGCCCGCGCGGCGCGGTGGCTGACCGCGATCCGGGTCGCACTGCACGCGCAGGGCACCGTCCCGGGGAAGGTCCTGGCGACGCTGGAGCGGTCAATATGGGCCTGCGCGTCCCGGAACTTCAGCAGGCCCGGATGGAGGCCCGGTTCGCCGCAGCCGCCGCACGCAATGAAATTGACGCCACCCTCGTCTGGGCAGGGAACGACGGGGACATAGTGATGCTGCGGGCAGCGGTCAGCCGCTGGCGGGCCTTCGGAACGCTGGATCTGCCGCCCGGCTATCCGGCCGGCGGGGAGATGGACCTGTGGCTGGAGGAGATACGCCAGCGACGTGTCAGCCCGCCGCCGCCGTCCTGGCTGCGTGCAGTCCTGGGCGCGCTGGGTCTCAGCTGGCCCGCAATGGCCGACTAGCGGAATGGCGCCCTGCGGTGGCCGGGGGGCATATTGGTTGGCGGGCTTTAGCAGGGCTTTAGCTCGTTGAACCTCGTGCAGGCCCGGCTCGTAGCCGCAGATGTGCGGTCATCGGGGAGAGCCGGGACCGCGTTCGGGTGGCAGCCGGCCCGTCCGTCAGCATCGGAGGTCGAGGATGAGCAAGCGCTGCGGTGCTGCGAGATGGCTTGTGATCGGTTGTCCCATGCGCCCCGGTTCTGGGAGAGTGAATAAGAGGGCCAGGCCATGTGGCCGAGCGGGCCGCGTAGGTGGGGGAGGAATCGTCTGTGCGTCCGCCGGGCGGTATCACCGGCCGGCGCCGCCGGATGGCGCCCGCTGAGCTCGGAGCCGCGCTGGTGGAGACGATCGGGCAGGCACGCGCGCAGTCGCGGGAACAAGTGATGAGCGCCTACCGCTCGTTCATTCCGGCCGGCGTGGGCCTGGACGACCTGTTCACAGGCAAGGGCAACTTCAACCGCGTCTTCGACGACGCGAGATCGAGCGGATCGCTCCGGCTGACGGGTGTGGCCCCGCAGCCCTCCGGCCTGGCCGTTGGCAGTTACCGGGCGCCAGTCACGCCGCTAGGGTGAAACGCCTTGGCGCAGCGCTTCGCGGGCGATGTCTAGCCGGCCCTTCGCGCCGAGCTTGGTGAGGATGTGCGACACATGGCTCTGCACTGTGTTACGAGACAAGAACAGCGCCGCGGCCACGTCGGGGTTGGACCGCCCCTCGGTCACCAGGCACGCCACTTTGACCTCGGTCGGCGTCAGCGATTCCCAGCCGGAGACCGCGCGCTGCCCGCGCGGGCTGCGGGCGCCGCGTTTGATGCCATACCGGCGGAGCCTGCTGTCGGCCCGCCGGATGTCCCACCGGGCCTGCAGGTCTTCGTACAGGCTAACGGCCTCGTTCAGGGCGCTACGGGCGGCCTCTTCGTGGCCGCGCTCGGCGAGCACGACGGCCAGGTTCTCGAGTGCGGCGGGCAGCTCGACCGCCGGGCCGGCGGCCCGGCAGTGCGCCACGGCTTTCTCGAGCAGGTCCGGGTCAGAGGCGAGCAGTCCCTGGCAGCGCAGGCTGGCCGCGGCCGCCCGGGCCGGCCGGGTCTCCGCCGCGGCCTCCGCCTCGCAGGCCTCCCCGCGGACAGCGCACATGGCTCGGCGGCGGAGGCTGGCGAGCGGCCGGGCGGTTCGTCGACTGAGGAGTCCGCCACGCAACCCTCAGCCGCCAGCCGAGCGCGCGGCATCGCCGAGGCCGTGGAGCCCACGCCGTCTGGGTTCTATCTGCGGGCGGACGGCGCTGGGGGCGTGGTGGACGGGCCGGATGCTGGCTCACGAACCGGCCTGGCGACCTGCGCCAGGCGGCTGAAAAACGAGGAGGATCTCGTGCTTAATAATCGCATCTTCGTCAGCCCCGACCAGATCAGGACGACGAGCACAGAGTTCAGCGACGTTGGTGACACGGCGGACACCATCCCCGCGGACGTGGAGGGCAAGCTGGGGCCGCTGCGTGACATCGCTGGACGCGACAAGTACGGCGAAGCCTTCGCCGACAACATCGGCACCGCGCTGGATGGGGCGATCAAGCTGCTCCATGGAGTCCGGGACGGCATGCACAAGACTTCTGGTGACCTCACGTTCACAGCCGACATGTACGACAAGGCCAACAACGTGGCCACCGATCTCGCCGCTAACCTGAGGAGATCGAACAGGTAAGCCCATTTAGGAGGGACCTCGGCCATGACTGCCGCCTATGATCTTCTCTCGCCCGAGCATTTCGCCGCGCCGTATCGGACGTTCGCCTTAATGCGCGAGAACGACCCGTTGTACTGGCATGAGCAGATGGGCATGTGGTTCGCGACCCGGTATCAGGACGTGCACGCCGTCAGCCGGGACCGCCGGTTCAGCTCGGCCAGGGTGGACGCGTTCATGCCGCCCGGCAAGGACGAGAAGGCGCAGGCGGTGCGCCGGTTCTTCACCGACTGGATGCTGTTCAGCGATCCGCCTGAACACACCCGGCTGCGCAAGCTGGTGTCGCGAGCCTTCGTCCCGCGGAGCATCGCCATGCTGGAGCCCTTCATTCACAGTGTGGTGGACGAGGCGCTGGACCGGGTCGAGGGCCGGGACCAGATCGACATCATTGGTGACTTCGGCTTCCCGGTGCCGTCCCGTGTCATCGCGCACATGCTGGGCGTGGCCCCGGACCGCGTCCACGATTTCGAGCAGTGGTCGCACGACATCTTGCGGGTCCCATCGCTGGTCGGAGACCAGGACGAGAACCTCACGATCACCTACCTGGCCATGCGCGACCTGGAAGCGTACTTCAGCGAACTCATCGCGCAGCGCCGCGCGGAGCCGGCCGAGGACCTGCTTGGCCTGATGGTGCAGGCCAACGAGGACGGAACGATGCTGTCCGATCAGGAGCTGATGGCCAGCTGCGCGCTGTTGCTGATCGCCGGGCACGAGACGACCACCAACCTGATCGGCAACGCGACGCTGGCGCTGCTGCGCAATCCCGATGAGCTGGCCCGGCTCCGCGCCCAGCCCGACCTGGCCGCGTCCGCGGTGGAGGAGTTCCTGCGCTACGACGGAACCGTGGCCGGGATCGCGCGGCAGGCAAAAGAGGATGTCCAGCTCAGCGGCGGGGTGGTCCCGGCCGGGGCGGTGGTCATGGCCGTCTTGCCCTCGGCCAACCGGGACCCCGCCACCTTCACCGACCCCGACCGGCTGGACGTCGGCCGTGGCGATACCCGTCACCTGGGCTTTGGCGGCGGCCTGCACGCTTGCGTCGGCGCCGCGCTGGCCCGGATGGAGGCCCGGATCGCGATGACCTCGCTGCTAGCCGCCTATCCCCGGATGGAGCTGGCCGTCAGTGAGCCGAGCCGCATAGTGAGCTGGGCGGTCCGCGGAGTCACCAGCCTCCCGGTGAACGTCGGCTGAGCGGCTGGCGGCTGTGGGACTATGACAGTGTGACCGTTCAGCACTCTGACCAGCCGAAGCGGCTGACGGCTGACGCTTACCTCACAGCCGCGGGCGACGCCTTCGGCGACATAGAGGTCGCCGAAGGCCTGGTCATCACGAGTATGGCGCAGTCTGAGGTGCACGACCTGGTGATGCGGCGCCTGGCCGCCGCCCTTGAGGACGCCCGCACCCCCGGCGGGCCCTGCTACCGGGTCAGCTGCGACGTCGCGGTCAGATTCGCTGATACGCCCAGCAAGCAGGCCGATCACCGCCTCAACGTCCGGTACCCCGACATCATCGTGCGCGATTGCGACCCTTACGACGTGAACACCGTGCGCGATCACATCCATCTCGTCATCGAGGTCACATCAGAAACAACCTTCGATGCCGACACCACCGTCAGGCGGGCACTGTACGCCAGCGCTGGCATCGCCGGATACCTGATCGTCCAGTTCGACAAGGGCTGGGCCAGGATCAGCCAGATCGAGGAGTACCGCCTGGACTGGTCCAGACGCCGGTACATCGTCGGCAACGTCCACCACCGCGGTCTCATCCTCGACGAGCCGCTGCCGCTGACGGTCACTTTCGACGACCTCCAGCGCCCTTGAGGCCGGAGATCAGGTTGGCGCCAGTGGGAAAAGTTACAGCAGCGGGGCGCCAACGCCGCTGCCCTGATAGCACCAACGTGCCAACGGTGCGGTCGACTGGCGGCGTGCCGTATCAGGCTGGGCTTTGCCCCTGACTAGTCCCCAGCGTGAGGCAACATGGATGGGTGACTCGTTCAGGTATGCGCTTTATTTTCAGCCCGCCGGCCGACGCTGCGTCGGCATTGCCGACGTTGCCGTGGCGCGAGCCTTTGGAGGATTGGCGCGATGAGCGGCTCGTGGAAATCCGGCAGAGAGGCATATCCAGGCACGTAGTCCGTTTTGTGGCTGAGGATGGCGTGGTCTATGCGCTGAAGGAACTTCATGAGCGCCTGGCCCGCAAGGAATACCAGCTACTGCGGCGGCTCCGTGAGGTGGGCGTGCCCGCCGTCGAAGTGCTGGGCGTGGTCGTCGACCGGCCCGATGATCTGGACGCGGTGCTGGTGACGAGGTTTCTGGACTACTCCAGTTCGTATCGGGCGTTGTTCGTGACTCCGCGTGGCTCGCACCTGACCGGCAGGTTACTGGACGCGCTGGTCGAGTTGCTCGTGCGGCTCCATCTGGCCGGATTCATATCTGCTTGACCTGCAAGCTGGCGCACTGCTTCCGGAAGGATTCGACCCGTTCGGCATGGCCGATGACACGCTGCGGCGGTACGACGCGCTCTGGAGTGAGCTGACGCATGAGGAGATCCTGCTCCCGTCCCAGCAGCGCTACCGCATCGCCGAGCGGCTGCGCCGGATCAACGAGCTCGGCTTCGACGTCGACGAGGTCGAGCTCATCGAGGCCGGCGAAGGCAGCCGGCTGCGCCTGACCACCCGGGTCGCCGAGCCTGGCCATCACCGGAGGCTCCTGTTCGCGCGAACAGGGCTCGACGTGGGGGAGAACCAGGCCCGCCGCCTGCTCAACGACATCGCGGCATTCCACGGCTACCTAGAACGGGTGCGGGCCACGCCGGTGTCGGACGTGGTCGCCGCGAACCAGTGGCTGATGGAGGTCTACGAACCGGTTGTCCGCGCGATACCCGCCGCGCTGCGCGGACGGCTTGAAGAGGCCGAAATCTTCCACGAAGTGCTCGACCACCGATGGCTGCTCTCGGAGGCCGCGGGCCGCGACATCGGCACCACCGCAGCGGCGAACGACTACTTCGCAACGATCCTCCCGCAGGTACCGGCCGAACTCACCGTCGCCCCACCCGTTGCCCCGCAGCCAGAAGTGGGCCAGCCAGCCGCCAACCGCCGGTTGACCACAGCTCGGCAACATAAGGCTCCGCCCGCATCACCGACCAGGCACGCAAGTTCGGTGAATTCGACTGAAGCTATTGCGCACCTAACGCGTAGTCCTGATAACGCGTCGACGTAGCTGCTTCAGATGGGACCACGAAAGTTACGGAGTTACACCAATGTCTGTCAGTGCGCAACCTCCTGCCACACACGCGGTGCGGTCGAGTGTCTCAGCCGTCAAACCCGCCCGCGAAAACGAACCGGAGGCGAGCGCTGGCGGCAAGGCGAACTCGAGGAAGCGTCACTCTGCGGCGGTACGGACGAGCATGAAAAATGGAACGTCAAAGCACGTGGTGAGTCTCCGCTCACGCGTGCCGATCGCGTCTACGCCGAGATCCTGCAGGAGGTCCGGGTAGCCCAGACCGCGGTGCAGATCTTGCTGGGCTTTTTGCTCACGCTGGCGTTCATGCCTAGGTTCTCCACTACCAGCCGTCTTGAGCGAGACATCTACGTGGTCACTTTGCTGCTGGGTGCCGCAGGGATGGCGCTGCTGATCGCTCCGACGGCGGTGCACCGGGTCATGTACCGCCGTCGCCTGAAGCGGCATCTAGTTCGGGTGGCCCACAGATTCGCGCTGGCCGGGCTCGCAGTCCTCGTGATGACCATGGGCTCCGGGATGCTATTGATACTCGACGTCGTGGCCGGGATGTATCCGGCGATCGTCCTCACCGGTGGCGTGGTGGCATGGTTCACCATCTGGTGGTTTGCGTTCCCCACCTGGATGCGCGTCCATCACAAGGGCTGCGGTTCCGCCGACGACTTGACGGAGAAGTCCTGACCCATCCACCGCCCAGTGGATCAGCCAGCTCTGATGGATCGTCGGCGGCAGCGAGCGCGTCCCGATCTGCGCGAGCTGCGGGAGTTGTCGCAAGGGCGGGCGGGCCTGGGTCCAGGATTCCTGATATGGAGATTTGGATCATGCAAGGCTGGGGTGGGTTCTGACCTGGAAGCGGTGCCTCGGGATAGCACCTGGCGGCGCGCTGACCAGGCCGGGCGGCGCCGCCATCGCGGTCGGCCCGGGATGGATGGGCGCATCCACCCCTCCGGGTCCGGGGCCGGGATCCGGCCGGGCAGCTAGGGAGTCACCGCGGATCACGGCTCACCCTCGGGTCGGCACCTCGCGCGCGCCGAGCTGTGGAAGAACAGCAAGCTGTCCGCGTTGGCCCGGTACTCGGCGAGCTTGCCGCCGGCTATGCGAGGAGTGTCGGTGCCGGTAAAGCTGACCTCCCGGCCGACCGCCTCGGGCGAGGCGCCGGGGAAGCCGCCCTGGTAGGTGCCGCGCGCCTTCCACCGCACGACCATGTGTTCGTCGTCGGTGATCGGGCCGACCTCGATGACGAAGGCCAGGTCGGGCAGGATGGCGTGGATGCCGCACCAGCGCGTGGGATGTTGAGCGGGCGGGCGCGCGGTTGCAGCCCTACGGGGTCAGGCCCGCGCGGTCGGCGTACCGGGCGCGGCCGGCGACCGGGTGGGAGGCGCTGACCCCGACCGAGGTGAAGGTGGCGTATCTGGTGGCGGACGGGCGGTCGAATCCGGATGTGGCCGCTGAGCTGTTCTTGTCCCGTAACACGGTGCAGACGCACGTCTCGCACATCCTGGCCAAGCTCGGCGCCCGGTCCCGGGCCGAGATCATCCGCGAGGCCGTCCGCCACCCGGCGGCACGCCACATCGCCACCGCCTGACACTGCCAGGCAAGCCGCGGCCGCGACGTTGTCGTTGCCGGCCGCGGTCGTGGTTAGGGTGTGCTGGTGGTGAGGGGGTGGCCGGGAATGGTGGCGGGTTCGGCCATCGTGACGACGAGTTTTCCTGTGGTGTCGCCGACGAGGAGGCTGGTGAGGGCGGCGGGGGCCTGGTCGAGGCCGGGGACGACCGTTTCGTCGTACTTGAGCTGGCCAGTGGCCCATAGTTCGCCGAGGGTGGCGAGTGCTTCGGGCCAGCGGTCGAGGTGGTCGGTGACGATGATGCCGCGCATGGTCGCGCGCTGCATGTGGATCTGGTCGATGTTGACCAGGCCGTGCCAGGCGGTGCGGTCGCCGGAGTCGTTGTACTGGGCGACC
>WNFD01000727.1_pt1 | contig 39430 bp, 35 predicted proteins | sample 5400491 | NCBI WGS metagenome assembly WNFD01 (sample SAMN13153343, study PRJNA577476) | soil metagenome | isolation source: 120 cm saprolite under Douglas fir tree site 2 hole 2 replicate 2 | place: USA:California | collected 2015-04-18 | reverse complement strand
CAGAATCGGCGGCAGCGGCGACTCCGTCTCCGCCAGCCGCGCGACATGAGCCCTGTCCTCCCCCTCCAGCCGCGGAGACACACCAGGCCGCAAGGACCGGACCGGAATAGCCACGATTTCCCGCCGGAAGACTTCAGCATGATCCAAGCTAGCCACCCCCTCGCATAGTCTGAGACAAGCGCAAGAGACGAGGACAGCACTCACTGCAATTTTCCCCCACAGCACCCCGTCGCTGCGGCCTGAACCTTTGCCGTCGTAGCCATGCGGTCACGATTCGCAGGCAACTTCACGCACGGATAACGGGCACTCATCGCCGATCACGAGCACTGCTTGTTAACGCAGGTCAGCCGCCCTCGCCAGCCCCTGGTGGCGGTCCCGCCGAGCATTGGCATCGTCGCCTCACAAGTCAGCTCGTTATCACCTAAAATCATAACAAAGCCCGAAGACATCTCGCTAGCTCGCCTATGGGTCAGTGCTCTTTTCGGCCGACAACCTCGCGAGCCTGAAGGACGTGGATGGTCTTGGCGAGGTGCCCAGCCCGCCATGGGCAGCAGGGGAGTTTGCGCAGGATACGCCAGGTCTTGAGCTGGCAGACGGCGAACAGTGCCCACATCTCCCTGGCGGCGGCCTCGAGATCCTTGCTGAGCAGCACCGACTGTTCCGTCATGAGCCACAATGTGATAGGATAGTAGGTTGATCAGATCGGCGGGCATCCCGCCGAGATCGCACCCCGCGCCGACGCCCGCGGCAGTAGCGGAAGCCGTTCCGATGACCGCGTCACCGCGCTCCCGTTAGGATGCTTGCCTTTTTCTTACCTAACGGGAACGCGGATTCTTCTGGCCGCCATTCGCCGCAAGTCTGGCTTACGATCAGCAGAACACCTCCGCCGCCGAAATCGAAGGGCTTGCCATGGCGCGTCGCCTGACTCTGCTGCCGCTGCTCGTGCTGACTATAATCACCCTGGCGGTTTCTGGATGCAGCCATAAGACCACGATCAGCCGCAGCGACTGCCTCAATAGTCACGGGATCATAGTAGTTAACTCTCAGGGCCAGGATGCCTGTGCCGCTCCTGGAACGCCTGATGACGGAAAGATTGTTAACGGATAGGCTCGGCGGGCCGAAGGGCCGCGGCACGCTCAGGACGATGCGAGGAGCCAGCCCAAGGCGGCCGGGAGCTGCTGCACCCACGGACGATGCCAGCGCTGAAGGCGGCCACCCCTGCGAACAGGTCCGGCCGCCGCTGCGCGGCTGATAATGGTGAGATCGCCGTATTCCCTTACATATTTCCCGGCCTGGGAGAATCCGCGTTCCCAGCGGTGCTGCCGGGCGTTCCATATCATGCCGATCGCGTCCAGCCGCTTCCCGCGGCCAGGATGCAGGCGCCCGCTGTTCCCCCGCTCACGCTGGGTCTTGAGCCACTTTCCCAGGCCGTACTCGCGGCCTTCCCCGTCAACGGCCACATAGTCGTCGGGGACCAGGAGGTGCCCGTGCCTTCCGCGGAACGCTGCGGCGAGAGCGTAGCCGCGCTCCCACCGGGCGTCATGGGTGTTCCATATCATCCCGATGTCGTTCAGCAGGTCCTCCCGTGCGCGGGACAGCTCGCCGCGCGTGCGGGCGGTGCGCATCCAGCTGAGGAAGCCGCCCAGGTCAAATCCGGAGGCCAGGCGATAGGACCGGGGCACGTCCAGATGGCCGTGCTCGCCGGAGTAGGCCTCGGCAGCCCCGTAGCATTCCTCCCACTTCGGGATAGCGCAGGTAACCGAATTGCGGGGCGCGGTGAACACGACCGCATCGACGGCCGGGACGTCCACGCCCTCCGTCAGGACTTTGGCGTTGGCCACCAGGCAGACTTCGTCCCCGGCCGCGCCCAGCCGGGCGAGCACCCGCCGCCGTTCCCGCCCGGTGTGCGCGCCTTCCAGATGCGCGGCCCATACCTGGGCCGGGCCGTCCGGGACCATCCTCGCGGTCTGCGGCAGCGCCGTCGCCCACCGGCGGGCATCCTCGATCCGGGGGTGGTAGCTGACCGCCCGGCGGATCCCGAACTCGCCCACCGCCCGCAGCACCGCGACCTGCGCCGCGAGCACGTCCGGGCCCAGCGCAGTCCCGCCGACCTGCATATGCACGGAAGCATCCCGCGCCAGCGCCCGCACCCCGGCATCAGTGATCACCAGGACGACCACCCGGTAATCGGCCAGCAGCCCCAGCCCGATGGCCTCGCCGAACGGCAGCCGGTAACACACCGGCCCGAACACCGCCTCGTCATCCATCGCGATCATCTCGCCGTCACCAGCCCCCGACACCCTCGGCGTGGCCGTCATATACAGCCTGCGCACCGCGGGCACCAGGCCGTCGCGGTGCACCGTCGTCCACGCGCCGCCCGCACAGCCGGTCGTCCGGTGCGCCTCATCAGCGACGACGCAGTCCCACCTCGGCAGGTCATGACTGGCATGCGCCGCCGCCACCACCGGCATGCTGTCATACGTGCTCAGCACCGTGACCCGGCCCGGCACCGCACAGGCAGCAGCGACCTGCCCCGGCAGCGTGGAGACCGTCACGTCCCCGCCGAGATCAATGTCCCGGCCGGAAAGCACTGCCGGATCCGAGCACACCACCACCACCGTGCCCAGCGGCCCGTCCCCGCAGTCCCGCCACTCCCGCAGCGTCTGCGCCGCCAGCTCCAGCGTCGGCACCCCCACCAGGACCCGGCCCCCGGCCGCCAGCCGGTTCACGGCCGCCGAGGCGATCCTCGTCTTACCCGTCCCGCACGCCGACACCACCGTCGCCCGCCCGCCGCCAGCCAGCGCACGAACAGCCGCGTCGACCGCCTCCCGCTGATGCGGCCACAACCCCGGTACCGTCACCGCATTCCCATCCTCATGTCCGGACTCACGGGCAATAGCGAGCGGGAGTCCGAACTCCGGCAGCAGACAGCCGGAACTGAAGCAGTCATGATCACGCGTGCGGCCTCGAAATTATCGCTTTTTGGAAACATGCAAGAGGCCAGCATGCCCGAAAGCGGTGCACAATGGATTCACGGCACAATAGGGACCCTTTGTCCCATGCTCAGAATAAGATTCCCTACCACGGTGGGAGTATCTGTCCCCGCCGCGAGCTTCCGTCCGCCTGCACCCGCACACCAGAGTGCCGAACGGAAGTGAGATGGCAGAGCCCGGTCGGCATAGTCAAGACACGGGTGGTGATACCGCGGGTAACCTGACCGCAGGTCAGGACGATGCCGCCGCCGCGCTATCTCTGCGGCGGGATCATGTCACTCCCAGGTGACGGTGATGGAGTGGTGATCGCCCGGCGCATCGCTACCAGCCTGCCCGCCCCCTTGTCCGCCATGAACCGGCGGCGATCTGCACCCAGGCCATCCCCTCCGCCCGCAACTCCGCGGCCAGCGCATCGCGCCGCGCCCGGACCGGCAGCACCTTCCGTGCCATGCATCCTCACTCCGGCGGAGGTGCGGGCTGGCGTCCGGTCTCCGGTCCGGCAGGGTCACGGTGGGGTGTCGTGGCCCACGGTGAACTGCCGTCCGGCGGGAGCGGTGAGGTGGATGGTGCCGTCGGGGTCGATGTCCACGGTGGCCCGGTACCAGGGGAATGACCAGGCGGGCACCCACTGGTCCAGGACGGCTTCCAGCTCGTCCCACAGCCGCCGGGTGCCGCCCTGGCGCACGGCCGCTGCCTCGCCAGCGCGGCCCGACCCGGCCGCCCAGGAACCGCTGCCGTCCCACAGCAACAGCTCCCGGTTCCCGCCAGTGCCGGTGAAGCTGGCCCGCACCCCGGGAGCGGCCAGGCCGAACGCGGAATGCAGGTCCCAGGACTCCTCCAGGTCCACGACCGGGTAGCGGCCCGCGCGGTGCTCCGGGTCCGCCTGCTCCTCAGGGGCTGGCGGAACGGGCTCATAGTCAGGGCTATGACGGGCTCGCATGACCCGGCGCTGTAGGCGTCCACCCGGCCGGCCGCGCCGCCGTCCGGGCGCTTCGCGGCGTACACGAGGAGCTGGGTGCCCGCGATGACGAACACCACGCGGCCGCCGGGACGCAGTGCGGCAAGCCAGGACGCCGGGCACGGGCGGACGGAGAATGACGCGATGATCGCGTCGAACTCCCCTGGCAGCGGGCCGGTGGCATCGCATGTCCGGATGACGGGGGCATAGCCGATGCTGTCCAGCCGCTGCCCGGCGGCCTTGGTCAGGTAGGGGTCCACGTCGATACTGGTGATGTTGCCCGCGCCGAGGCGGTGGCACAGCAGGGCCGCCGAGTACCCGGTCCCGGTCCCCATGTCGCAGACCGCGTCGCCTTCCCGTAGCCAGCCCAGGCGGAGCATCTGCACGGTGAGCCCGGGGCCGGTGGCGGACGAAGCGGGCATCCCGGCCGGATGGTCACCGGGGCCAGCGTGGTCAGCGTGCAGCGCGCCGATCCGGGTGATCCGTGTCTTGTTCGCGTAGGTGCTTTCCAGCCATTCCTGCCGGTCGCTGCCCGAGCCGTCCCACGCCTGCCACCGGCCGGTGCCCTCATCGCGGTAGAACCAGGCCGGGACCAGCACATGGCGGGGGGTCGCGGCCACCGCGGGGAACCAGCGGGACCGGGGGTGCGGCACGGCCCTGGCGGCCAGCCGTGCCGCGAGCAGCTGCCAGCTCACGATGGCTTGCACCCGATCTCGGGACCGCACGTGTCGGTTTCACCGTCACTGTCCGGGCCGCAGGCCGCCGTCGCAGGCCGGGGCGGGATCTGGGTGAGCGCTTCTCGCCAGGCCGCGCTTGCCAGGATGCTGTCAAGCGGCTGCCGCCTGATGTTCCCGGCGGCCAGCCACCGGCTCATCACGCAGGGCATCACCTCACCGTCCGGCCCGATGGCGGCCCGGCCGTCGCCGCACAGCCCGCACAGCTCACCCGCATCCGGAGTGCCGCCCGCATGGTTGCCGCGCCCTATGCGGCGCACCCGGTCAATCCGTGACCGTGCCACCCCGAGCCCGGCCATCTCATCCCGGGCCTGTGCCGCCCGCTGGCCGGGCAGGATCTCGACTGTCGCCGTGCGCAGCGGGATGCCGCGTTCCAGCGCCCGGAGGATATTGGCGCGTGTCCTGGCATGGCTGCCCGGGACCTTCGTGATCGCGTCGTGCCCGGCTGGCTCGTCGGAATAGTAGCTGACCGCCAGCCTGACCCCGGCATGGAGAACAGGCCCCACAGGGCCGGGGTGACATGCGTGAGATTCCAGGAGACCTCGGCCCGCAGGCCCGCGTCCACGGCGTACGTGAGCAGCGCCGGGAAGGCGGGGCTCATGGCGGGCTCGCCGCCGATGAGCTGGATCATCGTCGCGCCAAGCCCGGCGGCCTGGCCGATCGCCATCAGCCAGTCCCTCTCCGTCATCGAACCGTGACCGCCTCGCGGCCCGCTCTCCGCATAACAGTGCAACGCAGTACAAATTGCAGGACCTAGTCAGCTCCAAGGCAAGGATGTCAATACTCACGGTGAGGGCCGGGACAGTCATCATCACTCCTTTGACGGTGCCGGGCTGGACACGGGACAACTTCATCGCCGATGCCGTCGGCAGAAAGCTTCGCGCACTGCTATCAGCCGGGGTCATCCGCCCCATCCCATGGATTCCTGCAGATCAGGCTAGGGCACTCCCGAGGCTACGGGCCATTAAGGCCAGGCGCGACGTGCCAGTGCCTCGGCGGCGCGATCGCCGGATCAGGACGCGGGCGGGAACTCGCGCAAGTCACCCGCGATGGTGTCGCCAAGGAACGCCTCTACCTGCTCGTCCAGCGCCGCTGCCTCTGCCGAACCCTGGTCACCGCGGTTGGGCAAGTTCCCTGCGGACCACAGTCAGCTGGTGGAGCATGCCGACCGCTCGCTTTGCGGCGGGCAGAGACAGCACAGGCGCGAGCGCGACGGTGGCGCCGTCGAGCTGGTCACCTCCAGCATGATGCGACCGCATCGCCCACGCGGGCAGCCGCCCTGCCGTGAAGAAGGTGAAATTGTGGCCGCATTCGGCCGAGCCGCATCATGACGCGGAGGGGAGGCCGCGGAGGTCACCGGCGATGGTCTCGGTGAGGGACGCCTCTATCCGCTCGTCGAGCGCGGACGCCTCAGGCGAGCCCTGGTAGCGGGGGGCGGCGAGTTCCGCCCGGGTGAGGGTGAGGCGCTGTGGCAGTTGCGCATCCCGCCTGCCCGCGGGGAGGGCCAGTGGCAGGGCGGCCGCCGCGGCGGCAGCGTCGAGGTCGCCGGAGCGCAGCCGCACCGTGGCGAGGTCGATGTGCGCCGCCATCCGGCAGAACTCGCTGTGGTCCTCCTCCGGCCCGGGTCCAGCCGCATACTCCTCGGTGGCCTGAGTGAGATGCGTGACCGCCTCTCCCACGACACCGGGAATTGCCGCGACCGTCGAACCGGCGAAGGCGGACTGGGTGGCCCGGGAGAACCCGAACTCGCCGCCGACCGCCAGCAGATCATCGGAATGCGGGCGCTCCCGCGCCTCGTCGGCCTCCGCGATCGCCCGGCGTGCAGCCTCCGCCTCACCGAGCGTCGCCGCCGCACGGCCGTATTGCAGGCGGAGATAGGCGCCGTTCGGCCCGGCCGCCATGTATTCCAGGCCGCGCCGGCACCTTCTTTGCCATGACATCCTCCCTTGTGCTCCCGGCTCGACCAGGAGGAAGGCTCCCGGTGCAGCCGACGGCCCTGCCCTGAACCGGAGAGATAGCTCCCCGTCGTCCCGTGAATCCATAACGTCACCACTCCACGCCATGCTGAATGTCCAAATCTCTTACACAGCCTTGATAGAGGAACTCAGCCGGTTGGACATGCTTCCTGACCGGAACCGGTTCGCGCGCTGGCGCGACGCCGACATCGATCCCAGCAAGCTGAACATGGCACGGGTCTACGACTACTGGCTCCGCGGCACGAACAACCTCACCGCCGACCGGGAACTCGCCGAGGCCATGGCGACCCGGGACCCGTACATCCCGGCGTCGTGCAAGGCGAACCGGGCGTTCCTGGGCCGGGCGGTGCGGTACCTGGCCGCCCACGGCATCCGCCAGTTCCTCGACATCGGCTCGGGCATCCCCACCGCAGGCAACGTGCACGAGGTCGCCGAGCAGGCAGAGCCGGAGTCCCGCGTGGTCACCGCCTCAGCGGACTCGCACCGCGCTCCTTGGCCTGGGCAGGCGGGCCTGCCGTGAGGACTGCGAGGCTCGCCGTCCCCGCGATCATTACCGGTCGGTACGCCATGCGGCCGACGCCTCTCGCGCTCGGGCCGCCGCGACGCTCATGGCACCATCCAGCATTGCTTCACCACAACCAGATTGCCGAACGGGAGCGAGGTGGCGGCCAGGCATGGTCACACCGACTTCGGCGGCGTGATCGTGCTGTGGCGGTGTGAGGCGTGCCCGCGATGGCCTGGACCGCAGCGACCTGCCGTACCACTCCTGCCCAGACTGCGAACGAATCGTCGGCCCGATGCGGACAGCCGAACTGGCCCATCACAGCTACAGAGGGGAGTGACCGGATCGTGGCCCGATCACCTCGCCCCCTGGCGAACCGGCGTGTGATCGCCGGGTACACCTAAGAAGGTCTGGCCGAGGCGTTGGGCGTTGATCGCACCACAGTCGGCCGATGGGAACGCGGAGGACGCTACCCCACCCCTGGCAACGCCCCGACCTCGCCCGCCAGCCTCACGTCACCTTAGAGCAGTTGGAGGACCTGCTCCGGCATCCTGGCCCCCAGTTGCCGCCTTCGCCCCGCTCGGCACGGAGTTATCGGTCTCGGGACCTAAACTCTGTGTACAAGATCAGGTCGTCTGGGTGAACTTGAAGCGCCCGCAACAAGGAGCATTAGAGACCATGAATACCCGCCTCAGCACTGGCCAACGTCAAGTCGATCACCCACGACCACGGCGTACCCGAACTGCGATCGTGGACCAGCACGCTACGTGGATCGCAGTGAACCCGATCCAAGGCTGCCCGAAAGTCTGCTCGTACTGCTTCCTCAATGAACGGGGCCAGACCGCTGTACGGCCCGAGCAGTTGACCAGCCCCGCTGAGACCATCGACCTACTGACCGCTTCGCCGTACTACGCGCCGGATCGTCCGGTCGCGCTGTACACGTGGACCGACGTGATGGCGTTGCCCACCTCCCGAGCACACCTCGCCGAGCTGCTGGCATTGATGGCAGACCGGCTGATCCCTAATCCGGTCGCGCTGATTACCAAATGTCTGATCCCGGACGATGCGCTAGATGCTGTGACCACCGCGCGCCGAGCCGGGCTGCGGACGATCGTGTACGTGAGCTATTCCGGCCTCGGGCGCGACATTGAACGAGGCATCCGACACGAGGAGCTGAAGACCAACTTCCCCCGGTTGGCGCAGGCTGGCGTGCCCATCGTGCACTACTGGCGGCCCGCATTCCCGGAGTCCGCGATCATCCACACTATGGGAGCGGTCCTGGACTGGGTGGCGGCGTATGCGCAATGCACGGTGGCCGCCGGTCTGAAAGTCGAGCCCGCCGCACTGTCCCGGTTAGCCGAACTGTGGCCTGAACTGGCCACCACGCCGGGCGTCACCGCCGCCGAGGGCGTCTACCCAAAACGGTTCTGGGAGTTCATCCACGCAACCCGGCAACGCCATCCCCACTATCCGCTGTTCCACACGAACTCCTGCGCCCTAGCCTACGTGCTCAACCAGCCCGACCGCTTCGGGGTCTTCGGCAGCGAGGTGTGCCGGTCGCGCAACCACTGCCCCCACTCCCAGCGGCACCGCTGCGAAGCTGACGCCCTCGGTCGCCCAGCCATGGCGGACGCGACCGTCCGCGTGGCGCTGGACCAACGCGGCCACGCCAACGCGACCTTCAACCTCGACCATGTGCGCGGTGAAGTGGTGATCGATGCGGCCCTCTCCACGAGCACTGCCGCCGCACTGACCCACGATCTCGGCATCCGAGTCCGCATCACGCGGCAGGATAGTGACCCTTACTGGAGCAGCGGAACAGCCGGCGCACTCCCGCTGATCATCGGTGATGCCGAATGATCCCAGAGGACCTGACCGGCCTGCTAACCGACGTGCGTCGACTCCGGCGGGGGTTCGCAGGGACCGCCCCACAGCAGTGGACCGCGACCACGGCCGCCGCCGAACTGACCGTCCAGCTCGGGCACCTTGCGCTCTGCCTGCTCCACCGCCGCAGAGCCGACACCACCGACTTCGACGACCCTCAGAGGCCGATCACCAACGTCGGTGACGAGTTGGCCGACGTGCTGCTGGCCGCCCTGAGCGTGACCACCCTGGCCGACATGGAACCCGCTGGCGTTTTCGAGTCACGCCCAGCGAGTGGTAACGGCGAGGTCGAGGCGTTCCTGCGCCTGCTGGTGTCGGCGGGGCAGCTCGCCGAGGTTGCCATGGTGCGCGACCGTTTCCGGCACCAGCCTGCTGGCACACCGCCGTCGATCCCGGCGGCCGGTGCCAGAGCGGTGGCAGCCTGCGGCGTGCTGGCCGATCACCTCGACTTAGACCTGCTCGCTGAGTTCCGCGCAATGGTGACCGATGCCGAAACCTTCCTTGACAGCAGGAACGCCACCCAATGACCGGCCAAGGCGACTTCGCTGCGCATCGCCGCGACGGCGAGCACGTGATCAAGGTGCTCCACGCGCAGCATTCAGCAGATACCCGCTTCGTGGCCGCCGCGCTGGGTGCCGGCAAGACCGGCATGGACACCTACCTGTCCACGTTGCGAGCGGCCGGGGTCACCCTGCCGCCTGATCTGTCGGTGGTATCCACTGAGCCGCTGGCGGTTCGGCATCGCTGGGTGACCGGTCCGATCTTGCTCGATTGCGCGAGTGCGGAACCGACGCGTTTCGTCGACGCGATCGTCGAGATCGCCCGGTGGGTGCACGCCTTGGGCGACACGGACGCCCGCCTGGATACCAACCTGGCGAACTTCTGCCTCGCCGACGGACGGGTTGTGCTGGTGGATGTCCTGCCGCCCCTGATCCCGAGTGTGCGTCCGGAGCCGTCGAACCTGTTCGAGGTGCTGTTCACCGCATTGTGCTTTGACACCGCCGTGATCCACAACGCGCTGATCGGCTACGCCGCCCGTGCCTTACTGCGCTCCCCTGCGGGCGTGGCGGCACGCCAACGCAACGACCTCGCCCAGCAAGTGCCGCCGGAACCAGCCGGGCCTGCGGACGGGGCATCCTTCCCCGCGTCGTGGTTCCGAGCCAGAGTCGTGCTGGCCCTGCATGCGCTGGCCGGAGAGGTCGCACCTGAGGTCGCGCATGAGTTCTTCGACGTGACCTCCGTGCGGGTATTCCGAGAACTGCCCGAGGCACGCCGGGTCCTCCGCATTCAGCAGGTCGACTGGACCTTGAAGGAGCTTGCCCTGACATGACCGCATCTGCCGACCCGTCAAAGGATCTGTCCACATGGGACTGTCATGCGGGGGACGTGGCGTTCGCGATCACGGCGCCTTCCGCGTGGCTGCCGGCTCAGCGCGAGTACTTGTCGGGTTTTCTGACGGCGCCACCGGGAGAACTCGATCTGGGCGCGTTCAGGATCCGAGTGCACACTGACGACACCGCGTTCCGGCGAATCGTTAGGACGATCGCACACTCGCCGGCCACCAGCCGCGTCGAGCCAGTTCCTGGATTGGTGATGAACGAGTCCGTTCAACCGACGGGTCTCCGCTGCTACGTCGTCGACATGGACGATGTGGAACACCAGCCTGGCTCGTACGCCGTCGCTGCCCAGGGGCAACATATCGATCTGTTCATCCATAGCAGCACCCCGCGCCCCCACCGCTACCCGATCCGGCTCATCCGCGAGGCCATGCTACGCAGCTACGAGGATGCCGACGGGGTCATCTTCCACGCGGCCGGCGTCGATGTGGGCGGCACGGGCGTGATGATCTGCGGACCCCGGGGCGCGGGGAAGACCACCATCATGGCGACGCTGGTCCGGTCAACCGGAGCGGCCCTGCTGTCCAACGATCGGCTCATCGCCCACCAGGGAGATCATGTGGTCGCCGTGCCGCTACCAGTGCCGACCGCGCGAGGCACGATCGAGGCGTTCCCCGAACTGGAGCACCTCGCGCGGCGTGCGACCGCCGAACCTGTCGAGCTGGGCAGGATGCCTGCGGATTTTGGCTCGACCGTAAAACACGCCTTCACCGCCCGCCAGTTCGCCCAGGCGTTCCGCACCGACCTGGTCTCGTCATCGGTGTTACGGCTGGTCGTAGTACCCCAGTTGGCCGATACTTGCCAGCCTGCTCGGCTGCGTCGCCTCTCCGAGGCTGAGGCCCGCCAGGTCGTCGCGGAGAACTGCTTCACCCCCCGCGACGAGTTCTGGGTCCGCCCCTGGCTCATACCCCGTCAGAAGGCGGACGAGCTGCTCGGACGCCAAGCAAGCGCCGCCATCCAGCACATCGCGGCAACCGTGCCATGCATCGAGGTGAGCTTCGGAGTGCGTAATCCCATCACCGACCTGGCGCGCACCCTGGACGAAATATTGAGACGTATCCGGTGAGGCCAGCGGGCTGGACAGCGGTAGTCACCGCAGCAGGGGACGCGACGCGGTTCCGGCCGTTCAGCACGACCGTCCCGAAGGAAATGCTGCCGATCGGGCACCAGCCCGCCGTTGAACACGTCATCACCGAGTGCATAGGAGCCGGAGCCACGACTGTAATCATCGCCACGCGACCTGATGACCTCGTCGTGCCCGCCTACCTGGACGTGCTGCGCCGCGACGGCGCCCCTGTGGAGGCGGTCGCCGAAGACCTCGGCCACGGCTACGGCAACGGCACTCCGCTGCTCACCATCCGAGACAGGCTCGCCTCCCAAGAATCGTTTGGTGTCGCGTTCGGCGATGATGTACTGCTGGGCGGACACGACCTCGCAACTATGCGAGACATCGCCACCAGCGGAGCCGACGCCGTGATCGCCGCCCAGCACGTCGACCAAGCCGACATCGCCTCCTTCGGCGTCGTGGACACCCACCCCGACGACCCCAGCCGCGTGACCGGCATCCGGCAGCGGCCCGACCCCGCCACCGTCGGCCAGCCTCTGGCCTTGGTCTCCCGGCTGATCCTCCGGCCGTCGATCTTCGACCTGCTCGTCCCGACCGAGCGCGCCCGCGGAGAGGTCGACCTCGGCGTAGCCGTCGGCGAACTCGCTCGGATCGCCGACGTGCGAGTCCACCGGATCACGGGACACTGGGTCACCGTCGGCGAGCCACGCCGGTACCTTGACGCCCTGCGTACCTACTGGCAACTCCAGACCGAACTTACCGCTCACCGATGAGGACAACCGTGAAGCTGATCGACATTTTCAATGACCGCTACGAGCCCGTCGGCACCGAGGACAAGAAAACCGCCCACGCTCAGGGCCTGTGGCACCGCACCTTCTCCGCTCTCGCGATCAACCCCACGTCCAGGCGCGTGATCCTGCAAAAGAAGGCCCCTGGGCGGTACACCTTCGAACGTCCCGACTACGCCGACATCACCGTCGGCGGCCACTACCAGGCCGGCGAGACAATCCCCGATGGCGTGCGCGAGGTCCACGAAGAACTCGGCCTGCCCGTCGCCTACGGCGACCTGCACTCCATCGGCCTGCGACAGACCGCTGTCACCCTCGCCCCCGACTACATCGAACGCGAGTTCCAGCACTGGCACCTCCTCCCACTCGACGTTGCCCTGGAGGAGATCCCGCTCGCCGACACCGAGGTGTCCGGCCTGGCGGACATCGACCTGGACGACGCGCTCGCGCTCGCCGACGGCGACACCGACACCGTCCCCGCCCGCTACGCCACCCGCACCCACACCGGCCTCGAGTACAGCGAGGCCGCCCTGACCAGGGCTGACCTGGTGCCCAGCTACCTCAAACTCGACCAGCTCTACCTCCGCCTATTCGTCACAGCACATCGCTTCTGCGCTGGCGAACGAACCCACCTGTTCTGGTAACGGCCAAGGACTGCGCGAATCGTTCCCCTGGTACCTGGCACGAGCCGACATCCGACATCGGCCCGGACGGCACCATCCACCTGGCCGCCACCAGCGGACGCCGGCTCACCCTGGCGAACTGACAGACAGTCCCGGAATCTGCCGCCGAGCACCCCTGGCTGACGCGCATTCGCTGAGCGACGGAGCAGGCACTTCCTCCATCAGATACCGAACGGGAGCGCGATGACGGTCTCACCCGGATGCGGAGGGGAGGGTGCGGAGGTCGCCGGCGATGGTTTCGGTGAGGAACGCCTCTATCTGCTCGTCGAACGCGGACGCCTCGGGTGAGCCCTGGTAGCGGGGGGCGGCGAGTTCCGCGCGGGTGAGGGCGAGGCGCTGGACCAGTTGCCCGGTCCGCATGCCCGCGGGCAGTGCCAGCGGCAGGACGGCCGCCTCGGCGGCGGCGTCGAGGTCGCCGGAGCGCAGCCGCACGGTGGCGAGGTCGATGTGCGCCGCCATCCGGCAGTGCTCGCTGTGGTCCTCCCCCGGCTCGGGTCCGGCCGCGTACTGCCCGGCGGCCCGGGTCAGTCGCGTGATCGCCTCCGTCTCGGCACCGGGGATCGTCGCGGCCGTCGTGCCTGCGAAGTAGGACTGGGTGGCCCGGGAGAACCCGAACTCACCGCCGACCGCCAGCAGGTCGTCCGAATGCGGGCGCTCCCGCGCCTCATCGGCATCCGCGATCGCCCGGCGCGCGGCCTCCGCCTCACCGAGCATCGCCGCCGCCCGGCCGGATTGCAGGTGGAGGAGGGCGGCGTTCGGCCCGGCCGCCATGTATTCTACGCCGCGCCGGGCGAGGTCGCGGGCCTGGCGGTGCCGCCCGTCCCAGTAGGCGATGTTCGTGAGCCTTTCGTACAGGCGCGCGATCAGGGGCTGGTGGCCGATGGCCGTGGCGTACGCCAGCCCGGCGTGTGCCAGTTCCTCGGCCGCCGGCGTGTTGCCGAGGTGTGCCGCGGACTCAGCCATCAGGCAGCTCAGGGCGGCGAGCACGTAGTACAGGTCGTTCTGGTCGCCGGGCCACAGCCGCCGCTCCAGCGCGGCGTACACCCGGGACCGCACCCGGCGCATCTCCAGGAACAGCGGGAACGGCTCCGCCGTCATGAACTCGTGGGAGAACCGCGTCACCTCAGCGCGGAACTGCTCCAGGGTCGCATCGCCGATCTCGCGCCGACCGGCGTTCTCCGCGCGCTCGCCCCCCTCATGAGCGGCAGTCATAAGCACCTCTTGCAGCATCCAGGACTCATCCGGGCCGGACCGTGCGTCCGCCCTCTCACGGTACGCGAACCCACCCGGAACGGGCGCGGGCACCCGGACCCAGTCACGACGCACCTCGACGGCCACGGTCCCGGGGGGCGGGGTCCCGGGCACGGAAACGCCCTCACCGCCGCCAGGCCCCGTCCCTTCCGGCTGCTGCTCCTCTCCCGGCCCGGCGGCCTGGCGTGCCTGGTCCAGGTGGCTGTAGCTGACGTCGCTGGCCAGGTCCGCGACATCGCACTCGTAGATCTGCGCCAGCCGCCGGAGCGTCTGCAGGGACGGCTCGACGGTGTACTCATACGGGCTGCCCGGCGCCCAGTTCTCCCAGCCGCTGATGTGCTTGTCGTTGATGCCCGCCGTGCCCCCCTTCGGCGGCCACAGCGCATTCCACCGGTTCGCCACATCCCACTGGCTCCAGCCATGCGCCCAGCGCATCGCCACCAGCCTGCCCGCGCCCTCAGCCTCGGTGAACTGGCGGGCGATCCGCGCCCAGCCCTGCCCCTGCGCGCGCAGCTCCATCGCGAGCGCGTCCCGCCGTACCCGGGCCGGCGCCGTCCGTGCCATGACTCCCTGCCTTTCTGTCTCGTGCTCCGTGCGATGCCGGGAGGAAGGCTCCCGGCATCACGTCCCTGCCTGGGGTGATAGCCCCCCGCTGCGCCGTGAATCCATAACGTCACCGCCGCGCGGCATGCTGAACGTCTATATCTGGACACATGGCTTGTCAGACTTGTCAGAGGGGTTCGGGCGGGTGGAGCAGGATGACGACCGGGACCAGTTCGCGCGCTGGCGGGACGCCGGCATCGATCCCGCCAGGCCGAGCATGGCACGGGTCTACGATTACTGGCTCGGCGGCACGAGCAACCTCACCGCCGACCGTCAGCTCGCCGAGGCCATGGCCACCCGGGATCCCTGCATCCCGGCGGCGTGCAAGGCTAACCGGGCGTTCCTCGGCCGGGCCGTGCGTTACCTCGCTGGGCAGGGCATCCGCCAGTTCCTCGACATCGGCTCGGGCATCCCCGCCGGACCCAACGTGCACCAGATCGCCCGGCAGGCCGCCCCGGGCGCCCGGGTGGTCTACGCCGACACCGACCCGGCCGCCGTGGCCGACGGCAGGTTCATGCTCGCGGATGACGACCGGGCCACCATCATCGAGGCTGACCTGCGCGAACCCGAGGCGATCCTTTCCCACCAGGAGACCCGCAGGCTGATCGACTTCGGTGAGCCCGTCGGGATCATCCTCGCCGCCGTGCTGCACTTCATCCTGGAGCGGCACGACCCGCACGCCATCGTGGCCCGGCTCAGAGACCCTGCCGCGCCCGGCAGCCACCTGGTCATCTCGCACGCCGCCAGCGACAACGCCGCCCTGGTCGAGATCACCGAGAAGCTGTACAACGACCGCGCGGCCGACGGACAGGCCCGCACCCGTGCGGAGATCACCCGCTTCTTCGGCGACTGGGACCTCGCCGAGCCAGGGCTCGTGTGGGCACCCCAGTGGCGGCCCGACGCGCCGGATGACGTGCCCGCCGATCCGGAACGGTACTGGTTCCTCGCGGGTGCCGCCCGCAAGCGGGCACCGACATGCGAGTAACCCGGATGCGCGGACACCCGGTGCCCCGCTGGCCCCGGGCAACGGGTCGGTCACCGCCCGGGGCCAGCGGACCCACACCGTGGCCGCCCCGGACGTTGATGGATCAGGCCGTGCCTTACTAACCCTGCTTGAGCTGCGTGGTGAACGACCGCCAGGCGTCCGCGCCGAACGTGAGGACGGGACCGTTCCGGTCCTTGGTGTCACGGACCTGCACGGCTCGATCCGCATGGCGGGCCTCGACGCACTCGCCGCCATTGGCAGATGTATAGCTGCTCGTGGCCCAGTCCGCGGTGAGGCGGGCCTCAACGCACTGGCCGCCCTGGACGTCCGTGTAGCTGCTCCTGATCCAGTCACGAGACAGGGACATGGGGTGTTCCTCCTCATAGGAGCCTCATCACATCGCGGATGAAGCCGATGGATTCGGTCATGCTGAGCGCTGAGGCACTGACATGACTGAAGACGCGCGTGTAGAACTCGATCTCGTCGGGCTTCTCCTCGATCAGGGTACCCGTGGGGCGGTCGGTGCTGGCGAGCGTGGGATAGGCGGGGTCCTGAGGTTCCATGAGGCTGAAATCCCCGTATGTGGCCATGTGGGCGCCCGCGGCGAACGGGAGAATCTGGAGCGTGACGTTCGGGTAGGCAGAGACATCGCGGAGCCGTCCGAGCTGAACGCGCATGACCTCCCGGCCACCGACCACGCGGCGGAGTGCGCCCTCGTCCAGGATCACCCACACTTCCGGAGCCGGTGGGTCGCTGCGGGTGAGGATCTCCTGACGGCGCATGCGCACCTCGACCCGCTGTTTGACCTCATCGGGAGTCCTAGTTACGTCGATGGCGCCGAGCATGGCGCGGGCGTAGTCCTCGGTCTGCAACAGGCCGGTGATGAACTGGGCGTCGAACCGGCGGATCGTCTTGGCGGTGGCCTCGAATTCCAGGTGCGCGGGGAAGCCCTCGGGCAGGGACTGCTGCATGTCCTTCCACCAGCCGGGGCGTTTCGCCTCGCGGGCGAGCTGGACCAGCGCCTCGGTGACGGTGGCGTCCAGGCCGTAGAGGGCGGCCAGGTCCCGGACGTTGCCGGTCGGCACGCTGACCACGGCGGTCTCGATGCGCCAGAGCTTCGAGGTCGACCACTCCAGCCGCTTCGCGGCCTGCTCCCGCTTCAGGCCGACCGCCTCGCGGTGCCGTTCCAGCTCGGTGCCGAGGTAACGCCGCTTGGCGGTCGCCACGGCCTGCTTGCGCGTGACCATGAGCAGCTCCCTTCCACGTACCCGTTATGTTTCGTCCAGCATAATCTTCCCACGCTTTATTGCATCACGCTTCCGTTCGGCACTATGGTAGCAAACTACAGGCGGTTACCACCCCGCTTCGCTGTCGTCACCGTGGGGAGACGGTATGAAGACGGACACCCTCGTGCTAGCCAGCCTGACCGTGCCCGGCAGGGCCGAGCACGTGGCGACCGCCCGGTCACTCGTGGGCAAGACGATCGGCGAGCGGCACCCGTGCGCCGAGACGGCCGTCCTGCTGACAGGGAGCTCTTCGGCAACAGCGTGCGGCACAGCCGGTCCCGCCACCGCGGCGGGATCATCACGGTCCTGGTGACCGGGATCGCCGGGGGGTTCCGGGTGGAGGTCACCGACGAGGGCGGCGACACCGTGCCCGCGCTGATCCCCTGCGACACCCAGTCCGTCGGCGGGCGCGGCCTGATGCTGGTCGACGGGCTCGCGGCCCGGTGGGACTACTACCCCGGCGCGGACGGAACGGTCACCACCTGGTTCGAGATGGCGGACTTACATGAACGGCAAGCGCACATCCCCGGAAGCTCCCAGCACTGGCCGGGGTGAGCCAGCATTGAGCGTTATTCAGGCCCAGCGCTGCCGGTCGCACCAGCGCAGGCACGGGCCGGAGGGCCGTAACCCGCGAAGCCGTTCTGAATAAAGCTCATTGCACGTCCCGACCCGCGCCGTGGGCAGGCTGCAGTCGGCGCATGAATCCGTGAAGGAGCCAGCATGGCGCGCATCGAACGGCTCATAACAGTATGTGATCTGGATAAATGCGAAGCTCAGGGGCGCAGGGTCTTGTTCACTCTCCGCGGCCGGATCTACGAGGTCGATGCCTGCGAGCCGCACGCGGCCGAGTTACTCAGTGCGGCCGGGCTGGTGGAACGCGCCCGCGCGGCAGCCATCCTGGCGGCGGCACGACGGGCACAAGATGCCCCGGACGTGCCGCAATGCGGGCGCAAGTGCAGGCCCGGGCTGAAGACATGAGTTCGAAGTTTACCGGCACACAGTTGCGATGCCGGACCGCTGGGCGAGGCCGCGGAGTTCCGGGCCGATGCGGCCGGTAATGAGCAGGCCGCGGATCAGGTCGCGGATGGCGGGCCGGGCACGGACGTCCTGGGGGGCTTCGTATTCGGCTGCCAGCAGCGCCTGGATGCAGTCCTCGCGGCGGCCCCGCTGAGCGTGCGCACGCGCGGTGTCCGTCCAGTAGCGAGCGCGGCGTTCGGTGGTGGGCAGGCTGGCGGGTGCCACCTCGGCTGCGGCGGCGATCGCCGCGCCGGGATCTCCGGCATGGTTCTCCGCGGAGATCCGGTGCAGGCCGACGGTGGCGGGGGTGAACCCGCCGCCGTGGTCACGCAGCAGGACGGTGCCGCCGAGGCGTTCGGCGAGTGAGGCGGCCTGACCGGTCAGCTCGCGCATGCCGTCGCGGTCACCGGAGCGGGCGGCGGTGTAGGCGGCCGACTGGATGAGCAGGCCGCGTTCGGCTATCAGGCGGGGATCGGTGCCACGCAGCCGGGGGCTGGCGGCGGCGGTGAGCGCGATGGAGGCGGCCTGGGCGTGCCAGCCCGCCTTGCGGGCCAGGACGGCCAGGTTCCTGGCGGCCTCGGCTTCGAGCAGCGGGGCGCCGCTGCCGGAGGCGATGACCTTGGCACGGTCGGCGGCCATCCAGCCGAGCTGCTGGTCATCCAGCTTGATCAGCATCCGCGTGGTCAGCGTGTAGATCCCGGCCAGCAGGGCGCTGGCCTCCGCAGTTCCGGCGTCCGCGGCGAGCAGGTGACCGGCGGAGATCAGCCTGGGCAGCCGGCCGGCAAGCCGGCCGTACCGACAGTGATGAAAGTCAGCCAGCGCGGCGGCGAGCCCGTTGCGCACGTCGCCCGGGGAAACGCCGGAAGGGCGGGGGGCAAGGCCGAGCATGGCGTCACGAACCCGGCCGATGAGTAGCTCTCTCAATCCGCTGTCATCTGACGCGGGTGCTGGAGATGGGGCGGGCGCCTGGGTGGTGATACCACCCGCCGTGGTCAGGGCCAGGCTTGCCAGGAGCTGACGCCGCCGCACGTCGTCCTCCTCACTGTTCACCCGTCTGGGCCTGCCAGCCACGGTAGGGGAAGCGCCGCCAGACAGCGCGGTGGTCACGGCGAACAGGTGACCGTGTCGCCGCGATCCGGCTGCCGGTGACGGTGCCAGGCCGAGGATGTGCGGCGGGATGGACAGCGCGGCGGCGAAGCTGCGCAGCACCCCGATGTCGGTGAGCGGGGTGACGCCCCGCTCGTACCGGGATACCTGGGCTGCCGAGTAGCCAGTGCGTTTCCCCAGCTCGGCCAGGGTGAGTCCGAGGGCTCTGCGGACTGCACGCACGATCATCCCTGGCCGGTACCGTGGCGGCTCGGCTGCTGCCGGGTCCATGGGCGGCTCCGCGTGAAAGGCTCCCGCCGAGCGTAACCCCGCTAGCCCAGCGTATCCAGCGACTTACGCGCTGTGCAAAACCTCCGTTAGGGGTCCATCACCACCCCGCCGCAGACGGGACAAGCCGACAGCTGCCCCGGGAAGGAGAGCCCCCGGGACACCGTGACTCCGCACCGTCACCGCCCACGCCATGATGAACACCGAAGCTTCGCCGATATCTCCGCCAACATGGGAAGAGGAAACTCATGAGAGCCAGGAAAATGAGAAGAATTTCTTGGCATCACATCACACGTTCATATCCGGACTCAAGCGGCAGCCAACGACAGTAATCGGTGGTCCCCGATAGCACCGCTGCTTCTACTCCATGGGGCGACAGTCAGGTTCTGTGATCAGATTTGGTCTTTCCACGCGCATAAGAATGGCCGACGACGTTGCCTCAGGAGCCGAGTATGCCGTTGGTGCGGGTTTAGATAGTCCATCCGGCCCAGAGGGATGACTGACCCCCGGGAGCAACCCGACGCCGATGATCATCAACACGGCGACGAAGCAACCTCGTACCCGGCTTCTGTCTCGACGGCCCACTCTGTCGAAGAACGACCCAAGACGAGACATATCTGTGCGTTTCACCCTTTCCAGTCATAACTGCTGACACTGTACTGCCAGCCGATCACAGTAACACCTCCCGTCCCATCTCGGGCGGGAAAGCACCGCTTCGGCCATGTCTGTCCTCCCGCGTTGCCAGCATCCAGCGCTTGCATCCCAGCAAGCCCCTGGAGCACGGCTGACGGAAGAAAGCTGCCAGGCTATGGCAGTGGTTTGCACGTCATGCAAACGCTCGTGCACTCAGCGCAAGACACGGGTTACAGTCATGCGAGGACCCGCGTGCGGGGAGGCCGATGAAACCGAGCGACCTCATGGGGTTCGCCGCTGCTTCTCGGTCTCGTGGCGTTAAACGACGGCGGAGGCCGACACGCCGGCCCCAAAGGGCATCTCAGCCATACTGCTGGGTCTATCGTGAGCCGTACCCTCAGGCGGGAGGACGGTGACGACCCGGTGCGACGCCGTGAGCTGCTGAGAAGTGCTGCCGGGCTGGCCGCTGCCGCCACAGCGGGAGTGCCGCCGGGTGTCCGGACCCAGGCGCCTGTCAGTCCGCGTGCCGGCCTGGAAGACGTACTTTACGGAGCAGTCATCGCTGCGCCCACATCAATGGCAACCCTGCGCGCTGCGATTGCTCAGGCCCGTGCCGAGTTCCAGACCGCCCGCTATGACAGTCTCGCGGCGCGCCTTCCCGGTCTCGTGGCGGCCGCCGTGGCTACCCGGCAGGCTGACAGCGGAGGGGAGTTGACCGCAGCCAGTATCCTGCTCGCCGACGCCTACATCACCGCCGCCAACTTCATGGTCAAGCTCAACGACGACGCGCTAGCGCTGGCGCTCGCCGACCGGGCACTGCAAGCCGCCACGGCCGGCGATGACCCGCTCACCGTCGCGGACGCGCGCCGCGCCGTCGCTACCGTGCTACGCCGTACTGGCCGCCGCGCGAGTGCACGTAACCTGCTGATCTCAGCCGCCCGTGATATCGAGCCGACCGGCCGCGTCGGTCCCGATCAGCTCTCGATGTACGGCACGCTGCTCGAGGTCGCGGCCTACACTGCCGCCGTCGACGGCAAGCGGCAGGCGGCCAGTGAGTTCATCGGTGAAGCAAAGGCCGCCGCAGCGCGACTCGGGCGCGATGCCAATTACCGGTTCACTGCCTTCGGCCCAGCCAACGTCACCCTTTACCAGGTCAGCATCGCGCAAGTCCTGGGCGACAGCGGGACTGCCATCGAACACGCGAAGACGCTGCGTCCAGCCGCCATTCCCACCGCCGAACGGCAGGGCCGGTACTGGATCGACGTTGCCCGCGCCTACCACCAGTGGAACAAGCCGGAACCCTGCTACCGCGCCCTGCTCGCCGCCGAGCGCGCCGCCCCGGCCGAGGTCCGTTACCGGCCACCCGTCCACCGCATCACCGAAGCCCTCCTGCGAGCCGACCGCCGCTCTTCGCCCGGGCTTCGCGATTTCTCCCGACGCATCGGCCTGCCAGCCCAATAAGCCAACGGTGACGTGACGACCATGCGGCCTTTCGGAAGTGGCGGTTGTCGAGAGTCGCGACCTCGGCGAGTTCCAGCCGTTCGGCAGCGGCAACCACCGAAGCATCCGCGATACCCAACGGGAACCACGCGTACTTGTGCAGCAGTTCCGCCATGCGGGTCAGGTCAGCTACGCAGCCCGGCGCAGCGTGCGTGGTGGCTTGGGCTGGACGTGGCGTTGGATGCCTTGCGGGGCACATCGGCATCATAGTGAACAAGGGTTACCACCCACTCGCTTCTCACATTTCAAAGCTTTATTGCATATGCACTTGCAGATGCCCGTGCATTACTACGGCTCTACATCCGTAAGTATTTAGTAATGCGCTGCCGCGTGAGCAGTGGATGAGACGGGAAAATCTCTATACATCCTGGAATGGGGCGCAGACGGCGTTTCTGTCCAGAATTGGAGATTTCTGCGGGGCGAAAGATCATGCAATCTCAATCCATGCAATTTCAGGCGCTCGGGCCTATAGAACTGTGGTCGGCGGGACAACGCTACGACCTTGGGACAGTCAAAGAACGATGTGTCCTGGCGAACCTGTTGTTAACACCACGTACACCTGTGGCGACCGGGGTTCTCATTGATCGAGTGTGGGATGAGAACCCGCCGCCGAAAGCAAGGGAAGGGCTCTCAACCTACATCACCCGGATCCGCCGCACGCTCCAGCGGGCCGTGGGCGACCAGGCACAGATCGCAATGCGCTCCGGGGGCTACGTGCTCGACGTCGACCCGGAGACGGTGGACCTCCGGCGTTTCGACCGGCTCCGGCGGCAGGCGGACGCGATGGCCGGAAGCGGCGACAATGCGCACGCGGCTTTACTGCTCCGCGAGGCGGATGCGCTCTGGCGCGGCGAGGCACTGGCCGGGCTACCTGGCGAGGCTATGGCACGACTTCGCCACAGCCTTGACATGGAACGCCGTGCCGCCCTGCTGGAGCGGGTGAGGCTCGAACTCGGGCTGGGCAGTCATGGCGACCTGGTGGGCGAGTTACTCCGGCTGTCAGCCCGGTATCCGCTGGACGAAGCGTTCATCGGCCACCAGATGATGGCCTTGTACCGGTCAGGACGCCTGGCCGACGCCGTGGCGGTCTTCATGGAGACCCGTACCCGGCTCATCGAAGAGGTAGGCATCGAGCCTGGGCCTGAGCTTTCTGAGCTTCACCAGCGCATCCTGCGCCGCGATCCTGGACTGACCGCCACTCCCGCCCACTCCAGGCGCGGTCGCACACTTCAGGTGAACAACCTCCCACCCGACATCAGCAATTTCGTGGGCAGAGAGGATCAACTCCGGCTACTCAGCGAGCATGACCCGGCCAGTGCTCCGCGCATCAAGATTATCGAGGGAATGCCCGGCGTGGGTAAGACGACGCTTGCGGTACATGCCGCCCACCGCATGACCGAGCGGTATGCGGATGGCCAGCTCTTTCTGAGGTTTCATGCACACGATCCCGGGCACTCGGTGCTGGATCCCGCCGATGCCTTGCACCGCCTCCTGGAACTGCTGCATGTTCCCGCCGCCAGGATTCCCCGCACTTTGCCTGAACGGAGTGCGCTGTGGCGATCCGAGCTAAGCCACCGGCGGATGGTCGTGGTTCTCGACGATGTCCCGGGGGCCGAACAGATCCGCCCGGTACTGCCCACGGCCGGTCATTGCCTGATTCTGATCACCACCCGGCCTCGGCTCCACGGCCTGGACAATGCCCATGCCATGACCCTCAGGCCCCTCACCACAGGTGACGCGATCGCCCTGTTCACACAGGCCGCTGGGGCAGAAAGCACCCGCGACAGTGCCGCGGTGGCCAAGGCGGTGGGCCTGTTCGGGCGCCTGCCGCTCGCAATCCAGGTGGCCGCGAGCAGGCTCCGTCGCGCTCGTTCATCCGACGTCGCAGACCTGGTCGACGAACTGTCCCATTCCCGTGACCGTCCAGGTCACACCGACCTGGTGACCTCACAGGTCATGTCCGCCTTTGAACTCTCCTATGGGGGACTGACCCTCGGCGAGCAGCGACTCTTCCGGCGGCTGGGACTGAGCCCGTGCCCCGGCATCACGCTGCACGCCGCCGTGGCTCTCGGTGGCGAAACCCTTGCTGACACGGAAGTCGCGCTCACCACCCTGCTCGATCATCATCTCCTGGAACGGGCAACAGCCACCCATTTCCGCTTCCACGACCTCACTCGCATGTATGCGACTGCCCGTGCAACCCGCGACGAACCTGAGCCGCAGCAGCGCAGGGCCATCGGCCGACTCCTCGACTACTACCTCCACACCGCCGACCGGGCCGACCGGATGCTTTATCCGCACCGACAGCGAATTCCCGTCCTCATCACCTATGCGCCGACCGCTGCGCCGTCTGTAGACACAGCAGAGTCCGCGCGAGACTGGCTGGAGTCCGAATGGCGTAACATCCTCCAAGCTGCACGGGAAGCTGCCAGGCACGAATTGAAACGGCGCTGCGTGGACCTCACCCACATGCTCGCCGCCTTCCTGGAAACCAGTGGATACTGGGACGAGGCGATCGCCGCGCACTCGCTGGCCCTGCAGGCATGCCACGACCTCGACGACCCGCCGGGGATCGCGCAGTCCTCGCTCGAGCTGAGCTTGGTCAGCCTGCGGACAGGGCGTAACGAGGCCGCGCTCCGGCACGCCGAAGAGGCCACGGACCTCTATCGGTCTCTCGCTGACCGGCACGGAGAGGCAATGGCACTCGACCGAACCGGCGTCATACACCGCAACTCGGCCCGCTTCCGCGAGGCTCTCGCATGCTACCTGGATTCCAGGGAACTCTATCTGGAGACCGGCGACCTGCGCGGTGTTGCGGATGCAGTCGATCACGCTGGAATCTGTTACCGCTACCTGGGTCGCTACCCCGAGGCAATCGCTCACCATAATGAGGCCCTTGCCCTCTACTGCAGGGCTGGCGATCGCCGCGGCGAAGCAAGGGCTCTCAATAATATCGGCTGCGTGCAACGCGAGCGAGGATATCATCGAGATGCAATGAGGCTCTGGCAGAAGTCTCTCAAGATATTTCAAGAAATAGGCGGACGGCAATATCTTGCAATCCTTAGTCATAACATAGGCTGCATGCATCAATATAAGGGAAATTACGAAGAAGCACTCGCTGAATTCCGAAGGGCGCTCATAACATATCGTGACACCGGCGATCTCCATGGCCAGGCCAGCCTATTCAACGAGATCGGAGCCACCTACTGCTGTATGGAACTGTATAGCGAGGCCCTTATTCATCACCAGAAGGCTAAGTCGATAGCTGACGAGATCGGGGAGGCACGCGAGCAGGTAGCTGCTCATCGCGGGATAGCAGACGCGCAACGCGGATCCGGCCACCATGTCGAAGCCCTGGATCACTACGACAGCGCCCTGCGGCTGGCCCGCGAGATCGGCGATCCCAGCCAGCAGGCGAAGACACTTGACGGGATCGCGGAAACCATGCTCCGCATGGGCAAACGCGAAGCCGCCCGCCTCTGCTGGCGGCAAGCTCTCGATCTCTTCCAGCAACTCGGTGTGCCAGAGGCCGACGCAGTGCGCATTCGCCTCCAGACCCTCGGCGCCGCCGCCTCGTGAGCCCCCGTCAGAATATCGGCGTAGGGTCGTATCACGGCGACGGAACGTGATGGGGTCACCGGGCATGGCCAGCGCGATCGTGAACCACGAACTGGACACGCTCGTCGGAGAGTGCGGGATCTCCCATGTCGCGGTCGGGCTGGCCAAGCACGCTGGTGATGCGGCCTACGGCGCCTACGTGCTCGGCAACCTCGCCACCCAGGCCCTGTTCCTCTTCCCTATCATTTCAATCGCTTAGTGCATATGCACGTGCAGATGACCGTGCATTATTGCTTCTCAGCATCCGTAAGCATTTAGTAAGACGCTGCCGCGTGAGGTGTGGATAAGGCGGGAAAATCTCTTACATCCTGGAATAGGGCGCAGACGGCGCTTCTGTCCAGAATTGGAGATTTCTGCGGGGCGAGAGATCGTGCAATTGCCATCCATGCAATTTCAGGTACTGGGGCCTATAGAACTGTGGTCGGCGGGGCAGCGATATGAGCTTGGGCCGATCAAAGAACGATGTGTCCTGGCGAATCTGTTGTTAACACCACGTACCCCTGTGGCGACCGGGGTTCTCATTGACCGGGTGTGGGACGAGAACCCGCCACCCAGAGCGCGAGAAGGTCTTTCAGCCTACGTCACCAGGATCCGGCGCACACTCCATCGGGCCGTGGGCGATCAAGCACGGATCGCAATGCACTCCGGAGGCTACGTGCTCGATGTCGACCCAGAGGACGTGGACCTGCATCGCTTTCACCGCCTTCGACGCCAGGCAGATTCCGTTGCTGGAAGCGGCGATGACGCGCACGCGGCCTTACTGCTCCGCGAGGCGGACACGCTCTGGCATGGGCAGACGCTGGCAGGGCTGCCCGGCCAAGCCATGGCGCGGCTTCGCCACAGCATCGACATGGAACGCCGCGCGGCCCTCCTGGAGCGGGTGAGACTCGAACTCGCGCTGGGCCGTCACGCCGATCTTGTGGGCGAGCTACACCGGCTGTCATCCGAGTATCCGCTGGACGAGGCGTTCATCGCCCACCAGATGATGGCCTTGTACCGGTCAGGGCGGCTGGCCGACGCCGTGGCCGTCTTCATGGAGATCCATAGCCAACTTACCGAAGACCAGGGCATCGAGCCCGGGCCTGAACTTTCTGAACTGCACCAGCGCATCCTGCGCCGCGATCCCGGATTGGCCGTCACTCCTGCCTACGTCTGGCGCGGGCGTACGCCCCGGGTGAGCAGCCTCCCGCCCAGCATCGGCAATTTCGTGGGCCGAGTGAACCAGATCCGGCTACTCAGCGAGCTTGAACACACCAGCGCGCCAGAGATCAAGGTAATAGAAGGAATGCCCGGGGTGGGCAAGACGACGCTCGCAGTGCAAGTTGCCCATCGCATGACCGAGCGGTATGCAGATGGTCAGCTCTTCTTGAGCTATCACGCGCACGATCCTGGGCACCCGACCTTGAACCCTGCCGACGCACTGCACCGCCTCCTGGTAATGCTGCATATCCCCGCCGCCAGGATCCCTCGTTCTCTGCCTGAACGGAGCGCGTTGTGGCGATCCGAACTATCCCGCCGACGGATGGTCGTCGTCCTCGACGATGTCCCAGGCACCGAAGAGATCTGCCCGGCACTACCCGCAACAGGTGATTGCCTGATTCTGATCACCACTCGTCCTCGGCTCAGTGGCCTGAACAATGTCCATCCCATGGTTCTGGACGTCCTTACCGCAGACGACGCGATTACCCTGTTCACGCTGACCGCCGGGGTGGAAAGAACTCGCGACGGTGCGACTGTGGCCAAGGCCGTGCGGTTGTGCGGGCGCCTGCCTCTCGCGATCCAGGTAGCCGCGAGCAGGCTCCGGCACGCCCGATCATCCAGCCTCGCAGATCTGGTCGAAGAGCTGTCTCATTCCCGCGACCGCCCAGGTCACGCTGATGCTGTGAGCCCCGAGGTGATGTCTGCCTTCGAACTCTCCTATCAAGGGCTGTCGCGTGAAGAGCAGTGTTTTTTCCGGCACCTGGGGCTGAGTCCGTGCCCTGACATCACCCTGCACGCAGCCGTAGCCCTCACCGGCAGGACTCTCGCCGACGCAGAAGCAGCGCTCTGCGCATTGCTTGATCGTCATCTGCTGGAACAGATAACAGCCGCGCATTTCCGCTTCCATGACCTCACGCGTGCATATGCGAGTGCTCGCGCTGCCCGCGACGAGCCCGAGCCTGAACGACGCAAGGCCGTCGGCCGACTCCTCGACTACTACCTGCACACCGCCGACCATGCCGACAGGATTCTCTACCCGCACCGACGCCGAATACCCACACCTGTCAGCCATGATCCGATCGCAGCACCTTTCATGGATACGGCAGATGCATCAAGGAAATGGCTGGAATCCGAATGGCGTAACATTCTCCAGGCCGCGGGGGAATCTACCAGACATGAGCGGAAAAGATACTGCGAATACCTCACCCACGTGCTCGCCGACTTCTTGGAGACCAGCGGTTACTGGGACGAGGCGATCGCTGCACACACTCTAGCACTGCAAGCATGCCGAGATCTTGACGACCCGCTGGGAGTCGCTCAGGCTACGCTTGAACTCAGCCTTGTGAGCCTGCGCACGGGAAGCTACAGAAAAGCACTCCAGCACGCCCAGGAAGCCGCAGCCATCTACGGGATTCTCTCCGACCAGCAAGGCCGGGCTGCCGCACTCGACCGGATCGGAATAATCCAGCGATACTGTGCCAATCTTCCGGAGGCTCTCGCGCACCATCAAGAAGCCATGGAAATTTACCAAGAGATTGGCGACCAGCATGGCATGGCCGAGACTCTCTGCCATGCCGGAATCTGCTACGATATTCTGGGAAGATATTCCGAGGCGATCACTCATTTTAACGGCGCGCTCTCTCTCTATCGTCAAGCAGGAAATCGTCGCGGCGAAGCACTGACTTTAAATAACATCGGATCTGTGAAACGAGCGCAAGGGTATCATCGAGATGCCCTGAGTGTCCTTCAAGAGTCGCTTAAAATACATCGGGAGATAGGCGGCAGGCAGATCCTCTTTATGCTGCGTCACAATATGGGCGAGATCCAGCTGTATAAAGGTGACTACGAGGAAGCTCTCGCGTCATACCGGAGCGCACTGGCCATCTCCCACGAAACGGGTGATCGCCGTAATCAGGCGGGCACGCTAAGTGCAATCGGCGCCGTTTATCAGCGCATGGAGCGCTACGATGAGGCACTCATCCATCATCAGAAGGCTAGCGTGATTGCCGAGGAGATCGCGGACTCACAGGCACGGCAGTTGGCTTTCTTCGGAATAGCCGAGGTACATCGCGGTATCGGTCACTATGACATAGCGCTCGATTACTATAGTCACGCCCTCACGCTAGCGCGGGAGATCGGTTATCTCTACGAGCAGGCGAGGGTCCTCGAGGGGATCGCGGACACCCTGCTCCGCACACGCAGGAGAGAGGCCGCGCGAATTCACTGGCGACAGGCGCTCGATCTTTTCCAGCAGCTCGGCGCCCCCGAGGCTGAGGCGGTGCGGATCCGGCTCCAGACCCTGGGCGCCGCCGCGTCCTGATCCTCTGGCGACCGGACAGATTACTTATGGGCCAGGGTGGAGCACTTTCGGGGAAGGCGTAGTTCTCCAGGACATCGACGATGGCGGAGGCCCAGCCGACTACAGTTATGCGACTCTCGCCACGCGCGTCGATGATCGGGGGCCGGGCGCAGCACGTTGACGGCTTCCAACCTCCTGCCCGGGTCCCACCGTGTACAGGGCGAACGGCACGCCCTCGAGGACCCTGTCATGGACATAGTGCATGCCGAGGCGCTCCATCACCGCGCGGGACCGCTTGTTGTGCGGCTCGGTGTACGCGACGACCTCCGCGGCGCCAAGTCGCCGGCGTGCCCGCGGCCAATCGGCTCAAGCCGCAGGCGATCGGTGAACCGGATGCGAGCGGCCCTGGCGGCGACATCCCGCGCTGCGTCACGCATACCGGGAGCGATAGCGCTAATACGCGCGGGTGTTCTCGCCGGTCCGGAGCGCCGGATAAGCTGAGAAGGCCTTTCCCTCCAGGTAGTGCCTTATCGCCACGCGGGTATAGTCGATCATGTTGGGCGGAAGCTCGTGGAGCGGGATCCAGCGCAGCTCACTGCATTTATGCGGCTGCATGGTGACAGGCTCGCCCGCCCACGTCGTAACGGCGAAGAAGAGAGCGATCTCACCGTCCTCAGAGGAATTGTGCATCACATGGGCAAAAGACACATCTTTGAGCTGGATAGTGATGCCGATCTCGTCCCTGGCCTGGCGGATGAGGGCCTCGACGACCGACTCGCCTGCTTCAAGGTAGCCAGCCGGAGGGTGATAGGCGCCATCGCCGTACCCGGTGTTGGCTCGCTGGCCGAGCAGTACCTTGCCGTCGGCGATCAGCAAAAGATGGACGTCGGCGATCACCCGGAACTGGCGATTATGGACAGCGTACATCACTTCATCGAGCGTCATTGCCATAGTTAGCGCCCCGTTTGGCTTAGCTGGCATTATGGCTGTCTTGGGCAGGATGAGAAACCGCTCTATTCCCAGGGACCCGCACCCGCGGACGGAGACAAGGAGACTACCGCCACCAGGCTGTGGAGCGCCATGTGCGCAAGCCGGCCCAGGCTGTGGACGACACCGGCTGTCAGGCACCCCGGCTGTGTACAGCCGCGCGCGAATGTCCAGGCAGTACGACAGTGAGCGCTGTGGACACTAACGAGACCCTGTGGACGAAGCCGTCCCGCATCTTCTTCGCGGGAGAATGAGGCCGCCCGCGCGGCTAGACGGCGTACGCGTCGGCGGCCGCCGGGTAGCTGAACAGCTCGGCCGGCGTGAACCACAGCTCGACCTCGCGCTTCGCCTCTTCCACGTTGCCTGACGCGTGCACGAGGTTGGCGACAGGCAAGCCGTGCCCGATCGCGTATGCACGCGACTGGTGCGCGAAATCGCCGCGTACCGTGCCTGGCGCCGCCTCGTTCGGATACGTGAGGCCAACGATCTTCCGGACCGTCTTGACCACGTCAACCCCCTCGAGCACGAGGGCAAGCACCGGGCCCGTCTGCATGAAGGCGGCGGTGAGGTTGTAAACCTCGGAGCCAAGCCGCTCTTCGAGGTCGGAGTAGTGCTGCCGGGTAAACGCGGCGTCCATCAGGACCATCTTCGCGCCGACCACCTTGAGCAGGGCGTCCTCGAATCGCTGGGTGATGCGGCCGGTCAGGCCCCGCGCGACCGCGTCCGGCTTCAGCAAGACCAGCGTCTGCTCTATCGAGCCGCCCCCAGCGTCACCCATGTCTATCCTTCCGCGGAAAGCCTCAATGTCGGCCGGCCGGTGGTGACGGCGAGTGCCGGTCACGCCTCGTGCACCCAGCCTAGCGAACGTCCGGCCGGGCCTCGCCGACCGCCGCCGGCCCAGGACCCGTGCCCCCCGCCCCCCCGGCCGGCCGCTCCCCGGCGCCCCGGGACCGCGCAGCGGCCACGCTCCCCCGCGCGCGCCGGAGCACGGATAACGTCAGCGGAAACACAGGTGTGCTAATACGGCAGTTCACGGTAGTCAGCGCGATGTTCTATCTCAACAAGGCCGCGTGTCCCATAATTGCCCCAAGAGGTGCAAGCGAGCCGACAGGGAGCACGCCACGTGACATCGAGCATGGCGGTCGAGAGCGCTACCTCGCTGTTGAACTCGTCGGTGCGCACCATCATCCTTGGCATAGATCATTCCGGGCAAATAGTGCAGCACGACCGCAATGCGCCGAAGGTTCTCGCCCGTTCGGAGGACGACCTGCTCGGCGCCCACCTCAGCGAGGTGACCGCCGATCCCGCCGAGAGCCAGGACGCGCTGGCCGGGCTCCTCGACGCGATCGGCTCCGATCGCGAGAGCACCGCCATCCTCACGATCGGAACCGTCAAGGACGGCACCACCGACGCGGTGGTCTCCGTGCACCCCATGCGCTCGGACGTGCCGGGCCTCGCCGCGCTCGCGGTCATCCGCATCCCGACGCCAAACGAGGAGCGGTTCCTCGACCCGGCGGTCATGCGGCACGCTCTGCTCGATAACACGATCCGGCGAATCGGCGCCACGCTCGACCTCGACCAGATGGCGCGGGAACTCCTGGGCATCGTTATCCCGCAATTCTGCAACGCCGGCGCCCTCGCCGTACTGGAGAGCCTCATCGGCGACGACGAGTTCCCGTCGCACGAGCCGGACGGATCACACCCGCTCCGGCGGCTTGCCGTCGCCTACGACGACGGCGACCAGTCCTGGGACGCGGCGTTCCCCACCGGGGAGGTCCTCAGGTATCCGCCCGAGTCGCTGTACGTGCGCTGCATGGACTCGGGCAAGCCGGTCCGTGAGGCCACCCTCGCCGACGACAGCGCCCTGCGCCTCGCGAAGATCTGGCGGCGCAGGCCCGTCGCGAGGCTGCTCGGCGGGGTGTCCATGCTGCTGCTGCCGCTCATCGCCAACGGCGCCACGCTCGGCTTCATCGTGTGCGTGCGCAAGTCCGGGTACCGCAGGTTCGACGCATACGACCAGGAGATGGGCATGGAGTTCGCGTCCCGTGCCGCGATCTTCATCGACAACGCCCGCCGCTACAACAGGGAGCGCGCCACCGCCCTCACCTTGCAGCGCAGCATGCTGCCGACGGGCCTGTCCGCGCCTTCCTCCGTCGAGGTCCGGCACCGCTACCTGCCTGGCAGCAAGCTCATCGAGGTCGGCGGCGACTGGTACGAATCCATCGCGCTGCCGGGGGCGCGCGTCGCGCTCGTCGTCGGCGACGTCGCCGGGCACGGCGTGCGCGCCGCCGTCACCATGGGCAGGCTGCGCACCGCGATCCACACCCTCGCCCAGCTCGAGCTGCCACCGGCGGACTCGCTGCAGGAACTCGACGTCCTCATGCACACCCTGGGTGAGCGGGAGCCACACTTCGCGACCTGCGCCTATGCCGTGTTCGACGCGGTGAGCGGCACCTGCGAGGTCGCCTCGGCCGGCCACCTGCCGCCGCTGCTCGTCCGGCCCGACGGCAGCAACGAGTTCCTCAACGTTACGCCCTCGCCGCCGCTCGGCGTCGGCGAGGGGCCGGTCGAGAGCCACGTCTTCACGGTCGACGACGGCAGCCTGCTCGTGCTGTATACGGACGGGCTCGTCGAGAAGCGGGGCAGCGACATCGACGACGGGCTGCAGCGGCTGCGCGACATCTTCGGCCCCGGTTCTCCGTCGCGGCTGCTCGAAGACCTGTGCAAGGCCACGCTCGACGGCGTCTATTCCGACGAGCAGCGCGACGACATCGCCGTGCTCATCGCGCGGCTCAGGCGCATTCCCGCCGATCATCACGTCGCCTGGACGCTGTCCCCCGAGCTGACGTCGGTGCACCGCGCCCTGGTGACCAACGCGTTCAGGTACGCCCCAGGGCACATCACGCTGCGGCTTGTCCTCGAGCAGGCGCTCATCTGCGAGGTGCTCGATGACTCCGCGGCGCTGCCCAGGCTCCGCCGTGCCAACAGCGACGACGAGAACGGCCGCGGGCTGCAGGTCGTGAGCCAGCTCGCCCAGCACTGGGGAGCGAGGCGGAGCCCGTCGGGCAAGGTGGTCTGGTGCGAGCAGGCGCTGCCACGCAGCTTAGGTGTACGCCACGCCGAGAGGTGACCCGCTGGATGGCGCCGCCGCGGTGCTGGCCTGGGGGACGGCCCCCCAGGACCACCCGCTGGATGGCGCTGCCATCGCGCTTCCGTTAGGTATAAAGAGCCGCGTCACGACCCTGCGAGTGGCGCTCGGAGCCGGGACTCAGGCCCGGCAGAGGATCTCGCCGTGCATGATGCCGAACCAGCCGTCCGCGGCGGCGGCCCATGCCTGCCAGCCGGACGAGATCCGCTCGAGCTGCGCCCTGGTGGCGTAGCCGCCGGCGACCGCCTGCTCGGCGATGGACGACGTCATGATGCGATCGCCCCACATGCCGCCCCACCAGGCGCGATCCTCGGGGGTAGCGAAGCACCACGCGGACGCCGCGGGCGTGATCTCGGCAAAGCCGGCCGCGCGCGCCCAGGACAGCAGCCGCCGGCCAGCGTCCGGCTCACCGCCGTTGGCGCGGGCGATGCGGCGGTAAAGCGAGAGCCAGTCCGCGATGGCTGAGCTGTCCGGATACCAGGTCATCGCGGCGTAGTCCCCGTCGCGCGCCGCGACGATCCCGCCCGGCCTGCACACGCGCCGCATCTCGCGCAGCGCGAGCACGGGATCGGCCACGTGCTGCAGCACCTGATGAGCATGCACGATGTCGAAGGTGTCGTCGTCGTAGCCGAGCGCGTGCACATCACCGGCCGCGAGGCTCACGTTGCCCAGGCCGGCGGCGGCGACCGCCTGCCTCGCCCCGGCCAGCGCCTCGGCCGACAGGTCGATCGCCGTGACCCGCCCCGGGGCCACCCGCGCGGCCAGGCCAGCGGTGATCGTGCCAGGCCCGCACCCCACGTCGAGCAGCGACTGGCCGGGACGCAGCGCTCCGGCCAGGTACGCCGCTGAGTTCTCGACCGTGCGCCACCGCAGCGAGCGGAGGACCGACTCATGATGCCCGTGCGTGTAGATGACCTGGGATCCAGCCATAGAGAAGCGTCTTTCCGTGCGCGATGACTGCTCTGACAGCGGCAGCCTATCCGCTTGATCTCATATCCTAGTCACCATATCTCACCATTCAAGACAACTACGTAGAGGATACCTAACGGGCTTCGCCGGTGGTGGCGGTGACCGCCGAAGGGCTGACCTGCCCGCGGGGACGCCGGGACTGGAGGAGATAGGCGGCTCGCTCGATATCGAGATAGTGGCGGCCTGACGCGTCAGGGAAGCTGGCCCTCGCATCGGCGTGCACCCTGTCCGCCACGTCGGTGTCGCCGAGCGCGCGCAGCGTGTCGGCGAGGGTGTTGAGCGACACGGCCAGGGCCGGCAGGAAGGCATCGGGAACCACCCCCGCCAGCTGCCACCAGATCCGGACGGCCTCTTCGATAGCCGGAAGCGCCTCCCCGTACCGGCCCACCTCGCCGAGCCGCACGGCGAGGTTTTGCAGCGCCGCCGCCAGGCCAGGAAGGAAGGCATCGGGGCTCGCCGCCGCAAGCGGGCGCAGCGCGTCGACAACGCGGCCCAGGCTCGCGCCGTTCGGCGCGACCGCCGCTAAGTCCGTTACAGGCTCGCTCCGCACGGCCCACCCCTTCGGCTCCCCGGTACGCCTATCCGGCCTCCCCGGTGAACATTACCAGGCGTGAAGGCAGCCCACACCTCAACCAATCGGAGCGTGTCGGGATAAGAGAGTTCTGTTATCACTGACAGCGTTATCGCTGGTTAAACGATCATCCGATATGTGATCATGTGTCCCAGGCTTCTCATGCCGCTACGGCTGGTGGTCACGATACGTGACCGAGTCTAGGCGCGGTGCAATCCCACGTAATTCGCAGCGAAAATAGCATCGGGGAGCTTATCCTGGCAATCTTGCAGTTCTCGGTTTCCAGTTCAGCGCGACGGCCCAGTAGGACGGCGCGGCAGGACGGCGCGGTAAAGCGATGCGCCGATTCCGCGACACAGGGCCGCCGCGGTCAGCCTGGAATGACGGCGAGCTGCGCGCGACGATCCGGGGGCGATGCGAAGGCCGCCCGGATGAGTGCTTCGCTGGACTACATCGCGGTCACTCACCGGCGGACTTGACCCCGCCACGTTATATCACAGCGCGGCAGCAAGGCCTTTCGCCGCTACCGCGGCGGGCCTGTGCCCGTGGGCTCACCCCAGAGCGCTCACCAGCGCGCGGGGAGGAGGGTCGATCATGGGAGTACTGGTCGCCGGCGCCTTGATGATCGGCGTTGGCTACTGGATCTCGCTGCGCCTGCACCCGGAGGCTCGCTGCCGCGTGTGCAAGGGGACCGGCCGGCACTGGGGCTCCATGTACAGCCGGTCCCTCCGCGGCTGTCGCTCCTGCGGCGGCCGCGGCCGCAAGGAGCGCCTCGGCGTCCGGCTGATTGGCGGGGGCAGGAAGAAGTTACCGACGCCAGGAACCCGCCGCGCCTTGTCCCGCCAGGGAGCGGCTGATATCAGCGGCATGCGCCACAGCGTTCGCGTTCTGGTAATCGCTGAAGAAGCCGGGGTCGGAAGGTGCCCTCCAACGCCCGGGTGGATGTTTGCACACCCTCGGCGCGACCACCGTCGTGCCCCGGCGGAAGGCGCAGAACTACAGCAGTGGTCCACTCATGTAGTGGGGTGTGTGTCGATGGACCACTGCTGTAGTTGAGCCCTGGGAAGCCGGCGGATGCGAGGGCAGCCCATGGCCTGATATTTCCGCGGGCAGGATCGCGTGGGACCGGAGCACCGATATATCGAGGGTTATTCAAAGCCCTCAGGCCGTGATCTTGCCAGGCCGCGCGGCCCCGCCCCGGCCCGGGGCGCCGCATCGCCGCAACTACAGCAGTGGTCCATTCACACACACCAGACTACGTGAATGGACCACTGCTGTAGTTCGCTGCTGGCCGTGGCGAGGGTCGCCAGGGTGCTGATCTTCATCAGAAACTACTTTTAATAACTCTCATCACATCAATCGACGAAAAGATCGGGAATAGTGTGTTTATTTCCTGGCGAGTCCCATGAGCGAATAAGACACCATGGTCACTTTTCTGCCACACAGTGATCTAGACTCCCGCACTTCGTCAGGAGATCTCGTAGCCGACGGTCACGTTACCGGCGTCCAGGCGCTTCACCGAGATCACGCCCGTCTTCGCCCGGTCAGGGAACCATACGACCGCCTGGCCAACGCGGCCGTCAACGGTGACTTCCTCCGTGATATGCCATGACGTGTCGAAGACCGCGACCCGGAGCTGCGCCGGCGGCAGCCCCTGCACGCCGTTATCGCAGCCAAACGCGATATTTGACCCGCTGTTCCACGGCACCGAGATGGCTGTCACGACGCCATTGCCATTGTTCAGCTGCCCGCTCTGCACTTCTTTCTCCTCCTGAGCTGGAAATCCCGGATTACCGGCGAACACGCGGAGCGCCGCCTCGTCGCCATTGAACACTTCCTGGTCGAGCGGGGAATCCGTATACTGGTGAAATGCCCAGCTTGTCCACGGGGGCGGCACCGTGGGGCGGCCGGCCGGGCTCGACCAGTCGGCGATCCACAGCGGATACCCGCCGAGCCCGGCGCAGTTCCCCTGCCCGGCGAAACCTGGATTCGTGTAGACGAGCGGGCGGTGGCCCGTCGACGTGGTGACCTGGGCGCACCAGGCTCGCGCATACGCGGAGACACCGGCTGGCGCCAGTCCGTCGGTTATCTCGAGGTCCAGGGCAAGCAGATCGCCGGCGCCCAGCCCCTGGGCATGAACCACCTTCAGGAAAGCGCCGGCGTCGTCCGCCGCGGCGTCACCCGGGTGGGCGAAATGGTATGCGCCGCGGATGGCGCCGATCGCCTTCGCCTGCTGCCAGTTACGGGGGAAATCGGCATCGACGAACGTCTTCCCCTCGGTCGCCTTGATGAAGGCGAATGATATCTTTCCCCGCTGGGCTCCCCAGCCGAACGACGATCCCTGGTTGTTCGAGACGTCAATGCCCCGTGCTTGCGCCACTGCTTTCCTTCCCGGCCGCCTGCGCCCGCGCGGCTGCGCCCGCGCGGCCGCGCAGCCGCGCGGCTGCCCGCACTCGTGCGCACCCGGGCAGGCGGCCTGCGGCATAAATCATTTGACCGTGCGGTCGCTACCTGGCTCTTCCTGGGGACGCCCGCGACGGGCGTCCCCAGGAAGAGCCTGTCCATCGCCAGACAGGCGCGTCAGGCCAGGACTGTCCCGGCCAGCAAGCCGATCAGGTCTCCGGCGATACCGCTGTGCTTGCTCGCGGTCAGCGCCTTCGCGGCGCCCCGCAACCCGGCGTGCACCACGTCCCGCGCGACCGTCTCCGCATCAGCCGCCAGGTTCTGCTCTCGCGGCAGCCCCAGGCCATGCAGCACAGCCCCGCCCATGAACCCGTGCAGCAGCACACGGTCAACCGCGTCTGCCACGTCTGGCTGGCCGGTTCGAGTGCTCGCCAGCCAGTCCGCCACGCCCTGTGCGTGCGCCGCCGACATGGCATGATGCACCACATCGCGGAGTAGCGGGATCGGCAGGTGCCGGTCGATGAGCTGTGTCACGATCTCGCCGAGACCGTGCACCGCCTCGCCGTGGGCCGCTACCCCCGGACCTGCCGTCATCCGGACCGAGACCGACGTGCGCGCATGATCCACGGCAGCCATCAGCAGCGGCGCCGCGGCCGTGGGAGGAAGCAGCCAGTTCACCAGGTTGAGCCAGTACTGCGCGAACTGCGCGAGGTAGCTCTGCCCGGTCGCCGACGAGTTGAACCCATTCCGCGCGTAGAGCGGCACAACACCGTGGTCAGGGTTAGCAGGGCTAGGGTTAGTGTTAGGAGTGGTGTTGCCGGGGTCGCCAATGATGTTGATGTCGACGAAGTGGTGGAACGTCGAATCCGTGACGATCCGCCCGACGCCCACAGGTTGGCCGTCGTACGCTGATACCCCGCCGAACTGAACCGAGGCGCCCGTCTTATCCCATGCGCCACCGTGGAAAGTCTGGCCGCTGGGAGTGGCGTGCCCGGCCGTGGTTTTCAGCGTCATGAGCACCTGCGGCACCGGCTGGCCCGCGCTGGCAGTTGACGGATACTCCTGGATCGTCACGCCCTGATGAAGGTAGGTCACGGTGCGAGGGTCCGGGTTGGTGGTATCCGACAGGTCGATCGCCATGCCCTCGTGCATGTGATCCGGGTAGGCAGTGAGCAGCCCGCCGGAAGGCAGGGTGAAGAGCTGCTGTGCTATGACAGACGACGCCAGCGTGACCGGCTGCGGCACGTCGTCCGACTGCCGGTCGAACGGAATGAACGGTAGGGATATAGCGCCCGGAACAGACTGGCCGGGCTGCTCCACCTTCTGTTTCGCGTTCAGATCCGCGAGTGTTACGTCTTGCGCATTTGGCTGAAGCGTGTCATTCCGCAGGGCCCCAAGCGCAGGTGGCGCGCATTTCATCCCGAGCTGAGCAGCCTGGGAGGTATTGTGCGGATGGATCAGTTCCACATTGTTGGCGAAGTTGGCGTCATAACCCGAGAAGCCCGACGGCTGGCTGGGGTCGACGGTAACCGGGTTGACTTCCTCGCCACCTTCATCAAAAAAACCGGCCCCGTCATCATTCTGCGGGAAGGCGTTGTCGCCCGCCTTCCATAGCCAGCGGCGCATCGAGCGGACCCGCGGAATGGCGGCGCACAGCGGTGCGCCCAGGTCCTCGTGGTCGCCGGTGGCGAACAGGCCGCCGCCATTGTTCATGAACGCGGCGATCGCCCACAGCTGTTCCTGGCCCGGGTTTCCGTCCCCGTCCCACGCCAAGCCCACGTCTAGAGAAGAGAAAGGCTGGAAGCCGAACAGGAACACCACCTGGTAGACCGACAGGTCCATGACCGACTTCCCCGTCACGCCCGGTGGCAGCGTGCTCGACTTCCAGGTGAAGTAGGCATTATTGATAATGGACGGCATCGAACTCGCGGTTCCCGGGTCCACCTGGCGGTGCGCTCGCGTAATCGCGAGGGGCAGCAGCGGGGTCGTCACCCCCTGGGTCTCCAGGACCGACTGGAAGTACGAGATCGTGAAGTACTCATCAAGGTTGTCGGGATTACCTGGCACGTTCTGGAAGCTCGCGTCTGTCCCGTCCAGCACGATCAGCACGGGAATCGCTGGCTTCGGCGGCGGCGGCGCGCAGATCAGCGGCAGCTCGCTGCGCAGCACCGCGAGCTCCTGCTGTGCGATGCCGATCCCCTGCTGTATGTCGTTGCGCTGCACTGGGTCTGTCGTGTGCGCGAGCAGGTTCTGCAGGTTGGCGACCGTCATTGTCAGGCTGGCGATCTGAGCCTTTGCCTCAGCGCACGTCAAGCCCGGGTCCTGCGGATCGCCGCCCCCGCCGCCGCCGATAGGAATACCCATGAGTCTTGCCTCCTGTGAGAACTGTCGAGAGGGCACACTTGCCCTCGACATGACTCACGTATGCCGGATATTGATCGGCAGGGATCGGCGTAAAGAACAATCAATAGATCAACAGGGCCGCACGCTCACTAAAGCGCATACTCACTGAAAGCGCGTGCTCAGCAGTGCGCTAGACGCGACTGCGCGACCGGCAGGCCGCTGGACAGGCGGCGCAGCCGCGTCACTATGACGGGCTCTTTCT
>WNFD01000844.1_pt1 | contig 39454 bp, 50 predicted proteins | sample 5400491 | NCBI WGS metagenome assembly WNFD01 (sample SAMN13153343, study PRJNA577476) | soil metagenome | isolation source: 120 cm saprolite under Douglas fir tree site 2 hole 2 replicate 2 | place: USA:California | collected 2015-04-18 | reverse complement strand
CTGCCTTTGAGATCCTTGGCCGTGTGTAACAGCAGTGCTTTGACCTCCTCGGTTAATTCCATTCTGCTCCCTCCAAGAATACTTTTCTTGGAGCACTATACCACACCGGGACAATTTAGTTTTCGAAAGTCCCTTAGAGTATCTGCAGAAAGGACTGGCGCTCGAACGGTTGGTTGAAGGCCGCCTGATTAGCCCGGTCTGGTTTCGTCAGCAAATCTCCGCGCTGGGTCTGGCCCGTTTCCTCTCTGAGGCGGTGAATCGGCTCGTAGGGGCCTTGGAAAGCACATACCCGGTCCAGGTCGAGCTTTTGCTTAAAGAAAAGCGCACACTGCTGGCAGTGCAATTGATACAAACGGGCCTGGAGGCCTGCCAGAAATATAGGGGGCACTTTGGAGACGCCAGGGTGTATACCGAGCAACTGACATCGCTACGACGCGTTTCAGATATCTCATGGGCAGCGATCGAGTGGGATGCTGTTGACACACGCATCCGCGCGGTACGAATGCGACTCGTCGTCGCTTTAGGACAGGCACTACCGGCCCTGGCGACGTTGCCACAGTCGGAGCAATGGCCGGATTACTTCGGCCTGGCGTATTCCGTCCTCTCTCAAGAAGCATATTTCGCTATGGCCACGGGCGATGAGACGCTTTTCCAGCAGGTTATTCCCTCCGTTTTCGAGGCCTGGCAATCGGCTCCTGGCAGAGTAGCCGATCAGTTGCAGAACATCGACGCAACGATGCGCTTCATCTACAGCACCGAGCCTGTTGAAGATATCCTTGAACTCTCTGGCTATGCTCTTATCTTCTCGGAACTCGACGGGAAGGCCTTCTGGGATACGATGAAAGCCCTGTGGAACACATATTTTGCTCAACTGCCAGCCCCTCAGGATGAAGCCGACCGCATTATGAGCATCATCAAAGCTCGGCAGGCTTGGCCAACGATTTTTCCCCGGGCATTTGTGCGCGGCACATGGGAGCGAGACCTCGAAAGCCGATTGCGCGACCGCGGGCTGCTCAACAGCTCCTATTCCTACGAACACCGTGCGCGCAAGCAAAAATGGCATGCCAGCGCCATCATTCGCGCGCTGACTCGTGCTGGTCACTGGCAACTCTTCGATCATCCTCTGGACGTGTTTCTCGTGGTCTACGCCAGAGAGAAGAACACGGGCTGGCACCTGAACCTTCCCCGAGGAGCCGAATCCTTCGCCAAGGCGCTGCAACGAGAAGAAGCGAAAGATCATGATGAAAAGGAGTCACGATGAAAGGTCGTCGCGCTTCCACCCTGCAAAGTTCTCAGCAATCGATCTTCTACTACTCCGACGTTGTTGGACAGGATGATGCGGTACTGTGCCGTCGCCCAGACTACCTCCGGTGTCTCTATCCCTCGATGCTGATAGAAGGTGTAGTGCATCACCTTATCCCGTCCAGTAGCCATAACACCGCTTTTCGGGTGATGATCGAGCCCGCGGACGCGAAAGCAGAGCAGCTGATTGCCGTAGCACTCAATCAAGATGATTACCACACAGACCTTGCTGGCGCAACCCACGATTTCTTCGTTCAATGCGCCCAAACCGTGATGGCATTTGGGGAAGCCACCTATGAACTCGTGTATCTCTCCAACCCAGATGACGGAGCGGTGATCGAATTCCAACTCGTCTTTATTCAGCCGCTCACAGTAATGCGTCAGCGTGGCCAGCTGGTCCAATATATTCCGGCAGAGGTCGCGCGAGCGAGAAAGGGATCGCAGTATATCCCGCTGGCGCCCGACCGAATCATCACGTTCCCTCTCCCTACATCTGTGCAAAAGGGTTTTGGCGCGATGATGGAGGGATTGGCCTTTTTGAGCAACCACAAGATTCCGGATTTTGTCTTCCAAGCAGGAGATGATGGTTCTAGACGGACACCCTTTGATCTCACGGCTCACATCCATCTCGAAAAGCAGGCCCTGGCCGAGGCGGGAAAACTTATTGGTTGGAATGCCCGCGATCTTTTTCGTGAAGAGACGGTGCAGTACTACGATCTACACCGTGCATTGGTATTCGAGCGGTTCAAAGTAGAACTGCGTATCACCCTACTGGAGAAAGTAAATGAAGCACTCACGCTCGCAGGTCAGAAGATGGGCTTCTCTGGACAGCTTCGGATGAGCGGGTTGCCGACACTCAAGGAGGTCGAGGAGGCACAAGCTCATCTATCGGCGGGAGATCGACCGTTTGGGGAAATACTCAAGCCGTTTCGAATGTACTAAGAAGCAATTACACTCTTCTCAGATGTGCCATCGTTGTTGAGAATACTAGTGGGGGATGATATACCGGAGTCCGGGACGGACATGATCCTGGCTTTCCTCTGTCTGACAAAAGCGGTGCAGTGAGAGTATGGCTACTGAGGCCAGGGAATATCAGACGTACCCACGGGTTGCGCAATGAGATGCATATCTGTCTAAAGCATCTCCACAAGCTCATTCAATGCTCTCGCTTTTTTCTGGCAAGAGAGCAGAAATACCTCTACCTTATGAAAACAGGAGAGCCATGAAAGATGCTCTCAAGCCAAATTACTGATGAGTTACATTGGTAATTGCGCTGAAGGATCCTTCGAAAATGGAATCCTTGACCTCACTTCCAGACAGAAATGCCCCCCTGTCTCACAGCCTGCGCCGTGAGCAACGAGAAGGTGGGCGCGCTCGGGATAAAAGGGAAGAATTAGGTAGTCACCTCCTCTTGTGGGGCCAGCTCGACACGAGAGCCCAGGGTTTCTAGCTGGTGGACAAAGCGCCTTGCTTGCTGTTCCTTATCTTGCCTGCGAAAGTAATCTGGCCCAAGATCTTGATACGGCTCTTCTTTCGCTAACACATGATAGACGATGACCAGCACACTGTGAGCGACTGCCACTACGGCTTTCTTCTCACCCAGGCGAGGTCTGAGATGATGGAACTGAGCCGAAAGGTAATTGTTACTCATGCGTGTGAGAACCCAGGCAATTTGGGTCAGAACAGAACGCAGGTAGCGGTTGCCTTTGGTCGGCTTGCCATTGCGACGTTTGCCTGCACGGAGACTGGCTTCCAGGACAGAGTCCCACCCACGAAGCCAGGTGTGCCGCACTCGGAAATGCTGTCATATCGGTCCCTAACTCGGAGATGAGAATGGTAGCAGAGCGTCGAGAAATGCCGGAGATTGTCATGAGAAGTGCGAGGCTTTTCTCAAAAGGCGACAGGCGCTCTGCCACTTCCTGCTCCAGTTGCCCAACACGCTGCTGGAGAAAATCGAGATGGGCAAGGGTCTCGTCTCCGCAGAAAGCGATGATGGGGTTCTACTGATCTCGCGCTAAGGAACTAAACCGAGTAGCCACACTGACGAGAGCAGCTTTTGATGATCTCCTTTTTGTGCCGCAAGCGTTCTTTGGCTTGAATGAGCTTTCGATGCAACTGATCGAGATCGGAACAACAGACATTGCCTAACTCCACGCGCTTGAGGTAATTCCAGATGCCCTCATCCGGGTTGAGATCCGGGGCATAGCCCGGAAGTTGTTCCAGATGCAGGCGTTTGGTGGCTCCTCGCTTGAGAAAGTCTTTGATCTCGTGTCCCCGATGGATCGGCGACCCGTCCCAAATCACCACGATCTTGCCCGAGATCTTGCGTAAGAGCACGCGTAAGAACCCCACGACGGCTGCCGCATCATAGGAGGCAGGACGTACTTGCATAAACAAGCGCCCAGCGGCAGTGATGCCGCTGATGAAAGATCAGATGATCGCGCGTCAACTTGACGCGCAGAATCGGTGTCTGCCCCCGTGGGGCCCAGGTGCGCACCGCCATCGGCAGCAGATAAAACCCCGCTTCATCTACCCAGATGATCGTGGCCTTGTCCTCTTCGGCTTTTTTTTTTATAGCCGGCCAGCGCTCAAGAGACCACTGCTTGAGGGCTTCTTCATTGCGCTGCGTGGCTCGCTCGATGGGCTGTTGCCGACTCCAGCCCGCCTCGCGCAACAGTCGCCCAACGTGATCGCGGTGATAGCGCACCCGCGATCCGTCCGCTCGATCACCACTGCCACGCGGCTGGCGGTCCACACATCCCCTCGAAAGCCATAGGCTTCAGCTCCCCTGGCTAACAACGCCGGGATCTGCGCCTTTTGTTCAGGGCTCAGTCGCGGCGTCACTCCCTTGGGTGGATGCGCTTTGAGGGCTTCTAGACCTCCTTCTCGCCCTCGTTTGAGCCATTGACTCACGGCTCCTTCACTGACTCCCAATGCTTTCGCGATATCTTGTTGTTTCCAATGCTGTTCTTTCAGACTCCAGGCGCGTTTGCGCCGTTCTTCTCGCCAATCGGCTTTCTTTGGTGCTCCCATGCCTCCTATTTTAGCATACTTTACTTGCTTCCGCCGAGATCAGTAAGTGCCGAGGCCTCGCCTGTTGGAGCAGAGCAATCTTCGGACGCATCCGACCACGAGCCAGTTGGGCCAACTCAACGGGGTCACTCTCCCCTTCAATGAGAGCTTCAAGCATCCGCCTGGCACTTTTCCCGACGATATCAGTGACGACCGAACTCAACTTGCTATTGGCCGTTTCCAGGATCTTGTGGATGCGGTTAATATGCCGATTCCGCTCCTGCATCAGCTGGGTATGGGTACGCACCAGGTCACGCAGTTCCCGAATAGGCTTGGGGGGAATAAAGCTGGCGGAAAGTCAAACCGTGGCGCAAGAGATCAGCAATCCACTCGCTATCCTTAATATCTGTTTTGTGTCCAGGAATGGCGTGCATATGCTGGGCATTGACCAACAAGATCTCATAATGGCCTTCCAGCAGATTGAAAACGGGACGCCAATAGATGCCCGTGCTTTCGAGAGCCACTTGTTCCACATGTCCCGACGCTCGCCAGTGGTCAAGCTCTCTGAGCCCATTGGTCGTCGTTGCAAAGGCACGGATCGATTTCTCGACGGTCCTGATCGCGCTGGCTCAGCAGCCGACATCCTACGACGGTTTTCTGGTGCACATCCAAACCACAACAGCGTTCATACACAACTTGCACTTGCTCTCTCCTTTCAGATGTAGAGTCTGCTTGTGAGACACATGACACGAAGCGGAGCGGAGAGAGGTGCGGGAGCAAAACAAACAAGTTCCTTCACGTGCTCCCCTGCATCACAGGGGGCGACACTTATCTCTTCGGAACGCACCAGGATCAGCTTCGAACTCGGGTTCTTTGACACCATCATTCAACGATCTCGTCTCGCCGCCCTACTGGATTCTACCCCATTTTCATGCTCATCTCTGACGGCGATGTCATGGTGCTTCGAACGAAAATACTGGGCTGAGAGCCATCGCGTCGAACTTTCAGCGCAATTTTCTGGAGGTGAAGGTTCGACACAATTTCCAATGTCCAGCTTTTTTTCACGACAACAGGACATTTTTCAGGAGAAAAGAAGTGGCACAGATTTTCATCTCTCACATCGAATCCCCTGCTCCAGAAGCGGCTCCACCCGTGCGGCTTCTGGATTGATCGAACCTTGAACGCAAAATTCGATCCTTCAGGTTAATTCCGTCGAACCTTCAGGTCATTTACCATACACCTCGTTGCGCATCCCGTGGGAACAGCCGAAGACTGAGCAGGTTTTGACGCGAAGGGTGAGCACTTGACGCGAATCATGAGCACTGGTGTGAAAGTGCCTGGGCAAACCGCTCCGCATCTGGTATACTTTTCCCGCGCGTGGTAAATTGCGTCCTTCGCCTCAGACTGAGTGACCGTTGAAACGCTCCGTATTCCGCGCTTCTGGAGGGAAGCCAATGACCGCATCAAAGAGGCATGGCATCAACTTGTCCAGGCTTGCCGATCGCTCCATCTTGGGGGCAAGGAGGCAAGAGCAGGTTCAGGATCAACCCCACAGGCGAAGCAGAACGCTTCCCTCTCGCAAAAGACTCCTGATCGCTGCGGTGGCCTTCCTTTTGCTCACCAGCGCTGCGTTGCTCTTGTTTCCGTCCCCTCTCAGCCTCTTTTCCCGTCCTATGGCCCAGCCCTCGCCCACCTTGAGCGACTTCTGCAACTGTATGCACCGAGCTAATGAGGTAAGCAAGGGCGAGGTGATTGACAGTGTTCTCAGCGCCCCCCCAGCCACTCCTCAGGGTGACCCTTCCTACGGCTCCCCCGTCGCGGAGATCCAACTCTTTACTCCTGGAGCCACACCGCCAGCATTTGCCACAGTCCTGCCGCAAGGGGGAAAGGTCGATCTTCTTGTGACGGTTCTCTCCTCCACGCGTCTCTTCCGCCAGGTTGGATCGTTCAACTGTGCAACCATCCAGCATGCCTCGCTGCGCGACCTCAAACCGGGCCAGGCTCTCCAGATCTGGGCCTATACTCCCGGCATTTATGCCTCCTATCCAGGCCAGATTCCCGATATGAGCGATATCCTGATCCTCCCCTGAATCTCGTCGCCTCCCCGCTTTCGTTGGTTCATTCGTCCGTTCGGACAGAGATCTGCCGCATTACCACCACGACGAGGAACAGGGTGTGAGGGATCCAATGTACAAACGATCGAGAGAAGAAGCCACGTCTGGAGCGGCATTGCTCTCTCGTGAATCACCAGTGCTCATGCTTCGCGTCAAGTGCTCACAATCGTACACGCAAGATCATCGATTGCTCGCTCAATCGCTTGCTGTTCTTGTTCGGTCATGTCAGTTTGTCCTTTCTTTCTGTGTCACGAGATGGGCATACTTTCCCAGGTCAGTTGTCCAGGAATGCTTGTTCCGTTCGGCAAAGAGCCGCCAAGCCTCTTTCTCATGCGCTTCATAGTCCTCGCGAGAGCACTGATTGACGCGCATAAAGTGTGCAATCACCTGCTCAAAGTCAAGCTTGCCCTCAGCGGCGAGGGTCCCTGCTAAGCCGAGATGCTTACAGTGGTTACACATCGGGCAGAGGGCAATAAAGCCTGCAAGCTTCTGAATATGCTGTTCGTCATCATACTGCCAGATTTCGTGACAGATCATCTGCACATTGCTCGCCTGGCAGATACCGCAGTGGTAGTTGTATTTGGTGTAGACGAGCCTGCGCAGGTGATCCCAAGTTGCGCGGGGCATACTGGTATGTAGATTGCTGTGCCAGCAAGGGCGAGGGACAAGCTCAATTGTGAGCTTTAGACCGCTTGCCATGTGTTCGGTGTCTCCTTTCATTAACTGAGGCGCCTGATCAGGCGATACCACTTCATCTTTTGTACACAAGAATTCGGTACCTCAATAGACGGTTTCGTGCTCGTAGCCTGCGTGATCAATTTGCACAATCAGCACATCGCCTGGAATAAAGAACGCTGGCACGTCGGGATCGTCTGGAAGCGGCGGATCAATATGGTGCGCCCGGTACTCGCGTACAGAAGGGATTGGCAAAAATTCAGCTACGCGCCGATTCGGGGCAGGATTATCGACCTGCATTCCGGATTCATCACAGACGAGGTATCGACCGTCAGGGAGGCGGTTGATCTCAATGAAGCGACAGCCAATCAAACCGGCCATCTCGCCAACGGTGAAGCTCGTGCCATTCTCAGGGGTAACGGTGCGTACGGGTTGAGAATTGTCAGCGGGGATGAGTAGTGCCATGTTGGAAATCCTTTCACTGAATCCATCGTTGTGCAGGCTGGGATGGCCGTCTCAGCCCGCTATCGTCATGCTTCGTTTTTTGGTCTCATCGCGGCAAACTTGAACGCATAATGCATGATAAGCGCGAAGTTCAAGGCAATGATCAAGCCCCTGGCTGTATAATATGCGGCCTCCACGCCAGCAAACGCAACAAGGCTGCGAGCAAGTTCTTGCCGCTGCATAATTTCCTCAACTTTGTCTTCGATCTTCACTTCAGGCATAATTTTCGCGTCGATGAGTTTCTTTGTTTCGTCAAACGCTTTTACTCCTGTGAAAATACCCATTAGCATGGAAATCACCCATGAAATCCACTGCGTCACAATAGGCATATAGTCTTTCCTTTCTGCTTGTCATTCACAGCCAGTGCGGGCCAGCTTCGTGTAGAGCGTTGAGCCAACGCCATTGAAGACGCCATACTCCATCCACCGGCATATGGAAGCTGGGCGAGGTGTACCGCCACGCTTCTATATGCCGCGCTCGTCGGCTTCCTGCTCCTGGTCCGTCTCATAGATCGCCTACATATATTGCTGCTGGCGCTCGTTCAAAACGCCCCAGCTGGACATAACTTGTTACTCCTGCTCTGTGACCGGTCGGTAGTACAGACGATGCCCCGTACTTTCACCCAGGAACTGCATCGGGGTAACGAGTGCTAGTACGTCTTGTTCGCTATGCCCAGCGCCGAGTTGCTGCCAGTTCTCGCCGTCCCAACGGTGGATGGTGTAGCGCTCGAGGCGCACTTCGATAATGTAGATATCGCCCTCTTGTGGCTAATAGGCTTCCTGGTCAAATGTTGCCGACAGTTGCCCCGATTGCTTCAAGGCATCAAGCGTTTTCAGGTAGACATCAAACGGACGGCGAATCGATTTCTTTGGCGGTTGTCCCTGTGTGGCCTCTGCCAGCGCTGCATCGCGTGCTTCGTCAAGTCGCGTGTGCTGGTGCTCTAACTCAGCTCTCAACGTATCGATCTCAGTTTCAATAAGGCCCAGCGCGGCATAGGCCTCTTCAATAATGGCGTGATAGAGTTCCTGTGGTCCGCCTGGTATCAGGATATTGGCAGCGTTGATGCTGGCCAGCGTGTCTAATCGGCTGCGTATGCCGGCCAGTGCTGCGGTGATATCGTTATCTGGTGTATTCTGCATAGCTACTCACTCGCTTTCCTCATCCATGCGTTGCACCGTCCATACTGCATTCAATGCCTGGTACCAGGCTGCGCAAGATGAGCCCATATCATCGTTATCAAGCGGGCAAAGTGGACGCGAAAAGGGAACCACGTCGAGCATGTGGCAATGTCCACACGCACCGCATAATGCACTCTCACACGCCGGGCAGTAAGGCATACCTGCTGGGTTCAGCGGGATAGACGGCACGAACGCACAAGCTGCCTCAACGAATGCCGGATTATTCTGCATACTCTTCAAGCCCCGCAGCCAGTTGATGGCTTGCTCCTGCACTGTTGCCATGTGCGCTCGTTCCTTCTCTATGTCGCCATCGGATAGACAGGAACACCGCGATACATCCTGTCAAAGATGCCTAGCAGGAGATGCGTCTGCTGTACCTGCATCAACGTCTGCTGGCAGGCGAGCCACTCGGCAAAGGTAGGACCGCCCGCTTTATTCATTTCGGCCAGATGTGCCACGATCGTCGCTTCAATCTCTTGCAGGGCCTTGCGTGCCTGCTCTTCTTACGGTGCCATGTGATTGATCCTCGCTTTCTGCTGCTACCCGTGATAATGCAGCCAACTTGTGTAAAACTTCTAAAGATGCCTGTGCATCTGGTAGCGCCCGATGCGCGTCCGTCTGTTCAATCTGAAAATGGAAGCAGGCCGCTGCAAGTCCCATGCTACGATAGTCCTCCTTGCGCGCTGATGGCTGCCCTACATACGCTGAATAGCGTTGCATCAGACAATGAACCCGCATCTTTGGGAGAGCCAGGTTGTAGCGTTTTGCTGTTTGCTCCAACAGACGGACATCATACTCAGCGTTGTAGATCACAACCTCGTGGGAAGCCAGGAGCGGCTGCAATTGTTGCCATACCTGGGGGAACGTAGGAGCGTTACGCAACATGCTTTTGTGGATACGATGCTTAGCCATCGCTACCTGGGGGATCGCTTCTGCCTGGCATTGTATGAGGGTATCAAGATAGACCTCCCCGTACTTGTCTACAAGCGCGATTTCAACGATTTCCGCCTGCTCGTCGAAGCCGGTTGTTTCTGTATCGAGGATCAGCACCAGCGGATGAGAGAGCGAAAGTACATCATCTGCCCATAGCGTGCTGGGATGGCCAGGCTTGTGTACCTGAAGCCAGGTAATCTCTTGAAGCGCATCCTGGGTGCTAATTTGTGCACCAGCGGGAGTATGAAGTACCCAGGCTTCTTCCCAATCGTCGTATGACTCGACCATCTCCTTTTTCCAGCGATAGCCATAGGCATGAAATAGGGCGTTTTCCTGCTCCCGTTTGGCTTGTCGCTCTATACATTGCTGCGCTGCCCGTATTCGATAATCTTTACGCTGTATTTTCTGCTGCGCTTTCTCTTGCTCCACACAGACGCTGCAGGTATGCCGGTGTCCATCGATACTCGATGCATGCTCAGGAAACTCAGCAAGCTTCTTAACCTGGTGACAGACCTGGCATGCTTTCTCAGGGTGAGTATGCCCCTCGCTTTCTACCCAACCCACACAAACCTGGCAGTATTTTTGCATATCTTCCCCCTCATTCCAGTATGACGCCGTCATTCGCGATCGCACTCTCTTTGATGTAGCGCAGTGGCGTCTGTATGTTGCTCCATCCACCGGCTTGCTTTAATCGCTCGAGCGGTGTGCCATGCCTGGCCGCCCTGGTCGCCCAGGAGTGCCGACAATCATGCGGTGAGAGGCCTTGTATGCCGGCCAGCTCGCCCAACGTCCGTACGCGCTCCTGGACGCTGATAATCGCCAGGTCAAAGAGCGACTCTTGTTTCGCCGGCAAGGTGGGCAGGTAGAGCCGCGCAGCGGCTAAGGTATCATCGGTAAGCCTATCGTTTTGCGGTTCATCGACTTTGGGCCGGTAGAATGTGAGCAAGCGCCCGCGCAGGTGGATATGGTTTCGCTTGAGAATGACGACTTCACCCACGCGTAACCCATGATCTAAGAGCAGGCACATAAGGAGCGCATCACGCTTCGCGAGGCTGCCGGTAGCAGGATGTTTGAGTGTGTACAGCAGCTCCACTGGAATATCAACCGCCTGGGCTTTTTTGTATCCCACGCGCGTGATCTCGCGCCGCGCATCGATGTTCCGCGCCTGCTTGCGGGCGATGCCCTTAACACCCTGGATGTGGGTATGGGTGTCAACATCCAGGATCCCAGTAGCGTAGGCCAGGTGGCAGTACGCTTTCACCGTGGCGAGCCGGACATTGATCGACCCAATAGCATAGCCCTGCAGCTTCTGCCACTGGATGAACGCTTCCAGCAGGCCCGCCGAAATACCGCGCCAGGCCTCCAGGTCGTTGTAGAAGTCACCTGGTTGCACACCCACGCTGGCCAGGAAGCGCGCGAATGTCAGCAGGTCGGTTTTCTGTCGACGAAGTGTTTCATCACGCAGGCCCTCTTGATAGCGCGTCAACCTGGTTGCTTTGCTAAATTCTTCAGCCAGTGTAGAAACGCCAACGAGGGACGCAGACGGCGGTACTATGATTGCGCTTTCATCCATTGGAGGTCACTCCTCTGCAGGCGATGGGGAACCAATTGCAAAAAAGTATGGGATTGAAAATGCTTGTCTGCAAATTCCTCCGCATCAATCTCCCATGGCTGATCTTTCGCTGCAAGCGAAGCGAACACTTCGTTCCCAGGACTTCTGCTACAGCATGATAATTTGAGACAGTGTTGTATATGATGCCTTGTCTCGTGCAAGAAAGTGTGATTTAAATGGGCAGATGTATCCCATATATGACACAAGCCAGGCCTTAGGAAAATTGCAGCATATTTGCCGGGTGGGTCATATTCTCGATAGAGTCCCTTAGTTGTCTTATTCTCTTGCTCTACGTATTCCCTTCCACGTTGGAAAAATGCACCACCTGGAGCCAAATCGTTATTACCTTTGAAATGCGATAAGGTGAAATTAGTAATCAGATGGATGTTGAGGTGTGTAATATCGTACTCACTCAACTCCTGTTCCCTGAGAAACTGTTGATATCCTGTTCTATCAAATTGAATGTCATACTCAAAGCTGCGAAAAGTACAGGAGTAGCGCATTGTTAGCTGTATCCTTCGCTTTTGCTAGCTAGGAAGTTACCTAGCATCCTCTATAATGGATTAGCTTCACTAATCCATTATACGCCTCGTTTGCTTACAAGGCAAGTGCTTGTCCATTTACGAGAGCATCCCAAGTTCCTGCCGGTAATTTCGATGAAGAGTGTCGCCGACACCGAAACGTTCCTCACGCCTGGTTCAGAATCAGAAGAAGACGCCGTTGGGTAACACCAGAGATCCACAGGGAGGCACGTCTTAGATCACCTCACTATGCTATGAGGTGGTCTCTGTCCTCTAGCCGCATGCTACACCAGTCGGAACGGCTCGTTGTGTCTGATACCTCACTGATGAAGCAATTGCGCTGCTGGAATGCACCGCTTCTGATACGCCCGTTCCGTGATCTTGCGCAGCATGGAGGATGCAGGCATCTGCTCGCGAATATACTGCATGTTCGCGACAACAAAGAGCTTATGCCTGGCGCGGGTGACGCCGAGATTCAGCAGACGCATCGCCTCGGATCCCCAGCCTCCTCTCAGAAACGGCGCGATTGCCAGACCTGGCGACTCCACCAGGTCAAAGATGAGGATATCGAACTCGAGCCCCTGGTACGCATGCACCGTCCCCACCCGACAATAGACCTCCAGGTCCTTTCCCTGGATCTGCTCCTTAAGAGCGTCGCGCTGTGCCCTATAGGGCGTCACGATACTCATATACTCGGGCTTGCGGCGCTCGTCGGGGAGGTCAGCGAGGACCAGCTTTGCCAGCGCGATAGCAAGCTCAGCGTGATACTCGTTAGAGCGCGACTGCCCCGTCTTCTTTGGATGGTGCGCCAGAGCGAGCGGCTCGCCACCCGTATCGTAGAGCACCACCGGGTACTCGGGCTCCGGTCGAAAGGCGGGCCTGTACGCATGCGGGTCGCGATCTTTGTGCAGTCCTTGCAGCAACAGTAGACGGTGGAGATGCAGCAACTTTCCAGCGATCCCACCGCATTCGTTCGTCCCGAGCACGTTCGATATCTGCTCACGGCGGGTGAGAGGGAGAACGCGCGCCGACCTGTTTCCCGCGCCAGACCAAGGAGGGTGGGAGACAGATGTTCTCCTGAGTGGCCTACTGATCTTTTCGACGAGAGGAGCTATCAATGCGTGCTGAAGAATCGCTCGACCTCTTCGAGGCGCGTGACGAGAGGAGCCGGAGGTAACGCACGAAGCACGCTTTTCCCGTAGCCTTTGGTGTGCAGGCGCGCGTCCAGAATGGCCATGACGCCGCGGTCGTCGTCCGCGCGCAGCCGCCGCCCGACCCCCTGCTTGAGCTGGAGGATCACCTGTGGGAGGACATACTCGCGAAACCAGTTCTCCCCGCGGGCTTTCATGCGCGCTACACGTGCCTCGTGCACAGGATCATCTGGCGGCTCAAAGGGCAAGCGGTCGATGACCACCAGCGAGAGCGCCTCACCGGGGATGTCCACGCCTTCCCAGAAGGTCTTGACACCAAAGAGGACCGCATTCCGCGCTTCTTTGAACCTGCGCACGAGTTCAGCGCGCGGCAGGTCTCCCTGGCGCACTACCGGGTAGGGGATGTGTGCCGAGACCTCCCCATAGACCTGGTCGAGCATCCGCTTACTGGCAAAGAGCAGGAAAGCGCGTCCTTGAGACGCATTGACCAGGTAGCGCATACGCTGCGCCAGCGCCCGCATGTAATCCTGAGCGGCCTGGTTGTTCCCGTAGCTCGGCTCGGGTAGGTCACGTGGCACATAAAGCAGGGCGTTGTGCCGGTAGTCAAAGGTCGACGGTAAAATGCGTTCGAGGGCCTCGTGCTGCTCAAGGCCGACACGCTTCTTGAAGTAGGCAAAGTGGGGACCGGTGTCTCCCGGTTTGAGCGGATGAGGGCCAACCGTCGCGAGCGTGGCGGAGGCACACACCGTCGGCCACTTGTCAAAGAGCTTCTCCTTGAGCCAGGGGGCGACATCGAGGGGAGCCGCTGAGATCTCAATGAAAGGGAGGCGGTTCCCAGTTGGGGAGACGCGCTCCAGAGAATAGACCTGGTCCTCTGGTTGGTCAACCGCACAGACGATGCGCACGCGCTCCGCCAGATGTTGCGTGCGCTGGATCAGTTTCTGATAGAGGACCTCTTCTTTTTCTGTTTGGTACAACGGTGGTTGCTGGCGGAGGGCCGCAACCAGGTCAGTCAGGTAGGCTGCCAGGCGCATGGCTTCCTGCACTGGCCGATGCAGAGGCACTTTGTTCGCGCCGGTGATGGGCAGACGTTCTTCCAGCTGCTGCCAGACTCCGGTGGCGCACCGGAGCACCTCTTCCTGCAGTTTGACGGGGGTATGCGCCCGCAGGGTTTTGTGCGCCAACACGCTCGTGATGTGCGCGTAGGCGACGGTCCTGGTGAAGGCGCGGGTCGCTTCATCCTCCAGGTGATGCGCCTCATCGAGCACAATCACCTCCCGGTTCGGCAGGATGGCTCCCGCGGCAACCGCGTCCAGCAGCAGCAGGGTGTGATTGACCACGCTCACCTGCGCCCGCTGCGCGTGCTCGCGCATCTGGCGGACATAGCACGCGCGGAAGGAGGGACACTTACTCCACGCGCACTGGTCGCTGTCTCCACATACCCTGCTCCGCAACTCGCCCGGCAACTGAAAGCCGAGTGTCTCAAAGTCACCCCCGAAGGCGTGAGCGAGATCATCGATCACCCCGATCAGACGACGCCATTCCCATCGCTGGGTGTCCAGTGATCCCTCTGCTCGCTCTGCCTCCAGGCGATCCAGGCACACGTAGTTGCCGATGCCTTTGACGAGTGCCGCCTCGCATGGCTGGATATGGTGTTGGATAAAGGGAATATCTTTGTAGAAGAGCTGTTCTTGCAGCGCTTTGTTTGCTGTACTGAGAAGGGCGACCTTGCCGGAGCGGACAATCGGGAGGAGGTACGCCAGACTTTTCCCGACCCCTGTGGGGGCTTCCAGGATGGCGTGCGTCCCCCTGGTCAGGGCCTCTGCGACGAGCGTCGCCATCTCGATTTGCGCGGGCCGCTCCTGGTAGCCGGGGAGCCGCTGGGAGAGGACTCCTCCCTGGCGCAGATCGGCCACCCCTAGCGGATCGGTCCCCCCCACGCCCTTGCTCATCGATGAAGAGTGGGTTGATTCCACTGCTTATGCTCCTGTCTCCATCAGCCCCATCCCCAGACCAAGGGACTCCAAATCGTCTCCGAGCGAACGGTCAAACACCGCCGCATCCTCTGCAGACGAAGGAGCACGCGGTCCGGGTTCAAGGGGATGCGGTCTCTGCCCAGGCTGCTCAGCGCTGAACGCAGCTTGATAGGGGTGCTGCCCGTACTCGACCAGCACATCAATAGCCGAGGCGAGATGCCGCCGCAGCGCTTTCGCTAAGGTGGCTCCGTCCAGGCCGGCATACGTTCCTGCTTGATCTGGAGCCACTTTCGTCGCTTCCACCAGCAGCCCGCTAGCGAGAGCCAGCCGCAAGACCACCGCCACTGAGGCTCCTATCTGCGTGCTCAAGGTGTGCGCAAGGTGCAGCAGCTCGGGTGAAACGTTGCGTAACGAGATGGGATCACTCATGCTGCCTCCTCGTGGAGGAATCGGTTGCGCTGCGCCGATCCACCATCCGTTGCGCGCTGGCCTGCGCCAGCACATACCCGCCGATGGCATTGAGGACCAGGGCCAATTCGTCGGGGACAAACAGGACGCTGTGGAGACTGCGTTTCGTGCTCACCAGGCGGCGGAGGCTTTGGGACAGCAGCAGCGAGCCCCCTCCTGTAAACATCACAAAGCTCTGTCTTTCCTGGAGCAAGGGAAGCAGTTGCGTAAAGAGATTCTGCGAGCGGGCGTTGATCACCTCTGCCACCACCTCATCGACACGGACACGCCTGCCTTCAATGGTGACGGCTCCGCTGGTCAAGACCTGCTGCGCCTGCGCGTCAGAGAGCTGCAGGCCTGGATAGCGCGCGCGGATCGTCTCGCGGACGGCGCGCGCCATGGCAATCGTGCCCTCTCCCAGCAGAGACGCCGACATACGCAGTTTCGGCCTGCCTGCTACCTGGTGCATGAGATCGATCTGGCATTCGTGCAAGTGGCCGCCCCCGATATCGAGGGTGACGTGCTTGACAATATCGGTCTCGATGGGCAGACCATCCAGCGTATAGTACCAGGTCGCAAATGACGCGAAGGTCTGGGGATAGGGCGCGATCTCCGCCAGGCGCAGCACCCAGGTGGTGCTCTGGCCTTGCTCATCACGCCGACGAACAGTGAAGGGCGTCTGCAAGAGGGGGAGCAGCGCCCTGCGCACGGTCTCTTTCGGGCCGCGCAAGTCCAGCTCCTCCGGAGGAAGACCCAAACTCACGAAGAGCTCGTATGCTCCCTGCATTTCGCCAGGGTGGATGGCATATCCCGCTTCCATCACAAGATCGACCAGGCAGGCACAGAGGAAGTGCCGGAAACGCTGATCAGCGAAGCGTTCTTCGGTCATGCCGATGGGCAAGCTCTCTGCCTTGTGTGCGAAAACCGCGTCCTCCCCGATCCAGAACGGTTCTGAGTCATTGACCTGCCAGGTGGTGATGTCCTCCCCGGCGCGAATGGTTCGCGCTGGCGCATAGGCTGTCACGATCCGCCTGGTGCGCAGAAACGGGTCGCGTGCGTGTAGCATGGCACCTTTGAGTGCATCATTGCCGTTATCGATGGAAACGAGGACCGCCTGGGTGGGCATTTTCCCACTCGTCTGCTCATTCCAGGCGTGAGAGGGAACCGTGCGCAGCAGTTCCTTGCCTGCAGAAGTGATGAGCGGTTGGTGGGTAGAGAGATGTCCCAGGAACGAACGCGGATGAATGGTTGGCGTGGGTGTCATAGCTTCTCCTTCTAGAAGAAAGTAGGTAGTCAAACTGACGACAAACAATGACGATATGGTTACCAGAGGCGTACCAGACCGGGTATCGACGTGAAGCAGGTAATCACTTTGCCTACACATGCCGACCAATGACGACATCTCTGGCACGACGGCCCTATGCATTGCTTCCTTCTCCAACAGGCATGGTGGCACTGTCCACCACCATGCCGCCGGGTCCTCCTGTCAGCGCATCGCATGCGACGAGCAAGCGACGGGCCAGGGCTTTGACCTGGGCCAGGCGCGCCCAGTCATCGGCTTCAAAGGCCTGCGTGTCCACTGGGGACGGCCACTCGGCTAACAGGGAACGGAGACTGGCCTGGAAGGTGTTGGTCAGGCGAAACCAGTGCAGGCGAATGCGCCGTTCCTGCTCTTCCTCACCGCGTTTCACCGCAGCCCTGGCTTCCTCTCCGAGCTGCGTCACCTGCTGCGTGAGTATGTCTCGCTGTTGGGTCAAGTGCTGTACCTGCTGGCGCAGCGATTCCACCTGTGTGGTGATCTCTAGTGAAGCTCCAGGCTGCTCTCCTTCCGTGATGTGCGCTGCCTGGATGGAGAGGTCGGCAATACGCTCCTGCAGGGCGTCGATGTCGCTCGTCAGTTGCGCAATGGTTTCCTGCTGGGCTTGCGTTTCCTCTCGCAGCGAGCACAGTGCTTGCTGGGTACGCTGCACTTCTGCGCGGGCCTGCTGCTCTGCCTCTCTGGCCTGCCGTTCCGCTTCCTTGGCCGCTCTGATTGCCTCAAGCGTAGGTGAGATCTGCTTGCTCTCCACCTGGTCAATCACCGCCTGAGAGGTGGAGGGCGCGGCCAGTGCATAGATGACGGTGAGCGACAAATCGGCAAGTATTTCCGGTTTGGTTCCAAAGCAGGTGGCAACATGCATAAAATTCCTGGCCTGCCGCTCGCTCATTGCGAACTCAGCCTGTAGCCAGGCCAGAAACTGCCCATGCGGTAATCGCTCCTTGACCTCGTGCAGGTTTCGTCCAATGGCAAGGATATGCTGGGCCGTCCGTTTGAGCAGGCCACGTGTCTCATCCGCTTTGCGCGACACAAACGCACGTGTCATCTCATCCGGCAGTTCGTATGAGCATGAGCCTTGTTGAGCCACGTCATCCATCCTGGTCTCCTTGCACTTTTTTCTCTGCGCTTCCCGCTTGGTGTTGGACAGCTCAACGGGGAGCGAGTGGGCAAGGTCCGAACTGGAAAGCTGCAGGTCGGTGCCATCAGGCAGGTCCCATGACCCCTGGGTGAGCGTATAGACATAACGATAGCGGCGGTGCCGCTCATAGACCAGCCGCCCATCGGTAATCGTGTAGCGCCTGGTTCCAACGGAAAGCTCTATGGCCCTGTCCAGGGCCTGTGCTATCGCTTTTGTCGGATCTTTGCGCGAATGGAATGATTTCAACATAGTGCTCCTCATTTTTTGCTCGAAATAGGCAATGTTTTTTCCCCCGAATAGGACAGGAGCAGGACGCGGGGAAGCACGGCTCAACTGCTCCCCTCGCCTTGCCTTATGGTATCCTCTTTTTGGCCTCTTGACGGCCTCACCTCTTGCTTAGGTGCTGGCTTGCAGCTCGAGCCTGAGCCAGATCCTCCTTACGCTCCTCCTTTCCATAGACGACTAGATGCAAGCCCTCTCGACCTAAAGGCCAATGCTTGTCTTAAAAGTACACCGGAGACCATGAAACGACTCTGAAGCGACTCTGAAGCGACTCTGAAATGACTCTGAAATTGTGGGCTTAGGTTCGCCTGCTGAGCCGAATGAGATGCATGGCCAGCATCCGACCAGCAGGAGGCGGATAAGGAGGAGTGCGCTCCAGAACTTGCGTACGTTTGGTATCATGGACGTGTACCTCCGAACAGGGTGTATCGGGGAGCTTGGCCGTGGTGGGGGACCGCAACATCTACCGGCCATCGGCCAAAGCTCCTCGCAATGCTCTTCATGTTGTTGACTGTAGCATGAGCCACGGCCTTTTACAACAACACTTGTCAATCCAAAATTAACATTTGTTAATTTAGCTTATGAAATTTTCACCTGCATGAGTACGATCCTGGTAGCAGTCCCATGCACTTTCGCGATGAGCCCATTGCCAGGATGCAGGCCCTCAGCCTGCTGATGCACTGGTTCCCAACTTGGGGTGCGCATTTTCTCTACACCAGCAGTATACACAACGCGGGCGGGAGGAACCTGGGAGGTGAACGGGAGGAAGGCGGGAGGTAAACGGGAGGTCAGGAGCAACTGTGCTAGGCCGATTCTCTTCATCAGCAAGTATACACAACGCGGGCGGGAGGTGTACGGGAGGAAGGCGGGAGGCGAGCGGGAGGTCAGGAGCAACTGTGCCAGGTCGATCTTATTTTTGCAACTTCGAGTGGCTGGCCAGCATTCCTTTTCTTTCACCGATCCTCCCACGGTTCGCACCAGAGCTTCGCCCGCGGGATATCGCGCCAGGCGCTTCGCCAGCGCGGAACCAGGTCGAGCATCGAGCGCTGCGGCAGCAGTTCCGGCGTGACGAAGCGCTTCGAGCGGTAGCGCTTGCCGGTCCACCAGTCTGGCTCCAGCAGACATTCTCCAAACTTGACCGGCTGCACCAGCAGGCCCTCGTACCAATAGTAGACCTTGGCATAGTACATCCGGTGGAGGTAGCGTTCCCAATCTTTGGGCGCATAGCGCGACTCGAGCAGTTCCATTGAAAAGAGTGGCATCCACAGCACCGCGATATTCCTTCTCGCGTAGGCCTTCGTTCGCTCCTCGATCTTCTTCAGAGAAAGCTGGCTCAGTTGGATCTCGATGGCGACCATCTGTCCGTTCAGAACAAAGCTGACATCGGGCCGGACCCCGCGCAGGTACCGCTCGAGGCGAATATCGGTCACGCCAGGTACTTGCAGGAGCGCCTGGCGGATCTCCCGCTTGGCCAGCCGGTGCTCTTCACTTTCCCCCTCGTTGGTATACTCACACTCGGCATCAGGCCAGTGGGCGTAGTGCGCGACTACCTTTCTGCCCTTCTTGAGGATAAGTTCTTGCCGGCATGCCGGGCAATAAAACGGACCATGCGACAGCTCGACCTCTTCTGCCAACACGTCCTCACCAGACTGATTCCACGCACTCAGCATCGTCGTTTTCTTTTCAGGCATGCACTCGGGAGATGCTCCTTGTTATTCCTATTCCTCTTTATAGCTGCACATCCCCCACCAGACGGCCCCGTCCGGCTGAATGAGGTCAATGTCTACATCTGCATCGCAGCAATAGATGCCGAAGCGGTAGCCAGCGATCCAGCCTTCATACTCCCGTATTGGTATCTCCCCTGCAATGCCTGGTGAAGCGTAGACGAGATACGGAGCAAGTTTGACCGGCGAGCCGCGCACAAACAGACTGACGCTCAGACCCTGGACGCGGATCAGCACCCCCTCCTCGTCGCCAATCTCCAATGAGGTGCGAACTCCCTCGGGAGCAACAGAGACGTTGTTTTTGAGCAAGCCGTAACTCCACCGGTCTTGCGTCTGCGACATCGTTTCTTCCATTCACAAGCCTACTTTCAGTCAGCCAGCTTGCGCCGGGACTCAGCGCAAATAATGCCGGATAACCACATCAATACGATTATGTCCAAGCGCCCAGCTCACTCGCTGGGCCGCGTCACGATCATAGTCTCTCGGTTTGAGCCTGCCCTGCGCAGGTGGCAGGCCTCGGCCTGGCGCATAGTGCTGATAAAGTGCCTGGGCATACTCACGGCGGTAGCTGTGTACATCCAAATGCTTCGGAATCCGCGAGAAGACCAATGCCTCCGGATCGCTGCCAGAAAGGACAGCTCGCACGTCAGCTTCACGGCCTGGCAGCACTGGCACTGTTCGCGCCTTCCCGCCCTTGCCATTGCGCACTTTCACCACAACCTCATCCAGATATTCCAGGTCATCCCTGATAATGTCTTGATCGCGCAGGGTGCGCAGCTCATTGCGACGTAACCCCGTCGCCTGAAGAAATCGGATTAAGGGCTGCCAGTTCGCAAGCTGGATATGCCGATCATGTGCAGCAGGACCACGCGAGCGCGTGATATGTTCCCTGGTCCGGCGAGGGATAGCTACATCCTGCGCAAGTGTACGATTCCCGAAGAACAGGCGCAGCGCTGCACGTTCGGCCTGGAGCGTGTAGGGGCTTTTGCCCTCGGCGAGCTGCGCCTGCAACCATTCAGTAGCGAGGGCCTCGGCGCGTGGATCCAGTTGTGCCAGGTTCTTGACCTGGTGGATGGACCTGGCCCAGCGCACAAAACGCACAACATGGGCTTGATAGACCGTCCTCGTTTTAAACGAGTGAATGCGTCCGGTGGAGAATGCCCAGGTGGATTCGCCGGCAGCCTCCGCAATCTCTTTTGCTTCGCCGCGACTGTGCTTAATCGCCATCATCCCCTCCAGGCGATCAACGGCTTCTTTGACAATGCTCTTCTGATGTGCTGACATGTTGCTTGCTCCTGCTCATGCTGCACAATCACACTACGAGAACGGAAACCAGGGTTCAAACTTGTACGTGATGCAGTGCCAGATGGAACTGGCGCGGCGCATACGGGACCACACTCGCCTCTTCATTCATTCATTCTTTGCAGCACACCTGCTGTTTAGAACTCCATTTTTTGGATTTCTAACCGCAGGTTTTCCGCGACTATACGAAGAGGCACCAACCTACAAGGGGACGCTACAAGGCTGCACGAAGAGGACGCGCTACCGGGACGCTTTCCGCTCCTGCCAGTCGGACTCCCACCGCTGGCAGGCCTGCACGACCAGGCGTATCTACGAGGATGAACAGACGATTCGGAACGACATCTCAGGACTGCTGAGACTCCAGGCGCCGCCAAGTACAACGCTGACCAGTCCGTTCAGGTGGACCAGACCGCGCTCGTGAGGTGAGCCGCTCCCCTCATTGCCCACAGCTTTGCCGTTGACGGCTAGAGGCGAGTCCGTTCATTGTGGTGAGTTCTTCCACGAGGGAGGTCCTCTTGATCCCCAGTTGGGGAGAGTTCTGCCTATGACAGCCCTTCTTGCAACCACGAGGTGAACGATTCCCCTGCTGGAAGTTCAGACCCGGCGAGTAGCTCAGCACAGCGATCAGGTTTCCAGCAACCTCGCTCGATTCCAGGGGTTTCCTACTCTGGCGTAGAGAGCGAACCTACAACCTCTTATTGGAGAGGTCAACCATAAAACACTAGTAGCATAACATGGCTTGTCAGGCGGCGTCAAAGATGCTTGGAAATCCTAGAAGACCCAACATACTCCGATTCCTGCCAGGGATATATAGGAGCAATGCAGAGTATCTATGTGTATTCTGGAAGAGCGAAGAGAGCGCAGGAATTTCCATGATTTCCAAGAATCAAACAGACAAGCGCAACTTATCAAGCAAACCAACGTATTACCATCAGAATCTTGAATATCCAAGAATTATTCAGGGACTTCGATGGTTATATAGGTTAATCTAGTATGAATGAAAGAGAGTGATGAGCCGCCGATTCACTTTTACCCAGTGCATCACGCTATTGCACACCAACTCCAAAACCTTTCTCAAATGGCTCGCGGAGGATGGGATTGACGCATCGAAGCAAATTGATCCCGCCGATCCGCGCCGGAAGTATGTCACGGAAGAACAGCTCATCTCGATTGCGAAAAAGCGCGAGATCGATTTGCATCTGCCAGACCCGGACCGGAAACCAGAGTCATCTGCGACCAGGATTCTAGCGGCTGTGAATGAACATTTCGCCACGCTCAATGAGCGACTCTTCACGCTGGAGCAGCAACTTACCCACCGCTTTGACCAGCTCGATGCACGCCTGGACCATCTGCTTGCCGAACTGCAACGAGCACGCGCGTCAGCCCCGCCACAGGAACGCCCACATGCCCCTACCCCCCGGGCGAGGACTGCCGCCCCTGCCGCTTCCGCCCCCTCATCCCCCACCGCCGCCCCACCCAAGCCTACGGCCAAAAAGCGCGGGAAACGCAAGACGAAAGCCAGAAAGCCTCTTCCAGCTACATTCGTACCACTCTCCACCTTCCGGCAGCTCCACAGGATCTCAGATAAAGCGGTCGAATATGCCATGGAAAAGCAAAAGCTCACTGTGAAGCGCGGAAGATGGCGATACGACGATGGAAGAACAATCATGATCGCCCTGGATGCGCAGGGGCGACAGCAGTTCTATGAGTTGTTCTATGAACGGCAAGGATTCCAACGCTGCGACGACTGCCCACACGCGCTCTAAGCCCGAAACAAAGTAGAATACTTGCAATCGGCTGAAAAATGAAACAAAGCGATTGAAATAACCAGGTGAGCGTGCAGGCTTGGATAAGCAGAACAAAATACATCCCAAAAAATTGCGATATCCCTCCTAAAAAGCGGGGACGAAAACGCTACTCTCTCCAACGCACTATGGGTATTTTCTAGATAGGAGGGCTGTGTAGGGAACTGCTCCACGTCTGCTTTTGCGCAGTGAGTAGATAGCAGCTCTCCCCCAAACACAGCCCCCTTTCATGCGCGTGCCACAAGACCACATCTTATACCGCTTTTTCCTGTCCAATCAGCAGAAGGAAGCAGAATAGGAGAGAGTTCAAAGTCTTTTCCGGTATACTCCTTTTAGCTTGCACGATTGACACCCACAAGCGAGGAAAGGAACATAGCATGAATACACAACTGGCACACCCACTCTCTCCCGTTCCTAGCGCCCACATGTTCGATAAGCCGGTGATCCTGGTCGTCGAAGACGACTTTTCTCTGAGCGACCTTTTATGCGACATGCTTTCTGTGAAGTATCCTCAGTTTTGTATCGTGAGTGCATCGAGCGAACAGGTGCTTGTACTGGCTACAGTGACCAGGCCGTTCCTTTTACTCAATATACGCCGCATACCGCTCATAACGAAATCACACGATCTGGACGCGGTACTGAAGCTTATAGAAGAGATTCTCGCAGTTTCGCGTTATCTCTTTCCTTCTCAATCATCGTTTCTATGCTACATTGTCACCTTGTTTGCTACACAAGTAGAGAAAGGCAGGTGTCCATGAGCGCCGCCGATAGTGTTAGCGAAGTCGCCCGGCTGCGTGCACGTCTCGAAAAAGAGTATGAGGCGTTAACCGTTTTAAAAGCGGGTTTCGTGGTATCCGCGAACCATGCATCAATCACCAAAAGGATGGAATTGTTCGGGGATTGCCTCAGCCAAACAGAAGAACAACTTGCCCTGCTTATCGGGGACGCAGCAGCAGAACAAGTCGTCGCGGAGGTACTGCTTGGGTGATGAAACAACCGTGGCTGTTTAGGGCTATTCGGCTTTTCCTACCCGTAGAAGTGTAGTTAATCCCTCATCAAAGGTGTGCCATATGGCAATGCGGCGGGGATTAGTTTCTTTTGTCCAGAGTGCTCCCATTCCAGTTTGATTAAGTCGTAACTCCAAGCCATCGGCACCAGGAAGCGACTGGAAGACAGTAAACAGTGTGCGTGGCATCTCTTCCAGTTCGGGGTTTGTGTGCGCGGTACGAATGGCAACAAGCCTTTGCGTCTCTAACCGGTTGACCAGTGGGGGGCAAGCACGAATGAACTGTACATAAGCGTCATAATCTTCATCGTGAGGTTTGATAGTAGCAGGGCTGCTTGCACGAAAATGCAGGGTAACTTGCTGTTGCTCTGCATTAAACGCTATGCGAGAAATGACACTCTCTTGATCCAGGGAGACGATTTCGGCGTCTCCGATGCGATGAAACATGCACGTTATTCCTTTCTTGAATGCTTTTGTTTCCAGTGTTCCAAAGCTTTGCTATACGAGGTCAATCAATTTGGTAAGGAGCGCTTCTCGGCCAATTTTGCAGAATATTTTCGCAAAAAAGGCATGCCGCTTTCGGCAACGCGTACCGAGAAAAGCTCTATGCCAGGGACAGGCGAAATCAGCCAGGGAAGACCGAGCCTTCGCATGAGTTTAATTCCATCCTGAGTATGACTACGCGCGGTGGCTGTCTCGATTATTACTCCACGCTCGGCCATTGCAAGCATAAAGGAGAAGAATCCAGCGAGCAGTGCAGCGCCGTATTCGTGTCGTATCTTGATCGGGAATTTGGGATCAATAGCCATCGCAACCACATAGAGGTGAATTGTTGCGCCCGCCGCAAACAACGGGATGTCCTCATCCACGAGGTCTGTGAGCGAGATCTCGCCACGGATAACACGATCAAGAGCAGAGCGCGTCAGGGGCAAGATGGAGACAAATCCAACGACTGTGCCGTTGCTATCACGCAGTGCGAAAAGTGTTTCTGGATTCCGCTGCTGCCAGCGTAGAAGAAACTCATCATTATATTGATCGTCTTCAGGATGGATTGCATCGTGATCTATTTTGGCAATGGCCGGGATATCTGATCGTCGCGCGATTGAGAAGAAAGATCGATGTTTCTGATGTTTGGCACCAGGGAATGCAGCACTCACATCCTCAAGTATTTTGACATCATCCTCGTTATAAAAACCGTATTTTCGTCCATGCGGGACGTAACGGCGAATCTTGCCATCTGAAACGTAGCGACTCAACAGCGAGTCGCTGATGCGTAGGCGCGCGGTGGCTTCACTACCTCTGATCCAGCCAGGCGGTGGTTGCATTCGCGGCATAAGTTGCTCCTTTTTAAATATATTCTACACAATGCTTACAATTCCCACAAGGATATAGGCCAATATCTCTAGTAAACGGTTTATTTGGCTTTCAATACAATTGTAAGGATATTGAAATAACCATCAATAAACTCTCACCTATGGTTTGATAGGAATATTCGTCTTTCATAGAATTGTTCGGAAAACTTGACAATCCCGATTTTATCAGGTACTCTTAGATGGGTCAGTAGTGACCATTTTGAAAGTGACGATCAAGGAAGGTGCTTATCGACTAGCGAAGACATGGCGACCGAGCGGGCGGGTGCCTCTAGTGGGTGCTGAGAGAGTCGGAGCAACCCGTACTGTTACAACCCGATGGCAAGGGCAATAGACGTGGGTGAAGCACCGAGGTGCATAGGCCCGAAAGACGGTTCAATCCCGATCTCGTCGAGAGAAATCTTTCCTTATTTTCCTGCGTCTCCGCCAACGTGAAGGTTCTGTTCACTCGAAACCGCCTCTTGCAACACCGACAAGACTGCTACCAGTACCAGGAAGACGGCCAGCAGGACGGTAAAATAGGTCAGGGAGCATATTCCCCCTAGTGCTATCTATATCCCGGCATTTAAAAAAGCAAACTACTAAACGGCAAATTTATAAACCTATTTTCGCCCTAACACATTAAAATTTTCGCCGTTGTTAAAAGTGTACATTTTTTCATCCTTAAACCTCTTGCCTTTTGAGCAAAAATGGCTAATACTATACAATAGTATCCACTAATCGAGTTGGAGAGAGCGTATAGTATGGCAACACTGAAGGAACTACGCCTAGAGGCTGGTTACTCGTATGCTGAACTCTCAAGACGCGCAAATGTATCAGAGCCAACGGTGAAACGTGCTGAAATGGGAGACCCGATCCAAGAAGTGAAAGCCGCCCAAATTGCACGCGCACTATCTGAGGCATTAGGAAGAAGGGTAAGCATCAGTGATATTGACGGACTCAATATCTACCAGTAGCAAATCCGCTATTTTGTATAGCTTCTCTAGGCACAGAAAAGGAGTGATGCCAAGAAACGCTTGAGCAAAACCCAAGCGTTCCCTGTAGACCTTTTGTTTAGCGATGTTGAGTACTGCCGCCTCGCAAGCTGAAGCAGTACAAAACATAAAACGTATCGTCCTCGTAGTGCAGTTTTTACACTGTGGCAGCAGAGCGGCTTACTATGCCGTTTTTGCTGCCAGGACAGTCTAAAGGTCTATGCTAATAATGCCACAAATGGCCTCGACTGTCAATTTAAGCGAGGTAAGACATGCAAGACAGCACACCGTTTCGCCTACCACTTACGGAGTACCCGCTACTCTCTCCACTGGTGACGGATACAGCAAGCCCCGTACAGACGATACCCGTTTACTATTTTCACTCCTTTGAACAGCCTTTTTGCAGGGATGCCACCTGTAAATGTCATTGGAAACAACAGGAAGTGAAGCGGCTGTTAGGAAGCATACTTGATGGCGAGTTATCGCTAAGAGAAGCGGCAAACCTCATTGATGAAGAACGGAGAGAGGGGGACTGATGAAAACATTATGGGGGGAAACAGCACGCCGGAGACGCAGAAGCAAACGGAACGTCGCCACACCTACGTCAAAAATATCCTATTCGATTACCGGCTCTGATGATTGCGCGATCATCGGTCATTCAGAGGGGTTCCGTGACCTGCTGGGCTGTACCACGTGCCTTGATTGCGGAGTGCATATCTTCTGTCCCCAGTGTACTCCAAAACACCCCATTGACCCGAATGCAATCCCTGTATTGTGCGAGCAACACGAAGAAAGGACGCTACACCATGCCGGATGATATGTATAGAGACTACGAAGAACAAATAGCGTTTCAATACACGCAGCAACAACCCCGGCATCATAGAGATGCGCAACGGCTTACCAATACCACCAACGCCGCTCTGCCTAACCGCTCTCAGAGAGCCGCAGCGCAGCGCCAGGCGGAAACAGAGGCGAGACAGCGCAATTTACGCACAAATTCACGAGTACCCCCGGACGGACTGCCGCGAGGGAGAGGCCGCAATCACGATGATGATTATGCGACGGCACAGCCCCCGCGATCCGCACTACGGCACAGGCCAACCAATGGAGCGGATCTTGAAGCGATACCAGGCGTGCAATTCCATACACATAACGAGCCATTTATTCCGCGATCCACGCTCGTGCGCGGCCTCCCGCAAGGCACCTACTACCAGCAGGAGGTGGACACCGGTGAAATTGAGGAAGACGAGCAGGAAACGCAGCAGCCACTACCAAAACCACGACCACGAAAAGGACATACCCGCGTTCGCTGGCACCCGCTCGTGTATCTAGGGGCAGGCATGATTGTGATGGGTTTTTTGTGGATAGCAATAACCTACGCAACCATCTTTGTTCAGACGACCTTAAACGACTGGCATTACAGCCGCCCGCGCACCTATCAGACAGACGCGGTAGTCGGGCATGGGGACAGCGCAAGCAACCCAAGCCATTTTATCGCCGTTAACTTAAACCGGCATGTCTTGGTCATTGAAGTGCCTGGGGGAGACCCCTCCAAAGCAAAAATTTACCCCATCACCACACTCTTTGGCGACGGCCAGGATTTAACCCCAGTCACGCTGACGTTCAAAGACGTAAACGGGAAGGGTCTCTTGGACATGGAGGTACATATCCAGGATCAAACCCTTGTGATGATAAACGAAAATGGCAGCTTCCGGCCACTCAAGGCAGGGGAAAAAGTACACCTGTAGCGCAAGCGAAAAAAGAGGAGGTATACTGATGCAGAGAAACACGCAGCAACTTCGAGAGGATATTGACAGGATACTTGCAGGGATGGATAGCACCGGACAAGACGGCATTGATGCAGACGAGGAGCGTGAACCGGACACGGCCATACCCTATGCTGCCCAGGAAGAACCGGGCACCGTTCACGTGCATGAGTTCACAGACTCCTATGTTCTCGACCTCCCAGATCGACTCATCGTTTTCCCCAAGCAGGAACCACTCGAAGAAGAGGAAGGCGTAATCGACACCACGCTTGCAGGGGCACCGGCACCACAGCCGCCCCAGGGGAAAGAATACAGGGGATCATGGCTTGCCTACGCGCCGGTGAGTATCGTGCTTCTCCTCGTATGCTTCTCCTTTTTGCAGGTTCTCTTTTTTCCTCCTCTCGCGCACATCACCCTCATCCTGAAATCGCAGGAGGTAAGCGCAACAACAACCCTCCAAACAGGCCGGATACTTGCCCCACTTACGCTTTCGCAATCGGCCAGCGTGCCAGCCACAGGCAGGGGGCATCAAGACGCCCAAACCGCAACAGGTACAGTTACCTTTTATAACGGCCTCTTTACCTCTCAGTTTATAGCACAAGGAACCGTATATACAGGCAGTGACGGGATACAGATTGTTACGACGCAAGATGCAACTATACCACCAGGAAATCCAAGTACAGGTTATGGAACGGTCACAGTAGCCGCCCAGGCTCAACAGAAAGGCACAAGTGGGAACATACCAGCAGGAGACATTAACATCACTATAAATAATGGGCTACTGGTAAGAAATAACCAATTTAGTAACGGCCAGGACGAGCGTAATTTTCAGTTTGTGACAAAATCCGATATCGAAAACGCGGCGATCCCGTTGAAAGCAACAGTAACACAGAGCGTCACCGCAGCCCTGCAAACGCAACTGAAGGACAGCGAGCAGCTAGAAACACTTCCCTGCGCCCCACAAGTGAGCGCGGATCACCAGATCAATGAGGAAGCGACAAGCGTAAAAGTCACCGCAACGCTCACGTGCAGCGCAATCGCGTACAACCAAACTACCCTCCAAGAGCAGGCGACACGACTACTTACCGCTCAGGCTTTCAAAAAATTAGGGTCTGGTTACAGCTTGCTTGGGACGATCCAGGTCACGGTTACTCACGCGATCCCCACCCACACGATACCTACCCTGGTGCTTTCTCTTACTGGCACCTGGACGTATGCCCTCAGCAGCGCAGCGCAGCAGCGAGTGAAAGACCTGGTAAAAGGCAAAACATACCAGGAAGCGCTGCATATCCTTCGTTCCTTGCCGGGCATTGAAAAAGCATCATTGGCATGGGATGAGCATACCAAGCTGCCAGAAGACCCGAAAGACATCCACCTGTTGCTGATAACCGGCATCTAGCCGACTCCTTTAGAAAAATGCCATGCAGGAAGAAATGAAGCGAGCAGTTGATATCGCGTGCAGGGCTGAGGGCTTCAGCGAACAGTTGCACGAGCAGGGCTTTATCCGGCGAGGCGATGTTGTTCACGACGTAGTAAAGAGCATCCTAAGCCTTGAGACAGAACAGTATCCGGCATTTGTCATTGACTCAATTCTTGAGACGGCAGAGGTCTTGAAACGGATGCTGGATAAAGCACACTTTGACTCAGGCAAGCGCAAGTATTATCCGGTCAAGGGAGCGTGAGGCACGTTTGGCAAGGCGACTGAGCAAAACACAACAGCAACATATTTTACGGGAGATGAGAGCACTTGCCCGCTTTCTCACTACCAAAGGCATCCTACTGCCAGAGGTGAAACAGGCAGTAGGGCAACTGAAAACCGACCTCATCAGCGCATACCGACAAGGTATCACGGACATACAAGTAGACAGAGAAACGTACCTGGCGCAGTGTAAAAAAGAGACGGAGGGCAACAGATGAAACAAGTCTACAGCTACAGCGAGGTTGGAGCACTCATTGAGCAACGCACGAAGACCATTTTTACCCGTTCCGCGCTCGTGCGGGTGAGTGTGATGAAACCAAGCAAGAGCCACACCATTAAGGTGAGCATCAACCTGCTGATCGGCAGCTATTCTATCGGGGTCTTTCAGTGTACGTACAAAAACATTCTCGAACTTTTAGAAGCGTTCGACATCAACGAAAACGACGAGATTTTTGAAGTGTGTTCGTACTATTCTCAGCCTAGGTAGGACTCTTTGACCAGGTACACTATCCACTCCCTAAAGTTCTGCCGGGGAGAGCAGCCGTCATTGTAGACAGCGACGAGTGGGGGGACAACTTTAAGCGAGGTCTTGTTATCGCATACAGCTATGAGACAGGGGTTCACACCGTTGAAATTGAGAGCATCGAAACGCTTGACTGCTACGGGAGAGAGATCAGGAATGCACTGCGCTCATAACTTTTTGCCGCAGGAGAAACGATCCACGCAATCTACCCGTTGTACCGCAGCAATGCAGTACAACGCATCCTCTTATAGTCCCTGTAGATGTTTGTGTAGCAAAATTCTTGTCTCAACAAGAGGTTGAGCGGATATACCGATGTTTTAACAAGTCCATACCTGCAAAGGAGATCAATTCAGATGCTAGACCATCAATCAGCCAGTGAGCCACAGTTGCCCCTCACCGGCAAAGCAGCAATGTACACCAGAGTTGCAACAGACGCAAAACGAACACACATCCCTCTGACGGATGATGTACTCGTTCTCGCCCAGGAGCGAGGATACACACCTGAGCAAATCACCATCTATGAGGATGTTGGAGTAGTATCCGGCAAGACACCCATGATGAGCCGCGAGGGATTGAGAGCGCTTGTCACAGCCATTCAGCAAGGCAGCATACAGTCTGTTTTAGTGGCAGATGAAAGCCGCCTGTTTCAAGATGCCGATATGCTACAGATAAGCCTGTTTCTCAAGGCGTGCTTTGAACACGATGTTGTCGTTGTCACCTCGCAAACCGTCTACGACTTCACCAACCCCGCGCTTGTAACACTCTTTAGGTCCCGTTGTAGGCAAGGGAGATTGTACAGAGAGCGGCAGGCACAGCAAAGGGTACTCACAAGACGAACGAAGAAGCGGATAGGCAGAAGGAGAGCAGGGAGAGTCCTTGATGGCCAGTACTGGAATGCTAGGCCAGGCGCAGACTACGGACCGATCTACGCCCCCCATCCACTTCACGCAGAGGTAACCATCAACGAGAGCGCGGGATCTGAATACAGCGGCATAGTAGGAATCATCACCACCATCCGGCCTGACGATCCCGCCGCCCGCGAGATCGACGGGGAGGAAGTGAGCTACTGGATCACTGTCAACGGCAGAGAACTACCACAGGCTTTTAGCTATTGGCAGATCGAACCAAAGCACTAAGGAGAGGAGTCGCTTTGTATGAAACACCTACAACTGGGCTTCCTGCTGTTTGCCTTTGCCCTGCTGATTAGCTGGGTGGTGATCGTCGCGCTGCGCATCGTGCCGCAGGTCTTCCATGCCCTGCATGTGTTCTAAGAGGAAAGGAGAGAATCTATGCAACAACGTTTCTCTGTAGAGGTGCCGCTCCTCCTGCTTGACCGGGTGCAGGTGACACACTGCTCCCTACTCCAGGCCCATGAGCGGCTAGGAGCCTCTTTAGTGCTCTTTGAATGTGAGGCTCTCATCCAACCGAGACACTGTAAGCAGGCCATTAAGACGGTACGCACGATGCACGAGCTTGCTTCTTCCCTGCAGGCATATGTGCTTACGCAGGACTGCCCGGCCTCGCTCACCGTTAGCTTGCGCCTCAGACTCTCCCTGCTCAAGCACTACACCGAGAGAGCAGCCATGCAGCTTGTGCTGTTGCAGTTCTACTGCCGGAGGCACACAGCCATCGCGCACTGGCTCCACCAGCAGGTATGTGCCTACCTGGATACGGTCATGGAACTCAATGGCGAAACGCTGCGCGAACTCGCACGCTTTGCGACGCAGAGACGCTGCGACCAGCAGGAGGCGTCTGTCGAGAGAGCAGATGGCATCACTCAGGAATGACTTGCAAATACGAGTATCTCACTGGTGAGTCAACCGATCAAGGAGCGCAGGAAGCCTATGAGAGCGTATCAACGCAACCTCTTTGACACACCGGCACAGCACAACGGAGGACACGATGAGCACAATCACTGCTACCATATGGGACATTATCACGGATAACGACGAACTCCATGCCGAACTGACCAGGATCATGCGCCGGGAGTATGAGCCGTTTCTGACGCGTGATAAAGCAACCTACGTCAACACCTATAAACTTGAGCAACATATACGTGAGGAACTCATTAAATGGTACGAGTGGTTGCCTGATACGCCAGTCAGTCAAATAGGCGGCGAACTGGCAATGGAGGCGTTTCATACTGTGGATTGGAAGCATATAGCAGGGCTCATTCTCGATGAACTGCAAGCAGCAGGGTAACAACTGCCATGCAGAGAATTTTTGTTAGACCAGGGCATTATCAAGGAAGAGGGCTTGCACATGGGTACAATCATTCCGTTTCACTCCCATGAGAAACACCACCTACCAGACGATCCCGCTCAAAGTGTTGACATCAACACACTTTTGTCACACTTGGAGAAGTCTGCTACAGACATAGCGACAACACTCCAATCATGTGTGCAAGCGACCGCGTGTTTGCAGCACTACGAGGTATCGCCCGTCCAATGCGCCAGAGCCGCCGCTTATCTTCACAACCTTCTCCAGCAGGTAAACGCACTCTATCGCCTGGTCGAACAGCAGAAACAAACAGTAGCAAATAGCTATCCTGTTTTAATCCAATCTCATCACTGCGCTACCCTGCTTGAGCAGACGATACGCGCTATTCAGGACGTGCGAGAGCAAAAAGGCAAGCTCTGTAACTACCTGAGCGCGTGGAGAGAGGCACGCCAACAGACAGCAACCTATCCCGCTCAGGTGACAGAGCTTCTTGCCAACGTCTCTGAGTATCGCAAGGAACTAGTGAAGCATTGTCTTTCGTAGCAATTTGGTAGAATCGCCCCTGCCATACAGGAGAGCAAGACCCATGAAAGCAGAATACACCTTGCAGCAAGCTATCGCTCTTGTCAATCTCAACGCTGAACAACTCCACAAGCATCTTATCAATTGCAATAAATGTATGGAGTTCTCTGGTGAATTTTGCGAGGAAGGGGAACGCCTGATACAAAATCGGCTAAAGTGGCGGCGACGGGTGAAGTATGCGGCAAAACGTGAAGGTGTCTCAATGACAGTATAAGGAGCAGCCATGAAAGAACTCTCTAGCTACCAGAACGAAACGCTTGACTTCGACGCGCTCTATCTGCGCTACAAGGGGCTTGCTACGCGCAGGATCAGTGAGATCATTAGAGACGATAGCCAGGTAGAAGATATCTACCAGGAAACTGCTCTCGCTCTCTGGCTCTACCTGCCCAAGCTCCGCTCATCCCCGAGCTATGCCTCACTCATCTACAAGATTGCCACCAATAAGGCAATCGACGCCTGGCACAAGAAACAGGTTCGCTCCATCCACAGTTCCTTAGAGTTGATGGAGCATGAGCCAGTCTATGAGCCATTTCCAGTCGAGGAACGAGACGCCATACAACGGGCATGCACCCAACTTCCGAGCCGAGCGCGCCAGGTGCTTGCTCTCCATTTCATCGAAGGCTACTCATACGCTGCAATCGCTGGCCTACTCCACAAATCGGAGCGTACAGTCAGGAACAGTGTCATACGTGCTCGCGCGACACTGCACAACACGCTTAGAGCAGAAAGGCAGTAACCCATGACTCAGGAGCCAGAGTTTTCCCTTATCGAAGAGAAGCGTCTTGCATACAAAGAGCGTCTCTGTGAAATCGATACGATTCTACGTGCCTTACCGACACTTGTTCCTTTTAAGAAGCAACAATTGCTTCACGAAGCCATGCAGCTTTGCGAAGAGATGGGAGATGAACAAAGCTGGCGAGAATATAAGGCAACATTAGAACACTTGCAGCGAACGCAGTTTAAGAAAAAGCTCAAGAGAGGTACACGAGGATGAACGGGGATTATACAACGCAATGTAGCAATTGTGGTGTTTCGCTTGGTGGACCATGTACAATTCGCCGCGTAAAAGGGTTGCAAATGGAAAACTTTTCAGGTAAAATATGCTACAGGTATCCTCTTTCATTGGTGACACTGGCAACGACCACTCACCAACACCTCTATGCCTCTTTACACCCTCCTTTCTCCATAATGGGGAATTTCGCATGTCTGAAGAAACCACCATAGGGCAAACTCCTTATGTGCAGCAGGAAGATACCACCATACACCAACCTACCTCGATGTATGAAGCATCAAAGGAGTTTTACCGCATGGAACGGCAAAAAACATTAGTAGCGGCACGCTACGTGAGAAACAGCGACCCCTCTAAAAAAGACAGCGAAGTATTGAAGGCTCAGGCCGATGCTCTTTCGGAATATGCCCAAAAAAATGGCTATGAATGTCCTGACCATCTCTTGTATGTTGACGCCATTTCCGCGCTCAAATACCCCTACTGGGAAAGGCCTGGACTTATGAAAGTTTGGGATGACGCGGAACGCGGAGAGTTTGATATTGTCCTTTGTACCGAGTTTTTACGTATTGCCCGCAAATCCTCAGAGCAATACGCGGTCATGGAATACCTTAAACGCTTCCATGTGGAACTTGAGTCTATCACCGAGAAGTTTGAGGATACCGCCGAAGGAAGATTACTTTTCGCGCTGCAAGGATTTTTAGGAGAGCTTGAAGCTGAGAAAATCCACATCAGAACATCCAGAGGCAGACAGCACCGCGCAGAAAAAGCACTTACCGGCCAGGGTGGTCGTTGTTATGGCTACACGTTTGCGGATACAACCGAGTATGTAAAAGGAAGATACGAGCTGAACCTGAAAGTGATTGCCGTTGTTGCAGGCGAGGAATGGACAGAAGTGCGGGTAGTGATTTTCTGTTATGACTGCTGCTTAAAAGGCATGTCATGCCGCCAGATCGCGCTTGCATTAACCCGCATGGGTATTCCAACGCAACAGAGCAAAGAGGCATGGAACAGGCGCACCATCAGACAACTCCTCTCAAACAATAACTACACAGGGGACGGGTATAATGGCCGCTATACAAAAGAGGAAGGAGTACATAACTATCCGGTCAAAGGAACGATTAAACTTCCCGATGGCATTTACCCACAAATCATTGACCCCGACACATTTGAGCGCGTGCAGATACAGCTTACCGTCAACGCGGAGATGTCAGCCCGTAATAACAGACATCCGCAGGATACGACGATGCGCGGCATGGTGTATTGCGGTATATGTAAAAGACGGATGCAGGTCAAGCATTTTAACAATATCCGTTCCGACCGGACAATTCCCGATAAGCCGGTTTACCGCTGCTGGACAAATCAGGGCATTGAGGACACACTGCATCACCACCATGTAGCAATTGCCACCCACACGATTGATGACGGCGCGTGGGAGTTTGCTGTTCCCTATATCCGCGATCCACAGCTTATTCGCGACCATGTATTAGCGATGAAAGGACAGATTGTTCAGCGTAACCACTCGCAGGATTTAGCGGAAGATATTAACCAGATCAACAAAAGTGTTGCCAACCTCTACAAGCTCGCTGAAGTTGCCGATCCTAACGATAAAGATGGCATGGAGGCACTGCAAGCTCATTTGACCACCTTGCAACATGATAAGCGGGAAAAAGAAAAACTGTTACATGGTGTCACCAATAGCGAGGAAAAACAGAAAAAAATACTCGCAGCCCTTGATAGGTTTGAAGCCTGGTGCGCGTCACAACGACCATACTTAGATGATCCAACCTATCAGATAACCCAACAGGATAAAATCAGCGCATTGCTCATTTTAGGAGTAAAAGCAACAGTTTGGCCTCCAAATCCCGAATATGAAGACCGGTCAACGTTTCAGTTGCTTCCTCCTGATGTTGCGCGTTTTTGCGACGTTGCTTTGCCGCGACCGCGCCAGGGGTGAGGCAGCACAGGCAGAGATTAAGACGAAAAGTGGGAATGATGCTGTCGATCTCCTGCTGGCGGACCTGTCAGCGCAACAATCCATACGGCAACTCGTGGAGAACTTTCAGCAACGCTACACACAACTACACGTGCTGATCAATAATGCAGGCCTGTTTGTGTTGAGACGACGGACAACTGTGGATGGCCTTGAGATGACGTTCGCCGTGGACTATCTTGCACCGTTCTTGCTGACGAATTTGCTGCTCGATGTGCTCAAAGCCAGCGCGCCTGCACGGATTGTCAATGTCAGTTCTAATTCGCATGAAGCGGGCTATATTAAGCTGGATGATTTGCAGGCGGAACACCACTACAGGTCCATGCGTGCCTACGGGCAATCGAAGCTTGCTGTTGTGCTGTTCACCTATGAACTGGCACGCAGGCTGCAGGGAACAGGGGTGACGGCCAACTGCCTGCATCCTGGCTTCGTGGCGACGAATATCGGGCAAAGTGGCATGGGACCTGCCAGTCGCATAATGACCAGGCTCATCTTCGCCTTTGGCATCAGCCCACAAGAGGGGGCAAAAACTTCACTCTACCTGGCCTCGTCACCCGAGGTGGAGGGTGTCACGGACAAATACTTTGTAAAGGGTATTCCCCAGCGGTCAGCGCCGATTTCTTATGATGAATCACTGCAGCGCCAATTGTGGGAAAAAAGCGTAAAGCTGGTGAACCTGCCAGTGCAGGGGGTAAGCGTGTAGTGCGCGATCATTACTGGCGCCTCTCTCCCCTGGCGATGTACACAACTCCATAGGCGAGCAGCCCAACGGAGAGCCACCCGAAACCACCCAACACGCCCGTCCATCCACTGGTTACGAGCAACAACAGACATCCTCCAAACGCGAGCGGGAGGATGACCCGTGGAGCGGGTGTGCGAAACGCTGGCGATGGCCCACCTCGCCGGCGGAGGATTACCAGAGCGAGCAGCGGGAACAGGAAGTGCAGCACGTACAAGAAGCCACCCACGGCAGCCGCCAGCCCCACCGAGCCGGTGAGGGCGACGAGGGCCAGCAAGATCCCATTGAGCAACACTGCTGTCCAGGGCGCTCCCGTCGCGGGGTGTACGCGGGCTAGCAAGCCGGGGAGCAAGCCATCACGGGCCATTGCAAAAGCAACCCGCGACGTGACGACAAGCACCGCGTTGCTCGTTGCTGCTGTCGTCAGCATCGCTACTGCTGCCGTGAACTGCAGACCAGTGGAGCCGAGAAAGCGGGTTGCCGCCGTGGCGAGGGGAGCGGATGATATGCCCAGCTCGTTCCAGGGGAGTACCCCAAGAGCCACGAACGTGACCAACAAATAAAGGCCCAGAACCACGAGCAGCGTCAGCAGGATCGCCCTGGGCAGGTTACGCTCTGGAGAAGCGATCTCCTCTCCTGCTGCTGCTACCATGTCGAAGCCGCCGAAGGCCAGGAAGGCCAGCAGGGCAGCCATAGCAACGCCACCGAGTCCAAATGGTAAAAATGGTGTGAACTGCTCAATATGGATGTGCCACAGACCGGCTATGCTGAAGCCAAGCAGCGCAGCCATTGCCAATCCGATCACCAGGCTCTGTACCAGGCCGGAGAGCCGGACACCAACAAGATTGATGATGGTGCAGATCCCGATCAGAGCGAGCGCGCCAGGGACAGGAGGCAGGCCCGTCAACGTGTGGAGGTATCCCCCAAACCCAAGGGTCACGTAGCCACTGATGAAGATATAAGCTCCCCAATACCCCCAGCCCATCAAGAAGCCCCAATGTGGACCAAGCAGGGCGCGGGCGAAGGCGTATCCTCCTCCAGCCAGGGGATAGCGGCAGGCGAGTTCAGCATAGGGCAGCGCGATCAGCAAGGACACGCCAAAGGCGAGCACAAAGGCCAGGAGCGCTGCTGGCCCTGCGCGTCCTGCTGCCGCGCCGACCAGCACGAAGATTCCGCCGCCAATCGTGCCACCAATACCGAGTGCGACCGCTTCGCGGAGTGTGAGCACGCGACGGAGCCGTTGCGAATCCCGCTCAGGAGGAGCGCCTGCAGGCTTGTGATCCACGTCATACTTCCTTGCGGTATCTCCGCCGTGTGCTTGTCCTGGTCGTTGTGGCTCGCTCAGTCACCTGCCCAAGAACGAGAAAATTCGCAAAGGTTGCATCGTTGCCCACCGAGACTCCCGAATGGGAGATGCCCGCATCTTCTACCTGCAGTATGTTCACCTGCAAAGCTTTCAGGTGCTTCTGGAGCTTCCTGAGATCGGTCCCATAGTGCAAATCACCGAAGGCTTCAGGGGTCCAATGATATCTGTGCGTGTGCGCATCGATGATGAGCACGTAGCCACCGGGGCGCACCACGCGACATAGTTCAGCCACGGCGTTTCGAGGACTTACAACGTGATGCAGGAGCATATGACACATCGCGACATCGACGGAAGCCGTTGTGAGTGGGAGGCGCTCGGCCATCCCCTCGCGGAATGAGACATGCTGAAAGCCGGCCTGGGCCATCTTCTCTCCAGCACGTGTGAGCATGGCGGGCGTGCAATCCACGCCGATCACGTCCCCCACAAGCGGAGCCATCATCCCTGCAAGGTAGCCTGTACCTGTGCCCACGTCGAGGGCAGTCATACCTTGATGCCAGGGCAGAAGCCTGGTGAGCCGTTCCTGGAGCTCGGCCTCGTAGGCGCTCGCGACATAGGCATCCCAGGCGGGTGCGATCCGCTCAAAATAGTCCCGTTCGTGCGTTTCAAGCTGCCGCAATTGCTCCTCTGGTGAGGCCGTGAGATTGAAGCGAATCAAGGCATCGAGGTGCTCAAAAATCTCTTCGTCGGAGGGAAGAAGGTCTTTGAAACGCCGCCGGTGGTACTCCTTTTGGAGGAGCTTACGGGCGCGCCATAACTCGGTTGAGAGCACAGGTTCCGTTGTTCCGGTACGCAGGGCGATCTCCTGGAGAGGCAAGCGCTCGATTTCCCGCCAGTAGAGCAGACGTTGGTACTTTTCTGGCAGGGTTTGGAAGGTCTCCACGATGATTTGAAGCATATCTTCGCGTTCGAGCAGTGTCCTGAACGTTGTGGCGTCGCTGGCGAGCATCGCTACTTCATGTGAATGGAGAGGAAGATTCGCCGCTCGTGCCGTTTGTTGATGACGGTAGGTATCGATCAACAGGTTCTTGGCAACGCGCATGAGCCATCGCTGTGGGTGTTTCAGGTTTGTGCCTGATGCGAGCGTCAGGAGGAGACGCAAAAACACTTCATGGCAGAGATCCCAGGAAGTTTCTCGATCAGCAAGATGATCCGCAAAGAAACTCACGATATCTTTGTGATACAGGGCATAGAGCGTCTCGACAGAGTTTGTGAGAGT
>WNFD01000526.1_pt1 | contig 39455 bp, 34 predicted proteins | sample 5400491 | NCBI WGS metagenome assembly WNFD01 (sample SAMN13153343, study PRJNA577476) | soil metagenome | isolation source: 120 cm saprolite under Douglas fir tree site 2 hole 2 replicate 2 | place: USA:California | collected 2015-04-18 | reverse complement strand
CGCGATTCCACTCAGCGGTGCGGTGCGCCGATGACCGTACTCGGAATTGGCATCAGCTACGGTGTCGCGACCCTGTTTGCGATGTTTTCGGGGATGCCGATCGCGTTCGCGCTGGGCGCGGTCGCGGTGGTGTTCATGGGCATCTATATGCCAGCGGCCTCGCTCGATACCGTGACCCAGAATGTCTACGAGGAAATGGCCTCGATCACTCTGTTGTCGATTCCGCTGTTCATCCTGAAGGGTGCTGCGATCGGCAAATCGCGTGCGGGGCAGGATTTGTATTCGGCGCTGCACGCCTGGCTGCACCGCGTGCCCGGCGGGCTCGGCGTCGCCAACGTGTTTGCCTGCGCGTTGTTCGCCGCGATGGCCGGCTCCTCGCCCGCCACCTGTTCGGCCATCGGCTCAGCCGGCATTCCGGAAATGCGCAAGCGCGGTTATTCCGGCGGATTCGCGGCCGGGATTATCGCCGCCGGCGGCACGCTCGGCATTCTGCTGCCGCCGTCGATCACGATGATCCTGTTCGCGGTCGCGGCGGAAAAATCCCTAGGGCGCTTGTTCCTCGCTGGTATCGGGCCCGGCCTGCTGCTGGTCTCGTTGTTCGGAGCCTACGCGGTGATCCACTTTCGCAAAGAGCATGCCGCCGCGAGCGCGCTTTACGCAAAGACCGGCGTGACATCAGCTATCCTCAAGCGCGACGATTTCACCATGGCGGAGCGATTTAGCGTGCTGCCGCGGGTGCTGCCGTTCGTCCTGTTGTTGACGGGGGTGATGATTGCGCTCTACGGCGGCTACGCGACGCCGTCGGAAACCGCGGGCCTCGGCGGGCTGCTGGCGCTGATGCTGATTGCGCTGATCTACAGCGTGTGGCGGCCGAGCGATCTGGCGCCGATCCTGAAATCGACGATCCGCGATTCCACCATGCTGATGATGATCATCGGCATGTCGCTATTGTACACTTACGTGATGAGTTATCTGCACATCTCGCAATCGGCCGCAGAGTCGATTGTCGCCATGCACCTGCCGCGATGGGAATTGCTGGCCGCGATCCTCGTCATGGTGGTCGTGCTCGGTTTTTTCCTGCCGCCGGTTTCGATCATCCTGATGACCGCGCCGATCATCCTGCCGCCGCTGCGCGCCGCCAGCTTCGACATCATCTGGTTCGGCGTCGTCATGACCATCGTGATGGAGATGGGACTTATTCACCCGCCGGTCGGCCTGAATATTTTTGTCATTCGCAACGTGGCGCCGGATATCCCCTTGAGCGAGGTGATCTGGGGCACGCTGCCGTTCGTGCTGTTGATGATGGCGGCCGTGGTGGTGCTGTGCTTGCTGCCGGAAATTTCGACGTACCTCCCCGACCTCATCATGGGACCGGACGGGGGACGGTAGCCGTCGGCCTGAGGAGCGCGCTCTTTGCGCGCGTCTCGAAGGCGACGGCGAGGTCTCAGAGGGCCGGTCTGTCCACCAATCTATAGGCGTGAACCGTAGACGGCGTTTGAGCATCTCAATACGAAGTGACCCCCGCGTATTCCCCATTGGCCGCTGCGAAATTCAAACAGGGCGATAGATGGCATGCGGTACCCGGAGAGGTTCAAACAGAACCCCGTCCGAAGGGGGGCATCGCGGCGGGGTTAAGTGGGCGGCGTTATCCGCGCCAGTTTGGGCGGCGCGTTGGGAGCAAACTTAGACCCGTAGCCGCCAATTGCTAGGGGAAAGGCAAAAAAATTTACGACAGCTGGTCGAAAGCGAACATCGCCAGCGGGCGAGACATGATCGCCTGGCGACGGGATGCCATAGCCGACCTGCGGTATCCAGAAACAAGAGACGGCCTCAGCGCGCAGCCCGCGCTGGGGCCGTTTGTTTTGGGCGAGGTAACTGGGGAATGTCTTTCCGCGCCTGAATAGCTGCTATCGCCAACTGGTTGAAGGAAGGCCGCCAGAGGCCTTGTCGGCGAGCCAATAGAGAGTTGGTCGGCCAGATCGTCGCCAATCCCGGGAACGTGGACCTCGAGCCGCTCGAGGGGATTACTATCCAAAGATTAAGACCCGCTACGATCGTCGGATGAATTGCCTTGGCGGTGGAATAATCCAAGGATGGAACTTCCAAAGGTGGAATAGTCCAAACGCCTCAACGCTCGCTCTGTTTACCCATTTCATACTTCTCGGATTACCCGGTTCACACTGTTCGGAACGGATCGGTTTCAACACAGGAGGGCCGGGATACGAGCCCCGTCAACGAGAATACTCTGGCCGGTTATATAGGTGGCTGGAGCCGAGCACGCCCACGCTGTCATCGTGCGAATGGCGAGCGCCGCGAGCACTGTCCGGTTGCTGATTTCAAGCTTCTGAAAGATGTGATGGAGGTGAACCTTGATGGTGCCGTCGACAATATTCAGCCGCCGCCCAATTTCCTTGTTCGACAACCCTTCGGACACCAGACGCATGATCTGGCGCTCGCGGTCTGTCAGCACCGTCAGCACGTTCTCCGTGATCGCGATGTTCCTTTGCTCCCGAGGTATCGTGCGGGATCGATCGCGACGATCTGACCGTCCGCGATCGACGGCTATCCGCAACAAGCCATCTTTGTCAGAGCACGCGGCCTTGTTGCGAATCCTCCCGGCGACAACCTCCGCTTGCTGTTATGAACGACATCATCAGCTCTTCCCCCGGCCACCCACCTATAACCGAAGGTATATAGGGATATCGGGGATTCCGATCTAATATTCATAAAATGGTCATAAAGCTCCAACCGCGGAGCTTTCGAAATTTGACCACGAAACATTTCCTATGAAAGCGGAGGGCCCCACCGACTGAAGAAGCCAAAATATTCGACACCAGGACTTCCACCGAAGAAGAGGTCCTTAACCCGTCGACAAATCACAAAATGAGAGGACCGGAGTTCAATGGGCCGGTCGAATTTCAGTAGGCGTACAGGCTGGGAGGTTACCATGCGCCAGCGACAATCTTTTGCAATCATACTCGTTGGGAAAAGTATTTTACTCAGAGAAGGACTTGCCAGAATCCTACGCTCAGCAAATTTTCGCATCCTTGCCTCGGTATCATGCGCCGATGATTTGCTCCCGAGCAAACACCAACTACACCACCCACTGTTTCTCGTTGTCCATACCGGCGATGATTTTGACGCCGCGGTGGAACAAATCGAACTGTTCAGGCACCAGCACCCGGGCGGGCGCATTGCTATCGTGGCCGATCACTATCGGCTAGGCGAACTGGTTTCGGCATTTCGGGCGGGCGCCAACGGCTATTTCGCAGACGTCATGGCCTGCGATGTATTCATCAAATCGATTGAACTGGTGATGATGGGTGAAACAATTTTCCCGCCGGCATTTCTGTCATTCGTTCTCGATCCCGAACGCGACCGCCTCGGCCAGGCCGCGCCGCGCGACGAAAACAACCAGGCGATGCTCGTCAGGACCGAGAACACATTCGCGCCGCAGCTTTCCACGCGGGAGAAATCAATCCTGCGCCGCCTGATCGAAGGCGACTCCAACAAATGCATAGCGCGAAAGATCGATATCGCCGAGGCGACCGTGAAGGTCCACGTCAAGGCGATCCTTCGCAAGATCCGGGTCCAGAACCGGACACAGGCGGCGATTTGGGCGATGAGCAACGGGTCACGACTGGCAAACAACAGCTCCCCGCTCTCAGCCTCCGATGTGAGCAAGCGGCTTCCAAATGCCGTCGAGGTGATCTCCGAGATCAAGCAAATCGGGGCATCAGTACCATTGGGCGCGATCGGGCACGATGCAAATCATGTTGACGGGTCTCCCATGCGGCGGCGCCGCGCCGGTTAAATATCCTTCAGTCTGATTGGCAACCAGCTAGGGTTGCCCTCAGCCGTTCTCGACGGCGAAAGCCGCAGCAAAGATCACTAGCCCGGCCACGAGAACGGCCGTTAGCGCGCGCACTTTACCAATCATCAGCGTCGCGAAGATGACAGGTAGAACAAAGGCAAGCATCCCGCCTCGGCTCGAAGCGCTAGCCATCACAACCGCGGCAAACAAAAGGATGACCCAGAGCGGGGTCATCTTGCGAAGCCCGACGAGGGCGAACACGGCGGCTCCGGCCACTGCCCAGCAGAAAGATAGTGATCGACCTCGAAGCCGCCCACAAATTGGTTCCGTGCAGCCCGGCGCCGTCACGTTTTGGAACTAGACCGATGCCCGTCGACTTTCAGGAAATACTCGGAGCGTTCGAATTCGTTGGAATGAGCGGCGCCCTTGGCGAGCATCAGGCCGTCCTGTGCAGGCGGACGGGCAAGATCTATTGGCGTTCCGAATATTCCGGCCTGGACGAGCTGAATGATGAGCTGCCCGATGACGTCGAGGATGATGAGAACTACGTTGCGATCCCGGACAAACGAGAGCTCGGTCTCGGCAAGCCGCTGGCGCTCGGATTTGCACGCGAATTTCTGCCAAACGACTTCGATGAGGAGCTCTTGCGGCCGCTACTTCACCACGCTCGGCCTGCCGACGATGTAGCCCGCAATGGCGGATGCCAGTACGCGCCTCGGAACGCAGCGATACCAACTGCTCACGCTGTCGTCACGCAGATCGTTTCCATCTTGACGCCGGCCCGAGAGGGCTCGGCAGGGGCAGATCTCCTTGATCCGCCGACCGCCTTGGGCTGGCAGCCCGCCGCGCGGGCGACGTGCGGCACGCCCTCGTCACCTCCTCCCGACGCGCAGCGAAGCGTCGCCGGTCGCGTCGGTCCGGCCTATCCCTGATGGGATATTTGAACTGCTTAGCCTTCGGGCAGGCGCGTCAGGACCGTCCTGGTATCGCAGGGTGACCTCGACGGCGTCACCCGGCTGCAATTCGGTATCTTCGCTTGCGACAATCCGTTCCTGCCCTTTCTCGCCTTTTCTAAAGATGGCAATCTCCGCTTTATTGCCGGCTCCTCGTACGAGTTGTGATCGAACCATCGCAGTGTACTGAAGCTTCTCGCCGACGCTCTGCAGCTTTTCGCGAATCTGGTTGAGCTTTACACTGGTGTCTTGCAGCTCACGGAGCAAGTCGAGCCTCCGCTGGTCGTCGAGCTTTTCCAGCCTTCTGGTGAGCTCGTCCTGTTGCTTCTTGACCTGCATTAGTTGCGCACTGTTCTGCAGCTTCCGAGTTGATGACAGCAGCACCGCGCGACGCGCATCCGTAACGCGAGGGCTGATCAAGGAACCCTTGCCGAAGAGATCCACTACTTTCTGCAGTTCTTCGAGGTCTGACTGAACTCCCTGTTCCTCATTCTTCTGCTGCTCTGACAGCACGCCGACCTCGTCGTCTCCCTGTCGGACGCCGCGCTGGAGGAACGCCTTTTCCCGCTGATAATCGCTCTGTTTCGTCTTCAAATATTCCGTTTCTGCATTGACGATTTCCGAAATCACCGATTGAGCTATAGGCACGTCCCTCAGAACGCGTGGACTGATCTGCGACCCGTCTCCGAGCTCATTCTTGATGCGCCACATATGCGCCTGTTCTTTGGCGAACTCTGTCCAAAGCGATCCATACTCGCTTCTCAAGTCTGCTGACTCGAGATACGGGTTATTCATTCTGATATGCATGATGTCGTAGCCGCCCGCCACAGCGATGACTTGGCGTACGGTGGTGGCCGGACGATAAGGGTACTCACCCGGCTTCGACACGTCCCCATTTACGTATATCGGCCTGTATTCCGCCACGACCGTCGTGACCTCATCTGGGTCTATCACGACGACGTTCTCATGGCCATCCGGGGTCCTCTGTCGAAACACCTTGCTCGCCAGTGCGGCCCCGATTTTGGCTCGGATCTGCGGTAAAGGCAGGCCGGCTACTGGAAGCATTCCGACCAGCGGCAACGAAATGTTCCCGTCCATTTGGACGGCAGCACGATTCCGTAGCTCCGGAACGCCCGCCACCGCGACCTCGAGTACATCTCCGACATTTACTCGATATTCAGCCTTTGCTTGAGTGACGGAAATTGTCAGGCCAACAGCTACCAAGCCCCATTTGATGCAACGACCAAGGTTACTGCCAAAGACATCGATATGGAAACAGGTGCGCAGTCTGGAATTCGGCATGGCGGCAGCTCCCTGTGCGGACGTGGTCACCGGGTGAAATCCTTCAAATCTGTCCGCGGAAGGCAGCGCTCCGACATGGCTACCGTCCGAGCAACCGTCCAGACGGCAGTGCGATCCGCAAAACCGCCGTTCTGTTCACTCATTGGCGCCAGGCCGCTCAGTGCCATCTTCGCTACCTTCGATTGATTCGCATTCCCATCCGACACATTAGGATGGGCACCTCGAGCGGATTGCTTCTCGACAATTTTGATCGCGCACTGCCGCGGCGCAATGACCCATCGTAGTTACCCCTCATATCTACCCCTTTATTGCCAATTCCCAACCAGTGACCCGAATGCTACTGATTTGGCCAGGGAGACGTTGTAACTGGGTGGAATGCTTGAGGCAGAGTGCTATGAACTATGCCTCCTTTACCAATTTGCCGGCCTCTACCAAGTTTCCGGCACATTCGGTCGATCTCGGCAAGGCAGTCCCAGCACGCGTCGGTAGGGGCCGATTGGCTGCCTTGCTAGTGTTGGCAGCAGCTACCGAATTCCTATTCGTAGCCGTTGCGGCCTATTTCGCAGCCATCCTCTATCATCGGTTGATTCTGCTGGACTGGCCGGACCCCGCCAAGTACCTTCCGGAATCCCTTCTGATTTCCACATTGGATTTGCTCGTTTCCGTAGGGCACCGGCAATATTCCCGGATTCAGACGCAGCCCCGCCACGTGTTCCTATGGAGCGGCGCCAGCGGCGTCTTCCTCGTATTCTCCTTCTTCCTCTCGACGATATTCCTTCTGAAAATCTCGGAAGACTACTCGCGCGCTACTGTCATGGTCCAAGCTGTGAGTGTCGGCCTCGCGGTACTCTGCACACGGACAATATGGTTCTCATTACTGCAGCCCGCCATTGCGTCGGGCCTGGTCGACGCGAGGCGCGTCATTCTTATAGGAGACCCGCGTCACTGCTTGCATTTTTCCGCTCGGGCGATGGCCACCGGAATTCGGACCATCCGCTCGTTCGACTTTCCGACGGTTCGCGCCTACTCCTCAGTACCCGCGCGCCCCGGCGCCGTCCAAGTGCGACCTGATGCCCGCCAACTGGTCGCGGATTGCCGGCCCCTCCGGGCGGATGACATTATCATTTTGATTTCGCAACAGGACGTTCGGTCTGCCCTCGCGCTTGCCAGCGCCCTATCAGACCTGCCAGTTGACGTTCACGTCATCCCTGTAGGATTTGTCGATCTGATGGCCGTGTCGCGGATCACCCAGTTCGGCAACATGGTGACGATACGGGTTTTCCAGTCCCCGCTCTCCCCTTTCGACCGAGCAATAAAGAGAGCATTCGACGTCGCCGCTGCAATCGCTGGCCTTATTTTTCTTAGCCCCCTCTTTGTCATCGTTTCACTTGCAATCAAGCTCGATTCCCGTGGGCCGGTGCTTTTTCGCCAGACGCGGCACGGCTACAACAACGAACCCATTCGCGTACTCAAATTCCGATCGATGACCGTGATGGAAGATGGTGACAATTTCCGGCAAGTCATCCGAAACGATCCACGTGTAACGCGTTTGGGCCGCATCTTGCGCCGCACCAATATCGATGAGCTTCCGCAGTTGTTCAATGTCCTGGTCGGCGACATGTCGATCGTCGGCCCCCGTCCACATGCAACCGCGCACAACAACTTGTTTGCGGAGTTGATTTCGTCGTTTACGCGTCGCCACAACGTCAAGCCCGGCATCACGGGTTGGGCGCAGGCCAATGGATACCGTGGAGACACAGATACTCTCGAGAAGATGCAGCGCCGTGTGGAGCATGATCTATACTATATCGACAACTGGTCACTCTTTCTCGATCTGAAAATCATAGTCATGACCTTGTTTTCCAGAAAGGTGTATTGGAATGCTTATTAGCGCGACTCCGTCTGCTGCATCTTCTACTTACCGACCTTTTATTTAGTCTTTTATTTAGTAAAGCGCGGAGCGTATTGGACTTGGGCATCCGTCGTGTCCCACCAGGCGCTTCGCTTCATCTGATGTGCGGAGCCTCAGTGGTGCAACTATTAGCGCTGGTACGAGAAAATGCTGCAGACGAATAGAACGGATAATTCGGTAAATCCGGACACTCTACCGCCCGAATTTCGTCTGCCGACCGTGTCCCTGGCAGAAGCGGTGGCCTTCATACGACGACGCCTCTCGATCATATTGTTGACGTGTTTGATAACGCTTGGCGTTGCTCTACTCTACCTCATCGCTGCGGTACCGACGTTTACTGCCAACGCGGAACTCGTCGTAGACTCGAAAGCGGTCCCAGGAGACGCCGCGTCGGTGTCAACGATCGTGGAAAGTCAGATCGCAATTATAAAGTCAGAGAGTATCGCTCGTGCCGTGATACGGAAACTAGCTCTAGCTGGGGATCCGGAATTTGCCGGGCACGATGGCGTCGTGCGCGGCACGATCAAGTCGATATCCCGGCTGATCGGCTGGGGTAAACCCGAAACGGAATCTGAATCTAGCGTGATGGGATATGCGCTGGAATCGTTCGAACGCAAGCTTACGGCAAAGCGCGTCGGCCTTACGTACATTGTCGAGATTACCTTCGAATCAATCGACCCTGAGCGAGCGGCGCAGATCTTAAACACTGTCGCAGAAACCCATATTATGGCCAGTATGGACGCAAAATACAAATCGGCTTTGCGAAGTGAGAAATGGGTCAAGGATCGGATGAACGAATTAAGCAGTCAAGGGTCAGCTGCCCAAAAAGCAGTGGCGGATTATTATAAGAACAGGAACGATGTCGCGGATTCCGCAGATACTGTCAATGCAGGTACACCCCCATCGCAATTGACGGCGAGGATGCAAGGTGAGCTCCGCGAACTGGAAGCCGCCGCGGAATCCACCGCAAGGACCTATGATAATTTTCTCCGTGTGCTGCGTTACACGGAGGCCATGCAACAGCAATCCTTGCCGGTGTTCGAGGCGCGTCTGCTCACCGAGGCGTCCCGTCCCTTGAGGGCCAGTTCGCCGAAAGTCAGAATCGTGCTCGGAATATCGACCGTTGGAGGGGTGCTTCTTGGCATCGCTATCGGAATGCTGCGCGATCTGTCGGATCGAGGCATCCGCACCAGCGGGCAGGTCTGGAGGGAGCTTCAAATAGCCTGCATCGCAGTTGTCCCAGGGGTCAAGTCCGACGGCGCTGAGCTTGGCGCGCTGTTCGCGGATGGCGCGCTCCAGGCAAACATTGGTGGGGTCTTGCCGCTTGCCGAGGCTCCGCTTGCCCTCGAGATGATCGCTGATCGCCCGTATCGCCGCGAGCGTGCTTTATCCAACCCCAGGTTGACGGTTCGTCCAAGATCGAGAAACATTGTGCGTACAGAGAGTCCAATCTGGACTATTACGGATGCACCACAGTCCCGATTTACCGAGTCGTTTCTTGAGATCAAGCTAGCAATCGATGCGATGAACCGTAGCGGTAAGCGAAACCAGGTTATTGGGATTACCTCAACGCAACCCGACGAGGGAAAGTCAACTGTTGCAGCGGCCTTGGCGTTACTCATGGCACACACTGGAGCCAGAGTTATTCTGGTGGACTGCAATTTGCGAAATCGATCACTCTCGGCCGCATTAGCTCCGGCTGCCGCATTTGGCATTTTGGATGTCATGACAGGGGCGGCTTCAGTGTCTGAAACAACGTGGACCGATTCAATATCACAGTTGGCTTTTCTACCAGTTGGCAATAACTCTCGACCAATTTACGCGAGCGACGTTCTGACATCGGAGACACTCGATAAATTATTTCAGACTCTTCGTGAAGCCTACGAATACGTTATTGTCGATCTGTCAGCGGTGGCACCGTTTGCGGATGTGCGGGCCGCGGCGTGTGCGTTAGATTCGTTTATCTTTGTGATTGAAGCGAGTCGCACGAATATCGATGTCATTAAGCGTGGGCTTGATGTTATTCGAGAGACACATGAAAATATGGTCGGCATCGTACTCAATAAGGCAAAATGCGATGAGGTATAGGCGCGCTTGGTACGTAGACCGTATGTCGATGGGTCGATGGGTCTAAAGCTTCCGGCTGACGAATATCGGCGTCGTCGAGCGTGCGCTTGAAGTCGGTAGCGACATACATGAAAATATGCTCGGGGTTACGCTGAACGAGGCAGACATGAAATTACTGAAACGGTACGAGCCACGAGCTTGATGCATGCTGCGGCTTACATGGTATCCAATTATGGACGCAAATCGACTAAACGGGAAGCATCCATGGCGCCATTTTGCGCAAGGAGTGCCCCTTCGCGCCTTGGCGGTGATATACAACCAGATACTGAGCTTTGCTGCCGGCATTTTGGTCGCCCGAGTAATTGGAGCCTCTCAGTACGGTGTGGTCAGTGTGGCTCGCAGCATTCTAGAGATTCTTGGCATCGTCAGTCCTCTGGGACTCGATCTCGCTTTGCAACGACATTTAGGATCAGGATCTGGACAGGATTCGACTCGACTGGCGCAACTGACAGTTTTTCGGTCAGTTGCTTTCGTGGTGGGGATTGCGCCCGCGGCATTGGCCGCGTTGGGGTTGAGTGCCTATGTCGAGCAATCAATCTACCGCTATCCAGATTTCGCCAAGGTCTTGCTCGCAACGCTCATTGCGCTCCCGTTTGTGACGGACCTGGCTGTGTTGGGAGGCGCATATCGCGGAATGTTGAAGCCAGACCCCAGCATACTGGCAAGCTATGTTGTGCAGCCAACGTTCAGGGCTATTGTGATGATAACGCTGTTTGCCTTTGGCTGGCGTTTGTGGGCGGTGGTTGTGGGTACATCTGTCTCATACGTCGTCTCGTGGATCATATTGGCGGTGCGAGCCCGGAGGGAGCTGGCACCAACGGGCGCAACTGGGGGACTTGATTGGGCCGATACGTTGTCGGTTCTTCGGTACTCTCCCAGTTTGGCGGCGTCGCTCATTTTCACCACGTGTATCCGTTCGGCGGATTCGCTCTTCCTCGGCCACTTCGGAACGGCTGCGGACGTTGGCCAGTACGGGGCCGTAGTTATGGTTGCGCAGCTTATTGGCCTTTTAGGATCGGCCCTTGGGCAGACTTTAGGTGCTCGTATTGCTCTGTGTCATCGAAATAACGATATTGCCGGAATGGAGGGACTTCTGGCCGAAAACATCCGCTTGACGTCGTTGTTTTCGGCGCCGGTATTTGCTGCGATTGTCTTTTGGGGTGATCGGATCGATCTTGTGCTTGGACCGACGTTCGCGGTGGATGCGTCGGTCGTGTCGATCGTCGCCGCAAGTCTGCTGGTGCAGACGATGTTCCAGAGCAGTGGGTGGGCCCTTTCGATGACTGGCCGGCACCTCCGGGAGACGGGGCTTTTAGGGATTGGATTGCTGGCCTCAGTGGTTCTGTGCTTTGCACTGATTCCGGGCCATGGACAGATCGGGGCGGCGTTGGCCGGCTTCATTTCCTTGTCGATGGTCAATGTGAGTCGGTACGCTGTTGTACGGTCCATGTTTGGCATCAAGCATGTCAAGCTCGCTGCGATAAAGCCAATAGCATGGGCGGTCGCCGTTGCGGGTGCGACGCATCTGTTGTTGCGTCCGCTCGATGATCGAACGGTGTTGTTCACCCTCTTCGAAGCCGTGATCTTCGTGATGAGTTTCGCCGTGTCGGCATGGTTCGTGCTGGTTACTCATCAAGACCGCGAGATGATTGCCGGGCTGTTTATGCCACGCCCTTTGATTGCGGGGGCGGATGAATGAGAGTGAGGTCTCGTTGCATGCCGTGGAATACGCACGGCGCCCTGGTTTTGGTACGGAGTGCATGGCGGGAACTCTTGTCCATCTTGGAGCTTTCCAATGCGGACTCCAGTGTGCGCGTCGGCGACAATCGTAGTTGGCCCGTTCAAGAGTGGAGGCGGGTTTGCGCGCTGGACAGGCTTCGGTCGTAGGTGCGTTATCTCGGTGGAGGTAGGCTCGTGTCTTGCGCAGAGGTGACAGTCCGGAAGGTCGCTGTGGTCGCGATCGGGCGCAACGAGGGTGAGCGTTTGGCCAAATGCCTAGCGTCGGTGATAGCGGTTGGGGCGCCGGTGGTATACGTGGATTCGGGTTCCAGGGACGGTTCGGTGGCAACGGCGCGAGGCGCCGGTATTGATGTGGTCGAACTCGACGGCGGAATTCCTTATACGGCTGCGCGCGCGCGCAACGAGGGATTCGAGCGCGTGCGTCGGTTGACGCCCGATCTCTCCTACGTACAGTTTGTCGACGGTGACTGCGAAATTATCGCGGGCTGGATCGAGAAAGCGGTAGCCTTCCTCGACGCGCACCGTGAGGTAGCAGTCGTCTGTGGTCGGCTGCGGGAGCGTTATCCGCGGCGGTCGATTTACAACAGACTTTGCGACATCGAATGGGACACTCCGGTGGGAGAGACCGATGCCTGCGGGGGCAACGCTCTGATGCGCGTTGACGCCTTCGAGAGGGTGGGCGCCTATCGGGCAGACTTGGCCGCGGGCGAAGAACCGGAACTGTGTGCGCGGCTACGCGCCGCCGGATGGCGCGTATGGCGGCTGGACGTCGAAATGGCGCGGCATGACGCAGCCATGATGCGCTTTAGCCAGTGGTGGTGGCGAGCTGTCCGGACTGGCTACGGCGTCGCGCAACACGCCTATCTGTTCGGAACCCCATCCCTGCGCTGGGGGGCGCTCCGAGCGTGGTTGTGGGGTGTATGGCTTCCGTTAGCCTGCCTGGTGTTCGGAGTGGTGCTGGGACCCTGGGGCTGGGCCTCGTGGCTCATCTACCCTCTGCAGTTTCTGCGCCAGACGCTACGCAACCGTGGGCCACTGAGCCGGCGCGCATTCTTGGCGCTGTTCCAGCTTGTGTCTCGCTTCGCCGAGTGTTGGGGCCAGATCAAGTTCATGTGCGAGCGCCTCCTAGACCGTCAGGCGCGTCTCATCGAGTACAAATGATGTCGTCATGCGCATTGCCTACTCCGTCATCCAGTACTCCAAGGTAGCCCAACTACACGCTGACGAAATTCCGCAGATATTCGGGCGAGCGAGTGCCGTTGTGCTTCCGTATACGGATGCCACCCAGAGCGGGATCGCCGCGATGGCCTTCGGGTTCGGGCGGGCCGTCATCGCAACCTGTGTCGGTGGATTGCCTGACGTAGTTGCCAATGAGTGTAATGGTTCGTTGGTCCTGTCGAAGGACGCGGGTGCGCTGGTGGCGCGCTTTATGGTGAGCGAGAAGCTGTGCGAACAACTTCGAAGCGGGCAATCGAGTGTGCTAACAGGGATTTGAGCTGGGACGTCATCGCGCGGAAAACGTCAGTGGTGTACGAAGGTGCTCTACGCGCTCGTGGTCAAGTTTACTGTGGTTCGGTCCAATTCACTGCGGATTCCAGGGAAGGACCGGAGCGTAAATTTAGGCGTCCCCTGGCTGATAAAATTGGGTCCGCAGGCCTGTCCGGGCATTAGAGAGAGAGAGCTCATGCGGGTCATATTCGTTCTTAACGGTCTTGTCCCTGGAGGCGCTGAGCTCCATACATTGCAGCTTGCGAATTCACTGGCGACCCATGGTCACCTCTGTACGATAGCGAGCCTCACACGCCGCCATTCGACGGCACATCTCAGCCAAAATCCTATCGAAATGTTTAATGGTAATCGGATTTACGACGTTGGAACGATATTTGGCATGTCGCGGATGATCCGCACCCACAGCCCCCAAATAATTGTCGCGATAGAAGAGAGGCCATTGCTTTTCGCGACCATCTCGCGGCAACTGGCAGGGTCAAATGCCAAGCTCGTGTCGATACTCCATAAAGCGTACCTGCGAACCGCGAGGGAGTGCGTATTCCATCTCATTTACCGCTATGTTGTCGCCCGTGTAGACGCAATGATCTACGTTTCCCAGAATCAGCGCAAACTATGGGAAGATCGTGGGTTTTCACCGCCCTGTTCCATCGTCATTCGGAATGGTGTGGACGTGCATCGATTCTCAGCTCATTCAGTCATTGAATGGAGAGATCGAACCCGCTTACTGCTGGGGTTTGGACCAGACGATTATGTGCTCGGCATGTGCGCTGCATTTCGCCCGGAGAAAAATCATTGTCAGTTGATCGACGCCATACGGGTGCTCCGAAGTCGAGGATATCCGGTGAAAGCGCTGCTTGTGGGAAGTGGTCCTACACAACCAACTATTGCGCAGTATGCTAAAGAAAATGGAGTGCTGGAGCGCATTGTCTTCGCAGGACACCAGCAGGATGTGCGACCCTACACAAGCGCTTTTGACGTTGGCGTCCTCTGTAGCATCTACGAAGCGGCGCCTCTTGCCGTATTGGAAATGATGGCGATGGGTCTGCCAGTCGTTGTCAGCAACGTCGGCGGCACCGCCGAAATCGTACTCCCTGGGGAGACCGGCTTTCTATTCCCAGTCGGAGATACGATGTCCTTGGTAAGCTCAATCGAGACGATGAGCGACCCGCTCAAGCGAGAAGCGTTCGGCCGTGCAGCGTCCAAATTTGTAGCCGCGAATTTTGCAGCCGACCAAATGCTCGAAAGTTACAGGGTGTTTTTGAGTGAACTTTTGTTAGAGCAGCACCGATGCGACCTCTGACAACTTCGGATGCAAACCGGCAGATATCCGGGATTATCTACTCGAAGATCGCAGAGCTGCTGTTCATCGGTCTGCTGCTGGTCTTTATATATCCGTTTTTTTTTGCAATTTCGGGGATCGACCCCACTGTTCCGATCAAACTCCAATCGGAGACGAAAATAGTTTATTTTCTGCAGATGGCGTTTCCGTTTTTGTGCCTTGCAATTGCCTTTCTGTATCGTGGCTTGGGCCTATTTCTTTCTCTTCCCGGCACGATCATGATTTATCCCATGATTTGCCTTACCTCAACCATATGGTCTGTGGATCCATATGACACATTTAAGTTCGCCTCGTTGTTGTTTCTATATATTCTTTCCATCGTGGCTATCTGTCATGTTTTGGATATCGAGGTATTTTGCAAAATCATTGTTAAAGTGTTGGTATTTTTGATCCTCGCGAGCGTGGTGATGGCGGTCGCTTTTCCAAAATATGGAACACATCAACTGCAAGATAGCTTCGAAGGTATTCACTATGGCCAGTGGCGCGGGGTATTCGTACATAAAAATACTTTGGGCGCTGCCGCGTCTACCAGCCTTTTCATCTTCTTGTTTTTCCGGCGGCTCATGGACGCGTCCTTTGGTTTCCGCCTGATGTGTATTGTTGCGGCGATTGCGTGCCTAATGTTCGCCCAATCGGCTGGCTCGTGGGTCGCTATGTGTGTGCTGTTGGTCTATTACTATCTGATAAGATCTGCTCCCATTTCTGGAAGCATTCTAGTGCTGATTGTCTTTGGTGTAAGCGTATTAGCGTCTGCAGCCTTCCTTGCTTTCAGCGAGGACCTCGTAGCTGTCCTCGGACGCGACATGACCTTGACTGGACGCACCGACATCTGGCCCATCGTGCTTGACGCGGTTTGGCAGAAGCCCCTCCTTGGGTTCGGTTATTACGCCGCAACGGCCGATTTCATGAGGCCTCTTCTCGTTGCCTGGGTCGGGTCGGCTGCTGTTGATGCCCACAATGGATATTTAGACGTCTTGCTTGGGACGGGGATTGTTGGTCTAGTTTCATTGCTATTTTATATTTCGTCAGTCCTGGTAAGAGGCATTGGCCGCGTGAAGACGTCTGCCGGCTTAGAAAGGGATTGCTTTATGCTGCTTCTGTTTTTTCCCATCTCAAGCTTGTTCTTTTCGTTTTTTGAGGCGTATCTATCCGGGGTTCAGAGCGTGCTCGGTGCCCTGACTTTCTTATCTCTAACCGCGATCCCATTGTATTTGCGACTCGATCGCGGCAACTATCAATCTCAGCCAGCCTGATAGAGGGGCCGCTTTCTGTGGGGGCGCGGGTCAGGCCCCTTAGTTGAGGAATGGGCGAATGGGCTGCTCGAGCCCTACTTCAAACAAGCGGAAGGACGCTGGCCTGCTCGTATTTCATAGGCATGTGGCGCTGTGGGCTAAGGGCGACGCAACGCCGTTATCGTATCCATCCGGTATTCCTCCGGCGAAGGGTACGCATCCGGCGACCGCCCCTGGTTAGGTGGCGTTGGGCCTCCGGCTGGTTAGGCCTAAGCAGCGTGGGCGACGGCGCCAGTTCCAAGGCAGGAGTTCGTGAATGCGCCTGGCGGGGTGATCCGGGAGGCGGGCCAGCACATCGGCAAGCCAGGCCTGAGGATCGATGTTGTTGAGCTTGGCGGTGGCGATGAAGGTGTAGATGGCCGCGGCGCGCCGGCCGCCCTCATCGGAGCCGGCGAAGGTCCAATTTCTTCGTCCCACGGCCGCTTCTTCACTTCAGGCGGCAGTTCTCGTCCTCCAACACCCTCAGCCGCTTCGCATCGGAGGCTTCAACGCCGCCAAACTTCGCCTTCCACTTGTACAGGGTCGTGCCTGCCGCTGATCCCGTGCCGTCAGGTCCTCCGGTTTCGCCCCAGCCTTGTGCTTCTTCAGGATCCCGATAATCTGCTCTTCCGTGAACCTCGATCGCTTCATCGTCCGCCCCTCTCAGGTGACGGACTCTACTCATTTTTTGGAGGAAGTTTGGGGGCTCAGGTCACCCCGGCAGTACCAGTGATCGGTGTTGCCGACTGCGGACGCCTGAGGCCCAGAGCCGCTTTCGCGCTAACGTACCCCGCGCACCGTCTCGACGATACCGCTCATTCGAACCCTGAAGTCTGAACGACCGCAAACGCCGATTCTAGGAAGTGCAAAGTGATTCACCTTGTGATCGTACAATTGCCCTTCTCGTGTTGTTACCGCAGTCCGAAAACCCACTTCGTTCGCAAGATGCTCTTCACGACGACCGCACGCGCTGGGGGTGCCATACGGATATGCAACGTGCCGAACGGGCAATTGAAGTAAATTCTCCAGATAGCCGCGGTTATCGGCCAATTCAGCTCGCGCTGAAGACTCGTCCAGGGTCGCAAGCGGTGCGTGCGAGGTCGTGTGGCCGCCGATTGACGCGAGCGGATGACGCGCAAGAATGCGAAGCTCGCGCTCGCCCAAGAAATATGCGTCATTCAATGACGCTAGCGAAATCCCAGTCTGTTTGAACGTCGGCGCGAGCATTGCAGCACGCCGGTAATCCTGGTGAACCCACTGGGTCACCTCGGTCAATGCCGATATCTTACTTCGAATGTCAGGACAATGGAACTGGCGGCCTAATGCATCGATTGTAACCTTGTCTCTCGAGAGAAATAATTTGCGCAAACCCAACCACCACGACTGCATGGATCGTGTTGGGGCGCCAGTAGGCACGTACAACATGAACGGCGCGTTATTCCGGTCTAGGATTGGAAGCGCTACCGAGACATTATCGCGATAACCGTCGTCGAAAGTCAGAACCGCATAACGGCGCGATCGATCATTCCTTGCCAGTTTCTGAAGACATTCATCCAGGCTGACGATGGACCATCCTTCTCGCTGCAGCCAATTGAGTGAATATTCAAAAAGCGAAACTGAAATTCCGGTCATCAATTCCGACTGACAATCTCGCTGAATCTCATGATACACTATGATGACCGCTCTACCAGCGAAGAGTGCGTGAAAGCCGGGCAGTTGTCCAACCTGACTCGCGCCGTAGAACAGGCAACTTTTCAGAATAGGGTTCATTTGGGGTCCTCCTCAGCGGCAGGAGTCCCATCAGCTAGTCCCCTGCTAACGCGCGCAGAAACCAATCCGTGAACCATTTCGGCGCATGCAAGTTGGCCGAGAGAATAGCTTGGACATCCAACTGTACTCTTATTCGTCATCGCCAACGACGCAATCTTGCTCAAGTCTAATAGTGGAAACGGCGCGTCACCCAACACAGGTGCGTTCTTCGGATTTAGCTGCGCTCGGGTTGCGACCTCCGGAAAGGAAAATGCAGAACACGCACTGCTTTCGCGACGCTTGCCACGGCAAGGCGTATCCAAAAATGAAGGGAACAGGATCATTCCATCTGAACCAGGCAAATTCCTTGGACCCCTTCGACGCAAGTGTAAGCGAGAGGGTTGAGAAAATAAAAGCACTTCGATCGAGTTCAACCGGGGAGCATAGTGGCTACCCAATTGTGAGTATTAAGCCCGCCGGCGCTTCCGTTCGCTGAAATGCTCAGATCGAGCCGTATCACATGACGGTTTTTCGAAGCCGACGATGGAGATCACGCTGCGCGATGTCGTTCGCCATGGGTTTGCGCTACGTCTGCGCTGTTTCGAAGTTTCGGGCGTCGATCCGCAGCAGCAGTGGCGGTCGACCTGTGGCGCCACGCATCTCCTCAAGGTCACGATCGACGGGCGGCGCCCAGCAGATGCGGGCTTGGCATGGGAGCCAGGACAGTTGCGCGTGTTGCGCTATTCAGCTCGCCAAGGACATCGAGTTCGTTATCCTCGAAAAAAACCGACTCGCTTATCTGCCGCTCGCTTTCTTGATCGAAGCAAAATATTGGCGGTCAAAGCCATCAGCGCGAAAAATACCACGTCCATAAGAACTTTGCCTTGAAGGGAAGGGTGATAAATCGTCACCACAATACCCGCGACTACGCTAAGGACAACGGTCAGCGAATATATTTCCAGTGAACGAGCACCAATTTGAAGCACAGGAGCGAACACCCGCCACTGCAACAACGTACTTGTCGCCTCAAGATATCTTGCTACCAACAGAGCCACGCTAAGAAAATGGATTAGACGTAGCGGCGACAGATCCATCTTCATTTCGGCGAGCGTTGGCTGTGAGATAGTCAGCCACCCGACATCGAAGCCCAGATGCGGCGAAACGCGCGTAACGAATTTATAGAGGAATGCAGCGACAACAATTGCCCACGCCATCGCCACGATTGAAGGCTGCAAGTAGGGCAGAGTTGATTCTCGCTTAGTCCCAAAGAACATTCCAATCGCGAACAGAAACTGCCATGCAAACGGATTCATGAACCAATATCCTTCGAGTGAGAGCAAAGAACCCAAAAAACTCTGGCAAAGTCCCCAAACAAGCGCGCTCGCAGCAAGCGTCGCGGCCGCGTTGTGTCGAAACCCCGCCATTAAGATTGGCACTGCGACGAGCGTCATCGCAACATAGAAGACCAGGATGTCAGATAGATCCGGCGGCGAAATCATCGAGAGCGCTAACCACATCGCCATGACGGGGTCGGTATGTTTCGGAATGCCCGGCATATTATCATCAATACGAAAGTCGTTTCCCCAAATGTGGGCAGTAGCGCTAATGAGGAAGATCATTGCTGCGCTGGACACAGCATAATAGAAGTAAATGCGGACGGCGCGCGCTCCGAGCACGCCCATCAAGGCGCCCCAGCCTCTCCGCTCAAGCAAGGAAGAGTATACGAGTCCACAAGCTAGGCCGGACACGTACACAAAGATTTCCGCCGCGTCAGAAAATCCAAGGCCTTGGTAGGTGAATCTAGTTAACGGGTCACTGGCGATGTGATCGACAAGGACCATGCATAATGCCAGGCCACGAAAAAAATCTATTCGTAAGTCGCGCACGGTCACGGTGCACTCCCAATCGGGATCGGTTCGACCTCTGCACGGACAACTCAGCTTCGATGAGCGGCAGCATCGCATCGAGCGACCGGGTTTGCCAAGACCACTCGCCCCGTGCGGACACCTCTTTGTGGGTACCTCCCGAGTCCACCCGCCGGTAACTCCTTTTAGTCCCGCATCAACATTGGTGGGCGGTTTAACGTAACCATCAGGAAAGTCTCATTCTCGCTGCAACAGCATGACCATGCTGGTGGGCGCGGAGTCATTCCATGTTGCATGTGATGATGCTTGGGCTGCGCGGATTTCCCGGCGTGCAAGGCGGAGTCGAGGCTCATGCGGAGCATTTATGCCAATTGTTGAGAGAGCTGGATTGTGATGTTGAGGTGGTCGTTCGTTCCGCCTATGTGCCGGGTGATCGAGGCGACGATTGGAAGGGGGTGCGCTACCTGCGGATCTGGTCACCTAAATCCCGGGCTCTCGAGACGATAGTTCATTCGTTTTTAGGGGTGCTGGCCGCGGCTTGGCGGCGCCCAGATGTGTTGCACGTCCAAGCAATCGGGCCCGCTCTGATGGTGCCGCTGGCCCGCTTGTTGGGGCTGCATGTGGTTGTGACGCATCATGGCCCTGACTATGATCGAGAGAAATGGGGGCGATTTGCCAGGGTGGTTTTGCGCACTGGAGAGGCATGCGGGATGCGGTTTTGCAACCGCCGTATTGTGATCTCTCGGACGATCCGCGACTTGGTACGTGATAAGTACGGTCTGGAATCGGACGTGATACCTAACGGGGTCGACCTGCCAGAATTGCCGAGCAGTACCTCGGCGCTGGAAAAGTTCGGGCTGAGGCCGGGTCGATACGTGTTGACGGTGAGCCGCTTGGTACCAGAGAAGCGGCACAAGGATCTGATCGCGGCGTACGCAACAGCTAAACTGAACGGGTGGAAGCTTCTGTTGATTGGGGCTTCCGACCACCCGGACGCCTACGCTGTGGAAGTCGCGGCGCTCGTACGTGCAACCCCCGGCGCGGTTTTGGCTGGCTTCCAGACTGGTCTTGTGTTGCGCGAGCTGTATGCTCATGCCGGTGTTTTCGTCCTACCATCGTCCCACGAAGGTTTGCCGATCGTGCTACTGGAGGCATTGAGTTACGGGCTTCCAGTGGTGGCCAGTGATATACCCGCACACCTGGAGATTGGATTGGACGAGACGCACTATTTTCCTTTGGGAGATGTGCATGAACTTGCCACTCGGTTGCAGTCATTCGCACGCATGCGCTGGCCGGTGGAAATGCGTGAGAGCACTCGCAGATGGGTAGCCGAACGCTATGACTGGCGCTCTGTGGTGAAGCAAACCATCAGGGTATATCGGAGAGCAGCGCGCAGCGGAGAAGTCGAATTTAGGGGTCATAGAACACCCGCTGGGTGAGTCAGTATGGGATTGATTGAATTAGAGGCCGGCCGGGGTATTTCGACGGTATCGCGACAGAGGACGACGCTGACGTTTCTCGTGTGATGAATTCGGTTGTGCAAGTCTGTACCACAGACATCATACAGAACAACACGACGGCTGCGACGAACGCTATGTCGCGGCGCATGATTTAGGACTTGACGGTCCAGCTTGTATTGCGGAGCTCAAGCCGTATGAGACTGCGCTGATGAAGGTATTGATGGCTAATAAATTTTTTTTCCGCAAAGGCGGTGCGGAAGTCGTTATGTTTCAGGAGCGGAACTTCTTGCTTCGTTCGGGCGAGGAAGTGATCGATTTCTCCATGCAAGACGAACGGAATTGTGAATCGCCTTACGAATCCCATTTCGTATCCCACAAGCACTATGGCAAAGGCAGAAACCTGCCAAAGTTAAGCCTCGCACTTTCGCTGATCCATTCGCGAGAGGCAGTAAGCAAGATCGCTGCCCTAATCGACAAAATGCGACCCGATCTCATGCACTGCCATAATGTTTATCATCAGATAACGCCGTCCATCATCAGTGTTGCCAAGTCGCGGGGCATTCCGGTTGTGTTGACGCTGCACGACTTCAAGCCAGTGTGCCCAGTATATTTGCGTCTGCGGGCGGGGCGCCCTTGCTCGCTGTGCTTGAATGGAGATTTCCATCAAGTTCTGATGAACCGCTGTGCCGGGGGGGCCATAGGGGCCAGCGCCCTGCTCTACGCAGAAGCGGCAATTCAGCGGTGGCTTGGTAGCTATGAAAAGGTGGATCGATTTCTTGCGCCGAGCCGGTTTATGCGTGATTCGGTTTTGCATCGGTTCCGATCGGAACAGGTCGTATTGCTCTATAATGGCGTCGATACCGCCGAAATAGAGGTGAGCACGCGGGACGAGGGATACGTTCTCTATTTAGGGCGGCTTTCGCAAGAGAAGGGCGTGGAGACTCTGTTGCGGGCCCATGAAGCTGCTGGGACCTGGGACCTGGTGGTTGCCGGGACCGGTCCTTTGGAACGCGGCTTGCAGATGCGATACCGCAACGCCCGGTTTGTTGGCCAGTTGTCAGGGCAGGCGCTGAAGGCGATGATCGGCGGCGCCTCGGCGATCGTACTGCCATCAGAGTGCTACGAGAATTGTCCAATGTCGGTGCTGGAAGCGATGGCTTATGGCAAACCGGTTGTCGCCAGCCGGATCGGAGGCATTCCGGAACTCGTTCTTGACGGTGAGACCGGCTTCCTGTTCGAGGCGGGAGACGCAGGGGAGCTTCGAATGCACCTTGACCGGCTGATGAGCGATTCCGCGCTACGTGCACGTATGGGCGCTGCCGGGCGAATTCGAGCAGAGAGGCAGTTTTCCATCGAGAAGCACAACGCCAATTTGATGGACACCTACCGATCACTGGTGAGTGCCTGAGTGGGTGGATGAGAGCGCGGAGCCATAAGACGTTCACGAGGCGTGTTTTGAGGGGCCAGCGAGCGTGTCGTAAGGCTGTGAAGGTGCAGTCTCTCAACGCAATTCCGCGCGCGCCACGGCTCGCATACATCGCTCAGATCGCGGGGCTTCTCGGACGTTAAAAATGGGATACAATGCCTTGCGTTCCCCGACGCTTATCTTCGGCCGGTGTCTGACATGGACATGGTTTTAGAGCATCCAAACGGTCGTGTTCAGATTAAAGAATTGGATAATGGGAGACGTCGTATTCATGTGCAACCGCGGGATGCTTCCATATACATCCATCGCGCGTCTTGCGATACGGCATATCCGATAGAGCTGATCAAGCAGATATTGGAGGTGAAGGGGCCTGGGTATCTTTGCGATGAGATCTCGCGTGACGAAGACAACTCATATATAGAGGCCCATTTGCGAACAACCTTATTTGCCCATCTGCCAGTATCAGCTTTCGTCGGTAAACGACTTTTGGACTTTGGGTGTGGATCTGGTGCCTCAACCATGATCCTGGCGCGCTCCTTGCCAGGGCCCACCCGCATCGTGGGCGTCGAGCTTGAAGAGACATTTCTGCGCATTGCTCGCGCCCGCGCCGACTTCTACGGGATGACGAATGTTAGCTTCGAGCAGAGTCCGACCGGCGACCGGCTTCCGGAACAGTTGGGCGTGTTTGATTTCATCGTGCTCCCCGCTGTATATGAGCACCTTCTGCCGCCTGAACGTAAAACGATCATCCCGCAGCTTTGGAACCATCTAAGCAAGGGAGGGGTGCTGTTCATTGACGAGACGCCCTTTCGCTGGTTTCCGGTCGAGACACACACCTCTAGTTTGCCGTTTGTAAATTATCTGCCTGATCCGCTTGCGCATCGCTTCGTCCAATACTGCTCCCCACGCGGATTGCGCAACGAGTCCTGGACGGGGCTATTGCGTAAAGGAATCCGGGGGGGCTCCGTTAGTGAGATCCTGGGTATTATCCACCGCAGAGGGGGGCTACCCGAGTTGTTGAAGCCCGGATATGGCGGCATGCGGACCCCCGTTGACGTGTGGTACGAGGGATACGCGCGGAGTGCGTCCGGACGCAGCGGAAAACTGAAGCGCGCTCTTGGAAAGGCGTTGAAAGTGCTCTATGATGCATCGCATCTTGCACCAGTGCCTTATCTTTCGCTTGCGATACGCAAGAACAGGTGAGAGGAAGCAGCGTAGTGGTTCATCCTCAACAGCATCAATGTCGTGTGGTTGAAGAAATCGCTCACGTTAAGAGGGGGGCCTGGAGGCGCTCGTCAACCGCGTCCTGAGCGCGCGTACCTGCGCCGACTTCCGGAACATCCTCGACGCAACGGGCTGATGCGACTGTAGGCCGTGTCACTTGAGGGGCTCGACGATTTCGGCTTCGAGGACGTTGACTTGGCAAGATCGACGTCGATGACATGAGGAGGGCGTCTGGGGGCGTTGGCGAGTGGTCGCTTCGCTGACTTCCGGGCTCAAGAGACGCAGAGGGCTCCCGTTCTCCTCATTGCATCACTAACGCGCACGGACTCTACATGGACTCTGAGCTATGGCCTAGTCGAGTTATCGGTGTAGTTGTGTGGCTCGTTTTCTTGGCCTGTTGGTCGCCAAATGGTTTCGCCATCGATTATCATGTTGATGGCGCCACCGCTTCGCATGCGATCGACTCCCGCTCAGAGACGTCTGCCTCGTCCCCTTCGCCAAGGCTAGTGCATTCGTCCACTCAACCAACCGCGTTGTCAGAAGCCATCTATCAGAATACGCCTGGCAATAGCCAAGGATACCCAGCGGGGCTTTCCTGGGATACGGGCTTTCACGGCACTTCTACGCTAACGCCAGCGCCCTCTGGATTCTCGGCTCTCACAGGATGGGCGGTTGTTTATCCCGAGGCCGGAGCACCGGTTAGCCCGAATGCAGCCAGCGACACTGTAGAGGTAGCGAACTTCACGACTTACGTTCACCTCACAACTGGCGGATGGGTCAAGGTACAAGACCAGGCGCAGACCGGCATCCAGGGAGCCCATTACGTCGCGGACTTCTCCAATGACGCACATATTCCATTTAGCAAGCAAACATTGCCAGATGGCAGCGTGTCTATGGACGCGCCACCGGCCGGATACAACGATCATTTTTGGCCCACGGCGCGCGGAACTTACACGCCCGGAACGGTCGACGGTGTCTTCGTTGAAGCGAACATGAAGACCAACGATCCTAGCGCGAATCTGGTGGCCCAGCTCGGCGCCGATTGGTGGCTAAACGCCACTGCTGACTACGTAAGCGGTTTCGCGAACAACCCCGGCATCGGGGGGAACAACTTCACCAAGCTGACGACGCAGTGGCAAACCCTCTACTACACTTCGCTCAGTCCGCAGCAATTGCAGGCAGATCCACCGCCCGGCCTGCTGAGCACCCCTCGACCGCGGCGGTGACCCTGTGGTGAAGTCGGCGGCGAGCGGCGACCGTCACCCTAACACCCAGGCACGCCGACGCTCAACGACCGCGAATCGGTCGTTGCGATCACCGTCGCGCACTTGGTCGCGCACGCAGGTCAAAATTTACCGCCGATTGACAGACGAATAGGGCAGGGTCGGGCACACATACGTTCGTAGAAACCACATTTTGAAATTTTTTTTGCCATACTTACTCATTAACCAACCGGCCCAGCAGTAGGGGGGCCAGCTTCCAAATGCCCACTGCTTTGAAATCTGCTCGCGGTCCGAGGCTGCGAGCATGCGGTATGTCGCGCGCCTTCGCGATGCGCGGCAGTGGAATTCCCCGTCTTCAACTTTGGCTTGCAAAGGAGATCTTAGAGTGAGTGCTTTGACCGATGCCATCTATCAAAATACGCCAGGCAATAGCCAAGGATACCCAGAGGGGCTTTCCTGGGATACGGGCTTTCACGGCACTTCTACGCTAACGCCAGCACCCGCTGGATTCTCGGCTCTCACAGGATGGGCGGTTGTTTATCCCGAGGCCGGAGCACCGGTCAGCCCGAATGCAGCCAGCGACACTGTACAGGTAGCGAACTTCACGACTTACGTTCACCTTACCGACGGAACCTGGGTCAAGGTGCAAGACCAGGCGCAGACCGGCATCCAGGGAGCCCATTACGTTGCGGACTTCTCTGGTGACGCAAATATTCCATTTAGCGAGCAAACATTGCCAGATGGCAGCGTGTCCATGGACGCGCCACCGGCCGGATACAACGATCATTTTTGGCCCACCGCGCGCGGAACTTACACGCCCGGAACAGTCGACGGTGTCTTTATTGAAGCGGACATGAAGACCAACGATCCTAGCGCGAATCTGGTGGCCCAGCTCGGCGGCGATTGGTGGCTAAACGCCAATGCTGACTACGTAAGCGGTTTCGCGAACAACCCCGGCATCGGGGGGAACGACTTCACCAAGCTGACGACGCAGTGGCAAACTCTCTACTACACTTCGCTCAGTCCGCAGCAATTGCAGGCTGATCCACCGCCCGGCCTGCTGACCGCCTCTCAGCCAGCCACGACCCCGTCGGTAACCCAGGTCGTGGCCTCGCCGACGAGTGGCATCGAGAACGTCGGCAAGACGATTACCCTGACGCTCGACCTGAACGAGGCGGTGACGGTCACCGGCACCCCGACGCTGACGCTCAACGACGGCGGCATCGCGACCTACAAGAGTGGCTCCGGAACCAGCGCACTGACCTTCAGCTATACGGTCGGCGCGACTGACACCAACACGTCGGCGCTGGCCGTGACGGCGGTCAACCTGCCGGGCGGCGCAAGCGTGAAGGATGCAGCCGGCACGGCCGCGGACCTTTCCGGGGCGGTGAAGACGCTGTCCGGCGTGCAGATCGACACCACGACGCCTGCGGTGACGCAGGTCGTGGCCTCGCCGACGAGCGGCATCGAGAACGTCGGCAAGACGATTACCCTGACGCTCGACCTGAACGAGGCGGTGACGGTCACCGGCACCCCGACGCTGACGCTCAACGACGGCGATACCGCCACCTATGTGAGCGGCTCCGGGACGAGTGCGCTCACCTTCCGCACCACGGTCGCGTCGACCGACACCAGTACCTCGGCGCTCGCCATCACCGGGGTCAATCTTGCGAACGGTGCGAGCATCAAGGATGCATCCGGCGCTGCAGCGAACCTCTCGGGCGCGGTGAAGACGTTCTCCGGTCTTCAGGTCGCGACGTCATCGACCTCGCCATCGACTCCGTCCACCCCGTCATCGATCGCGCCGGTCCTCACCGTCGCGGATTCGACGCTCTCGGTGACCGGGCGCGGCGGTACGGTCGATTTGGGGGTCAATGTGACAACGACCGATCCCAACGACGCCGTGACCGTGAACATCACGGGGTTGCCGAAGTACGAGACGATCACCGACAAGCTCGATGGTCAAACGTTCGGGGGAAAGAACATCACCTTGACGGCCGCGCAGGTCGACAGCGGACTGACGCTGCAATCGAACTACCGGGGTGGGGGTCATCCTGTCGCTACACTAACGCTGACGGCCACCGCGAACGACCCGAGCACCGGCGCCATTACGACATCCGCGCCGCAGACCATCACCGTAACGGATCCGCGGCCTGCGACCACGTCGCCGCAGACGATCAGCGTGACGAATCCTACGCCTGCGACCGGCACGACCGCAGGGTTCCTGGCAAACCAGGGCTTTGCGCTGCTGCAACAGCATTTGGACCCGATCACCAGCGCCGTTGCGACATCCGCGCCGCCGACCATCACCGTGACGGATCATCCGCCTGCGACAGGTACGACCACAGCCTCCCTGGCAAGCCAGAGCTTTGCGCTGCTGAACCAGTATCTGGCCGGTAACTCCGGTCGGGTCGATCCTGGGCAGATCGTGGCGGCCGTGTCGCAAGGAGCCGGCTGGGGTCAGGAATCGTTCCTGACCAGACCGCAACATTGATCCGCTTCCGGACCCGGGCGCTCCGTGCAGTCGATCGACGGCGTGGAGCAGCGTTCGACCGCTGCAGCGCCTGGGTGCGGCACCATCAAGTTTGTGAATGCATGAGAAGGAACATCGAACGCGGTCGTTTGACCGCGAAGGGTTGAGCTAAAATGGCGATCCAGAACGGGAATGCCCACGCCGCAGATCTGGGGCTTCAAGCCCTGGCTCTGTTCCTGCGCCTTCATGGCGTGAACGCTGAGGCCGACCAGATCCGCGATCGCTGCGGAAGCCAAGCGATCGGCATCCGCGCGATGCTTCGCTGCGCCCGCGCGTTCGAGCTTAAGGTCGGATCGCGCACGACGCATTGGAAGCGACTTGCGAGCATCCGGCTGCCCGGAATCGCATCGCTGCATGATGGCGGATTTCTCCTTCTCGGAAAGGTCGACGACGAGGCGGCGCTTGTGCTGCATCCAACCTCGTCGCATCCGAAGCTGATCACGCGCGCGGAATTCGAAGCGATCTGGGACGGCCGTTTGATCCTGGCCGGATCACAGAACGTCGCGAATCGGGTGCTTCATGCCCTTGCCGGCATGACTGTCCGCGGGCGTGATCTGGCGCTGCGTGCCCGCGACGTCTTGATACGTGCCCGCGATACCTTGATGCGTGCGCGTTCCGCCGATCGACCCGATATTGCCGTCCAGGCGGCGAGCACCGAATCTGAGAGCCGCGACGACGCCGGGCTCATTGCCCTGGTGATCTTGCTGCGCTGTCATGGCATCGGCGCCGAGCCGGAGCAGATTCGGCATCGGCTGGGGACCGCACGGATCGGCATCACTGAGATGCTCCGCTGCGCCAAGGATCTTGGGCTCAAGGCGCGCGCGCGCAGGACCAGCTGGGAGCGGCTCGCCAGCACCCCATTGCCCGGGATCGCGGTCCTGCGTGATGGCGGTTACCTGATTCTGGGCAAGGCCGCCGAGGACAAGGTCCTCGTGCAGCGCCCGTCGTCACCACGGCCCGAAACGATGACACGGGCGGAGTTCGAAGCCATTTGGGACGGCGGCCTCGTCTTGATGGCACGCCGTGCATCGTTGACGGATTTTTCGCGCCGCTTCGACATCACCTGGTTCCTGGGCGCTGTTCACAAGTACCGCCGCCTGCTCGGCGAAGTGCTGGTCGCCTCGTTCTTCCTCCAGCTGTTTGCCCTGATCTCGCCGCTGTTCTTCCAGGTGGTCATCGACAAGGTTCTTGTGCACCGGAGCACGAGCACGCTCGATGTGTTGGTCATAGGCCTCGTTGCCATCTCCATCTTCGAGGCAATTCTCGGCACGCTGCGCACCTACCTCTTCGCGCACACGACGAACCGCATCGACGTGGAGCTCGGCGCCCGGCTGTTTCGCCACCTGTTGGCGTTGCCGATCGCGTATTTCCAGCCAAGGCGCGTCGGCGATTCGGTTGCGCGCGTGCGGGAGCTCGAGAACATCCGCCAGTTTCTTACGGGCTCGGCGCTCACCCTTGTGATCGATCTCCTGTTCACGTTCGTCTTCCTGGCGGTGATGTTCTGTTATTCGCCATTCCTGTCGTTTGTCGTGCTGGCTGCGTTCCCCTTCTACATCGGGATCTCGGCGGGAGCGTCGCCGCTCTTTCGGCGGCGTCTTGACGAGAAGTTCCGTCGCGGCTCCGAGAACCAGGCCTTCCTGGTCGAGAGTGTCACCGGTATCGAGACGTTGAAAGCGATGGCGGTCGAGCCGCAGATGCAACGCCGCTGGGAGGAGCAGCTCGCCGGCTACGTGGCTGCGAGCTTCCGCGTCATCAGCCTGAACAATACGGCAAGCCAGGCCGTGCAGACGGTCAACAAGCTGGTCACCGCTGCAACGCTCTATTTCGGCGCCAAGCTTGTCATAGGCGGCGATCTTAGTGTCGGCGAGCTCGTGGCGTTCAACATGCTGGCGAGCCGGGTGAGCGCGCCGGTGCTGCGGCTGGCCCAGATCTGGCAGGATTTCCATCAGGCCCGCCTCTCGGTCGATCGGCTGGGCGACGTCCTCAACACCATGCCGGAACCAAGTTTCAGTCCCGGGCGCGCCGCGCTCCCGGCGATCCGCGGACAGGTCGAATTCGAGCACGTCACCTTCCGCTATCGGATCGACGCATCCGAGGTCCTGCACGACGTGTGCTTCAGTGTGAGGCCCGGCCAGGTCGTCGGCATTGTGGGCTCCTCGGGCTCGGGCAAGAGCACGCTCGCCAAGCTCATCCAGCGCCTCTATGTGCCGGAGAGCGGGCGTGTGCTGGTCGACGGTGTCGATCTCGCCATGGTCGACCTCGCCTGGCTGCGCCGGCAGATTGGCGTTGTGCTGCAGGAGAATGTGCTCTTCAACTGCTCGATCCGCGAGAACATCGCGCTCGCCGACCCGACGATGTCGATGGAGCGCGTGATCACCGCGGCCACGCTGGCCGGCGCCCACGATTTCGTCCTGGAGCTGCCCGAGGGCTATGACACCGTTGTGGGTGAGCGGGGCAGCAACCTTTCAGGCGGCCAGCGCCAGCGAATCGCGGTTGCCCGTGCACTCATCACCAATCCGCGCATCCTGATCTTCGACGAGGCGACGAGTGCGCTCGACTACGAAAGCGAGCGGGCCATCCAGCAGAACATGAAGCGGATCGCAGCCGGCCGGACGGTATTCGTGATCGCCCACCGTCTCTCGACGGTCCGCCAAGCCGATCGCATCATCACCATCGAGCGAGGCCGCATCGTCGAGGACGGCACACATGACGAGCTGATCCGCTCGAACGGCCGCTATGCGAAGCTCCACTTCCTCCAAGCAGGCATCCATGGCGTCCGCTAGCACGACGATCGTCCCGTTTCCGAAACCGCCGGCTCGCCGCGGCGAGTACGAGCTCGCGTTCCTGCCGGCGGCGCTCGAGATCACGGAGACCCCCCCGTCACCGATTGGACGCGCAATCGGGGCCACCATTATTGCCCTTTTTTGTGTGGCGCTGGCGTGGGCGTCACTGGGCAGCGTCGATGTCGTCGCGACAGCCCCTGGTAAAATCATCCCGACCGGCCGAACCAAGCTCATCCAACCCTTCGAGACAGGCGTGGTCCGCGCGATCCACGTTCACGACGGGCAGAGCGTCAAGGCAGGCGAAGTCCTGATCGAGCTCGATCCGACGATGACCGAAGCCGAGCGCGACCACCTGAAGAGCGACTTCGTCTCCGCCGGCCTCGAAGTCGCCCGGCTGCGCGCGGCATTGTCGACCCACGTCGATCCATTCGATGACTTCCATCCGCCAGAAGGTGCGAGTCCATCTCTCATCGAGATGAATAGGCAATTTCTGCTGAGCCAGGTGGCCGAACAGCAGAGGAAGCTGGCCGCAATCGATCGCCAGCTGAAGCAAAAAGAGGCAGAGCGTGACACCATCACGGCTGCGATTGCCAAAATCGAGTCCACCATCCCGGTGCTGACGCAAAAGGTCGATATTCGTAAATATCTTTATGAGAAGGATCTGGGTTCCAAGCTGACATATCTCACCGAGTACCAAGAGCTCGTCGGCTTGCAGCAGGAGGCTCTTGTGCAAAAGAGCAAGTACCAGGAAGCAGACGCGGCCGTTGCAGCTCTGACCGAGACCCGCGCCCAGACCGCTGCCGAATACCGCCGGACCCGGTTCGAGGAGCTGTCCAAGGCCGAGCAAAAGGCCGCAGGTTTTGCCCAGGATGTCATCAAGGCCGAGCAGCGGACAAAGTTGCAAGTGCTCACCGCGCCGTTGGACGGCGTGGTGCAGCAGCTTGCGGTTCATACCGTGGGAGGCGTGGTAACGCCCGCGCAAGCCCTTGCCGTGGTGGTGCCGGGCGAGAGTCGCCTTGAGATCGAGGCGATGCTTTCGAACCGCGACATCGGATTCATCCACACGGGGCAAGAGGCTGAAATCAAGGTCGACACCTTCAATTTTACGCAATACGGGCTCCTGCATGGCGAGGTTCTAAGCGTTTCGCAGGACGCGATCACGCGCGACAAGCCACCGGACAGGTCGAATGACAAAACGTCGCTGGGGTCCGAGGCGAGTAGCAGCGAGCCCAAGGGGCAGGAACTCGCCTACTCCGCGCGCGTTTCGCTCGACCGCGCGCAGATGGATGTGGACGGCAGGCTCGTCAAGCTGGGGCCTGGGATGGCGGTCACCGTGGAAATGAAGACAGGCTCCCGCAGGATCATCAGCTATCTGCTTTCGCCGTTGGTCAGGTACAAGCACGAAGTTCTGCGAGAAAGATGACAAGACACAGTCTCAAGCGCTTTTAGCCCCATTCCAACGCCGATTGACAGGATGAGATTGCAGAGCGCGGTGGTTGGGCGAGAGCAGATGGCAGCGCTGCTGCAGGAGAGCCTTTCGATGGCACACCGGACGTGGCCGACAGGCCCATGAAGTGCAACCCCGGTAGAGATGACGCCTAGATAATCAGCCCCTTAACCCCGACAAATCATTTCTGCACGCCGAAATCGCTTTGGTCTTGAGAACGTGCCCGATCACACGGCGCAGTGCCGCTTTCGCGCCTTTTGCTGTCACCAGCAGCGCCGGACCTGGATCGTTCCAGCGCCAGAAGGCGAACTTCAGGGTCGTGGTGTGGCGGTCGGAACTTCAGCGACAGGGGATGGCTGTATCGCGTCCTGGACGATGTCCATGCGCGCAGGAAGGCACCCGTCCCATCCCTCCCTGCGGCTTCGTCAAACTCGCTGTCACGCCTGTAACACAACGGCGAGATGGCGACATGGCAAGTATCCGGAAACGCGGTGCCAAATGGCAGGTCCAGGTCCGTCGTTTCGCGACAGACCGAGCATGCGCGGGGCAGGCGATGCCTGCCGTGCTCATCGAAGTCCCGGAATCTTCCGCTGCAATGTGTAGCAGCGGTCCCGCCAAGGACCGAGGCGGTAGCCGCCTTCGGCGGCTTTGGCTTCGGTGCGCGCGTCGTCGTAAGGCACGCGGCAGAACTCCACGGTCATCGCGCCGCTATCAAACAGCGCAAACTCCGCGAGTTTGGGAGCCTGCTTGCGTGAGGCGTCAAGCGAACCCGGATTGATGAAATATTCCAGATCCGGCTTCAATTTCACAATCCCGTTTGCGGGAAGATCGCGAATGCCGTCATCCTTGCGAATTTCGAAAATCCTCTGCTCATGCACGTGGCCATAGAAGCAGATGCGGCGACCTGGAAAGTCGACGCGCAGGTAGTGCACGTTTTCGTCCACGTGTTGCGGTCCGGTCATGTACTGCTGCACGTCGCGCACGCCGCCGTGAACAAGCACGGCACTATTCTCGACCAGGAGCGCCCTTGGCAGCGTGCGCAAGTATTCGGCCGTGTCGGGCCGGAGCGTTTGTCGCGTGCGTTTCAGGGCATGCATCGCCTTGTTGGAGCAGCGCTCGAATCCGAGGAGGCCCGTGCCGATGAGATCGTGGTTACCGGCGATGGAGGCGATCTTGCGAGCCTGCAACATGGCGGCGCAAGCGTCAGAGTCGGCGTTGTAGCCGATGATATCCCCCATGCAGAGCAACCGTTCAGGGTGATAACTCTCGAGCGCCGCGAGCGTCGCAACCAAGGCCTCGCGGTTGCCGTGGATGTCGCCTAGGATGCCGTAGAGAGCCATTGGCGCGACCAGACCTTTATCAGCCCGAACAGCTTGCGAACCTTGCGCACCAGGGTCATCGCAAGGGGAGCGGGATCGCTCCAGGCGAAGACGTTGTAGACGGTGCGCGTCAGCAGGATCGATGACAGCCAGCCGGTCAGATTAAGCTCACCGCGCGCGGCGAGCTGACGATAGGCGCGCCAGTCGAGCGGCAGACAAAGCCAGCGCGTGTCCGTGCGATAGGAGAGCGGCGGCGGCCGTTTGCCCGTGATAAGATGGTTGTATGCGACGTCCATCAGATTGAGGCCGTTCGCAGCACCGAGGCAATGCCACAGATTGAAGCGCGCGTTGACCTCGAGAAGGAAGTGCCGGCCGGTTTCCGCATCAGTCTTGAAGTCCATCTTGAACGGCCCCTTCAGCGGCACCCGCTCGGCCATTTGCCACCCGAATGTTGCAAGACTGTCGTCGCGAATGAGCTCGATGAACGAGCTCTCGCCGGTGAGCGGCGGCGAGGTGCGCAGCTTGCGGCCAACGAACGAGGCGAGGACTTTTCCGTTCTCGTCGGAAAACCCGTGGAATGACCAGAGCTGGCGGTCGTCTCCGCGGACATACTCCTGAAAGACGAGTTGATCGCGAAAATGAGCGATGTGCGATTGCGCGACGGCCGCGCGGCCATTCTCGAAAATGAGCGCCTTGCCGCCATTGCCGAACAGGCGAACCTTTAGCGGCGAGTGATGCCAAGCGAATTTGGAACGTGGCTTGGCAAGCACCGGGCCTTCGATGTCGCAAAGCGTGTCCCAGGAAAGCCTGCGCGCCACGGGAAGTTCGCGGTCGCGCGCGAGCGCCTCGAAGCGATCCTTCGTGAGCAGCCCGATCCCCACCTCCGGATCGCACAGCGTTAACAGGAATTTGTCCTGCAAACGATCGCGATGCGCGTAGACGAGTTCAAGGAAATAATCCTCGCCATACATCAGCGGCACCCTGCGACCGACCAGAGTGGAGAGCTGACGTCCGGCATCGAGCAGCGCATCAATCAGGGCGCTGGGCTCGCTTCGGGGCGGCAGAATGCAGCGTCCGCCGCAATAGCGGGAGGCGAATGTCGGATCGTCCTCCTCGCTCGAGGCGACGATCGCCGGAATGCCCGCCATCCCGAGGGGGCGGAGCAGGACCGGCCCGGCGGCGAGAAGAACCGGCGGCCGCTTGGCCGTAAAATTCCGGCAGTCGATGTGCAGCATGGCCGTGTCCTCAACGGAGACTGAAAGGCGCCACCGTGCCTACGACGCGGCGACGCCAGCGCCTCGTGATGGTCCGAAGTGTCTCGCTCCGCCCAGCCGAGCCCTCAGTGCCCCTTTCGCGCCTCTTGCTGACTCCAGCAGCGCCGGACCTGGATCGTTCCAGCGCCAGTAGGCGTTGTGAATCCGATGACTCGGTGGATAGAAACAGCTGGTGCCGAGGATCCGGGCCGAGATGAAATCCCTAAACTCATCGCGCCAGACGTGGGTTGGATCAAGCTTTAATGGTGGGCTTGGCTGCCCGGCGGCGTCGCAATAGCCGACATGACAGAGATTGATGCCGCAGAGGGCGGAGATCTCCACCTGCCCGTCCGTCCGGCCAACGGTTGGCTCGACAAACCGAAAGCCGCCGTCACGCTGGTCGCGCTTGTATTCCATGCTGGCGAAGCCGTTAGTCAAACCAATTGATCGGAAGAAGCGGATTGTCAGATCCTCCAGCTCCTCGGCGACTTCCGGCGCCGCCCAGCAACTAGCGGTCAAGCCGATCTGAGGCGGCCAGGAACGGCCTTTGCGGCCCGTAAAGGCGACCGAAGCACGCGGGCCCATGTAGCAAAGGCAAAAGTAGATGGAGTCATTCGAACCCTCAATCCACTCCTGAACAATCACCTCCCCCACCGTGTCCAGCACTCGCTCGCATAGCGACCGAGCGTCGGCTTGGGACTCGATGCGATAAGCCTTCTTAAAAGAGCCGTCATACGCTCGGGAACGGCCGTTTGGCTTCACGCACAATGGAGGCCGAAGGTCACGCACGCCGTTCAAGTCACCATGGTTTTGAACCAAGAGGGTTCTTGGCACCGGAAAGCCGCCCCGCTGGGCCAGCCGAAAAAATCGCTCCTTCAAAGTCAAGTCGACCAGCAGTCCGTGGGGTGGAAGTTGGAAGCCGAACCAGGGAGCTACACGGTCACGGTACCTTGACACAGTTAAAAGTGGACGGTCATCGGCAAATATTATGACACCTCCATGAGGCATTCCTTTTCCTAGTCGAAGCAGCTCTTCTACAAAATCTTCGCCGTGAAAGGTCGAAACGGTAAATCGTCGCGCATATCGCGATATCGTTGCTACGTCGTACTTTGCATCAACTACTGCCACTGGGCGAAGTCCCGCCTGAGCCAAGCTGCGTACAACGGACAGGCCGTTTATTCCTCCTCCCAAGACTATAGCTGCTGGTGCGCCATCGGCTGCTAAAGCGCTTTGCCGCGGATTTATCGCCTGATTAGGCATAATAGCCCCAATCCTGACTTCCCTTGACCACTTCGAGGTGGGCGTCCACTGGCATTCCCAGGCTGGAGATGTCGGCCGTGGGACGGTGCTGCCCCGCACCCGTACGAGGGGATTCTCGCCACCGCCCAGGCCGCACACCCGCTAGATGCCTTGATATCCTGCGAGAGGTGAAGTCGGCGCCAAACACGAAACGCATTACGGGTCCAAACGTTGTAGTCGATACATGGCCCACGAAATACAGTCCCGGGATGGACGATTCGAAGTTCAAGGACAGCCGCGGAGTTTTCCCAATAAGACGTAGCTGCTCGACTATTGCAGGGCTCAGAAAAGGAAAACGATGCACGTCCGCCTTATATCCGGTCGCCGCGACGACATGATCTGCCTCTACGATTTGAGTGCTGCCATCCATAGAGACCAAGTGTAATTGTACACCATGCCTGGATACTCTCGCCTCCTGCAACGAGCACCCCAGAAGTAAAGGAACAGATGCTGCCCGATCTCTCATTGGCTCCCCTCCCGATGCCGAGGGGAATTTTTCTGCTATCGCAAGTCGATAGTACTCGGGGAAATAGCGAAACAGCCAAGGCAAGTCCGCGAACAGTCGATGTTTCCAACCCGGGCCGATTCCAGATACCGGGCGCGCTAGACGCCTTAACAACGGGTGCCGGCCTGAGCCTCCCCACCGGCCACTGAAAATGATGGCCGGCTTGCGCGAGATAAGCTGAACCTTTCCCAGTGCTTCGTTTAAGAGCACCGCTATATCTATTGCGGATGCTCCGCCTCCGAGTACCGCGACGCGCTGCCCCTGGAATCTCTGAAGGTCGTGATGATCGGCGGCATGCGATAGCTTGTCCCTCGGCAGATGGGAGAGCAGCTCGGGGATATGGCGGAAATAGGTTAGGCCTGTTGCGATCACTACCTTGCGCGTCCTGAACGACAGTCCGCTCTTCATGCGCAGATCGAATCCTTCTGGAACCGGAATCAAAGAAACGAGCTCCTCGTTTTCTACATCCGGCACGAAGCGCTTTTGGAACGCCAACCCGTAAGCGGAGAATGTTTCTAGCGGAACTGGAAGATCCAAATGGTCATAAGGACTGCCATGTTCGACGCAGAATTGTCTGAGCGTAAAAGCCTGCTCAGGATCAGAAAGGTTTGATGCGAACCCAGCTGATTTGAGTAGCATCCCTTTCGGCATCTTGCTTTTCCAGCTCTCCATCGGGCTGCCGATTATCCGGCAATCAACGCCCAGTCCGCGCAAGTATGCTGCAACCGACAATCCAAAGGGGCCAGCACCGACCACGGTCACATCGCATAGTGTAGACAAGGCGCACCTCCCCGTTGGTCCTCGCCTGCCGGTGCCCAATTCGCCTACCGATCGTCCAAGAACCTGCTTCCCGAATACGGGATACAAAGTGGCAGCTTCTTTCGGTCGACAGATCAAGCAGTGGCCTGCTTCAGATTCGTAGCAAGGTCCCTAGCAACCGCTTAGCACGTCGGAGCTTTGTCTCGATGCGGCGCTCTGGACTGTCTCTGCCTATTGCGATCCACTTCATAGCATGCTCGGCATTGGCAAGATGGGACTTGTGCCCGGCGGAACCCGCCAGAAAATCGTAGCCGCGCTCCCCGCGTGCGATGCTGTCCTCAATAGACAGCACATGGCTGATAAGCCCGGGCTTGAGCCGGCGATCGCGCTCATAGAGAAAGCCGCTTTGGTAGTTAAGAACACGGCCGTCATGCACGAAATTGTACAAGACCCCAATCGTCTGGTCCCCGGCCGTTGTCCGTGAAATGCGGACGGCCCCCATGGGGACTCCGCGCGCAATCAGCTCCTCGTGAAACGGACGGAAGCCCGGATTGGCGAAGGATCCCTTGCGTCCCCATCGCGACTGATGAAAGGCCTCCAGCAAATCGAACGCGGCGAGGGCCTCCGTTGTCGTTTCCATAATCCGGAGTTCAACGGGGCCGCGTTCGGCATATAACCGCAAGGCACGGCTCACGGCTTGGCGAGTATTGCGGCCCAATGTGGCGCGGTAATTCCCTCCTTGCTGGCGGACTTTGGCGAAATCAATCCACCGTGCCGTATCTGCCTGTTTCACCTCGGTAACGAGCCCAGCTCGGCCTGCGGTGCGACAAGCGGCCAACTCAAGGTCCGGATCAATTCCGGACAGCACTAGCTGGTCCGAGTGGCGCAAGCGGTGCGTCAAGGCCTCGAGACATGCCACTATAATGGCATCGGCCATAGATCGCTCTGAAAGAATATTATTGTACTCGATGCACAATCGGTCGAAACGAGTATCTCCGGTTTCATTGAGCAGCCAACGCGCCCCCGCATGCGGCCCGAAACTCCACGCTCTCCGCCGGCAAATAATCGCCAAGCCAACGATCTTGCTTGACGCCCGTGCGACGAGAACGTGTGGTTGCGCGCCCTCCGGGAGATGCCGTAGCCAAGTGCCGATCCAGAGCCAAGACAAATAGAATGAGTGAGTCGCCCGCGCTTCGAGCTCCTTCCAAGAGGTCTCAAGTCTCGCAATGTTCTGCAAGGTCTCCACGCTGACGTCGATGACCGCATCATGACGCATGGCTTGCTCCATCGAAGCCACGCGAAATCAGATGGTTCGAAAGTGATAGACTGTACGGTCCCGCACCGATGATTGCGACATTGAGAGATCCTGACATACGTCTTCCCGATACTTTTACCGACTGCGGCGGTAATGCCGTGGGTGCCCTCGCTGCGCGCTGCTGCTCGCCCATGGAGCACTCGGGGTCTGTCCTGTTTGGAGAAGCTTGGTGTCGCGAGCGTATCTCCATCTTTAGCGGCGCTGTCATTCTCGGCGTGCCCGGCTTCAGGGTCGTGGACCATGCGGCTGGTTGGAGCAGCTCTTGACCGCGCTCCTCGTAGCGGCAACTCCCAGAGTGAACGCCCGATCAAGTACGATGAAAAGGATTGCGTCGGGGTAATCCATAAGAGTTAGCCTATAGCCTGGGCGCCAATTCACCCCGTTGGCCTCACGACTGACGCACAAAAATCAAGAACTGGTGGGTTCGAAAGTCCTGATCCTGGTTACATTCCGAGCTTTCTTGGAGTTTTCCGTTGCGGCGGTCAGTTGTTCGATCGGGCCAAAGGGCGGATAGGATCGCAGCTTTTTGCCGGTGAAGCCCACGAAGCAGTCCGTTTCGGCATTGCGATAGCGATGAAAAATCTAATCCTCGCCAGGAATGTACTCCTGGAAAATCATGTTCGGACGCCGAAAAAGTTCCGCCGGCCCACAAAGGGCGAGCAGTTCCTCCGGACTTTGCACGATAAAGCTCCTCGTCGAGACGCCTGAGCCGCACGAGCGCCAATCCTGCGCATGCTGAAGTCCTGCGTCTTGCGGAGACCGACCTTATGCAACCGCTGTCAACTTTTTTTCCCAGTCGTGAGCATGCTCAATCATTGTTGGCAAATCATTTAATTCTGGCTCCCATCCCAGTTTCATGAGTTGATCGCTATTTGCCACAATTGAGGCGGGATCTCCCGCTCGACGGGGCGCTTGGCGAATTTCGAAATCAACTCCCGTGACCATCCTTACTGCGTCAACAACTTCTCTGACTGAATAGCCCCGTCCATAGCCGCAATTAAGCGTTCGGGACTCACCGCCGTCCCGCAGATGATCGAGCGCCGCAAGATGCGCACGAGCCAAATCGGAAACGTGCACGTAATCTCGCACGCATGTACCGTCGGGTGTTGGATAGTCGCTGCCATAAATATTCATGTAGGAGCGTCGGCGAAGTGCCGTCTCAAGTGCCACTTTGATTAGATGCGTCGCACCAGGTGTCGATTGACCAAGGCGTCCGGCCGGATCGGCTCCCGCGACGTTAAAGTAACGCAGGGTCACATACCGCAGATCATATGCCGCGCTTGCATCAACCAGCATATACTCCGACATTAGCTTTGACCTTCCATAAG
>WNFD01000477.1_pt1 | contig 39655 bp, 31 predicted proteins | sample 5400491 | NCBI WGS metagenome assembly WNFD01 (sample SAMN13153343, study PRJNA577476) | soil metagenome | isolation source: 120 cm saprolite under Douglas fir tree site 2 hole 2 replicate 2 | place: USA:California | collected 2015-04-18 | reverse complement strand
GGCGTTCGAGCCCTGGTGGGTGATCGGGGCGAGGGCGACGCAGGCGAGGGGCTCGGCATGATGGAACGCTTGGAGCCCGAGCTCTTGGGCGCGCAGCGCCAAGCCCCGCATCGTGTAGAGTCCGGTCTCGTCGGTGACCGGAGACTGTTCGCGTGCACGGTCCGCGTCGCGCTTCAAGAACACGAAGCGGTCGAGCCGGGCGGCGAGCTCCTCGGGGTCGAACGGGTGGGCGAGGTACTGCCAGATGCCGGCACGCAGGGCGGCGTGATGGCGCGCCGCGGTAGGATGGTCCGCGCTGAGCAGCAGGATCGGCACTCCTGGTCCCACGCGCGGGTCGTTGCGCAATGCGCGGCTCGCGTCCAGGGGCTCGATATCGGGAAGCGATTCGTCGAGCACGACGACATCCGTGTCGGCCGTGAATCGCAAGTCGAGCAGTTGGACCCCCGTGTAAGCGCGACGCACCACGTAGCCACGACGCTCGGCGACTTGTTGCAGGTCAAGCGCGACGTCCGTGTGATGGCTCGCGACGAGGATACGGGGTGGCTGGGAGCGAGGTGAGGGCATCCGCGAAGCTTAGCGGTGTTGGAGCGAAGTCGAGTGCTCGACATCGCACAATCGGCGGCCGCGCGTCAAGACCGTTGCACCGACGCCACAGTGCCGGACGTCTCAGCCTGCCTTCCGCGCTCCCGCCCGGGCGCGAGGCAAAGACCCTTAGCCGTTCTCTCGCCGCTCGCCGGGTGCGGCCGCGACGCTCTGGACCCAGTCAAGAATCGCGCGCAGGTCGAACGGCTTTTGTAGAACCGTGCAGGGATTGAGCTCGAGCCAGGTGCGCACACCGTCGGATTCGGCATCGCCCGTCATGATAGCGATGCGCCCCGCGAGGGTCGGCGAGCGATGCAGGATCGCGAGATACAGGGCGAGCCCGGACATCACGGGGAGATGCACGTCGAGGAGCACCGCGTCGGCACGCTCGGAGCCGAGCAGCTCGTAGGCGGTCTCGGCGCTGCCGGCCGCGAGCACCCGGTACCCTTGCCGTGTCAGGGCGCGCTGCAGGACCTGACGCAGCGCCGTCTCGTCCTCTACGACGAGGACCGTAGCCGGCGCGGCGCTCATCAGGCGGAGACCCGGGCGAGTTGCGGAACGGCAAAGGCCCGGGTCACCCGCTGCAGCGCTTCGACGGGGTCGAGCCGGAGGCGCATCTCGCCTGCGGTCAGCCCGAGATACGCCCGGGCGTGGAGCTGCAGGGTCTTCGTCTGGGCATAGCCGAGGCGCGTGGCGACGTCTTCGATCGTGAACCCGGGGTCCTGGAGCAGGCGATGGGCGTACAGCACCCGCGCCGCTGCGAGGAACTGCCGTGGCGACGGCAGCCCGAGGCGTTGGAACCAGCGCTGGAAAGTGCGACGATCCACGTGGGCGCGGGCCGCCACCTGCTGCACCGTTTGCAGCTCGGGCGGTGCGCGCAGCACGGTCTCGAGCACCCAGCGGAGCTCGCTCGGGAGGGGCTCCAAGACACCCGCGAGCTGGTCCAGGAGCTGACGGGACGTGGAGCGCGCTTCCTCCTGTCCGAGGACCTCGCGCAGCCGGGCCGGGTGATCGTCGTAACGGGAAAACACGACGTGGTGGATGCCGCTGTGGCCGAGCGACAGGAGCACCCGTGCGGTCGCGGGCGACAGGGTCGTGTAGATGATGAGCGGTAGCGACGGGAACAACACCCTCAGCCGCTCGATCTCCGTGGCGCTCGCGACGCCGGCGAGGAGGGGGTCCACCACCGCCAACTCCACGGGGCGGTTGCGGATCGTCGTGAGGGCGGCGTCCCAGGTCGTGGCGTGCGCCAGGGGGAACCGGGCTGCGGCAGCGCGCCGCAGCGCATGGAGCTGAGACTCGGTGACGGCTGCTAGGACGAGCATAACTGTCGCAAAAACGCCCCCTGCTGCCGCGAAAACGCCCTAAACAACCCCTCCAATTCGGGCGACTTTAGCACCGCCGCAGCAGCGCTAAGTGTTCACCTACAGTCCCCGGAGGCCTTATGTCGCGCTCGATTCGCACGCTCCTCGCTCTACTCGTCGTCTCTTTCGCCCTAGCCGCGTCGGCCTGTGCGGATGCCACAGGGCCGCAGCATGGCTGCGACGTCAGCAACCCAAACGTTTGTCACTAACCGCGTCGCAGCCCAGTCTGGCGACCGAGGCGCACACCGCCTCAAGTTGCTGGCTGGTAGTGGCAGGCTCGGCGGCTGCGAGCTCGCTGACTGCAATCTCGGGTTCGCAGTCGTCGAGTCCTGCCATGATGCGTTCGATACGAAACTCGAACTCATGCAACCCACCGCGCTCGGCGACGTCCAAGGCAGCCGCTAGCAAAGCACCCGCCTTGCGGAGGTTTCCGAATCGCGCAGTCCCGATCCCTGCTTTCAGGCGAAAATCCACGAGGATGTTCGGGGGCATGTCCTGGGCTCGTGCCTCGCATTCCGCGCGTCGCCGCGCGAACGCTACGCGATCCCGGCGATAGGACGCGCAATGCATGAGCTCGATCAGGGCATTGCTCACGTTGTCCCGGGCGCCGCCGCAACGAACCACCTCGGTAAGCGCCCGTTCCGCGTCCTCGACACGGCCAAGGGCGAGCAACATGACGCCACTGTCGTTAAGCGCGCGCAAGCGAGACGATTCGTCCTCATATAGCTCGAACGCCCGCCACACCTCTCCGAGGGCATCGGGGATCTGGCCGCGAAGCAGCAGCGTGGTGCCTAAGGCATGACGCGTCGCACCTTCGAGGTCGGGATATGACTGCCTGTCGAGGTCCGCCAGGATCTCTCGCAACAGGAGCTCCGCATGGCTGAGATTACCGCGGGCTTGGGTCACCAGAGCAGCTCCGAGCCGGCTGAGGAATGCAGAGCGGTGGTCACCCGCCGCGTGCGCCGTCCGGAGTGCGGTGGCGTACGCGGCTTCGGCCGTCTCGAACTGGTTCTGCTTACGGAGCACCCTGGCGGTGCGGAGTCGAATGGCGATGCGATCTGGGGGTTGCAGCGCTTCGCCGCCGACGTGCAACGTCGTGTCCAGAACGTCGAGCGCCTCATCGAGACGCAGCTCGTCCTCGAGGCAGTAGGCGTAGGCGAACAGAGCGGGAAGGGCGAGGCTGTTGTCCCCGGCCTGGAACGCTTCAGCCGTACTCCGGACCAACCCGACGAGGTGGGTGGTCTCGGTTCGGTTGGCCGGTAGGTCGCGGCAGGCGCGCTCCGTCGCAACATGCTGATAATGAAAGGCGCCAGCGTGGAGGGCCTGGCGGTCGTGTGTGAGCAGGTCGACCAGGCGCAGTGCCACGAAGGCGGCTCGACCGAGGCGCGCTTCCGACGACGACGCCTTAGGTGCGCCCGCCATGCGTTCGAGAAACACGGCGTGCGGCAGTGCGCGCAGTCCCGGTGCTGGCTCGGCCATCGTCCGCCCCTCGCAGGCATCCAGGGTTGTCAGGGCCGCCCACAAGATAGCGATTCTATTAGGACTGGGGAGGGGAGCCACGTCACCGTGGGGCGCTGTCGCACTTTTTGCCGGTCCGTGGGGGGAACCTGGGAACAACGGCTTGATCGCGGCTTTCAATGGCTCGCTGGGACGCGAGTGTCTGTCGCACCATTCGTTTGGGTCGAGCGCAGAGGCTCAGCAGATTCTCGCCCCCTGGCAGCACATGACGGAAGAGGGTCCTTCATCCGTAGCCCCAACCAACTGGTCAGGTGCACGTCCGCCTGGTCATGAATCGGGGCACCGGCTCCTCTAGCATCTGTCGCAGGTTCGTTGAGCCGAACGACGGGGAACAGACCACCTAGTTCGGGTTCCTGCCGCATCCGCGCCTGTAACTGCCGCAAAAACGCCCTTGTGTCGTGCTGCAACACCCTTAATGTGGCCCTCATGAGACATCCGCGCGTGGAATTTCCCGGGGCGCCCGCCTGGGCGGCGGCTCGCGGCCGGGAGGCTTCTCGGTTGCGCGAGCGGCAGCGCTTACAGGGCCCCTTACGACCGCCTCGCCTCCTCCTGCGACACGTGCCCCGGGCGGTGTGGCGCGTGGGCGGCGTGCCAAACGCGTGGCCGCTCGCGGGACCTCGCCGACTCCATACGGAGTCCGGGCAGCGCCGCCCTTGGACATAGCGCCATTGGGTCCTAACTTGAGCCGCCCCTTGGTGGAGACACCCGTGGCTCCCGATCTGATCGAAGCGCGTCGCCGCGAGGTGTTGCGCCAAGCGGGCGTCGCGCTTCAGGGGCGTGTCGTCACGCTGTGGGAGGTTTCTCGCGGCGCCGCCGTGGTTCCCGTCCTCCACAGCACGGCGAATCCGGACCCCGGCGACATGCTGCTCGATCTCGACAGCACACTGCATCGCTGGGGGACCTCGCTCATCGAGGGGAGTCAGTGGGTCGGCTGCCGGTTGGCCAACGGCGGGCAGTGGTGCGTGGCCCCGGTGCGGCGCCAGCCCGCCGCGCCCCCTCCCAGCGTGGTCGAGCGCCGCCGCCCGGAGCGGATGACCCTCGAGCTGGCGGGTCTTTGTCTCGGCCTCGTCGATCAGCCACCGATCGCGAGTCGGCCGCGGCTCCCCGAATCGGACGCCCTCATGGAGCTGGCACGCCAGCCGAGCGTCATCGCCCACGAAGTGGCGAACCCCCTCACGGCGGCGCTGGTGGGGCTCGAGAGCGCGGTGGAGCTCGTGCGGACCACGGAACCGCTCGACGCGGGGTTTCGCCTGAGCGTGCTCGAGGAGCTCGGGAGCGTGAGCGAAGGCATGGAGCAGGCGATCCGGTTTCTGCGCTCGATTCAGGACCGCGCGCGTGGCGGGCTGGCGCGGTCGGAGCGATTCGATCCGGCGCAAGTAGTGCGCTCCTGCGTCGCGCTCGAGCGACCACTGGCGCGGAAGCGGGGTGTGGTGCTCCACGGGGTGGTCGCCGCGACTGGCGTGTTTCTCCATGGTGACCCGAACGGCCTGTATCAGATCCTCACGAACCTGATCCGCAACGCCGTGGCGGCGTCGCGCGAGGGGGGGACGCCGGTCGCGGTTTCCCTTGAGCAAGTCGGTGAGGTCCTGCGCCTGACGGTGCAAGACCACGGCGTAGGGATCGTGGCCGAGCACTTGGAGCGCATCTTCGAGCCGGGCTTCACGACGCAGGAGTTCGGCTCGGGCTCGGGCACGGGACTCACCGTGGTTCGTCAGACTGCGCAGGAGATGTTCGGGGCATCCGTCGACGTCCAGTCTGTCGTGGGCCAAGGGGCCACGTTCAGCGTCCGGTTCCCGATTCCTCCCCAGCGCTTGTCCCGGGTCCGGTCCGGGACCGACGTGCCGCCCACGACCCAAGGGAAACGGTAGGGCCGAGGTCCACACCACGATCCCGCCTGCACCGGTAACGTCCGGTGTCGTCTCGCGGAGCCGCCTCCCTCCGACTCGGCATCAGTAGGTTGACATATTGACATCCCCATAAGCATTTGTATGCATGGGCACCACGATCCGTCTAGATGACGCTTTGCTCCGGCAAGCGAAGCGACGCGCCGCCGATAGCGGCCGCACGCTCACGGCGCTGATCGAAGAAGGGCTCCGCACCATCCTGGCGCGCTCCACGCGACCTCCATGGCCCCAGCGATCCGGGCTCCCGACGGCCGGTGAGGGAGGGCTTCGCGCCGGCGTCGATCTGGACAACACCGCGGAGCTCTGCAGGCGGTGATGGAGGAAGAGCGGTGATTCTGTGCGACGTCAATGTCCTCGTCTACTCGTTTCGAACGGATGTGGGGCGGACATCGTGAGTATCGCCGCTGGCTCAGCGAGCGCCTCAGCGGAGACGAAAGCTTCGGCGTCGCGGCGCTGGTCTTGAGTGGTTTGGTCCGCGTCGTGACCGATCCCCGAGTGCTCCTCAAGCCAAGCACACTTGCCGACGCGCTTGAATTCACTGCGGCGCTGCGCGACCGTGCCTAGTTCGTTGGAGTGGTCGCAGCCGTCCGGTCTGTCGTCGCCCTCGGACGATAGTGGCAGGCGACGCGTCCATCCCGACTCCCTAACAGGTGCGCCCACGCTCACTTGCTGAGCGTGCCGTTGAGCAGGACATGTCACACCCAACGTTGGTCCGTTCGAATTCCCCGGAGCGGGCGACGCTAGAGGCTCGTGTCGAACGGACACTGAGGCCCTTACTCGTGGCGCTAGCCCCGTGTGGCACATATATTTGCGCGCCGGCTCGTGCGGCACGCCCTTTGATAGAGAGGGCGCCGGGCCCCGGGTGCGGCGCGTGCGGCTGCCCGGTTTGAAACGCCGTTTGAGCAGCCGTTGCGCTGGTGCAGGGCGCGAGCACCGCCCGGGGTTTCGCAGCGCGCCGCGGCGCCGTTGGGCGAACCGACTTGAGAGTGACCGCGCGGAGCGGCCGCTACTCCTAGTGTCAGAGAAGGTGCTTGGCTCGCGTGCGGTATCGCGCGAGTACGGTTAGGTGGGTCTGATGTCTCCGTCCCGCTGCACTGGCACAGATGCCGTCCAGGGAAACAGGAGCCTCGTGGAGTCAGCGCGGATTCATCCCTCAGCGGCATCCTTTCCAAGCGACCTCGCAGGAGACAACGGCCGCCCGTGGCCAGACGACGGGCCCTGCCCGGCCGATATCGTTCGGGAGGCGTCGTCTTTAAGACGCGAGAAGCCGGTGGAAGTCCGCCTGCGGCTGCAGCGCCGGGCCGCGGCTAATTTGCGCCACCACGCGCGCCGCGCCGCGACCCGCTTTGCCGTGCTGGTCGCCGCCGACCTCGCCACCTTCGTGCTGGTGCGCGCCGCGTTCCGCCTGCTGAAAGACGGCGCGCTGCCCGGTCAACCCTTCAGTGACGCGATTCGCTCCGTCTTGCCGGGCGGCTACCTGAACGGCTGGGAGTTCGCCGTCGCGCTGTTGCTCGGCTTCGTGGTCACCGGCAGTTACGGGACGGGCGACCGGCGGCGCGACGGCGCCCGACTGCTCGCGGCGTGCGCGCTGGCGACCGCGTTGCCGCTGTGGACGGCGGTGTGGGCGCGCGGGCTCGCGCCGGTGCTCGTGCAATACATCCTCACAGTGCTCGCGATGTGGGTGGCCATCCTCGCGGAGCGCCTGACGATCGATCGACTCGTGGCGTGGCTGCAGCGGCCGGCCCCGGCGGCGATGAACACCCTCTTCGTGGGCTCGGCAGGTGAGTGCGCCCGTGTGGCGGCGAGCCCGGCGTTCGCGACCGACGGCGAGTACCGCGCGGTCGGCTTCGTGGACACCGCAGATCCGCCGGCGCGTGGCGCCCTGGGACACGTAGGCGAGTTCGCGCTCCTGCTCGCGGCGTCGGAGGCCAAGGCCGTGGTCATGTGCGGCCAGCTGAGCGACGCGCACTTCCAGGAGGTCGTCGAAGCCGCGCTCGCCGCCGGTTGCCAGTTGATGTCCATGCCGCGTTCGGTCGAAACGGCGGGCGTCCATCTCTCGCTCGTCTGGCGGCAGGGGCAGCCCGTGATGCAGCTCAGCGCTCCCAGTTTGCACGGGCAGCAGCTCCTCCTCAAGCGCGTCGTGGACTTGGTCGGCGCGTCCCTGCTCCTCATCGTCACGGCGCCGGTCATGCTCCTCGTCGCGGTGGCGATCAAGCTCGATTCGCCCGGGTCGGTGCTGTTTGGCCAGGAACGAGTCGGTTCGGGCGGCCGCCGCTTCCGGGTCCTCAAGTTCCGCACCATGTACAACGGCGTGTCGGACGCGGCGCACCGCGCGCTCGTGACCCAGATGCTCCAGGGCGAGGAGCACCACGCCGCCCAGGTCGGGCCCGACGGCGAGCGCGTCTTCAAGCTGACCAACGACCACCGCGTCACCCGGGCGGGCCGCTGGCTGCGCCGCACGTCGCTCGATGAGCTGCCCCAGCTCTTCAACGTGCTGCGCGGCGAGATGAGCCTCGTCGGGCCGAGGCCGCCGCTCGACTACGAGTTCGACCAGTACGAGCACTGGCAGTTTCACCGCCTTCAGGTGCGGCCCGGCATCACGGGCCTGTGGCAGGTGTCGGGCCGCAACCGGCTCACCTATCGCCAGATGTGCGAGCTGGACCTGGTCTACATCCGCGCCTGGTCCCTGTGGCTCGACTTAGTCATCCTGCTGAAGACGATCCCGGTGGTCCTATCGAACTCTGGCCGCGCCGCTTGAGCGCGCGCGAGGGAGGAAGCATGCGCGCCGTCCGCGTCGGAGTGATCGGCTGTGGCTACTGGGGCCCGAACCTGGTCCGCAACTTCGCCCGCCATCCCCACAGTCAAATCGAAGCGGTCGCGGACATTCGCTACGAGCGGGCCGTCCGCGTAGGCGGTGAGTACCGCATCCCCCTGATCACCGACCGGCCGGACGAGCTGGTGCGCGCCCCGGAGCTCGATCTGGTGATCATCGCGACCCCGTCGTTCACGCACTACGAGCTCGCCAAGGCGGCGCTTGAGGCGGGGAAGCATGTCCTCGTGATGAAGCCGCTCGCCACCCGGCTGGCCGAGGCGGAAGAGCTGTGCGAGCTGGCGCGGCGCCGGGGGCTCCTCCTAGCGGTCGATCACACCTTTGTCTTCACCGGCGCCGTGCGACGGATGAAGCAACTGATCGACGCGGGAGACATCGGAGACCTGTATTACTTCGACTCCGTGCGGATCAATCTGGGGCTGTTCCAGACGGACGTGAACGTCGTGTGGGATCTCGCCCCGCACGACGTGGCGATCATGGACTACTTGATCGCCGAGGAGCCAGTGTCCGTCTCCGCGGCTGGGGCGTCCCACGGGGGGAGCCCGACCGAAAACATCGCGTACCTGACGGTGCGCTACCAGGGCTCCTTGATCGGGCACGTGCACGTCAACTGGTTGGCCCCAGCCAAGGTGCGCCGCACGATTCTCGGGGGCTCGAAGCGAATGATGATCTACGACGACATGGAGGCGAGCGAGAAGCTGAAGGTCTACGATAAAGGGTTCTCGATCGCGGCCGATCCGAATCTCGAGAAAGAGTACCAGTTGATGATCTCGTATCGCTCGGGCGACATGCACGCCCCGCAGCTCGACACCCGCGAGGCGCTCGCGGTGGAGGCCGAGAACGTGATCGACGCTATCAACGGCAAGGCCGAGCTCGTCGTCGACGGCCGCGCCGGCTGGCGCGTGGTGCGGATCCTCGAGGGCGCCCAGCGCTCGATCGAGCAGGCGGGCGCGGTGGTGCGTGTGGCAGGAGCGCCCGCGCTGGGCGTCCCCTGACGGTGGCGCTTTCTCCCGCCGAGCGCGACGCCCTCACACAGCGCATTGCTCCCGACGTCAAGCTGGGCAGGAACGTCCGCCTCTACGCCTTCGTCAACCTGTACGGCTGCGAGATCGGCGACGAGACGTCGATCGGCACCTTCGTCGAGATCCAGAAGGGCGTGAAAGTCGGCGCCCGCTGCAAGATCCAAAGCCACACCTTCATCTGCGAGGGCGTGACCATCGAAGACGAGGTGTTCGTCGGGCATAACGTCAATTTCCTGAACGACCGTTATCCCGCCGCCACGACGGCGCACGGCTCAATGAAGGGGGACGACGACTGGCGGCTCGAGCCGATCCGCGTGAAGCGGCGCGCGGCCATCGGAACCGGGGCAATCATCATGCCCGGCGTCACGATCGGTGAGGGCGCCGCGGTCGGCGCAGGTGCGGTCGTGATCAAGGACGTGCCGGACGGTGCGGTCGTGGCCGGGGTCCCGGCGCGGGCGCTGGCCGCGGCGCAGGCGGCGCGGACGAAGCCGTGAAGGTGCCGTTCGTCGACCTGCGCAGCATGCACGAGGAAGTCCGCTCCGAGATCGACGCGGCCTGGAAGGAGATCGTCGATCGCTCGGCGTTCGTGGGCGGCCCGGCCGTGGCCGACTTTGAGCGCAGCTTCGCCGGCTATTGCCACGCGCCGCACGCCGTCGGCGTCTCGAGCGGGACGGACGCCCTGCGCCTCGCGCTCCAGGCGGTGGGCGTGCGTGCCGGAGATCTCGTCGTCACGGTGCCGCACACCTTCATCGCCACGGTGGAAGCGATCTCGCAACTGGGTGCCAGCCCGGTGTTCGTGGACATCGATCCTGCGTCCTACACGATGGATCCGCGGCTTGTCGAGCGCTACCTCGAGCGCGAGTGCGCGGTCCGGAACGGCGCCCTCGTCGAGCGCCGGCGCAATCGTCCCGTCACCTGCCTCTTGCCCGTCGACCTGTATGGGCACCCCGCCGACTGGGAGCCGCTCGTGGAGCTCGCCCATCGCTACGACCTGAAGCTGGTGGAAGACGCCTGCCAGGCGCATGGGGCACGCTATGGCGGGCGCTCGTGCGGCACGTTCGGGGATGCGGCGGCCTTCAGCTTCTACCCGGGGAAGAACTTGGGAGCGATGGGCGAAGCGGGCGCGATCACGACCGCCTCGGAGGAGCTGGCCGAGCGCTGCCGCGTGCTGCGCGATCATGGGCAGCGGGAGCGCTACATCCATGTAACGGCGGAGGGCGGGAACGCGCGGCTCGATGCCCTCCAGGCCGTCGTGCTCACGGCGAAGCTGGGGCGGCTCGAGCGCTGGAACGACGCCCGGCGGCGGGTGGCGGCGTGGTATCAGGGCCGGCTCCCAGGCGAACCTCTCGTCCTCCCCGCCGAACGCAGCGGCGCACACCACGTGTACCATCTCTACGTCGTGCAGGTCCCCCATCGCGACGAGGTGCGTCGCCAGCTCGATCAGTCGGGCGTCGCGACTGGCCTCCACTATCCTGTGCCCTTGCACCTCCAGGCCGCCTATGCCGCCCTGGGCCACGAGCCCGGGGACTTTCCCGCGAGCGAAGCCGTCGCGGCGCGGGGAATCTCCTTGCCGATGTTCCCCCACCTGACCGAGCAGCAGGTCGATCACGTGGCCAGCGCGTTGCGCTTGGCGCTCGAGCGCACCTCTGAGCGATCCGCGGTGGCCCCCGTGGCTCGCGAGTGAATCGCGACGCCTCGCGTACCGCTGAGCGCTGCTACGTTTCCCTCGCGTATAGTCACGCTCCGACGGATTCCCGGGTCCGGCGCCACTGCGAGGCCATGGCCCGGCGCGGCTGGCGGGTGTACCAGCTGGGCCTCGCCGCGGAGGGTGAGGGACCCGTCGGGCGGCTGAATGGTGTCGTGCTCGTGCGCCGGCGCCGGCCGCGCTATCGCGGGGCCCGCCTGACGCGCTACCTCGCGGCCTACGGAGCCTTCTTCTGCTGGGCGCGACGCTTGCTCAAACGGCTCCGTCGCCGCCGCAAGATCGCCGTGATTCACGTCAACAACATTCCCAATTTCCTGGTGTGGGCGGCCGCTCCCGAGCGGCGTCGCGGCACGGGTGTGATGTTGGACATCCACGATCCTATCCCCGAGCTGTATGCGAGCAAGTTTTCCGGGTGGCTTGGGACCCGGGCGATCGTGCGGCTGCTCGCGTGGGAAGAGCGCCTCGCGACCCGCGCGGCCGATCTCGTCCTCTGCGTCCACGAACCGCATCGCGCCTTGACGGTGGCGCACGGGGCCGACGCGCGGAAACTTCGCGTGGTCGAGAATTTGGCGGACGAGGGCCTGTTTCCCCTCGAGCCGGCGCGGGCGCCCGCGCCGTTCGTCGTCTACCATGGCACCGTGGCTCGGCGGATGGGGCTCGATACGCTGCTCGAGGCTCTGCACCTGCTCCGCGAGGAGGGGTGCGTGGTCAGGGGAGGGATCTGGGGGGATGGCGATGCCGTCGAGTCCTTGCGCCGCACGCGCGACCGGCTCGGCCTAACCGCCCAAGTCGAGATCCCGGGCGAGCGGTTCCGTCCCGAAGCGCTCCTGCCGCGCTTACAACAGGTCGGGATCGGCGTGGTGCCGCTGCGTCGTGACGTCTTCACCGACATCATGCTCCCGGTCAAAGTGCTCGAGTACGTCCGGCTCGGGATTCCGGTAGTGGTCACCAGGACCCCCACCGTGGCATACTACTTTCCTGAGGGCACCCTCACGTATGTGAGGGATGCGACACCAGCGGGCGTCGCCGCTGCCCTGAAACGCGTCCTCGCCGCACCCGACGAGGCGCGCCAGGGCGCTGCGCGGGCGCAGGCGCTGCCCATCGCGCGGGCTTGGCAGGAAGGCGCGCCCGCATTCGTACGCTTCGTGGAGGAGGCGGCCGCTGCTCATGAGTCCTGACGCTCGAAAAATGGACAGTTGCGTATCGGTGGTGATTGGTCTCGGCGAAGTCGGCCGCCCGCTCCTCAAGGTGCTTGAGCACGCCCATCGGGTCGAAGGCATCGATCTGCCCGCGCGCGATGTGGCGGGCCTCGTGGATCTCCTGCACGTGTGCTATCCGGCGGAGATCGCGGACTTCGTCGGCATCACCGTGGGCTACGTCAAGCGCTACCGCCCCGAGATCGCCGTGATTCACTCGACCGTGCCGGTCGGCACGGCCCGGGCCGTCCAGGCGGTCGTGCCCGTACCGGTGGTGCACAGCCCGGTGCGGGGGAAACACGCCCGGATGGAAGAGGAACTGCTGCGCTATACGAAGTTCATCGGCACGAGCGATCCGGCGGCGGCCGCCCGGGTCGAGGGCTACTTCCAGCAGGCGGGGATGCGCACGCGCTGGCTCGAGTCGCCGGAAGCGACCGAGCTCGCGAAGCTCACCGAGACCACCTACTTCGGCCTGTTGATCGCGTTCGCGCAAGACGTGGACCGCATGGCGCGTCAGGTCGGTGCGCCGTATGAAGCGATCATGTCCTTCTACGACGAGATCGCCTATCTGCCAGCCACCCGCTTCTTCCCGGGCGTCATCGGTGGGCATTGCGTGATGGAGAACATCGCGCTGCTCAAGCGACTGCAACGCTCGAACCTGCTGGAGGCGATCGAGTGGTCGAACAAGCTGCGGAAGGAGCAGGGGTGAGTCGCGGTCGCGGGGCTCGAGCGGGGGGGGAGCGGGTCTAGCATGTGCGGCATCGCCGGCGCGTTCGCCCGGGACCCGCGCTGCGACCTCGGCCCCTTGGTCGAGCGCTTGACGAACGCCCTGGCGCATCGGGGCCCCGACGGGTCCGGCCAGCACTTCGTGTGGCAGCGAGCCGCCGCGCTCGGGCACCGCCGGCTCTCGATCGTCGATCTCGAGGGTGGGGCCCAGCCGATGGCGAACGAGGACGGCCAGGTCTGGGTGGTCTTGAACGGCGAGCTGTACAATCACTTGGCGCTCCGCCGCGAGCTCGAAGCCCTCGGGCACCACTTCCGGACCCGGGCCGACACCGAAGTGCTGGTGCACGGATGGGAGGAGTGGGGTGGCGCGTTGCTCGAGCGGCTGAACGGCATGTATGCCTTCGCGCTCTTTGATGGCCGTGCCCTGGGGCGAGCAGGCACGGTCGTCCTCGCGCGCGACCCAGTGGGCGTGAAGCCTCTCTACTTGGGCTTGAGCGACGACACGTGGTGGTTCGCGAGTGAGCTCGAGGCGGCGCGCTCATGCGGGCTCCTCACTTCGGGCTTTCGTCCCGAGGCGTTCGACGAATACCTGGTGTATCGCTTTGTGCCCTCGCCGGGCACGTTCTATCCCAACGCCTGGAAGGTGCCGCCGGGCCATTGGGTGCGCCTCGAGCTCGACCGGTTGCCGCAGCGCCCTGCCTTCGAGCCATTCGCGACCCGCTTCGCCCCGGCGACGGTCCCGCGATCCTCGGGCGAGTGGCAGGAAGCGCTGCGGAGCGCGCTCGGCCAGGCGGTGCGCGGCCAGCTGATGGCCGACGTGCCTGTGGGGTCCCTCCTCTCAGGCGGCGTCGATTCGACGGTCGTCACGCGCCTGATGCAGGAAGGCCTATCGGAGCCACCCCAGGCCTTTGCCATCGGCTTCGCGGGCTCGAGTGAAGGAGATGAGCTCGCCGCTGCCCGGCGGGCCGCGGCCGCTCTGGGCGTCCCGCTCCAAGAGGTCGCCGTGTCGGACGACGCATATCTCGCCGCCTGGCCACGCGAGATCGCGGCGCTCGGCGAGCCCATCGCCAACGTTGGGCTGTTGCTTGTGGGGCTCTTGTGTCGTGCGGTGCGGGGCTCGCGCAAGGTGGTGCTGACGGGGCAGGGGGCCGACGAATCGTTGGGCGGATACCCGCGCCACGTCGCCGAGCGGTTTTATCCCGCGGCGCGCTGGCTCGCGCCCGTGCTCGGCGCCATGCCCGAGCGCGCGAACGACCGGCTGTCGCGGGTGCGGCGCTTGCTGGCTGCAGGGGATGAGAGTCGCCGCTTCACCGAGACCCTGGCGGTGTTCGGTCCGAGCGAAGCTGTGGCGGTGACCGGTCACCCCCTCGACCCCGACGCCCTCGTCGAGCCGGTGCGCCGCGCCCTGCGGCAGGAGAACGGTGCCGACTCCGTGAATCGCCTGCTCCGGGTCGACGCGCGGCTGTCCCTCGCCGACGACCTCCTGATCGTGGCGGATCACACCTCGATGGCGTCCGGGGTGGAGCTACGCGTACCGTTCCTAGACCTCGAGTTCTTGGCGCTCGTCGAGCGGATGCCCAGTCGCTACAAGGTGTCGCGGCTCGGGGAGCGGAAGTGGCTCTACCGGCAGGCGGTAACGTCGCTCCTTCCCGCTGCCGTTCGGACCAGCCTGACCGGCTGGGGCGCCCGCACCGGCCCGAAGCTCGGCTTCAGCGCCCCAGTCGAGCGCTGGTTCAGGCGCTGGGTGCACGAAGATGCGCGAGACTTTCTCCTCGGGAAGGACGCGCGGACGCCCGCGTTCTTGCGGACCGAGCCCATCCGCCGGCTGTTGGGGGCGGTGCGGGATCGCCGCCTGCCGCGCTCCCGTCAACTCATCGGCCTGTACGTGCTTGAGTCGTGGCTCCGCGGCGCGACCGGAGCCGTGCGTTCCGCTGTAGTCTGAGCGGTGGCGCCCAGGTTGCTGGGACGCAACTGGCGGCCTCACTCACCGCCAGCTCGCGGCGGCTCGAAGGTGGCGCTGACGCAGCGGACGAAGCGTCACTTGCGGTTCATCTTCCGAGCCCGCAAGTTGCACGATGATCTCGTTCTAGCGATTGGCGAACCCTCGCGATAGCGGTCGCCGTAGCGCGAATGTGGCAGTCATGAAGGTGCCGCACGGCTTCAGGAGGAGGCACGAACTCAAAGTTGTCGTGGCTGATCGCGGCAGTGGCCCTGCTCGCTGCCTGTGAGGAGGGTTCGTTCGATCCAGCCGCGCTCGGCCGGTCCCGCCTGAGGCCAGCGCCTCCCAACCTCGCGGCACTCGCGGCCACCTGCTCCCCGACCACCTCGTTTCGGGGCGACTACGAGACTGGCACCTTCGCCCAATGGGACGGCGGCGTAGATGCGCGCAGCTACCCGGGGGCTGCACGGCAGTTCAGCCATGCGCTCGTCGTCCGGAGCCCGGTGCGCCAAGGGACCTACGCCGCAGCCTTTAACGTCCGAAGCTCGGTGACGTACCCAGACTCTTCGGAGCGTGCAGAGGCGAACAAGTGCATCGGTGATACGCAAGGGACGGACGCCTATTATGCGTTCGCGACGTACTTTCCCGGAAACTATTCGAGCCCGTCCTGGGCCACCGTTTATCAGTGGGAAGCGGGCAACCTTGCGGGGATCGGCGCCGATTGCGTTCAGAACAACATCTCCGCCACCCCCAATACCAGCAGTCCTGGGACCTTCATGCTGCAAATGCGGAGTCGCGGCGGACTGATTGTCGACTCGATCAGCTGCCCCCCCGACCATTACCCGCCGATCCTGTCGCGGCTGACGATCGGCCAGTGGAACGACTTTGTGGTTCACTTCAAGTGGTCCACCGACACGACGGGTCGCATCGATATTTGGTGGCGTCTGGAGGGTGGCACTTTCCAACGGATTCTCAACCCCGGACCGGGCCCTGACCACCTTGACTCGTTGTTGAACCACGTTGGTGACACCACGTTTCACGTGGGTCCGAATCTGCTGCGCAAGTGGGATGGGACAGTTGCCATTGTCGCGATCACCGAGGGCGTGTACCGGCAGGCCAACACCACGTGGGCGACCGTGTATCACGACTCCTACGTACGCGGCACCAGCATGGCTGAGGATACTCTTGCCGCCTTCCCGGCGCGGGTGCCCCCGATTTACCTCTGTGCCACCGACGTCATCGTCGGCGGCGGACCCAACACCGCTTACAGTGGCCGAGGTGTCATCGTCGACGGCGGGAACGGGGCCGGGTGCCAAGTTCAGTTGGTGCTGGGTAATCTTACGATCGGGTAGCGGGGAGGCCGTAGTGTCAGCGCCGAGCAGTCTCGTGGAGTCGTCCGACCCCGAAGGCGAGGAGACAAGGAACATGATCGCGAATCCCCGGAGAGTCTCCGCTCTCCTCATCGGGACTGCTGTAATGCTCGCCCGGGGCGGTGTCGCCTCGGCGCAGGGGAACCTCACCGTCATGGGCAACGCCTACCTGCAGAGCAACGCCTACCTGACCCAACCGATGACCGGCAACGTCGGTATCGGGACGCAGAATCCATATACCAAGCTGCACATTCATGACGGCACGGACCAATATGCAGGTATCACCCTGACCGGTGGTACCACGAACCTCAACCAAGCGTTCATCAGATACAGTGAAGCGGGCCAGTATCTTTCGCTCTCGATGGGGGCCTTCACCAATAATCATCTTGTGGTCGCGAATACCGGCCGGGTTGGCATCGGGACGACGAATCCAGATAATCTGCTGACGGTCAATGGCACGGCGGACAAGCCGGGCGGTGGTTCGTGGGGATCGTACTCCGATGAGCGGCTGAAAGACGTTGAAGGAGAATTCCAGGCCGGTCTCGACGCGGTGCTGCAGCTGCAGCCGGTGCGGTATCGATATAAGAAGCACAATGCGCTCGGAATTCGCGACCGAAAGGAACACGTCGGGTTCAGCGCACAGGAGGTGGAGCGGGTGATTCCCGAAGCGGTGAGCAAGAACAGCAAAGGGTATCGCTTGGTCGACAACGATCCCATTTTGTGGACGATGCTCAACGCCATCAAGGCACAGCAGGCGCTGATTCGGGAGCTGGCGGAGAAGGTCCGTCTCTTGGAGGCGCATAGTAAGTAACTCGGGAGCTGTCGACGAGCGTCCGTAACGCGCCACGTCTCGCCCCTTCGCCGTCAGTACTTAGAGCCGCGCCCGAACAGACACGATCGCGGACCCAACACCGGGCTGGCCAGTCCAGTAGGCATTGCCTTTGGATGGTGCGGGCCGGCTGCACGTCGCGAACGGCTTGAGGCACGTCCTCATTCACGCTTTAGCCGCGACCGGCAACGCCACGTCCGCGGCGAGGATCAAGGGCCACAGCACCGGCCCGCAAAACCCGGCGTTCATAACCTTCTCTAGCCGGCTCTATCGGCCAGAGCGATCGCGGTTTGCTCGGGCGGCGCCGAGCGTTTGAGCCGCCCGAGCTGTCCCAGCGACGCACAGGAGGCACCGATGTACCCGAGGCTCGGACCCCCCGGTCTCTGCCGGCACCTCCTAGTGGCGGTGCTGTTCGCGGCCTGGTCATGCGATTCCACGCCGCCCACCGCAACCGCACCGCCTCCGGCGCCTAGCCAGCCCTCGACGTCGCGGGCCACCCCTCGAACGGTCCCAGCCTCACCGTCTACCCGCCGGGCGCATCGGGCGACGTGATGCCCATGGCCACGATCGTGAGTCACGACACCGGAATGACGCGCCCCGGGCGGAAACTCGGCTTCAGCGCACCGGTCGATCGCCGGTTCGGCCGCTGGGTGCACGCGGAGGCGGAGGCCTATCTGCTCAGGCCGTGGCCGCGTACCCCTGCGTTCTTGCGGGAAGGGCCGATCCGTCAGCTCTTGACCGCCGTGCGGGACCGCCGGCTTTCCCGCGCGCGCCAACTCATAGGCCTGTACGTGCTCGAGTCCTGGCTGCGCGGTCCTGCCAGTGCCGTGGCTCGGGCCTAGGCCGTGGTGCGCCGGCCGTGAAGGTACTCGTTGTCACGAACATGTACCCGACGGAGGCGCGGCCCTACTTCGGCGTCGTCGTCGCTCGCCAGGTGGAATCGCTGCGCCGGGAAGGCGTCGAGATCGTCCACGCAGTGATCGCCGGCGATCGGGGTGAGGCCGACTATCTCCTCGCGCGCCGCCGGATCGCGCATCTCGTGCGCGCCGAGCAGCCCGATCTCATTCACTGTCACTTCGGGTACACGCCGCTCGCGGCCGCGTTTCTGGGACGGCCGTACGTGGTCACCTTGTGCGGCGACGACGTCAACGGAGAATCCGACGGCCGGGGCGGGATCACGCTGAAGAGTCGCCTCGGCATCCTCGTGACCCAACTGTTCGCGCTCGCGGCGGCGCGGGTGATCGTGAAGAGCGCGGCTATGCGGGATCGGCTGTGGCCCTCGGCGCGCCGCAAGGCCGAACTGGTCCCCAACGGTGTCGACGAGGAGCTGTTCCACCCGCTGCCGCGGCGCGAGGCGCGGCGGCGGGTGGGGATCCGCGAGGGCGCGCTCGTGCTCGGGTTCGTGAACAGCGGAGGTCAGGCGACCAAGCGGCTCGACCTCGCGGCGGCCACGCGTGACGCCTTGGTGGGGCGGGGGCAGGCGGCCGAGCTCCTCGTGGCGGAGCATATCCCGCCTGCGGAGATGCCCTGGTACTACGGGGCGGCGGACTGCCTCCTCATGACCTCCGATCTCGAGGGCTCGCCCAACTGCGTCAAGGAAGCGCTCGCTTGCGGCGTTCCCGTGGTCAGCGTCCCGGTCGGCAGCGTGCCGGAGCTCATCGATACGCCGGCGCGGGGGCGCGTGGTGCCGCGCGATCCCACCCAGCTCGCCGACGCCGTGGAAGCCGTGTTGCGCGCCCAGCCGCCCACCCGCCACTCGCTGTTGCCGGACGCGTTGCGCGCGGCGAGCGTGGCCCAACGCGTGCTCGGGGTCTATCGCCGCGTTCTCGAGCGCCCCGTGGTCGGCCACGTGGCGGCCAACTGATGCAGGCGCGACGGCGGCGCCATGCCTGACGTCAGAGAGGATGTGGTGGCGCTCGGGCTCGATCGGACGCTCGAGTACGGGCCCGACCACGTGCCGGCGCTGCGGCGCGCGCTGGAGGCGCTGCTCGCTCGACTCGGACTCGTGGGGGATCGGCCGCTCGCGGGCCTCGTCGCCCCCGGTGACACGGTGGTCGTGAAACCGAATCTCGTTTACGACCGCGTCTCGGATCCGCGGGCCGCGCTCACGAACGGCTGGGTCGTCCGGGCCGTGTGTGACCTGGTGCTCGACGCCCTCGCGGGCCGGGGCCGCGTCGTGATCGCGGACGTGCCGCTCCAGAGTGCCCGGTTCGACGCCGTGCTGCGGCACACCGGGCTCGACCGCGTCATCGGGCAGTACCGGCGCCAGGGAGCGCCGGTCGAGCTGCTCGATCTGCGGCAGGAGTATCTGCGGGTCGACGGCACGAGGCATCGGGGTCTCGAGCGCCTTCCCGGCGACCCGCTTGGGTATTGCGTCGTGAATTTGGGGGCGGCGAGTGAGCTCGAGGAGCTGGGCTCCGACCGCAGCCGCTTCGCGGTGGGGGACTACGATCAAGATAGCACGGCGAAGTCCCACATGTCGTCGGACCGCAACGAGTACCTGATCCCGCGCACGATCCTGGCGGCGAACGTGCTCATCAATGTGCCGAAGCTCAAGACCCACAAGAAGTCGGGGATCACCTGCGCGCTCAAGAACTTGGTGGGCATCTGCGGTCACAAGAGTTATCTCCCGCACTTTCGTGAAGGGCGGCCCAGGGACGGCGGCGACGAATTCGCCATCGACCACGCCATCAAGACCCTGCAGCGCGCCACCATTGAGCGCTTGAAAAAGACGCCCGCCGCGCTGTATGGCGCCGTCCGCTCCCTCGGCCGCATCGTGCTGCGGCTGGCCACGTTGGGCGAGCCAGCGGATCTGCGCCGGGTGATGGGCGGCAGTTGGCACGGCAATGACACGCTGTGGCGCACGATCCTTGACTTGAACAAGATCGCCCGCTACGCCGATCGGGACGGCCGGCTCCGCGACACGCCCCAGCGGCGCTACCTCTGCATCGTCGACGGCGTATTCTCGGGCGAGAACGACGGACCGATCCTGCCAGACCTGCGCCACGACGGAATGCTGCTCGCGGGGATGAACCCGTTGCTCGTCGACCTCGTTGTGTGCCTGCTCATGGGGGTCGATCCCGAGGGCATCAAGCAGGTGCGTCGGGGGTTTGAGATCCGACGTTTCCCGCTCGCCGAGCGACCCTACGGTTACTACCGCGCACAGCTGCGCCACCATGTCGAGAGCGACGTCTGGCCCCTCCCCAACTTCCGCTACCGGCTTGCCGCCGGGTGGGAAGATCACGTGCCGCGCCGCGGCAGCGAGGTGGTGGCGAGCGGGGGTGCGGCACGGGCGCCCTCTCCGGGCTAGGGGACAATGAATCGGATTCGGCTGATTGACTGGCTGTCCCGCAAGCGGGTCTGGACGTACTATCGCCAGTACGTGGACACGCAGTGGTACAGTCGGCAACAGCTCGATGACTTGAGGCTCGCGAAGCTGCGCCGGCTGCTCGCCCACTGCGAGCGGCACGTGCCGTTTTACCAGGCCGTGATGCGCGAGCGGGGGATCGTGCCCAGCCAGGTCGACTCGCTGGACGTGGTGCGGCGTTTTCCCATCATCGACAAGGCCACCGTGCTCCGGGAGTACCCGCGCTTGCAAGCGTCGGGCGCGCCGGGGTTGGGCGTGGTGCGGTATTCTCAGACGGGAGGTACCACGGGCGAGCCGCTCCGCGTGCCCAAGGACGTGGCGGCGCGGAGCTCGGCGCAGGCCATGATGTTTCGGTTCAATGACTGGATGGGCGTCGGGCTCGCCGATCCCAAGCTCATCCTGTGGGCCCGGCCGATCGTGGCGCCGCCTTGGACCAAGCGGATGCGGGATGGCCTGTTTCGCCGCATTACCAACACGCGCCAGGTCGACGCGTTCGGCGTCAACCGGGCCGCGCTTCCGGCGATCGCGGTCGTGTTGCGCGGGTTCCGGCCGGTCTCGCTGCACGGCTACTGCCTGTCGATCTACGAGGTGGCGCGCTGGTTCGCCGATGCGGGCGAGCGCTTCTCGCTCCGGGCCGTGAGCACGACCGCGGAGCAGCTGTTTCCGGAACACCGGCCACTCTTCCGAGACGTCTTCGGCTGCGAGGCGTTCGAGCAGTACGGGGGCGGTGAAGTCGAAGCCATCGCGATGGAGTGCGCGATGCACGAAGGGCTCCACGTCAGCGAGGAACGCGTGATCCTCGAGCTCGACGCCGACCGCAATGTCATCGTGACGGACCTCGAGAACCTCGCCTTCCCCTTCATTCGCTATCGCAACGGCGACCAGGCCACGCCGGCCGGGCGGCTGTGCCGGTGCGGCCGCGCGACCCAGTTGTTGGCCGGTATCTTGGGGCGCGTCGCCGATATGATCGGCGGGCCGAGCGGCAACCGCGTCCATCCGGACTTCTTCACCCATCTCCTCAACGAGACGGGGATCTCCTATCGCACGCGGCTCCGCAAGTACCAGGTGGTCCAAGAGCGCTGCGACCGCCTGGTGTGGAAGCTCGTTGGCGATCCCCTGTCCAGCGATGAGCGCGCCTGGCTCATCGCCCAAGTGCGGGCCTACCTCGGCGCGGTCGATGTCGAGATTGAGCGGGTGGAGGACATCCCGCCCGGCCGGTCCGGGAAGTTTCAGTACGTCATTAACCGGAGCTGACGGTGCCACGATACCTCGTAACGGGCGGAGCCGGGTTCATCGGCTCGCACATCGCGGAGGCGCTCCTGCGGCGCGGGGACACGGTCCGCATTCTGGACAACTTCGCGACCGGGCTGCGGGAGAACGTGACCGCCCTCGCCGGGGCCGAGATCCTCGAGGGCGACATTCGCAGCTACCACATCGTGCGCGAGGCGGTCGACGGCGTGGACTTCGTCCTGCACCAGGCGGCGTTGCCCTCCGTGCCGCGCTCGGTGCGCGATCCCCTGACGACCAATGAGGTCAATGTGGTCGGCACGCTCAACGTGCTCACGGCGTCTCGGGACGCGCGCGTCCAACGGCTCGTCTACGCCAGCAGTTCCTCCGTCTACGGCCGGACGACGGGGTTGCCCAAGCGCGAAGAGATGCATCCGGACCCCTTCTCGCCGTACGCGGTCAGCAAACTGACCGGCGAACTCTATTGCCGGGCGTTTGCCGAGCTGTACCGATTCGAGACCGTCGTGCTGCGGTACTTCAACGTGTTCGGGCCGCGCCAGAACCCGAAGTCAGAGTACTCCGCCGTGATTCCCAAGTTCATCGAGTTGATGCGGCACGATCGTCCGCCGGTCATCTATGGCGACGGCAGCCAGACGCGCGATTTCACATACGTGGCGAACGTCGTCGCGGTGAACCTGCAAGCGTGCGAGCGGACGGGAATCGTGGGCCGGGTATTCAACGTCGCGGCCGGCGAACGAACGTCGCTGAACGAGCTCGTCGCTACGCTGGAAACGATTCTCGGCCGGAAGGCCCGGCCCGTCTTCCAGCCCGCGCGCCCGGGAGACCTGGAACACTCCTACGCTGCCATCGACGCGGCCCGCGGTGCGCTTGGGTACGAGCCGAGTGTGCGCCTCGCCGAGGGGCTCCGGCACACGGTGCGGGCCATGACGGGTCAGGCCGCGGGAGCGGTGGAGCAGCGACCCCCGACCGAGCTCGTGCCCGAATGAGGCGGCCGGGCCAGCGGCGCGCCAGGGCGGCGTGCTCACCCTGTTTGCTGCGGTTCGGTTGGGCCAGGTGATCTACGACATCGTCGGCTGCGGGGCCGTGGTCCGCACGTATCATGTGCCCGTCCTTCGCTACCTGGCCCGGACTGCGCCGATCGCCGTGTCCGGTTGCTTCGACATCGATCCGGCGAGTGCCGCGGGCGTGGCGGGATTGCTCGGGGCGCGGGGGCACGCGGGCGCGGACTGGATCCCGAGCCCGGCGGCTGCGGCCGCGCTCGTGACCACGCCGCCCGGGAGCCACGGGGAGATCGCCCGGCGCTATCTGGCGGCTGGCAAGCATGTCTTCGTCGAGAAACCGTTCGTCGGATCGGCCGACGAGGCGCGCCGCCTCGTCCAACAGGCTCGGGCCGCCGATCGGCGCATCCTGGTGGCGCACTTTCGGCGGTTCTATCCCAGCCTCCGCACGGCCCGCCAGTTCCTCGCGGCGGGGGGTCTCGGGCGCATCCGGCGCGTCGAGGCCACCGAGGGCGCACGCTGGGAATGGCCGGCCCAATCCTCCTATTTCCTGCAGGACCCATACGGGGGGGTCGTGTGGGACACCGGTGCCCACCTGGTCGATATGCTGCTGTATGCCCTGTCGCTCGACGAACCGGGGCGGGCGCTCCAGTGCCACACGCGGGAGCGTGTGCAGCGTCCAGCGCGGGAGCCTGCTCATGACTACCGGGCCGTGCTCGAGCTGACGCTCGACGGGGGTGCGGGCGTCGATGTCCGATTGGCGCTGAGCCGCCTCGAGCCGCTCGCCGGCGCGCTGAAGCTGTACGGCGAGGCGGGCGTGTTAGTCATTCCCACCACGTTCGCCCTGGCTCCGACGCTGTTTCGCGGTGCGGAGCGGTTCGAGCTCGAGAGCGCCGCTCCCGACCTCGCTGCCCGGGACAGTCTCGGGTGCTTCGTCCTCGAGCATCTCGAGTTTCTTGCGGCGTGCGCGAGTCACACACCGTCGGTGCTCGATGCCGACCGCTTCGTGGGCCTGTCAGGGCTGCTGGCGCAGCTCACCGCGCCCGGGGAGGGGCGGGAGTGAGGGCGGGGGGATGACGCGAACGGCGATCGTCGTCGGCGCGACGAGCTACGTGGGCGGCTTCGTCCTGCAGGAGCTGCTCGCCTCCGGGTATGACGTGATCGCCGTGACGCGGCGTCCGGACCTCGCCCAGGTCTTGCTTGGCGACCAGGCGGCACGGACCCGCATCGTGGCGAGCGATCGGGCGGTGCGGGAGGCGGGCACCGAGGCGCGCGTGGTCATGAACCTCGCGTACGTGAAGACCGTCGCCCCGCAGCACGCCCGGGCCGAGAATCGCCGCCTCGTGGAGCTCGTGGACGGGCTCGCGACGGCGACGCGCTGCCCGCACGTGATCCATGCCAGCACCCTTGCCGTGTTCGGCGTGCCGTTGCGCGCGCGGCCGAGGCCCGTGGCCGTGCCCCGCCGGCGCGACGATCTCTACGTCGACCTGAAGAGTCAGGCCGAAGCGTGGTTGCGCGACCTGGCCCAGCGCTCCGGCTATCAGCTTTCGATCGTGCGGCTCGGCAACGTGATCGGCCCGGGATCCCCGACGTGGGTCGCGGCACTCGCTCAGCGCCTCCTCGAGGGCAAGCCGCTCGGCTGGGCTGGCCGCTACGGTCCATCCAACGCCACCTACGCGGCGAACATCGGCCACTACTTCCGCCACTTGGCGGAACGGCCCGCCGACGGCCTCGCCCGGTTTGGCAGGTACCATCACCTGAGTGAATTCGCCGCCCACTCCTGGGACGACGTGGTGACGGCGCTCGAGCGGGCCGTCGGTATCGCGCGCGTCAGCGCCGCGCCGGACCGGGCCGAGCGCGCGAGTCGGCCGGCCCGCCTGGTCGCCGCGCTGCGACGGGTTTACGCGGGGCGCGCCGGCAGCTACGCCCGCGTGGCGTTGCATCGCCTGCCGGGGTGGCTCGGCGTCGACGGCCTACTCGCGCGTGCCAAAGCCACGCGGGATCTCGGCGCCACCGTGCGGCGGGCGCCGCTCGCGGCCGGTGATGCCGCGCTGTGCGACTTCCTCGCCGGCGACGTCGGCGCGCCCGCCCACGTCCTGCCGGACTGGACCCCGGCCGTGCCGTTCGCTGCGGCGCTCGAGGAGATTCGCCGGTGGCTCGACGCCGCGGGTTTTGTGGTCGCTCGTGACGCGTGAGCCCGCAGCCCCCAGGGGCGGGTGGGGGGGGTGGGGGGGGTGGGGGGCGACACTGCGGGGATGGCTGGCGCGTGTCGGGCTGCTCGGGGCACGCGATGGGACGCTCGCTCCCCGCTCGGCGCCGGTGCTCAACGCCGCGGCGGCGGCCGCGCGGACCGCCGCGCGCGGCGTGTGGGGGATCGCGGTTCCGGCGGTCCTCCCGATCGGGGGCTACGGGGCGTACAGCGTCCTCCAGACTACAGCCGGGGTCGTCGCGCAGATCGGCCTGCTCGGCACCGGGCCGACCATCCTGCGCGAGCCGGGGCGCAAGGCGCCGATCGGCGGGCTTCTCTTGCACAGCCTCTTGCTCGCCGGCGCCGCCCTTCCCGTGGCGGTTCTCGTCGCGCCCCTGCCTGATCCCCGCTACCCGTGGCTCCTCGGCGCGCTCGTCCTCGGGCTGATTTGGTACGGGATTGCGGTGACGCGGGCCAAAGCCGTGGGCGCGTTCGCCGACGTGCTGCGCGCCGAACTCGTGGGCGCCGCCGCGTTCGCGGTGGCGATCGGCAGCGTGGCGTTCCTGGTGCGGCGCGGGCGGCCGCCGGTCGACTACGGCCTCGTCGTGCTGCTTGAGGCCGTGGCGACCGCGGCGCTCCTCGCCGCGCTCGGGGGATCGCGCGGTGGCAGGATCGCGGGCGAGGAGTGGCGCCTCGCCGGCACGCCGGCCGTCTTGCGCTCGGTCTATTCGGTGGGTGGGTTGGTGCTACTCGATCTCCTCATCTGGCGGCGCCTCGAGATCTACTTCCTGCAGGCGAGTCCCGACGGCCTCCGCGGGGTGGCGGTGTTCGGGCTCGCCTCGCAGCTCAGCTCGCTACTGCTCTTGGTCCCGTCGGCCTTTGCCGAGGCCTGGTCGCCCGCCTACGCGGCCGACTTTCGGATCGGGTGGGCCGCCTTCGAGCGCCGCTTCCAGGCGAACCGCCGGGTGTATCAGCGCATCATGGCCGCCCTGGTGCTCGCCGCAGCCGTGACGACCCCGCTCCTCATCCGCGTCGTATTCCCGAAGTATTGGCCGTGGGTCTGGCAGGTGTCGGCCTTTGTGCTGATCCGCGTCGTCGCGAGTTATGCGGGCCTCCATTCGGCCGCGATCTATGCGACCAAGCGCGAGCGCTGGCTGTACGCTCCCGTCATCAGCGGCGGCGTCGTCGGCGTCGTCGCCAACATCGTGTGGACGTTGCCATGGGGCCTTTCCGGTGCGATACTTGCCTACGCCCTCACGCAGGGTACGGTCGCCGTGGCGACGCTCGTCGCTTCGCGGGCCTCGGCGCGCAGCAGCGATGCACGGATGGTCGCGCCGTGAGAGGTCTGACCATCGCGCTGTGCACGCGGGACCGGCCGGCCGATCTCGCCCGCTGCCTGCGCTCGGTCACGCGCGCGGCGTTCCCGCGCGCCGCCGGATTCGTGCACGTGCTCATTGTGGACGATGGCGCGCTGGCGGCGACGCAGGTGGAGGAACTGCGCGCGCTGGTCGGTCCCTGGGGGGCGCGCTTTGCACACGCCCGCGTGACCAGGGGGCGAGGCCTGTTCCGCGCCCGCCTGACGGCACGCGACGTGGCCGAGGGAGAGGTCATTCTCTTTCTCGACGACGACGTGGAAATCAGCCCGGAGTATCTGCGGCGGCTGGTGGCCCGCTATGCTGAGTGGCCGGATGCCGCGGGCATCGGCGGGGTCGACGCGTTGACACGCCCGCACCGGTTCGTGCGGTGCGTGTTCGATCGCGTGTTCCTGTTCGACTCGGGACAGCCGGGGCGGCTGTCGCCGAGTGGCTTCAGCTACTCGACCCGGGGCTGGATCGCGGAGCGGGCGGCGTTCCGAAGCGAATACCTGAGCGGGTCGAACATGTCGTTTCGGCGCGAGGCGCTGCGCTCGGTGGCGGCGGTTGCGTGGCTCGAGGGCTACAGCTTGGGGGAGGATGTGTACCTGTCGCACGTGGCGGGAGCAACGGGGCCGCTGTGGGTCGATCCGGCGCTCGCCGTGCAGCACCACCGCTCCGCCGCCGCGCGCGTGACGGATCGCGCGCTGGCGCATGTGACCGTGATGAACCCGTACCGGCTACTCGGGGCGCGGAACGCCCGGTGGTGGAACTACGCGGCGCTCGGGTGGACGCTGGTGGGACTGGTGGTGAAGGACGCCGTCCGGCCGCACCGGTGGCGGGTGCTCCCGACGTACGCGCGGAGCATCTGGGAGATCGTCCGTGACCTGTCGGCCGGTGGTCGTTGAGGTGGCCGCGCTCGTCGCCCGTGCAGCCCGAGCGGCGCGCGGCGCCGCACACCGCGTGAGGAGGATCGAGCGTTGAAGATCGTGCGCTGGCCCCGGCTGCTCGCGCTGAGCGGGAGCGTGCTCCTCGCGGCAGCCTGCGTGGACCAGACAGGAGCTCCCCTCCTGTCGCCGCCCGCGACGTCGCTGGCGATCGCCGAGGAGAACCTGCGGAGCGGGTTGGCGGACTGGGATACCGAGTTGCACAACGCCCCCGACTCCCTCATCGCGGGGTACGGACTGCCCTTCAGCCTGCGTGCGGGTGACACCTTGCGGCTGTTCGTTACGGCCAAACGCGCACCGGTCACCACGGCGATCTATCGCCTCGGGTGGTACAACGGCGCCGGCGCGCGGCTGCTCGGCGAGCACCACAATCTCTGGGTGCTCAGCGACGGGGCGTGCTCGCCCCCGACATCCGGACCCGTCGCCTGCAGCTGGCCGGAGACGGACCGGTTCGTCATCCATCCTGGATGGCTGCCCGGGGTCTACCTCGCCCGGTTCACGGACTCGCTCGGACGTACCGCGGCGTTCCCGTTCGTGGTCCGCTCACCGCGTCGTTCGGCGTTCGTGGTGGTGCTCCCGTTCGCGACCTACCAGGCCTACAACGACTGGGGCGGCGCGAGCCTGTACCGCGGAGCCGGCGCGACCCCGCAAGAGGCGTACGCGAACCGTGCGGTCAAAGTCTCATTCGCCCGGCCCTTCACCCAGCGGCTGGTGCGCGGCCCCATCCTCCGAGTGGACTACTTGCTGGTCCGTTGGCTCGAGCGCAACGCCTACGATGTCGCCTATGAGACCGATTACGACGTCGACGCGGGGCGGGGGCCGGAGCCCGAGTTCGCCTGGCTCTTCGCCGGCCATTCGGAGTACTGGAGCTGGTCGATGTGGCTCCGCGCCAACGCCGCCCGGGACCAGGGACTCAGTCTCGGGTTCCTCGGTGGCAACGACGCCTACTGGGTGATCCGGTTTGAGCATATCGCCGTGAACGGACTCGACGCGCCGGTCGTGGTGTGCTACCGCGACGCGACCCGGGATCCGCTGGGAGGGACCCCGGGCCTCGCCACGGTGCAGTTCGCGGCGCCGCCCAACAACACACCCGAGAATGCGCTCGTCGGGGTGGGGCACGCGCCCCATTCCCTCATCCAGTCCGGGCCGGTGGACTTGGTCGTCACGAATGGCTCCGACCCGCTGCTCGCCGGGACGGGCCTCAACACCGGCGATCACATTCCTCGGGTGGCGGGCTGGGAGGCCGATCGCATCGTCAATAACGGCGCGACGCCTCCGGGCATCCGGGTCCTGTTCGAAGATCACTTCGTCCCCACGAGCGACACCGTCCTTTCCGGCCTGCTCCAGTCGACCGTGTATAGCTGGCCCGCGTCCGGCGCCATCGTGTACGCCGGCGGTCAGCCGGGCTTCGCCTGGGGCCTCTCCACCTACCGGGGGTACGTGGCGCGCCCCCCGCTCGAGCAATTCCTGCGCAACCTCCTCAAGGCGTTCGTGGCGGCCCGCCGCCCGCGGTGATGGGGTGACGCCGCGCGCGCTCGCTGCCTGGGCGCTCGTGGTCGCCGGACTTGCGGCCGCCAGTGCGACGGTCCCGCCGCTTGCCGCCGTGCCCGTGGCCGGTGCCATCGCCGTCGCGGTGTGGCGCTGGCCGGCGGCGACACTGGAAGCGACGGCCTTCGCCGTCCTCGCCGTCCGTCCCGCGCTCGACGTCTTCAGCGAGCGTCGCTACGGTCTGAGCGAATTCGCGGTCAGCCCCGCCGTGGTCTTCGGGCTCGTGGTGCTGTGGGTGGCGGCGGTCGCAGCGCTCGCGCGGGCGCGTGCCGGCCGTCCGCTCTGGCCGAGCCCGCGGTTGCTCCACGCCCACGTCTGGCTGTTCGCGGCCTACGGGCTGGCGTTCGTCTCGGGCGCCAGACTGTACGGCGGCGTGGGCGCCGCCACGGGTATCCGCGAGCTCGTGCGCGTCGCGAGCATTGTCGCCGCCTTCCTCATCGTGCTGTGGTGGGTGGCAGACGGCCCCGGGTGCTTCTCGCGCGGCTGGGTGTACCTGGTGGCCGGGCTGGTGGTTCCCGTTGGTGTGGCGGTGTGGCAGTGGGAGACCGGGACCGGGGATCTTGCGGTGCCCGGCCTCAACCGCTTGCGGGGCACGTTTTCCCATCCCAATTCGCTCGGCCCTTACCTGGTGCCGTTCATCCTAGCCGCCCTGGGTGGGCTCGCGAGCGCGAGCGGCGTGCGACGGATCGCCCGGGTGGCGTGCGCCGCGGGGCTCGCGCTGCTCCTGGCGCACACGTACAGCCGGACCGCACTGCTCGTGCTCGTGACCGGGCTCGCCGTACTGCCGGTGTTGCACTCCCAGCGGTTCGGCTGGAAGGGACTGATCCGCGGTCTCGTCGTGGTCGTGCTGATCGGTGGAATGACGTGGTGGCTGGCGCGCGATGTGATTCGCGAGCGCTTTGCGACCATCGCCATCACCCGGGCCGTGTGGGATGCCGCGCGCACCGGGCAGTCGGAGAACTCGTTCACGTGGCGGCTCATCAATTGGGGAGGTCTGGTCGCCCTCGGACTCGAGCACCCCGTGGCGGGACATGGGGCGGGGATGACGATGGTCCTCAACCCCCTCGTGAATGCGGAGACCGGCGTCCCTTTCAATGCCCACGATGACTTTGTCCGGTTCTTCTTTGAAGGCGGGGTGGCCGGGCTGGTTTGCTATCTGATCTACGGCGTGCTGTTCTCGAGTTGGCTCTTGGCGCGGGCGCGGGCCGCCCCGCCGGCCCGGGCTGCCGGCGCCTACGCCGTGGCCGCCGCCTGGATCGCCCTGTTCTTTCTTACGGCGGGGACGCCCGAGTTGTCGCTCCAGACCGCCGTGCAATACGAGCTGTACGGTATGGCGGGACTCCTCAACCCCGCGGCGTGGATAGCCGTACTTCCATTGGTGCCGAGCCCCGCCGCTACGACTGACGCGGGACTCGCCGTCTAGTCCTCACTCCTTGAGCGTCTGGGTCCCCGAGCCAGCCGTCACGCCAAGAGTGTAGCGGGGAACACGTGGCGTGGGTACCGCCCTTTGCATGCGGCGGCGCATCCTGCGACGGGTGGCCGACGAGGGACGCGGGCGTCGCGCGCGCCGCGTTACCGCCGCCACCCGCCGGGTTTCTTAACACCCATGCCCCATGTGCCGTCTAGTGGCGTCCCCGCTGCGTTTACGGGCGACTGATTTCTCGACAGCCAGCCTCACCAACTAGGCCTGTCACAACCTTTTGGGGTGGCACGGTCCTCGCACTTGCGAGCGGCCGTCCCAGCCACGCAGAGGCCTATGTTCCGAGCGAGGACCGTCGCCGCTGCAAACACCCGAATCCTCGGGGCGTGTGTGCTCGTCGCCCTGGGGATCGCGTGTCATGGCGACACCATGGGTCCGCTGGGACCGATTCTGGTCCAGCTCCTGCCGGCCAGGGACTCCGTGTTGCGGGGGGCGCCCGGCCAGCCGCTGGCGCAACCGGTGAAGTTTCGCGCGCTCGACGCAGCGACCCTGCAGCCCATCGCGGGGGCTGAGGTCGTATGGACCGTGACCGGGACCAACGGCCGCGTCAACCAACCGGTCGCCGCCACGGGCTCGGACGGCAGCTTCACCGCTCAGTGGGTCCTCGGGACCCGCGCCTCCGAGACCCAACGCTTGCGGGCCGACGTCAGCCTGTCGGGGCGCACCGCGTTCGGGCTGGTGCGGGCCGTGGCAGTACCGTCGCAGGTGGCGGCCCTGAACCTGGTGACCGACACCACGCCGGTCCTCGCCGGCGTATCCCGCGCGATGCAAGCGTACGCGACCGATCCCTACGGCAACCGCTTCGTCCCGCTGGGGCTGCGTTACGCCTCGCTCGATACGAGCATCGTGACCGTCGACTCGCTCGGCACGCTGCGCGGCAGCCAGGGCGGGATCGGGCGCGTGCAGGTCGCGGTGAGCTCGTTGGCCGACACCGGCGCGGTGCGCGTGATCCAGATCCTGCAGGCCATCAAAGTGGACCACGACACGCTGCACTTCTGGGCGCTCCGCCAGCTCGACACGCTCAATGTGACGCTGATCGATACCCAGGGCCTGCCGATCCCCGGCTTGCTGCCGACCGTGACGCTCGCGGACACCTCGCTCGCCAGCTTCCGCGCGGGCCGCCCGTTCACAGTCACGAGCGCGAAGAACGGGACCACGACGCTCCTGCTGTCGGGTGGTGGCGTGACCAAGTCGGTGGTCGTCCAGATCCAACAGACCCCCGCGCTGCTGCAGGCGACGGCGACCTACACGACTGCGATCTTTGCGGCCGCGCCGGGGTCGGTCGTACCGCTGCAATGTCAGGTGTGGGATGCAAAAGGCAATCCGATCGCCATGGACCCGAGCGTGACGGGGTCGGCGACCGGTGCCGTGGCCGGCACGCACTGCTCCGATCTCCATGTCCAGCGCTCCGGGCTCGATACGGTCCGCCTCACCGCGGGCAGCGCCGTCGCCGCCGTGCCGGTGGTCGTCGCGCTGCCGCCGGTCGTGACGGGTTCGCCGCTCGGGACCTTGGTCGACCTCAGTGCCCTGCCGCCCGGGGAAGCCTGGGCGCCGTCGGCGCGTCGCAACAGCCGCGGTCAACTCGAGGTGTATTTCGGGTATGCGACCTACGACACGGTCACTAACCAGGCGCATGAAGACCTCCGCCGCATCGTCTCCACCGATAACGGTGTGACCTTCGCGGACGACGGGATGGTGTTAAAGCACGATTCGACGGACTGCAGCCTCACCGGCTATGGGTTCGAGAACATGGTTATCGTGCCACGTCAAGAGGCCGCGGGCTGGCGTATGTTCGTGTCCGGCGGTTCATTTACGTGCTACGGGTGGCAGGTGTTCTCCGCCGTTTCGACGGATGAGCGGACCTGGACGCTCGAGCCGGGCGTGCGGGTGGCCGACGGCGCTGGGCCGCCGGTCCAGGCGGGGCCCGATCCCTACTGGCCAACCGGCGAGGGCATCATTGTGGACCAGCTGCCGTCCGGTGGGTGGCGCATGATGCTCGGCGCCTACAAGCACCTGACGCCGGCGGAAGACAAGTTCCAGATCATGGAGTGGAACTCGCCTGACCAGATCAACTGGACGTATGGCCACACGGTGCTCTCCACGCGGCAGATGCCCGCAGCGGGCGCGGGCACCGTCTACAGTCCGACCATCCGGCAAGTGGCCCCCGGGCTCTGGCGCATGATCTTCGCCGGTGACAACCGGTTTGGGACTGGGTGGCGCGGGCGGTTGTGGAGCGCGGTGTCGACCGACATGGAGAACTGGCAAGTGGAGGGGCAACTCATGGGTTCCGATGTCACGAGCCTGTTCTACGCGAGTCTCGTGGACGACCGCCTCGTGTTTATCCGCGAGGACGACGCCAATGGTGGATCGCCCCAGCTCGCGATCGCCACGGTGACGATGCCGTGACGCCACCGGCGAAGTTCCAGCGGCGGCTGTGGAGCGTGGTCCTGCTGCTCTCCGTCGCCTGCTCTGGCGGGCTCTTTGCCCCGGCACCCACCGGGCTGAGCCGCCCTGCCAGCGAACATCTGTGGGTGTTCCACATCAGTGGCGGCGCCTACGCCGATCACGTGCAATTGCTCTCGATCGGCGATCATCCGCGTCCGGTGCGAGCGGAGGCGGGCCGGGTGTTTCGCCCGCTCGCGTCCCGGGCCGCTGACGGGACCTCCACCAACGACTTCGCCGGCCTCGTGGCAACCGCGGACGATTCCACGGGAATGCGCTGGACGCTGCGCCGCCCGGACGGACACGTATTGCGGCTCGCGTATACGACCGCGGGCGATACCGCCCAGGGCTGGTTCACGCTCCACGACGGCACGCGCTACCCGGTGGTCGGGGTGCGGTTCGACTCCGCCGCGGTGAGTCTCGTGGCGCCGTCGCTGGTGCCCGTGAGCGACGGTCCCCAACCCGTGATCATGATCCGGCTCGACGACATCCCGTCGAGCGACCGCGATTTTCTCACGCGCTTGAAGACGCGCCGCTTGGTCGCCGAGATCGCCGCGCCGACCCGGTTTGCGGGGCGGGACAAAGCGCTGAGCTGGGACGACCTCGCCTATTGGCGCGCCCAGGGCATGGGCATCGTCATGCATTCGCGTCATCACCTCCGCACGAGTGCGGATGCCCAGCACTTGATCGCCGAGATCGTGGGGGGCTTTGCCGAAATGAAGGCGCACGGGTTCCCGACGCATGTCTTCGTCCAGCCGGGCACGTGGGGCGACTCGATCTACTTTGACTCGCCGAAGAAGCTCGGCACGTGGCGCGGTGCCTTGCTGCGCTCGTTCGCGACCGTCTCCGAGTGCTACGCCTACGGGTATTGGCTGCCGCGAGCGGCCCTCAACCCGCTGGGCCTCGGACACGTGACGATTTCGGACGGCGCGAGCGATGCCCGGATTCGCCAGAACTGGGAGGTCGCCCAGCGGCCGAATCACGCGACGGTGTTCCTGGTCCACACGCACAGCTTGCGGAAGAAGGAGCAGCTCGACTGGTTCCTGGATCTCGTGGCCGCGGCCCAGACACGGGGGACCGTGCGCCTCGTCGCGAGCGCTCAGGACCTGTTTGGAGCGTCGTCCGCTCGGGCACCGCAATCGCTCGACTCCATCCCCGGCGCGGGGACCGGCACGCAGATCTACAGGCAGACGCCGTAGGCCGTCCCGTCGTCGCCGCATCGCAGCGCGCTGCACCAATCGCTAAGCGTGCAGATCCGCGCGCACCCGCGCCTGCACTCCGGTCGTGATCTGCAACCGCCCCATCGCCGGGGCCACCGCAGGCGTCGGCGATCATTCCGGGACGGAAGACCACCGCCGCTAACCCGTGCTGTCGCGTGGCGGTGTCAGGGACGCTCTTCAGGGACGGCAGTTCCGCTGCGACGCTCGACGGGATCAACGCACCAACCAGGTGGAGTGCTCGAGCGCAGGGGTCTTTGGGCGCGTGACCTCGCAACGGTCAGCCGCATCTGACTACGACGGGTGCCCGTCGCTACGGGAGCTCGCGCAGCGCACCTCGGAGGACCGCCTGCGCAACCGTCGGTGCGTTCGACGTCGTCTCGGCGCGGCGTGCCCCGGGGCCGGGGCGGGCAGCGGCCGCCCCCGCGCAGAGTAGGGGGGCGGGAAGGGCTGGAGCGCCTCACCACCCAGGGCGAGTCTATGCGGTCGCCGCCCCGGTGCCCTTGGTGACCGATATCATCACCTGCGCCGCGCCAAGCCGCAAGTTGGTTCTGCACGCGATGCCTCAGCCCCCTTGTTGACATGACCGAACGCGGCCAGACGGATGGCTCGCGTGCCGCCGCTCCGGCACGGATTGTCCGATACGGGGCAGCGCTGATGCTGTCCGGCAGTCTGGCGGCGTGTAAGGGCGATCTCGTGATCGTACGCGGCCCGAGGATCGAGGTGAGCTGGCCCGACCGCGACGCCGTGTGGGTTCGCACGCTGGGCGCGCCCCTCGGTCTGCAATGCACCGCGGTCGGGGTCGCCGGACCGCCGCCGCCGGTGGCAGCGCGCACCAGCACCGGCGTCGCTTCTGGTTCGGAGTGCGGCGCCCTGACGGTGGTGCGATCCGGCCTCGACACGCTCGTGCTCCGCGCGGCGGGGGTCGAGCGTCGCGTCCCCATCGCGGTCGCGCTCCCCCCGCAGCTCACCTCGGATCTCGCAGACCGGCTCACGATTGACGGCCTGCCCCCCGATACCGTGGCCTGGTGGGCGCCGTCCGCCCGGCTGAACTCCCAGGGCGCGGTCGAGCTCTACGCCGCGGCGTACCGCATGAGTTACCCGGACACCACGCCGCGCGGCTACCTCTATCGACTCGTGCAGGCGAGCGCGGGCGACCCGCTGCACTTCCGGTTTGACGGGATTGTCCTGGAGCCGGACGCCAACCGTTGCAGCCTCATGGGCTCCGGCATCGAAAACGTCGCCATCGCTCCGCGAGCGGAGGGCGGGGGGTTTCGCATGCTCCTCGCCGCGGGCTCATCCGAGTGCTACGGCTGGCAGGTCTTTTCCGCCGTGTCGCCCGACGAGCGGTCATGGAGTCTGGAGCGCGGGATCCGCGTGGCGAACGGTCCTGTCCCACCGGACTCGATAGGGGCGCTGCCCGATTCCTCACCCTGGCCGGTGGGTGAAGGGATGGTCGTCGGACGCGCGCTATCGACGGGCGAGTGGCAGATGATCGTTGGCGGCACTGTGCCGCAGAGCGGGCGCGATGCCAGCGACTTCGAGATCGTTGAATGGCGCTCACCCGATCAGTTGATCTGGCACTACCACAGCGCCGTCTTTACGTTGGCGGATCTGCGGCGACCCCTTGGGCGCAGTCTGTATAGCCCGACGGTGCGCGAGTTCGCGCCCGGGCTCTATCGGATGGTATTCGCGGAGGACGGCTCGTACGATCTCGCCACGGGGACCCGGTTGTACACGGCCCTGAGCGCCGACAACCCCGACGGGGAGCACTGGCAATTTGAGGGCACGCTCCTGGACACCCCCCCCATTCGTGTGTTTTACGCCTCGCTGGTCGGGGATCGCCTCTACACCCTGAGCGCCCCTCACGGCGCGGCCGACACCGAGTACTACCTCTCCGCCTTTACTCTGCGGATGCCGTAGCATCGCTCGCACGCGTCGCGTGCGCACAGGGCATCGCACGACGTCCCAAGAGATTTTCGGAACGACGCCGTCCTCGCCGAACGCGCTGCCCGACACCAGCTCCGGGACCGTCATCCAGATCCCGCGCTAGACGCCCGTACCTCCGGCTCGTGCGGCGGGCGCCGTAGCCAACAACCTTTGACCGGTGATCTCGAGGAGCGTTCTGCGCCTACCTCGTCACTCCGCCCGTCCCGCGCGCCCCGGGTAACCGTGCCGTGCGATTCACGACTTCTCCCGAGCCTGACGGACGACCGGCAGGAGTCTATCGAGGATCGCCGCAGTAACCTGATCGAGCGTTGGCCGAGGCGCCTCAGCGATGCCTGCGCGGTCGAGGAAGGCCGTCCATTGCCGCTGGCGGGAGGGATCGGCTGAGAAGGCGGAGGTCAGGGCTGCGGGCGTTTCCCTGGGTAGGGGAGTGCCGCGGCGTGTGAACGTTGCGGAAACCGCGGCTGCAAGCTGCGGAAGCGGGAGTCCGAGCTTCACCAGGATGTACCACAAGTCGTAGAAGTCCTTCAGCCGGCTGTTGATCATTCCCAGTTTGACGACCGCCTCGAACGTCTCGGCCACGACGGCCTCCGGTGGGTACGCCTTGAGACGGGGCGCCGGGAGATTCAGGAGCGTGGGGAGCTGGATGACCTCGGGCTCGGGTACCACGGCTTGCCCAAACGCGACGTCGATCTGCAGAGGGATGACCGCGCGGTCGAGCGAGGCGCGCAGCGTCAGACGGACGCCGGGGGAATCCTCCTGTTCCGCGATTTCGACCGCGCCGAGCCACTGCGGGTCGAATACCAGGCCGTCGTCAGCGGTCGAAGCGAGAGCGATGTCACGGAACATGCGCATCAGCTCGTCGGCCGACGCGGCTTGGAGGCCGAGCAAGTCGGCGTCCTGGCCTTCACTCGGTTCGAGAAACGCCTGCGCCTGTTCCAAGGCTCGCCGGGCGCCGGCAAGATCGGAGAGGTCGATGCGGGACGAAAACGACTGGGCTCGATCGAGCATCGTCGAAAGGACTTCGGCGCGACCGTTCCTACTTAGCCCTCGGAGCGCGCCGAGATAGTCGTCCCGGTAGACCGTGGGGATGATGATGCGGTGCTGCCCCCCAGCGATCAGTTCGGCGTTCATCATGACGCGCGGGCGGGCCCCTCCCGCAGCCCGATTCTGCAAGCCGAGGACCAAGACCAGCGCTCCCAGCTTGATTCCCCACGTGCCGGCGGCGAGGATCACGTGGGGTGGGGAGCGCACCTTCACGTCCAGCCCGTAGGCGTTGTGCCACCAGTTGTCGAACGGGGCGGAGGTGATCATCGCGATGGTGCCCCAGATCGCGACCCAGGCGCCGAGCGGCCCCCGGAATCCCCAGAACGAGACGCCTGCGGCTTTGTCGTCCTCCGTGCCGGCGAACGTGGTCTTCAACACGAGCCAGCCGCTCGAAACGCCGGCGAGCACGCCGCCCAAGTAGATTGCCAGGTGGGCAGGCGTCCAGAAGGTGTCGCGGCCGATCGTGCGGTGCCACGAGATATCCCACATCACGCCGAGGACCGCGCTCGTCGCGGCGACGAGCACGGCGATGACGTACCAGGGAATGGCAGCGGTGCGTGGCGGTGCGGGGGCGACAGATGGGGCGGCTGCTGCGGTCATCGGATCTCCAGGAAGGCGCGCCTTAGGCTTATCCGAGCATGTCTTCCGCATGCTAGCGCCTGCGCTTCACATACAGGCACGCGCGGCCTCATAGCTTCGCGAAATACGAGGTTGCCATCCGAAACACCCATCACGATCACTGTCATTGTCCACACCCCGGTGGCCCTCTTTCACTGCGGCGGCGCTTCAGAACTGGTGCGAGCTCCTGGGCGGTGGGCACACCCAACCGGAGCAAGCGCTTCGCGGCGGCGGTGGAGTCGTCCGGGTGGGGTGCCGCGGACCTGTTCAGCATGTACACGACCGAACTGGATGGCACGGTCGGATACGACTGGGTCGAGAAGCAGATGGGCATAGGCGCCTCCCTGGGAGGCGCCCGACCGCTACGTTCGGAACTCTCCTGGCTACTTCCTCGACCGCGTCACGACTCCGCTGCTCATGCCTCCGGGGCCCAGTCGACGACGAGAAGGGCGAAAAGCCATCGGAGCAAGCGTTCTCTGGCCTGCGACGGCTTGGCAAAGAGGTTGAGTTCAGGCGGTACCGGGGCGAGGGGACGCGCCCGAGTGGTGGAGCCCAGCGGCCAAGGAGGATGCGCATCGGCGGGCGCTCGAGTGGCTGGACTGGTACTTGCGCCCTCGACCTAGTCGGTAACGCAGGACCTACACACTGAACGTGAGTTAAGCACAGGCCCTGTGGCCTCGGGAGCGGGCCTGTCAGGTTCGCGGGGCTGGACCACCCCCAGCAGCCGGCCTCGCCGAGACCCGGAGGTACGCCACGAGGAGGCCGATCAGGAGCCCCGTGACTACCCCGAGCGGGCGGTTCGGCCAGCTGTGCCGCGCCGGGAGCACGGGCGGATCGATCACACTGATGGTGGGTGTGTTGCGGAGCTCCTGGAGCGCGGCTTGCTCTTCCTGCAGTTGCAGCTGCAGGAACAGCTGCTGCGCCATGTCGACGTTGCGCCGCAGCCGGGCCTGCTCCAGCTGCAGCGTGGCGGAGCTCTGGAGGTTGCGGTTGGTCTGATTGAAGAGGGCGAGCGTGCTCTCCGCGGCGGCGAGGAGCCGTCGTGCATCCGCCGAGCGTTGCGCGGTGAAGGCGCGCTCGGTGCTGCCGCGTCGCTGGCGCAGCGCGAGGTTCGCCTCGTTCAGCGCCGCGAGCGTCGTCTCAGCGATCGCCAGCGCGAGCTCGGGCGTGTACGCTTCCACCCCGAAGTGCACGATGCCCGTGCGCACGTCCACGTCGACGGAGAGTGCCTGCCGCAGCTTTCTGATGGCTAAGTAGTCGCGCAGCTCCGGGCGTCCCTTCGACGCGACGCCGTAGATCGTCTCGAGCGTCTGGGACTGCCCCTGCCACGGGAAGGCGGCGTTGACCACGTGGCGCAGTACCGCGTCGGTCGTGAGCAGGTCGGCAAGGAGCTGCGGGCTGCTTTGCGATCCCCCGAGCGGCAGCGCCGCGAGCTGCGATCCGAGCAGGCTCGCGATACCGCTGCCGAGCGGCATCTGGTTGGGTGGGTTCTCGGCCTGGAACGCGGCCTTCGCCCGGTAGCGCGAGGGGAGGAGGAGCGCCGTTACGGCGCCCACCACTGCGCCCGTGACCGCGAGCGTCAGCACCTCGCGCCAATACGCGCGCGCCAGGCGCAACAGCTCGACCCACATCACATACCACGCGGGGGGTGCCGCCGCGACGGCCCCGCCCGCGCGCAGGCCTTCGCCGGTCACCGGCGCGCCACGACGACGAGCGTGACGGTCGCCGCGATGATCTGCGCAACGATGCCGAGGACGGCGACAGGATCGGTGCCGTGCGCCGTGCTGTCCTTCGCCGGCACCAAGACCTCGGAGCCCGGCCCGGGCGTCGGATCGCTCCCAAAGAGCAGCAGCGTGCGGTGGCGCGTGCGCACCTCGCCATTCGCGGCGCGCACGCTCACCCGGCCCTTGTCGGCCTTGTAGCTCAATCCGCCAGCGGCACTCAAGTAGTAGTTCAGGTCGGCGCCCCGCATCCACAGCACGCTGCCGGGAGAGTTCACCGCACCTGTGACCTGTACGCTCGGCTGAAACTCCGGGATCGTGATTGAGTCGCCCGTCTGCAGGATGATGTTGTAGCGGGAGCCGCGCTCGTGTAGGGCGCGCGGCACGTCCACGTTCAGTCGCCCTACCGAACCGGCGATGCGGATGAAGCGCACGCCGTCGGGGTAGGCGACCGGCGTGAGCCCGCCCGCACGGTCGATCACGTCGGCGAGCCGCTCGTCGCGCGCCGTCAGCGCGTACGTGCCGGGGAAGCGCACCTGGCCGACGAGCG
>WNFD01001220.1_pt1 | contig 39663 bp, 33 predicted proteins | sample 5400491 | NCBI WGS metagenome assembly WNFD01 (sample SAMN13153343, study PRJNA577476) | soil metagenome | isolation source: 120 cm saprolite under Douglas fir tree site 2 hole 2 replicate 2 | place: USA:California | collected 2015-04-18 | reverse complement strand
TCGGGATCGGCGGTCCCCAGTAGCGCTGGCGCGAGATGCACCAGTCGTGCAGCCGGTACTGCACCCGCGGCGTGGCGACGCCGCGCCCCGCGAGCCACGCGACGATCTTGCGGCCTCCTTCCCGGCAAGGGAGTCCATCAAAGGCGCCGGAGCCGATCAGCACGCCCACCTCGGATTCGCTGGGGACGAGCTCCCCCTCCGCGTGGATCACCTGGCGGATCGGCAAGCCGAACTGACCGGCGAACTCGAAGTCACGCTTGTCATGCGCCGGCACGCCCATGATGGCGCCGGTGCCGTACTCCATAAGCACGTAGTCGGCGATCCAGATCGGGATCGCCTCGCCGGTGGCCGGATTGCGCGCGTACGAGCCGAGGAACACGCCGGATTTGGTCTTATCCCCGACCTTGCGCGAGACGATGTCCCGGCTCTCCACCTGCCGCTGGTAGGCCTTCACAGCCGGCCGTTGCTCCACGGCGACCAGCTCCTCGACCAGCGGATGCTCGGGGGCAAGCACCAAGTACGTGGCGCCGAACACCGTATCGGGCCGGGTGGTGAACACGGCGATCTTGCGGCCCGCCGGCGTCTCGAACGCGAGCTCGGCGCCCTCGCTGCGGCCGATCCAATTGCGCTGCAACGCGATGGTGCTCTGGGACCAGTCGAGCCGGTCGAGGTTCGAGAGCAGCGGCTCGGCGTAGTCGGTGATCCGGAAGAACCACTGCTCCAGGGCGCGCTGCTCGACTGCGGTGCCGCAGCGCTCGCACCGGCCGTTAATGACCTGCTCGTTGGCGAGCACGGTCTTGTCTTTAGGGCACCAGTTCACCGCCGCGCGCTTCCGGTAGGCGAGCCCGGCGGCGAACAACTGCAGGAAGAGCCACTGCGTCCACTTGTAGTAGCCGGGGTCGGTGGTCGACAGCTCGTGACGCCAGTCGAACATCCCGCCGAAGCGCCGCAGCTGGCGTCGGAAGTTCTCGATGTTCTGCGGGATCAGTCGCGCCGGATTGGTGCCGACCGAGAGCGCGTAGTTTTCCGAGTGGATCCCGAACGCGTCGAACCCGATCGGCTCGAATACGTCGTGGCCCTGTAGCCGCTGGAAGCGGCCGTAGATGTCCGCGCCGGTGAAGGCGAACATGTTCCCCACATGCAGCCCCTCGGCCGAGGGATACGGGAACATCATCAGGTTGTAAAACGGCGCGCGCGGGCGGTCGAGATCGGGCTCGTTGGTGTGGCGCTCCGCCCACCGCGCCTGCCAGGCGGTCTCGACGACCTGCGGATCGTAGATCGGGAGCTCGGGCATAAGTGCCTGAAATTAAACGGCCTTGCTCGGCCGTGTCACCCGTCCTAGCTTACCGCGTCCGACCCCGGTCATGGCCACCAGAACCCAGCAACTGCGCCAAAGCTTCCTGGTCACCGGAGCGGCCGTTGCGCTCGCGCTGGTGATCGTACTAGCCGTCGTAGCGGCCCATGAAGCCAGCGGCACCCTGAAGGACCTGGCCGACCGCCGGGGGACGGAAGTCGCGATCCGCGTGGCCAGTCTGGCCACGAGCTACCTACGAGAGCGCCGCCACGAGGCCGAGGCCTTGGCGCGCTCCCCCGCCATCATCGCCGCCGCCCAGGATGCGTCCCAAAAATCGGCGGCGCAGGGACTCGACCGGCAGGACGTTCCCACCCTGGAGCGCCAGTTCAGCGGCACGCGGCAGCTGGGCGGCGATCCCGCATTACAGCGCTACTTCCGCGAGTACCCGCAGCGCTCCGATATCGCCTCGTTGTTGTTCACCGATCGCCACGGCTTCAACGTCATGACGTCCGATCGCACGTCGCGCTTCGCGCAATCAGGGGAGGGTTGGTGGCGGGGGGCGCTGAGGGATGGCGAGTACGAGGGCAAGGCAACGTTCGACTCCGCAGCCAACGCCGTGGCGGTCGAGTACGCCATCGCGATCCGTGCGCCGGGAGTGGCGCGGCCGGTGGGAGCGGTAAGGGCGGTCTTTGGCCTCGACAAGCTGGCGACGTTGCTCGGCCCCGACGCGCTCGGCGACGGCGCCTATCTCCACGTGGTGGATGAGCTGGGCCGCCTGCTCATTGGGCCGGACCAGTCCCAGCTACTGCAGCTCGTGCCCGACGGGAAGCTCATCCCGCGCCGCGATCGGCCCCAGACGGCCGTGATCACCACGCCGCGCGGGGAGGAACTGGTGATCTCCATTCCGGCCAACCACGGCCACTGGTGGGTGCTGTTCCGCCAGCCGACGAGTGAGGCCTACGCCGCTGCGCGGACCACGCAGCGCGACATCTGGCTCGGCGCGCTGGCATTGCTGGGCATCACGGTGGCGGCACTGGTCGGACTGGGGAACTGGCTGAACCGCCGCGTCACCGAGCCCGTGCGGGCCGTGGGCGCGATCGCGAGTCGCGTGGCTGGCGGGGATCTGTCGGTGGCGGTCGTCATGCAACGTACCGAAACGGGGGACGTGCGGGACCTGCTCTCCTCGGTCCACACCATGGTGGTAGCGCTGCGGCGCTTGGTCGGGGCGATCCGCACAGCGGCCGACGAGGCCGCGGCGATGGCGGCGCAAATCTCGGCGGCAACCCAGCAGATGAGTGCTTCCACGCAGGAGATGACCGCGACGACGCAGGACCTCACCAAGCGGGCGGCCGAGCAGGCGCAGCTGGTACGGGCCGGAGCCGACGACGCCGCCCGCATCCTGCAGATTGCTACCGCCTTAGCGACCGGGGCGGAGGAGTCCGTGCGGCGCAACACCAAGCTCGCCGGAGTCGCGCGCCAACATAAGGAGGTGTTGGATCAGAGCACGGCTCAGCTCGCAAAGCTCGTCGAGGAAGTGGAGCGGGGAGCGCAGGAGGCGGAGGCGCTGGCCAAAGCGTCGGCCGAGATCCAGAAGTTCGTGACCCAGGCCAAGTCCGTCGCGACCCAGACCAACATGCTGGCGCTCAATGCCGCCATCGAGGCCGCCCGCGCCGGCCCTCAGGGTCGGGGGTTCGCCGTGGTCGCTGACGAGGTGCGGAAGCTCGCCGCGGTAGCCGCCGCCTCGGCGGGGGACACGGCCGACACGGTGCGCGGCGTGCTGGCACGTGTGCAGGCGAACCGCGACCGGCTGGTGCGGCTCGCGCAGGGCGGAGCCGAGGCGCGTCAGGCCGCGCAGTCCGCGGCGCAGGGGCTCGCTACCGTCGCCGGCGAGGCCGATGCCAACGACGCGTGGGGCCGGGAGATCGCCGTCGCCTCGGTCGAGCTACGCAAGCTGGTGGAGGAAATCGCGGCGCGCCTCGAGTCCGTCGCGCAGGGCACCGACACCTTGCTCGCCTCAACGGAGGAAATCGCCGCCTCGAGCGAGGAGCAGTCGGCGTCCACGCAGGAGATCGCCTCTTCGGCCAATCAGCTCGCCGAAGCGGCCGACAAGCTCACCGGCGCCGTGAAGACCTTCCGCCTGCTCGCCGAGGAGGAGCAGCAACCGCCGGCGCAAGCAGCCGACTAGCCCTCGTCACTGCTTGGTGCAGACGAAATCACCAGCGAGAACGTTTGGCGCGCCGTTCACGATCACCTGCGCGTTAGCCGTGCCCCGCATACCTGTCCCGTCGACGACACCGAAGTTATGCCAGGCGCTCCCGTCGAAATCGAAGTAGACGCTGTCCCCGGACACCGACCCGTTCATAACCGAGCCCGATGTTTGGCCCATATGCGATCCACTCTGGTCCGTGCAGATGATGTTGCCGGAATAGCTGCCGGAGAACGCAGCGCCCTGCGGCTTAATCGTCAGGATTTCATTCACACTGCAAGAGCCGCCGCTTCCGCCGAACGTCGCGGTATAACTGTAGGTCCCCGCCAGTTTCTGTGCGGGGCCGGTCACATCCTTGCTGCACGCGACTGCCGCGAGGGCAGCCACCGCCAGGCCCCAGGGTCTACGCTGCGCCATGTTCTCGCTCCTTCCTTGCCCACGGTCGACCGCTTCTGTCCGCACCAGCCGTGTTGCGTGGACGCAAGTTCCGGACGAGCTGAGCTCAGAGTGAAACGGCGCTGGTTGATATGGAGGTATCGTGTTGCGTCGTAGCAGCATGAAGCGGGCGGCCGCGAGATTTCGAAGCCAAGTCTGAGTCGTGGCGCCGCCTCGTTTTAGGACAGGGGGGGGTACAAACCCGGCCCAGGAATGGGGCGGGGAGGGACGGACGGAGCCTCGTTACTCCCCGAAGTCCGCCAGCTTCACCTGCAGTACGTCGGGCACGCGCTCAAGTCGCTCCCGCACCCCGTTCGTCAACGGCTGATCCACGGTGATCGCCGCGAGCGCCTCCTGACCGGTCGTGCGACGGGACTGGTGGTAGCTCCCGATGTTGATGCCGCTCTCGGCCAACACGGTGCCCACCCGGCCGATCACGCCCGGCACGTCGCGATTCCGGATCACCAGCATCCACCCCTCGGGGGCGACGTCTACATGATAGTCGTCGATCCGGACCACCCGGCCGTGACTGTTGCCCACCAGCGCTCCTGCGACGCGCACCCGGCCCCGGGCTGTGTCCACTTCCACGCCGACCGAGATCTCGAAGCCCGACTCGGGCGCGCCCGTCTTGCGGGCGAGCTGGATCCCCTTCTCTTCGGCCAGGACCTGCGCGTTCACGAGGCTGACGGGCCCCGCGTTCATCGCCGAGAGCAGCCCTTCGAGCGCCGCCATCAAGACGGGCCGCGGCGCGGCATCGTCTTTCCCCCCATAGGCCACTTCCACCGCCGTGACCGGTCCTTCAGCCAGCGCGAGCGCCAACCGGCCCAAGCGACGCGCCAGCGTCAGCAGCGGCCCGAGGCGCCGCAACAGGTCGCCGCTGATGCCGGGGACATTGATGGCGGTGGAGAGGTCCCCCGCGAGCAGGGCGTCGCGCACGGCGGCGGAGATCTCCAGCGCCACGCGCTCTTGGGCTTCGGCGGTCGACGCCGCGAGGTGCGGGGTGAGGATCACCCGGTCGAGTTTGCGCAGCGGCGAATCCGCCGGCAGCGGCTCCTGCGCGAACACGTCGATCGCCGCCCCGGCGATTCGCTTGGCGGTGACTGCTTCCGCCAGCGCAGGTTCGTCCACCAGCTCACCGCGGGCGGTATTGATGAGCACCGCCGTCGGCTTCATGAGCGCCAGGCGCGCGGCGTTGATCAGGTGCCGGGTCTCGTCGGTGAGGGCGACGTGCATAGTGACCACGTCCGAGGTGCGCAGTAGGTCTTCGAGCGGCAGCACCTTCACCTGCAGCTCGGCTGCTCGGCCGGGCGGTAGGTAAGGATCGTGCGCCACTACGCTCATGCCGAACGACCGCGCCAGCTGGGCGACGTGTCCCCCGATTCGCCCCAGGCCGACGATCCCCATCGTCTTGCCGCGCAGCTCGGTGCCCTCGAAGCGCTTGCGGTCCCATTGTCCCCGGCGCATCGCGTCGGCTGCCCACGGGATGTGTCGCACGAGCGCGAGCAGCAGCCCCAGGGCGTGCTCCGCGGCGCTCACCGTGTTGGCGCCGGGAGCGTTCATCACTGCGATGCCGCGACGCGTGGCGGCGGGCACGTCGATCGTGTCCACGCCGATCCCGGCCCGAGCGATCACTCGCAGATGCGGGGCCCGGGCGAGCAGCTCTGCCGTGACCCGCGTCTCGCTGCGCACGATGAGCGCGTCCGCCTTGCCCAGCGCCCGTTCCAGCTCCTCGGGCGACTTGCCGGCGCAGTCGACGACTTCGATCTCCGGCTCAGCCGCGAGTAGGGTCAAGCCCGCGGCGCCGAGTTTGTCGGCCACTACGACCCGATGCGTCACGCGAGCTGCGCCTCCACCGCGATGAGCAGCTCTTCCAGGGCCGCCACGGTGTGGTCGCCCATGTGGCCGATCCGGATCGTCGAATCCTTGAGCGCCCCGTACCCGGCGCCGATCACCCACCCTTGCCGCTGCAGCGCGCCGACGATCTCCTTGGAGCGCTTGCCGTCGGGGAGTCGGAGGCAAGACACGGTCCAGCTGCGCCGGCCCTCGCACGGCAGATACTCGATCCCCCGCTCTCCGGCCCAGCGCTCGGTGCGCTGGCGCATCGCGTCATGCCGGCGCCAGCGCGCCTCCACTCCGCCCTCGCCCGCGATGCGCTCGAGCTGTTTCGCGAGGGCGTACAGCAGCGGCACGGCCGGCGTGTTCGTCGGTTGGAACTTGGCGCTGGCCTGCTCGAAGCTCACGAGGTCGAAGTAGAGACCGCGGCCGGGGAGCGATGCGGCGCGCTGCAGCATGCGCTCGGACGCGACGCCCAGCGCGAGGCCCGGCGGCAGGGCGAGAGCTTTCTGAGAGCCAGTGAAGGCGAAGTCGAGCCCCCAACGGTCGGGCTCGACCGGCGAGCCGGCCATCGACGTAACGGCGTCCACCAGCATCAGGACGTCGTCGAACTCGTGGACGACTCGTGCGAGGGCCGCCACGTCCTGGAGCACGCCCGTCGACGTCTCGGAGTGCACCACCGTGACGGCGTCCACCGGCGCATTGCGCTTCAGCGCGTCGCGCAGCATGTCGGGCTCGATCGCGACGCCGAGCGGCACGTCCAGGCGAACGCATTCCTTGCCCGCCGCCGTCACGAGCTTAGCGAAGCGGTCGCTGAACGCGCCGTTCACAACGGCGAGGGCGCGGCGGCGCACCCCGTTGCGGACTGCCAGCTCCATGAAGCCGGTGGCGGAGGTGGTTCCCACCAGCACGGTGCGTCCGGTCCGGCACAAGGCCTGCAGCCGCGGTGCCATGGATCCGAGCAGCTCTTCCATCGCGGAGGAGCGGTGGCCGATCATCGGGTGCAGCATCGCCCCGAGCACTTCGGGGTGGACGTCGGTAGGACCTGGGAGGAAGAATTTGCCGAACGCCGGGACCGTCATGCGGTGGCGCGCGCCAGTTGCTCGACCAGCCCCCCGACGACTACCTCGCTTGTCTTCACGAGGCGGACGCCCTCCTCGCCCCACTCCTTTAACAGTGTCTCGGCGCCGTCGCGGTCGATCGGCTTCATGGCGTCGCTCACGGCGAACAGGCGCGTCTCGGGCCGGTGCCGCAGCAAGCCCTCGATCGCGTATTTGTCGCATACGTCTAGTGCCACGCCGTACAGCACGACGTCCTGCGGATCGAGCACGCCCAACACGGTGAGCACATTCTCGTTCGTGAAGACGTCGAAGCGGTGTTTGTGGAACAGGATGTCCCCGGGGTGCCGCCGCACCCGCTCCGCCAGCGTCTTGGGGTCGGCGCCCTGGGGCTCGATCACGAGCGGGTCGCGCAGGGCCGTCTCCGCAATCTTCCGTTGTCCCGGCGTGCCACGCAGGCAGTGGGGGGGAAAGGTCTGCTTCCAATCAGGCGTGTCGGAAATCTCCGGGTCCTCGCGGACGTGGTCGTCGGCGCTGGCAACGATCCGCAGACCGTGCCCGTGAGCGTAGTCGGTGAGCTTCTTAAGCTGCGGGATGATCTGCTCGGCGTCCGGCACGTATAGCTTGCCATCGGCTTTCATGAAATCAACCTGGGTATCGACGTCCCAGAAAATCACCTTGGCCACAGGGTCTTCCTCACGCGAAAGCGGCCCCGGGAATCTCTCGGCACGGAAGGGAGAGTGTCAACTACGTCGCGCTCGCCTGCGTGTAGGCGATCATGCGGCGAAACCGCCCCAGCATGCCGGGATCCCGGAACGCGAGGGCAGCGCGCACGGCGGCGCGCACCTCGGGCGGCAGCGCATCCTGCTGCAGCCGCTCGAGCGCTTCGCGGCGCTTGCGGCTGATCCCCCGCGACATCTCCTCCGGGTCTTGCAGCCAGCCGTCAGCGACGACCCGCACGAACTCGCGGCGTACCGCCACGGACGGCCGGGGGTCCGCTGCGAGCTCCGCCAACCCCAGAGCGTTGTCGGGGGCGACCCCAGCCACCCAGGCGAGGGTCTGGAGTCTCCCCAAGGCGTGGCTGGAAGCATCCGCGCGTGCCAGCGCCGCCCGCACTCGGGGCCCGGACTCCCCGCGCCATAGCTCCCGATGCCGGGCCCGCGTGTCCGCGGCATCGCGCTCGATCCGCGCGCCCAGCACCACCGTTGACAAACGCGCGTCCGCCTCCAGAGCATAGGCGATGGTCATGACCGCACGTAGCACGGTGTCCGCGGACGATCGGCGTCGGGCCGCGAGGTCGAGTTGCACGCGCGCGAGCATGGCCCGCACGGTCGCGAGCACCGGCCTCGGCTGCAGTGTCGGAACGAGGGCATCGCCGCTGTCAGGCGCCGCCGCAGCGAGCCGCCACGGCTGGAGCGCGGCGCGGACGAGAGTATCCACGAAGTAGGACGCGCCGGCGGCGAGCCAGGCCTGCCGCTCGGTGGACCCGGTGGGGAAGGTGTCGCCGAACGTCACCCTCAGGGTCGCGATCCCCTGCCCGCGCCACACGGCCATGGCCAGGACAGCTCCATTGGCGTTGCCCTGTGGCGCCAGGGCTTCGCGGGGATCGGACTGGCCGAGCAGGGAGCGGACGTCGAGGTTGCGGAGCGAATCGAGGGCCGCCACAGGAACGAGAACCGCCGGCACCGGTCGGGACCCCGGGTGCTTCGCCTCCTCGTTCCGGGCCACGAATATCCCGAGAATCATGAAGCCGGCCACGAGGCCGCCGCAGCCGAAGCCGGCGAAGACGAAGACCTTGTGAGTGGAGGGCTTCACGACCTACAACCTACAACCAGCTTACAGCTTCAGCGTCACCGCGATCTCGTCGCAGCACGCCTGCCGAGGGCAGCGGGCGCAGTCGGCCCACACCTTCTGCGGGAACTGCGCCTTTTCAGCGGGCCCGAAGCCCAGGCGAAGGAAGAACGCGGGCTTGCGGGTGAGGGCGAACACCTCGCTCAAGCCAAGGGCCCGCGCTTCGGCGACCAGCGTTTCGATCACTGCGCGCCCGAGGCCTCGGCCCTGCCTATCGTCCTGCACCGCCACACCCGCGATCTCCGCGAGCGTCTCGCTGTACAGCTTGAGCGAGCCGCACGCCACGATCGTCTGGTCTCGCTCGGTTTCCTCTTGCGCTACGACGTATTCCTTGATGTGCCGGCACAGGTCGTAGCGGCTGCGCGGCAGCAGGTCTCCGGTCGCGACGAACGGCGCCATGAGCGTCTCGAGTGCTGGCACGTCGGCCAGCCGCGCGGCCCGCATCAGCGCGGCCGGCTCGGCTCGCAACGCCCGGAGGGGCAGCGCGCTCATGCCAGCACCTCACCCAATGTCGCCACGGCGCGATCGACTTCGGCGTCTGAGATGACCAGCGGTGGCACCAGCCGCAGCACGCTCGGTCCTGCGGTGGCAATGAGCAGCCCCCGCTCGCGGGCTGCCGTCACCAACGGCGCGGCAGGCTGGGTGAGCTCGATCCCCCACATCAGTCCGACGCCGCGTACCTCCTTCACCTTCGGACTCCGCTCCGCGAGCGCGCGCAGCGCCGCGCCCAGGCGCGCCCCGCGCGTCCGGACGGCAGCCAGAAACTCCGGCGCCGCTAGCCGCTGCAGAACCTCAAGCGCGACGGTGGCCACCAGGGGTCCGCCCCCAAATGTGGTGGCATGGTCGCCGGGCTTGAGCGCTGCGGCGATCCGGTCCGACAGCAGTACAGCCCCCATCGGCAGCCCTCCGGCCAGCGGCTTGGCGAGGGTGAGCATGTCGGGCACGACGCCGCTGTGCTCATACGCGAACAGTGTGCCGCTACGGCCCAGGCCGCATTGCACTTCGTCGAAGATCAGGGCCGCACCGTGGGCGTCGCACAACGCGCGCAAGAAGCCAAGCCATTCGGCCGGGGCCGGCCGTACCCCGCCTTCGCCCTGCACCGGCTCCATGATCACCGCGCCTACGGGCGACTCGGCGAGCATCCGCTGCGCGGCCGCGCGGTCCCCCAGGGGAAGCACATGCACGCCCGGTACCAGGGGCTCGAACGGCACGCGGTAATCAGGGCGGTCCGTGGCGGCGAGCGAGGCGAACAGGCGGCCGTGGAAGGAGCCGGAGAACGCGACGATCCCGGGCTTCGCCGACCACTTCCGTGCGAATTTGAACGCCGCCTCGTTCGCTTCGGCGCCCGAGTTGCAGAAGAACACCCGGTCGGCGAACGACCGCGCAACGAGCTCGTCGGCGAGGCGCTCGCCCGGCTCAGTGTAATAGAGATTGGAGACGTGGATCAGCCCGGTCTCGAGCGCGCGCAGCACCGCGTCCCGAATCGCAGGGTGGCCGTAGCCGAGCGCGTTCACCGCAATCCCGGCGACGCAGTCGAGGTAGCGCGAGCCGTCGGCGGCAATCAGCTCGCAGCCCTCGCCGGCCACGAATGTGGGGCCGACACGAGCGTACACGCCCAGCAGGGCCGTGGTGGCCTGGGTCGAGGCAGCGGAAACGGCGGTCGTCATACGGGCTGGACCGTCGCCGCGAGGAGGCGAGTGCCGGCCGTCGGGTCGCCCAAGAGGCGCAGGTCGCCGATGCGCACCGCCCGCGTCCCGGCCTCGAGAGCGGCAGCAGCCGCGCGCAGCTTGGCGGCCATACCGTCCGCAGCGATACCGAGCTCGATCAGCGTGTCGAGCGCTCCGACCGGGAGGGTCGGCTGCGGCACGCCCTCGACTACCACCCCTGGCACGTCCGAGATGAACAGCAGCTCGGCAGCCTGCAGGGCCCCGGCGATGGCGGCAGCGGCGTCATCGGCGTTGACGTTGAACGGCACGTCGGCTCCCCCTCCTCCTCCCCCGCTCCCTCCGTCCCCGCCGCTGCCCGGCGCCATGGGGGCGATGACCGGGGTGAGTCCCGCCAGCAGCAGACTGTGGAGCAGAGCCGCCCGCACAGCGGTGATCTTTCCGACATGACCGAATCCGCCAGGGAGCAGCTCGGCAGTGAGCAAGCCGCCGTCCACTCCGGAAAGCCCCACGGCGTCGAGCCCGGCCAGCCGCAGGGCACCGACGACGTTGCGGTTGATTGGTCCGCCCAGAACCATCTCGACGACCGCCGCCACCTCTGGGGTCGTCACCCGTATGCCGGCGCGCTTCTCGACCGGGAGTCCCAGCTGCCGCGACAGGGCGGTAACCGCCCGGCCGCCGCCGTGCACCACCACGATGGGACCAGCGCTGGCGAGTGCCTGGGCGCACGCCGCGAGCCAGTCGGGGCGCTCCAGCTCGTTCCCCCCAAGCTTTACGACCCTGACAGACAACATCAGCCAGCGCTCTCTGTCCGACGGTCCGGCCGTCCGACTGTCCGACGCCTCAGCACACCAGTCCTGTTGTTTCCTGCAGCCCGAGCATCACGTTCATGTTCTGGACGGCCTGGCCTGCCGCGCCTTTCACGAGGTTGTCGATCGCGGCGATCACGGTGAGGCGGGGTCGCCGCACGTTGGCCACGGGCGCTACGCCGAGGGCCACCCGGTTGCGGTAGACCACATCCTTGAGCGAGGGCAGTGTGCCGTGCAGCACTCGCACGCAGGGCTCGCCGTTGTAAACCGCATCGTAGATGCCTTCGGCCGTCTCCCGGTCGAGCATGCGGGTGAGCGGCACGTGGATCGTCTCGAGGATCCCCCGTTTCACGGGGAGGAGATGCGGTGTGAACACGACGTCCCCTGTGAAGCCGCTCTCCCGCGCCAGCGTCGCCCGCAGCTCCGGTAAGTGGCGGTGCTCGTTGCCCGCGGCGTAGGCCCGATAGTCCTCGGCCACTTCCCCAAAGAGCAGCTCCCGGGTGGGGCTCCGCCCCGCTCCGGTCACACCTGAGGCCGCGTCGATCACGACTTCCCGTGCCTGGTCGATCAAGCCCTGTTGGGCGAGCGGGATCAGGGCGAGCAGCGCCGCAGTTGGATAGCAGCCGGGGTTGGCGACGAGGTCGGCACCGGCCACCCGGGGGCGGGCGACTTCCGTGAGCCCGTACACCGCTTCGGCCGACAGTCGGAAGTCGGCGGACAGGTCGACGGCCCGGCGGCCCGCCGCCCGCACCTCGTGCACGTAGCGGCTGGAGACCCCAGGGGGCAGACAAGAGAGTACGATCTCCGCTTTCCGCAGCGGTGCGTCGACGGCCTTGATCAGCTCACACCCTTCCAGGGTCTCACCGGCGGCCGACTCGGCGGTGGCGAAGGCGATTGTGGCCCCGGGGTGGCCGGCCAGGAGGCGCAGCAGCTCCTGGCCGACGTACCCAGAAGCGCCGAGCACGCCGACGGGAATGGATGCATGATTATTCATCGTCACGGAAATTTATACACACCCCCCTGAGGCGCAAGGGCACCGCCGGACCTAGTCCACCCGCTCCAGCCGGGGGTTCGGCCGGAACCGCCGCCCCACCTTGCCGCACGGCTTGCCCTCCAGGCGCACCACGTCGGCAGTGAAGTCGAACCGCCCCTGGAACAGGCTCGAGCCCACGCCGTACATGTCGACGGGGACGTCTTGCTCCTCGAACTGGCGGATCTTGTCCACCGTGAACCCGCCTGAGACGACGATGCGAACGTGCTGAAAGCCTTCTTGGTCCAGGGCCGCGCGCACGTTACGGACTAGCTGCGGGTTCACGCCGGTCGGCTTGAAGGTGCCCATCTCGGGAATGACCGACTTGTCCACCAGGGTCTCGGAGGTGTCGAGCCGCACGCCGTAGAGCCGCTTGCCCAGGGCGCGGGCCACCTGGAGCGAGGTGCCGACGCAGTCGTTGTCGAAATCCACCAGCGGGATAAGCCGAATGGCGGGGTCCATGTGCTCGGCGAACTTCTGGGAGGCGAGTACCGTGTCTCCGCCGTACGCCGCGATAAGCGCGTGCGGCACGGTCCCGACCCCCTCGGAGCCCCACCAGGAAGCCTGCGCATCGGTCGACACACCGATGGCGCCGGCGATGTGGGCGGCGTACCCGTCGCCGGTCTGCACCAGCCAGTGGTCGTGACGCGCCGGGAAGAACATCACCTGCTTGGGCCGCGCCGCGTCCACGACCCGCCGCGTGTTGGTGCCCACCCGGGTCCGGCGGGCCAGCACTCCCAGATAGAGCGTCTCGAGGTTGGCGAAGGCATCGTACGGGCCTTCAATCAGCAGCACCGTCTCCCAGGGAGCGATTTCGTCGCCGTCGTACAACGCCGCGACTTCGAGCTCGTCCCAGCGCTCCGCGCTGAGCTTGAGGATCGCGATCGCCTCGTCGATGCCGCCGAGGTAGGCGTGCGTCTTGGCGAACACCTGCATCGTTACCCGCGGGCGGTGACCGTCCTTGAGCAGAGTCTCGCGGGCCCGGACGAAATACTTGTCGGAGTAATAGCCCTCCCGCATCCGCTCGACCGGAAGATGGAAGATCGCCGGATCCAGGCGCCGCTTGCGGGGCATCGGCCGGGAATATCGCGGCTCAACGAGCGCCGGGCCAGGCGAACGTGGCAACCAGGGTATCTCCGCCCGAGAGGACCAGTCGCCGGGCCACGTTGTTGAGCCGCCCGCACAGCTCCCGGGCCGGCTCCGCGCTCGCTCCGCTCCCTGCCCCTCCCGCCGGCAGCACCCGCAGGCAGACGATGTCCGCGTCCAGGGCGAGGGCGCGGTCTCGCTCCGCCCGCGGCGGCTCGGGGCGCACGAGGGCGATCACCAAGGCGCGCGTCGTTTCGCCTGAGTGCAACAGCACCGAGTGACTGGGCGCGTCGGGAACCAGGTCGTAACTGCGCGGAACGCTCGTGGCGCCGTCCCCCCCCCCCGCCAGGGTCAGGGTGACCGCCACCCGGCGGGGGCGCACCACGGCTTCGAGCGTGAGCTCGTCGCCTGAGTCGCCGCGCTCCACGGACTCGGTGGGACGCGTTTCCCCCCCCTCCCCCGAACGGAAGGATCCGCGCCGTGTCCCCCCAGGCGAGCCGCGCCGCCCGCTGGTAGGTGTCTTCCTCCCACAATGGCAGCCCGCGACGCGAGCGGCCCATCAGGCGGCGGCTGAAGAAGTCGCCCGAGAGGCTCACGGAATCGACTCCGCCCTCGGATGAAATGCTGAGCAGCGCCTCTAGGAGGACGACGTCGGTGCGGATGCCGAGGCGCAAGCGGGTGTCGGACGGTCCGCTCACCTCGCCGGAGGCAAGCACTCGACTCCCTTCCACCAGCTGTACCCGGTACGTGATCCGCACCCCCGGCCCCTGCTGTTGGGGAGGGAGAGGGAGAGGGGGAGGCGGGAGGACGCGGGCGGGGACGGACGCGACGGACGCGACGACCGCGCCGAAGACGACGCTAGCGCACCAGAATCGTCGCACGGCTGCTCTCCAGGGTGCCCCGCCCGGGGCCGCCCCAGCGCGCGTGCGCCAGCCAGCCCCCTAGAAGGCCGATGCCCAGCGCCAGGGACGCCCAGAGCACCACCGTATGGCCGCGCAGCACCGAGCGGCGCACCACCAGCGCGTGCGGCTCCCCATGGGCCCGCGCGAACGAGGCTTCGAGCTCGAGTCTGCTGACCCGGGCGCTGGCGCACCGTGGGCAGGTGGCGACGTGGCGCGCCAGCGCGGCACGCTGGGCGAGCGGCAGTGTGCCTGCGACCTCAGCTTCGATCTGACGCAGCCACTCCTCATGACTGTCGGTCACGGCAGCTCCTCAGTGACGGTGTAGCGCAGGACGCGGCGCTGCATCCAACGCACCGCAAAGGCATCGAGCAGCGCGCGAACGGCGCGGTTCCACATCCCGTACTTGCTCGTGCCGGAGCGCCGCGGCCGGTGCCGCACTGGCGCCTCGGCCACGCTGCCGCCCCGCATCTTGATGAGCGTCGGCAGGAAGCGGTGCATCCCCCCGAACTGGAGCAGGTCGCGCACCGCCTCGGCGCGGAACGCCTTGAGCGAGCAGCCGGTGTCCCGGATCGTTTCGCGGTTCAGGCGGTTGCGGATGCCGTTGGCGATCCGGCTCTGCACGCGCTTCCAGGACGTATCCTGTCGGTTCACCCGGTAGCCCGCGACCGCGGTCGCGCCGCTGCGCCGCAGCTCCGCGACGAGTGCCGGGATGTCCGCCGGATCGTTTTGGAGGTCGGCATCAAGGGTCACCACGACCGCGCCGTGCGCCACCCGGAACCCCGCCGCGAACGCGGCGGTCTGCCCCGCGTTGGCGGCGAACGACACGATGTGCAGCTCGGGGTGGGCGCGCTTCAACGCCTTGAGCTCCGCCAGCGAGCCGTCGGTCGAACCGTCGTCCACGGCGACGATTTCGTAGGCCACCGTTGGCAGCGCGGCGGCGATCTCGGCGACGAGGGGCGCCAGGTTCTCCCGCTCGTTGTACACCGGGACAACGAGGGAGAGTTCGACAGCCGTGGCGGTCACGGCCGGAACCTAGGCCGGAGCTGGAACCGGAGCAAGTTGACAGCCGTCGCCCGAGCGGCTAAAACCAAGCACCGTCATCGCCCCGAGGAGCCTGCCGTGCCCGACGCACTGTCCCGTCGCGACTTTGTCGCGTCTGCCGCTGTCGGCCTAGCGGCGAGCGCCGCCGCGGACATCCCGCACGCCATTCGGCCTCCGCGGCCGCTGCCACCTCCCAGCCGATGGGCCGCGAAACCGGTCGTCATCTCGAGCAACAACGGGCTGCGGGCGGTGCAAAAAGCGTTCGACATGATCATGCAGGGCGCCGACACGTTGGACGCGGTGATCGAGGGCGTGAAGATCCAAGAGCTCGACCCCACCGACAATTCGGTTGGCTATGGCGGATTGCCCAACGCCGAGGGCGTGGTCCAGCTCGATGCGTCGTGCATGCACGGGCCCACGCGGCGCGCCGGCGCGGTCGGTTGCCTCGAAGGGATCAAGACGCCCTCCGAAGTGGCCAAGCTGGTCCTCAAGTACACCAACCACATTTTTCTGGTGGGCGAGGGGGCGAAGAAGTTCGCCCTCTCCTACGGCTTCAAGGAGGAAGACCTGCTTACCCCGGAGTCCCGCGAAGCCTGGCTCCACTGGCGGGCGAATCTCAGTCCCAATGACAATTATCTGGACGTACCGGACACCCTATCCGTGGTCGTCCACCCGCCCACCGGCACGATTAACTGCAACGCCGTCACGCCGCAGGGCGACCTTTCGTCCGTGACCACGACCAGCGGCCTCGCCTGGAAGATCCCCGGCCGTGTGGGAGACAGCCCGATCGTCGGGGCCGGGGAGTACTGCGACAACGATGCCGGAGCAGCCGGGTCGACTGGTCGGGGTGAGTCGACCATCATGGTGTGCGGCGGGTTCCTGACGGTGGAGCACATGCGGCGCGGCATGAAACCGACCGACGCCTGCCTGGAGACCCTGCGCCGGGTGGTCACCATGACTGAAAAGCGGTTGCTCACCGCCGACGGCAAGCCGCGCTACCAGCTCAACTTCTACGCCATCAACAAGCGCGGCGAGTACGGCGCGGCCTCGCTCTATCCCAGTCGCTTCGCGATCCACGACGGGACCGAGGCGAGGCGCCAGGACACCGCGCATTTCTACGACACGGCTGCCCCCAACGACTGACGGGCGGCGGCTGCTGGCGGCGACGCTGCTGGCCGTCGGGGTCGCCGCAGGGGCGTGGCCGCGGCCGCTCGCCGCCCAGCGCTTCTGGAAGAATTCCCTCTACCCGTATGTCTACTACAGCTCGATCGACGGGTTCTGGGGCGCCGCCCATTTCAGTGAGTACAGCCCGATCGGCTACCTCGAGCGGCCGGAGCCGAACCTGGCAGCGGTGACGCTCGATGTCTCAGCAAGCACCAAAGGCAGCTACCTCCTCCTCGCCGACGCGCAGGCGCCGGCCTGGTGGGAGGGCTGGCGCGTGGGGCTCACCCTCAGCGCCGCACGGTCCAACAGACTGGGGTACTACGGTCTGGGCAACGCGACCGTCTATTCGGCTGACAGTGAGACCGCCGGGCGCCCGTACTTCTATAAGGTGAGCCGCACTAGCCAGACGGCCCGCGCTACCCTGCAGCGCCGGCTGGTTGGCCCGCTGCGGCTGCTGGCCGGCGCTGAGCTCGCACATACGGATTTCCGCGAGCTCCCGGGCGAAACGATCTTCGCCCGAGACCGCGCGAGCGGTGCAGTGGACTCGAGGACCGTTCCCTTCACCGACAAGATCGTCAGAGCCGGTGTGGTCGTGGACCTGCGCGACAACGAGATCGACCCCCATCGCGGCATCCTCGTCGAGGCGCTGTACGCCCATGGTACCGGCTATCGGCGGACGACGGCGGCGGCGCGGCTGTACGTTCATCCGGCCGAGCGGCTGATCCTGGCGGCCCGGCTCGCCGGCGAGCGGATGAGCGGTGCGCCACCCGTTGCCGCCCAGATGATCATGGAGTCGAGCGAGCAGCCCTACATCGCCGTCGGCGGCTACCGCTCGCTACGCGGCTACTACGACGCCCGCTTCACCGGCCCCGGCAAGCTGATTGGCGGCGGAGAAGTGCGCTATGCGGTCGTGTGGGCGCCGAGCATCCTCGAGCTGAAGCTGGTGGGGTTCTACGAGGCGGGACGCGTGTTCGGCGTCGGCCAGCCGGTCAAGATCGCCGCCACCGGCCTGCACAGGGCCGGCGGACTCGAACTGGCCGCGCGGTTGTTGCGCAACTCCCTGATCGTCCTGGGCTGGGGGAAGGGCTCGGAAGGGAGTCAGTTGTTGTTCGGGAGCACGTGGAGCTACTAGGCATCATCAGACGGCTGATGTCTCAAACCTCCCGGATCTCGATCCCCCGCTTCGCCAGTTCGTCCACGTAGGCCTGGAACGGCACCGCCTCGTCCGGTGTGTGCACGCCGTGCGCGGTGATCCGCCCATCCACCTGCATCACTCCTGTGACCGCCAGCGAATAGCCCGTGGCCCGCATCATCGCGCTGATGCCGTGGTGCTCATCATAAAAATCGAGCAGCTGCCAGGCGGCGCGCCGGCCGCTCGCGCCCGTCACCTCGACACGCAGGGCAACCAAGTCGCGGCCTTGCGGCTTGGTGAGCTTCGGCGAGACGGCGGCGATGAACGCGTCGCGCGGCGCCACCTTCACCCCCCGCACTGCAATCGGCTTGAGATCCAGAAGGCCGAGGTCCCGGAGCGCCCGCATGATCGCGACATGCCCCCGGTAGCGCAGTGTCTTGTACTCCATGGTCCGCACCTTGCCCGCGTACGCCCACGGCATCGTCGAGATGCCTCCCCCCGTGTGAAACGCCTCCAACGAGCCGACGGGCGCAGGGAATTCCACCGTCTCGACCTCCGAGAGCGCGTCCACGCGGGCCGGCTGGCCGTCGCGCAGCACCCACGACGGGGTCGTGTAGTAGTCGAGGGCACCTTCGAGCGAGTAGACGATCTGATAATTGAGGGGAGGCTCGGGGTGTTGCGGCAGGCCGCCGACGAAGATCTTCACCGTCTCGGCCTGACCCACGCGACGGATCCCTTCGGCCGCGATGATGTTCACCATGCCTGGCGCCAAGCCGCAGTCCGGGATCACGGAAATGCCTTTCCGCGTCGCGACCGCGTGGAGCTTCTTCTGCTGTTGCACGATCTCGGTGTTCCCGCCCAGATCGGCGCAATGAATCCCGGCGGCCACTGCCGACTTGGTCACTGTCAGGTTGAAGTAGTAGGGGAGGGCGCACAGCACCGCGTCGTGGCGCTCAAGGAGCAGGCGCAGGCGCCTCGTGTCCTTGACGTCGAGCCGCGCCAGCGCGAGCCGCTTGCCGGTCCCCCCCCCCGCCCCTCCCCTGCCCCTCCCGCGGCCCGCCTGCTTTACGAAGGGCGCCACCCGGCCGGGCTTCAGATCGGCGAGGGTGACCCGGTCCACGTTCGGCTGCCGCAGCAGATCGTATGCGCAGGCGGATCCTTGCAGTCCAGCACCCAACACCAGCATGCGCATCGCGCCTAGCCTCCTCGGAGCGGCGGGAAAGCTAGCGGTGCCAGGAAACACCGGGAAGCATCAGCGCAAGCCGTTGAGCGCCATTAGATTCGCGGGGCGATGCCTACGGCCGATCTCACCCGCCAGCGATTGGTGCGCGCCGCGCTCGAGCTCTTCAGCACGCGGGGTTACGAGGCGACGACTACCGCCGAGATCGCACGGAAAGCAGGTGTGGCTGAGGGGACGATCTACCGCCACTTCCAGAGCAAGCAACACCTGTTGAACGAACTGTACCGGGGCGCGGCGCGGTGGGCGTTGCGCCTCGTGCAGGAAGCCGAAAGCGCGGGCGGAGACCCGCGCGAGAAGCTGCGACACCTGGCGCAAGCCCTGGTGCAGGGCGCCACGCGGGAACGCGCCGTGGTCCAGCTGTTTTTCCTCGAGCGCCACAGTCCCCCGCCCCGGCTCGAGCCCCAGTCCAAGGACGCCGCCCACGAGTTCCGCGTGGGCGTCGAAGCGCTGGTGGCGCAAGGTAAGGCCGCGGGGGCGGTCCGCCCCGGCGCGGTGGAGGTGTGGGCGGCCGTATGGCTCGCCGTAGTCAGCCTGGCGCTCGAGCGGATCACGGCTCAGGAGTGGAACGAGAGCCATCCGGGCGTGCGGCTGGCGATCGACGCGGCGTGGTCAGGGATAAGCGCCGGCTAGACTAGCCGACCATCCGACGCAGTTCGAGCAGCGCGATTTCCGGCGGCACGAACACCCGGATCGGCACGCCCACCACGCCGATGCCGCGGCTGACGTAGAGCTGGCTGTTGCCTTGCCGGAAGTGTCCCATGACGTATTTCGTGATTAATCGCCCGGCCGACCAGCCGAGGATCGGCAGATAGAACTGCCCGCCATGGATGTGGCCGGCCAGGGTGAGCGGGATGCCCCGGGGCGCCGCGCCGTCGAACGCGCCGGGACGGTGGGCGAGCAGGATTTGGAACGCATCACGTGGCGTTCGCCGCAGGGCGAGGTCGATGTCCAAAGGCTGGGGGTCGTCCGCCTTCCAGTTACGGGGGTCGTCGATGCCGACGAGCGCGAGCGTGGCGCCGCCCCGCTCGATCACGTGTACGTCGTTCCGCACGAACACCTGGCCCGCCTCGCGCACCCCGCGGATCACCGCGTCCGCCCCAGTGTAGCGGTCGTGGTTGCCGAGCACGGTGACGACGCCGAGGGGGGCGGAGAGCTCTCGGAACGCGCGCACGTAGTGCGGGATGTAAGCCGGGTCGATGTCGATCATGTCGCCCGTCTGGACGATTAGGTCGGCGCCGAGCGCGTTCGCCTGCGCGACCAGCGCCTGCATCTTGTCCTGCTCCATGTGGACGCCGGCGTGGACGTCGGAAAGATGGAGCAGGCGCAGGCCATCCAGTCCGGCGGGTAGACCTGGGAACGTGAGCGTACGGCGAGTCACCTCAGGGAGCCGCTCGGCGTTCCAGATGCCGTAGGTCGAGAACGCCGCTCCGGCAGCGCCGTATGCATAAGTCGCGCGCACGAGGAAGCGGCGACGAGAGATGACTGTGTCTGGTGCGCGTACCGTGGACGGCGCGCGGCGCACTTTCTTCCCCAGCCACACCACTGCCTTCGCGATGACGTAGACCGCCACGAGCCCAAAAAGGATCCAGCCGAGCATCTGCCACGCGATCCACGGGCCCAGGTAGGGGATCCGGCCCATGCCCCACACGCTGCCGAGCAGCACGCGCCGCGCGACGAACAGCCAGGGGAAGTTGAAGACGGCGAACACGGCCGCCAGGCCAGCGCGCACGAGGTGGGCGCGCGCCGGACGCGCGGGGTCGGGGAGGCGCTCGCGCAGGTATACGTACAGCAGCACCTGCGGCGACACGAAGAGAAGCAGGTAGATTAGGGCCATGCCGTCACGCACCGTCCGTCATTGCGTCGTCGCGCTCCTCATTCCGCTCCGGGTTGTCGTGGCGGCGCAGCAGCTCTCGCCCGCCGATCGTCAGCTCATCGTCGTGAAGCTCTGGGCCGAAGCCCGGACCAACTACCCCTACTGGGATCGCGTGCACGCCGACTGGGACTCGGCGCTCACGGCGACCCTCGCGTTCGCAGCGGGGCGACCGACGGATCGGCAGTTCTTTCACGCCCTGCGTCGCTTCGTCGCCTTGCTGGGCGATGGCCAGGCGGAGGTCCGCGCGCCGGGGGCAGTGCGGGCCCGCGTGGCGCGTCCACCGATCGAGCTGCGCGCCGTGGAGCACCGCCCGTTCATCATCGACTACGCGCCGAACGACGAGATGCGCATCGCCCGCCCCGAGCGTCTCGCCGAGGTCCTCGCCGTTCAGGGCATCCCCGTCGAGACGTGGATCCGCGACTCGGTGCTGCCGGAAGTGGGAGCCGCGACACCGGCCGCCCGCTGGGAACGCGCCACGGCCCGCTTGCTCGAGGGAGAGAAAGGTACCGCGCTGCACCTGCAACTCCGACTCCCCGGGGGCGCCGAGCGCGGCGCCAGCGTGACCCGCGCCGTGGCGCTCGGCGATCCTTGGCCGCTCGAGCACCCGGCGCTGGAAGGGGACACACTCCCTGGGGGCGTGGCGTGGGTACGGATCAACGCCCTCGGCGACCCCGACGTCACGCGCCAGTTCGACCGCGCCTTTCCCGACTTCGCCAACGTCACCGGGATGATCCTCGACCTGCGGGAGCACGGCGGGAGTGGAGTCGGCGGTCGCGAAGCCGGTTATCAAATCCTCGCCCGACTGGTGGACCACGCCTTCCTCACCTCGCGCTGGCGGACGCCGCAGTACCGGCCCGCCTACCGGGGTCCGGACATGCCCGATTCGGCGGGCGCCTGGTTCACCGTGCAGCCGGACACAATCCGCCCCCGCGCCGACCGCCCGCGGTTCAAGGGCCCCGTGGCCGTGCTCGCCTCGCCACGCACGGCGGGAGCGGCGGAGGATCTCCTTGTCGCCTTCCGGAACGCGGCGCGGGGCCCCATCCTGGGCGAGCCCTCGGCCGGCAGCACCGGACAGGTCCTCACCCTACCGCTCGCCAAGGGGTGGGGGGTCCAGCTCTGCGTCACGCGCGACGCGTTCCCCGACGGGGCGGAGTTCGCCGGCATCGGCGTGACACCCGAACAGCCAGTCGTCGTGCGGGTGGAGGACTTTCTCGCTGGGCGGGACGCGGCTCTGGAACGCGCCCGACAATACCTGGAGACAACGCCGAAACGCTGAGGCTAGGGACGCCCCCCCCGCCCCCCCTCCCCCTCCAACGTCTCGCGGAAAAACCGCACCACCGCCCCCCACGCGCTGTCGGCCACCTCCGGCTTCTCACGTGTCTGCAGGAACGCGTGTCCCACGCCGGGATACACCGTGTAACGATAACTCACGCTCGTGCGCTTCAGAGCGCCCACGAGATCGGGAAGGCCGGCGTCGATGCGCGCATCGTTTTCCGCGTAGACACCGAGGCCCTTCGCTTGGATCCGCCGGAGGGCGGCCGTGTCCGGTGCCGGCCCGTAACACACCACGAACGCCCGCAGCGTCGGATTGTTGGTGGCATAGCGGAAGCTCTGCCCCCCTCCCCAGCAGAACCCGATGACGCCGATGCGATCGGCCCGCACCGCTCCGAGCGTGCGGAGGTAGGCAGCCGCACCGTCCAAGTCCATGGTGAGGGTGTCGGGGTTGAGCCCGCTGACCAGCCGCCGCGCGTCATCTGACGACGGCGGCGTGCCTCCCTTACGCGATAGGAGGTCGGGGCCGATCGCCACGAATCCTTCGCGCGCCAGCTTCTCCACGGCGGGGCGCAGGCGGTCGGCCATGCCGTAGACGTCGTGAATCACGATCACCCCAGGCGCCGGATCCCGCCGCTCCGGGTAGGCCAAGTAGGCGGTGATCGAGTCCTTGCCCGAGAGGTACTTGACGTATTCGGAATGAATGTCGGACGGACTGGTCGGACCGACAGACAGCAAGGCCCCTATCCCCCCAACCAAAACCAGTGCACCACCGAAGAGTCCCACCGACCGTCCGCCTGTCCGAACATTACTTGCCATAACTCACCCTCCAGATCCGCCCGCCGCTGTCGTCGGAGACGAGCAGCGAGCCGTCGGGTAGCACCAGCAGGCTCACCGGCCGGCCCCAGCGTGAGCCGTCCGCGAGCTGCCAGCCGGTCACGAAGTCCTCGACCGAGACCGGCTTGCCGTTCTGGATGTGCACGCGCACCACCTTCGCGCCCGTCGGCACGCTGCGGTTCCAAGAGCCGTGGTAGGTCATGAAAATGTCGCCCCGGTAGTCGCGGGGGAACATGCTCCCGGTGTAGAACGCGAGGCCGAGCGGCGCTGAATGCGCCTGCATGAGGAACACGGGCGGCTCGACCCCGGTGCACTTGGCCTCGGGATACTCGGGGTTTGGCTTGCCCGGCAGGTAGCACTGCGGCCAGCCGTAGAACTTGCCGTCCTTCAGGACGTTGAGGTGCTCGGGTGGCAGGTCGTCGCCCAGGTTGTCGCGGTCGTTGTTGTTGGCCCAGAGCTCGCCCGTCTTCGGATTGAATGCCAAGCCGACCGAGTTGCGCAGCCCCGTCGCGAACAGGTGCTCACCCGAGCCGTCGAGGTTGTAGCGCACCACTGCGGCGCGACGCGGATCGCTCTCCTCGCAAATGTTGCACGAGCTCCCGATCGCGAGGTAGAGGTGGTTGTCCGGTGGCGGACCGATGACCACGGTGCGGGTATAGTGCCCGCCGCCCGGAATGCCGGCAATCAGCTGTCGCGGGGCCGCGACTCCAGGGTCGACGCGCTTGACCCCGTTCGTCTCCCCGACGTACATCGTGTCTCGCCGAAATGCGAGCCCGAAAGGGAGATTGAGCCCGCTCGCGACGGTGATCACCGTGTCGGCGACGCCGTCGTGGTTCGCGTCCGGCAGCCGGACGATCAGCCCTTTGCCCGGCTGTGCCGCGTACACCACCTCGCCCGGGCCAAGGGCGAGGGAGCGTACCCCGCCGACGTTGTCGGCGAAGAGGCTCACGGTGAATCCGGCCGGCACAAACAGGTCGTGGCCGGCGACGCTGACCCTCACGAGTCCCGGCGCCGCGGTCTGCGCCACGGCAGCGAGGGGGAGGGACCCGGAAGCGATCGCCATGGCGAGCAATTGTCTGATGCGCATTAGGGATTCTCCGCCTTTCGGTCCGTTCGTGTTACCGTCGCCTCCAAGAGAAGTTTCCCGTCCGGATCGATCCGGACATCGCCCGGCGTGAGTGCGGGGGGGACCTCGACGATCGCCAGGGAGCGCGGCCCTTCGACGCTCACCGTCCGCAGCACGGCCGCGTCGCCCGCCCCCCGAATCTCGACGGTCACGCGTGGCAGCCGGAACGAGCCCCAAGTGGCAGACTGCGCTTGGGAGAAGTCCAGACGCACCCGATGGGCCGCGCTGTCATATCGCCAGGCCACCTGCAGGCGTGGGTAACCAGGCTGGCGGAGCCACTGATCAAAGAACCACTCGAGCTGGCGGCCGGCGGCGTTCTCCATCACCTGCTGGAAGTCCTCACTGAGGGCGGTCGAATCCCGGAAGCGCCGGTAGTACTCGCGGATTCCCAAGAAGAAGACCGAGTCGCCGACCAGCCCCCGTAGCATATGAAGGATCCAGGCGCCCTTCTGGTAATTGTTGGCGTTCAGCAACTTCAGCGGATCGTGCTGCGCGGTATCGATGACCGGCCGATCAACAACGTCCGACCGCAAGTAGCTCCGGGCGTCGGCCCGCAGGCCCGCGGTGAGGACGGAGTCGCCGTGCAGCGCCGCGCCCGCGACAAGGTCGAAATAGCTCGCGAAGCCTTCAGAGAGCCAGAGATGGTGCCAGTCGCGCTCGGTGACGGCGTCGCCGAACCACTGGTGGGCTGTCTCGTGTCGCACGACGCCTTCTCGCATCCGTCGTTCAACGTACGGTCTTTCCGCGTAGAAGATCGCGCTCGAGTTCTCCATCCCGCCGAATCGCGTCGAGGACTCGACGTGGGCAAGCTTCTCGTATGGGAACGGCCCCACGATGCGCTGCAGCGTCTCGACGATCTCGGTGGCGTGCTGGAAGGGCACCGAGTCGGCGTAGGCGGAGTCTTCGGGGTAGGTCCAGACCTCAATCGGGATGGTTTCGCGGCCGTTGACGACAGGGCGGTGGTGGCTCACAGCGAACTTGGCGACTCCGATCACCATCGTATAGGGGGGGATCGGATGATTCTCGCGCCACGTGCGCGGACCACCGAAGACCGCTCCCGGCCCCACAACGCGGAACCCCGCAGGCGCATCGACGCTGAACGCCACTGTCGCTTTCGCGCCCGGCTGGTCGACCAGCGGCAGCCAGTAGCGGGCTCGTTCCGGCCAGTTGTCGCCGAACACCACTCGGGCTCCTCGGCTGTTGGAGCCAATGATCAGGCCATCCCTCGGGGACGCGTGGTACGACACGGTGACACGGGCGGGCGAGCCACTCAAGTCGACAGGCAGCGCCACACGAAGGTGCGCGCTGTCGGGGGCAAAGGGTAGCCGGCCTCTATCCCACGTCACTGAATCCACGACCAGCCCAAGCGCGTCAAGACTCAGAGTGTCGTGCGGCCCACCGATGGGCCTGGCTAGCCACACATCGGCCCGCCCAATGATCTTCGAGCCGGTATCTGGCAGGATGACGTGAAACCCGTAATGCACGACGCGAGTGCGGAGATCTTGACCCTCGGAAGGGGTGGCCGCCACGAGCATGATTGCGGCCAGCAACTTACCGCCCTGGCTTCGCATACACCCCCGCCAGCGCCGTCTCCCCCTTCGGCATCCGCGCCTTGCTCTGCACCGCCTGCTCGGCCGCTCGCTCCACTTCGGCAGTCACGTCCCGCTCCACGTCCGCGAGCCCGGTCGCGCTCCACCCCTCTTCCTTCAGATACTCCTCGAACAGGCCGATCGGGTCGCGGCGGCCCCATTCCTTGAACAGCGAGTCTGGGAACGTCTCCCGTGCCTCGCGCTCATCGTGGGTCGCGTGGCCACCCATCCGGAACGTCTCGGCGACGAGCAGGGCCGGCCCCTCGCCGCGGCGGCAGCGCAGGGCCGCGAGGGCCGTTGCTGCGTAGGCGTCGAGCACGTTGTTGCCGTCGAACTGGGCGCTCCACATCCCGTAACTCGCCCCCCAGTCGCGGAACGTGCCGGGAAGGTGGTGTTGCTCGAGGCGAGTGCCGAGGGCCACCTGGTTGTTCTCGAGAATGAAGATCGCGGGGACCCGCTGCACCGCGGCGAAGTTGGTCCCTTCGTGCGCTGCGGCGGTCTTGGTCGACCCGTCCCCTACCCAGGTGAGGGCGACCCGCGGCTCCCCCTTCATCTTGAACGTCAGCGCGATGCCGGTGATCACCGGCACCATGTCACCCACGTGGGAGATGGGCTGCAGCACGCCGTGGGAGAAGGATCCGACGTGCAGATCGCGGCCGCGACTGGGAGAATCCTCGCTGCCGAGGTAGGCGCGCAGCATGTCGGCCACACTCATCCCCATCTCGCAGCAGGCGGCCGCATTGCGGATCATCGGCGCGACGATGTCGCGCCCTCGCTGTAACGCGTGCACGGGGCCGACGGTGGTCGCCTCCTCGCCCGTGCCGAGCCACGCTTTGGAGATGACGCCGGTTCGAACCCAGCGCTTCAGCTGGACGTCATGCAGCCGGGCGCGCAGCAAGCCGGCGTACAAGCCGCGCTTGGCCTCGTGCGGCAGGAGAGAGACGAGAGCCGCCCGCTCGGGGTTCTCCTCGATGGTCCGCCGATATGCCCGGACGAGAGCCGGGTCCGGCTGCCACTCGACGTACTCCGGGGGATCGAACGCTGGAAAGCGCTGCATCGGAGTAAGCTATTCCTCGGGGAGGCGAACTCGAGTTACGGTATTCCGGCGGTGCTGTGCCCCACGAACTCCCCGTTGCGTTTGTAGATCGTCCCGCCTTTCATCACGAAGTCCACGTGCTGCAACAGGGTGATGTCCTGCAACGGGTCGCCGCGCACCGCGACGAGGTCGGCGTTCTTCCCCGGCGCGATCGAGCCGACGTCCTGCTCCTTGCCGAGCAGGGTCGCCCCGCTCAGCGTGCCGGCCACGATCGCCTGCATCGGCGTCATGCCGTACCGCACCATCAACTCGAATTCCCGGGCGTTGGTGCCGTGGCGCATTACGCCGGCATCGGTACCGAGGGCGATCTTCACGCCAGCCTCCAGCGCGAGTCTGAAGGAGGCGCGCATCCGCGGCGCGATGGCAAGCGCCTTGGCGGCGATCGGCGGCGGCAGCCGGCCAGCGGTGGCAAGCGACTCGACCGTGACGCCTGCGAGCAGCGTGGGGACGAGCCAGGTGCCGTGCGCCTTCATCAGGGCGACTGCTTCGCTGTCGAGGATCGAACCGTGCTCGATCGAGGTGACGCCAGCCCGGACGGCCGCCTTGATCCCTGCCGTGCCGTGGGCGTGAGCGGCGACGCGGCGCTGGAGCAGGGTCGCCGTCTCGACGATCGCTCGCATCTCCTCCTCGGAGTATTGCTGCAGGCCGGCCGAATCGGTGAGCGACAGGACGCCACCGGTCGCGCAGATCTTGATGACGTCGGCGCCGTACTTGACCATGTAGCGGACGGCGTTGCGGACCTCGTCGAGCCCGTTGGCCACCCCCTCCGCCACGCCCGCTTCGTACCCCAGCGCGTCGGGCTGCAGGCCATCGGTTTCGTCGCAATGGCCGCCGCGGATGCCGAAGGAGACACCCGCGCCGACGATGCGCGGTCCAGGGATCCAGCCCGCAGTGATCGCGTTGCGGAGCGCGATGTCGCCGAAGTGCACGCTGCCGACGACGCGCACGGTGGTGAACCCCGCCTCCAGGGTCTGCTGGGCGTGCGCCGCGCCGAGCAGCGCGAGTTGGTTAGGCATCTCGGTGAGGCGGCTATGCTGCCAGTCACCGTCGCCGATGGTCCGGCCGGCGAGGTGCACGTGCGCGTCGATGAACCCCGGCAGCACTGTTTCGCCCGACAGGTCGATGACCACCGCGCCGCGGGGGATCGCGACGTTGGCGCCCGCCGCGGTGATGCGCTCGCCTTGGATCAGGATCACGGCATTTTTCACGGGCGCCGTCCCGGTCCCGTCGATCAGCGTCCCCGCCTTGATCGCCGTGACCGGCTGGGGCTGCTGGGCAACGAGGGTATACGGGAGGGCGAACAGCAGCGCGAGCGTGCGCATCAGCTGAGTTTCTCTTTGATCCTTCCGAAGATGCCGCCGCCGCCCCCGCCCCCGCCACCCCCGGCTCCTTCGGCCACCTGCGTGAGCGCTTCGGCGAACTCCACAGCGGTGGCATAGCGATCGTCAGCGTTGGTTTGGAGCGACTTGGCGAGCGTTTGCTCCAGCCCGGCCGGGAGATCCGGAAGCACCTGGCGCAGCAGCGTGGGGGTGCCGCGGAGCCGGGCGATCATCATCTCCTGCGCGTTGCGGCCCTGGAATGGCAGCCTCCCCGTGAACATCTCAAACGCCACGATCCCGAGCGCGTAGACATCGCTCCGGGCGTCGAGCGGCTTGCCGCGGATTTGTTCGGGGCTCATGAACTCGGGAGTGCCGAGGATGATGCCGGTCGCGGTGAGCTTCTGGATAGCGGGATCGGCGCGCCGCTCCTTGGCGAGCCCGAAGTCCATCACCACCGCGCGGTCCCCACCACCGTCCTGGGATACCAGCATGATGTTCTCGGGCTTCAGGTCGCGGTGCACGATCTGGAGCTCGTGCGCGTGGTGGAGGCCGGCGCACACTTGGCGCAGGATCGGGACGCCGGTCGCCACGTCCATCGGCCCGCCCTTCACCTCGCGATCGGAGAGCAGCTCGCCTTTGAGGAACGGCATCACCAGGTAGATCAGCCCGTCCTCGGACTCCCCCAGCCGCAGGATGCGGCACACGTTGGGGTGGTCGAGCCGCATCGCGAGGCCAGCCTCGCGGCGCAGCCGCTCGACCGAGCTGCGGTCGCTGGCCAGCTTGGGAGAGAGCACTTTGATCGCCACTTCGTCGCCGGAGGAGATCTCCCGGGCGAGGTAGACGTACGACATGCCGCCCTCGCCTAGCTTCTGCAGCACCTGATAGCGGGTGTCGAGGACCTGGTTGGAGAGGGTCGACGCGCGATCAAGCGCGATGCCCTTGGCCGCGACGGGCGGGGTGCGCACCTTGGTGCCGCTTCCGGACCCCGGGGGGACCGAAGGGGGGGGAGGAGCGGCCGGCGGCGCCTGGACTTCCACCAGCATCGTCCCGTCCTTGGGACAAAAGCGGGCGGTGTCCGAGTAGACTGTTTTGCACTTGGGACAGCGGCGAGCGCTCATTCGCGCACCAGGTTACGGCCCTCATTCTTCGCCCGGTAGAGAGCCTGGTCGGCCAGCGTGACGAGCCCTTCCGCGGCGTGCACACGCTCGTCCGGGAAGGAGGCCAAGCCGATGCTGACCGTCAGGTGGAGTGGATCCTCCCCGGGATCGGCGAAGTCGCGGGCCGCGATGCGCCGGCGCAACCGCTCGGCGAAGATGGCGGCGCCGTGCAGGGCGGTCTCGGGCATCACCACCACGAACTCCTCGCCGCCATACCGAGCCACGAGGTCTACCGACCGCGCCTCGCGTCGCATCAACTCCCCAACTTGGCGCAGAACCGAATCCCCCGCAATGTGCCCGCGGGTGTCGTTGATCTGCTTGAAGCGGTCGATGTCGGCGAGCAGAATGCTGACTGCCAGGTTGTAGCGCCGCGCCCGCTCCAGCTCGGCTTCGAGGGCCTCGGCGAGGGCCCGCCGGTTGAGCGTGCCCGTCAGGGCGTCGGTCGCGGCGAGCTTCTCCAGGCGCTGCTTGTCCGACACCGCGGTCTCGAAGTCGTACGCCTTCTCGATCGCGGCCACCGCCGTTTTGATCACCGTCTCGGCGAACTGGGCGTCGGCGCGCGTGAGCGGGGGGTCCTCCCCCGTGGTGCGCAGGAAGAAGACGCCGAGCTGGCGGTCCTTCATCGAGAACGGCAGCGCCACGGCCGAGCGGGTCGGCACCTTGATGCCGTCGCGCTCCCAGCGCAGACGCTCCTTTGAGTACAACGGGTCGGTCCGCACGTCGGTCACGAGCACGAGCCGGCCGGAGGAGATCGCCTGCTCGATCTCCGGGTACCGCGCCAGCTCGATCTCGAGGTTGCGCAGCATCGGGTTCTCGTAGGCCGCCACCACAACGCCGACCAGGTCGCCCGGCTTGGCGAGGACCATGGAGCACTTCGAGATGTTGAGCACCCGCGCCACGCGCCGGGCCAGGATGTGGTAGATCTCGTCGGGTTTGAGGGAGTCGGTCACCTCGTGGAGGATGTCCACCATGGTGGCCCGACTGCGGGCCTCCTCGCGCGCCTGGGCGAGCGCGCGGCCCACCCGCAGGTGGGCCTCCACGCGGGCGAGCAGCTCCTTGACGCGGAACGGCTTCGAGATGAAGTCGGCCGCGCCGAGCCCGAGCGACTTCACGGTCGCCTCCTCGGGCGGCATCGAGGACACCATGAGGACGGGCAGGTCCTGGAACTGCTCGTCCTTCTTCAAGCGCTCGAGCAGCTGTAGCCCGTCCACTTTGGGCATCATGATGTCCAGCAGCAGGAGCTGCGGCTTTTCCTCTTCGAGCTTAGCAAGCAGGCCCTCGCCCCCCGGGACGCTCACCACCTCGTAGCCCTGTTCCTTGAGGATCCACGACAGCGTCTTCACGAGCGACTGGTCGTCGTCCGCGACGAGGATCTTGGACGGCACCGTTTCTGTCATCCGGAGCCTTCCTTTTCGAGGAGTGCAGGGTCCACGTTGCCGCCGCTCACGACCAGGGCGACCGGCCGCGGCGGGTCTACGGCGCCACTCCGCAGCGCTGCGGTCGTGGCCGCCCCGGACGGCTCAACGCTGAGGTCGCAGCAGCGGTGGAGAAAATGCACCGCCTCGAGGATACTGTCATCCTCCACTAAGACCACGCCGCCGACGCGATCCCGGTGGGCCAGGAGAACGGAGAAGGGGATGGCGCCAACGGTGAGGGTGATGAGCCCGTCGGCGATGCTGGCGGTGGCGTCCAGGCGCGCCGGAGCTCCCGCCTCCCAGGAGCGCTTCAGCTTGGGCGCCCCCGCCGGCTCGACACCCCAGACCATGGCGGCGCTGCCCGCGACCGCCAAGCCTACCACCACGCCCGCGATCAACCCGCCGCCACCGACCGGCACGAGCACCGTGCGCGCGTCGGGCAGCTCCTCGGCGATCTCCAGACCCACGCTCGCCTGGCCGGCCACGATGTCCCAGTGGTCGAACGGCGGCACGATCGCGAGTCCTTCGCGCGCCGCGATGTCCTCTGCCGCCTGCCGCCGGTCCTCCGAGGTCCGGCCGGCGAGCACCACTTCGCCGCCCCACTGCTTCACGCCGTTGACCTTGATCGCCGGCGCCGTCTCCGGCATCACCACCACGGTGCGGACGCCGAACGACTGGCCGGCAAAAGCGAGGGCCTGCCCGTGGTTACCGCTCGAGTAAGTGATGACCCCGCGCTTGCGCACCGCGAACGGCAGCCGCCGCACGGCGTTGTAGGCTCCGCGAATCTTGAACGCGCCCACGGGCTGGAGGTTTTCGAGCTTGAGCCAGGCGTCGAGCGCGGCCACGTAACGCAGCGGCGTCCGTACGGCGATGCCGCGCAGCCCCTCGGCCGCCGCCCGGACCTCCGCCGCGGTGAGCACGCTACTTCTTTTTGGCGGGCGCTTTTACCGCCTTACCGCGAGCCGGCTTCGCCGACTTGGACCGCGGACGCTCGTCCTCAGCGTCCTCTGCGTCGCCGGCCTCGTCCTCGTCTTCTTTCACCACCCGGGCCACGTCCACCACGAGGTCGCCCGAGGTGAGGTTCATCACCTTCACGCCCTGCGTGTTGCGCCCGGAGATGCGGATGCCCTCGACCGGCACGCGGATGATGATCCCCTTCTTGGTGATCAACATCAGCTCGTCGTCGGGCAACACTTCCTTGAGAGCGACGACATCACCGGTCTTCTCGGTGCGCTTCAGCGTGATGATGCCGCGGCCGCCGCGGTGCTGGACGCGGTATTCATCGAGCTCGGACCGCTTGCCCATGCCCCGCGACGTGACGGTGAGCAAGGTGGAGGCGCGTCGCACCACGACCATGTCGATCACATGATCCTTCTTATCCAGGGCGATGCCGTTCACCCCCGTGGCGGCGCGGCCCATGTCACGCACGTCCTGCTCGTGGAACCGGATGCTCATGCCGTGGCGCGTGGCGAGCACGATGTCGTTCTTCCCATCGGTGACCTGCACGTCGATGAGCTCGTCGCCCTTCTCGATGTTGATGGCGTTGATGCCCGAGGAGCGCGGGTTCCCGTAGGCCGAGAGGACCGTCTTCTTCACCACACCGTCCTTGGTCGCGAAGAAGAGGTACTGGTCCTCCGAGAACTCCCGCACGGGCACCAGGGCGGCGAGACGCTCGTCGGGCTTCATCGCGACGCAGCTGATGATCGGCTTCCCCCGCGCCGCGCGTGCCGCCTGGGGGATTTCGTGCACCTTGAGCCAGTAGCAGTGGCCGCCCTGGGTGAAAAACATCAGGTAGTCGTGCGTGGACGCGATGAACAGGTGCTCGACCCAGTCGTCGTCCTTGGTGTGGGCGGCGGTGACACCGCGGCCGCCCCGACGCTGTCGCCGGTACGCCGAGACCGGGAGGCGCTTGATATAGCCGGCGTGGGACACGGTGATGACCATGTCCTCTTCGGCGATCAGATCCTCGATTGAGAACTCCCCCTGATCGGCCACGATCTCGGTGCGGCGCTGGTCGCCAAAGCCGTGGGCCACCTCCCCCACTTCCTCCTTCAGGATCTTCATCCGCCGCGGCCGGGAGGCGAGGATCTCCTTGCACTCCTTGATGAACTTGCGGACGTCCTTCAACTCTTCGTCGAGCTTCGTGATCTCCAGCGCCGTGAGCCGGGCCAGGCGCATGTTCAGGATCTCGGCTGACTGCTTCTCGGACAACTTGAAGCGCTTGCGCAACGCGGCATCGGCTGCGGGCGTGTCCTTGGACTTCTTGATGATGCGGATCACCTCGTCGATGTGGTCGACGGCGATCTTCAAGCCCTCGAGGATGTGCTCGCGGTCTTGGGCGCGTCCCAGCTCGAACTCCGTCCGCCGGGTGATGACCTCGTGCCGGTGGTCGATGAAGTGCTGCAGCAGCTCCTTCAGCGTCAGCTCCCTCGGCTGACCGTCCACGAGGGCGAGCATGATGGCGCCGAAAGTGGTCTGCATCTGGGTGTGCTTGTAGAGCTGGTTCAGCACCACGGCAGGCACCGCGTCCCGTTTCAGCTCGATGACGAGCCGGATCCCCTCCCGATCGCTCTCGTTCCGCAGGTCCGAGATCCCCTCCAGCTTCTTCGCTAGCGTCAGGCTCGCGATCTCCTGCTGCACTCGCTCGGGACTCACCTGGTAGGGGAACTCTGTGACCACGATCTGGTGTCGGCCGGTCGATTCCTTCTCCTCGATCTGGGCGCGGGCACGGACCACGATGCGGCCGCGGCCCTTCTCGTAACACTCCTTGATGCCCTGCTTGCCGTAGATGATGCCACCCGTCGGAAAATCGGGGCCGCGGATGAACTTGCGCAGGTCCTTGACCTGGGCGTCCGGGTGGTCCACCAGGTGGTGGATCGCCTGCACCACTTCGCTCAGGTTGTGCGGCGGAATGTTGGTCGCCATGCCGACCGCGATGCCCGCTGACCCGTTCACGATCAGGTTCGGCAGTTTGCCCGGCAGGACCGTCGGCTCCTGCAACCGGTCGTCGAAGTTGGGGACGAAGGCGACGGTGTTCTTGTCGATGTCCTCCAGCATCGCCATCGCGATGCGCGTGAGGCGCGCCTCGGTGTAGCGGTAGGCGGCCGCGGAGTCGCCGTCCACCGAGCCGAAGTTCCCCTGCCCGTCCACCAGCGGATAGCGCAGCGAGAAGTCCTGCACCATGCGCACCAGGGAGTCGTACAGCGCCACGTCGCCGTGCGGGTGGTACTTGCCGAGCACGTCGCCCACGACCGTGGCGCTCTTCTTGTAGGGCCGGCCGGGAACGAGGCCGAGCTCGTGCATGGCATACAGGATCCGGCGGTGCACCGGCTTCAGGCCGTCGCGCACATCGGGCAGCGCGCGCTGCACGATGACGCTCATCGAGTAGCTGAGGAACGACTCCTTCAGCTCGTCCTCGATGAGGCGCGGCAGGATGCGCTCGCGGGCGTTGGGTGCGGTCATGGGATCCAGTCGGCCGGTCGGACTATGGGACGGTCGGACGGAAATCGCCTAAGTTGATAAAAAATAAATACTTAGGGGGTGAAAAGCAACGGAAAACGAGCGGCTAACCCCGAGAACGGACGCAACCTACCAAGACCACCGTCCGGCCCTCAGTCAGTCCGACCCTGCGAGCGTGACGACCACCTTCCCCATCTGCTCCCCCCGTTCCAGGTAGGCGTAGGCCGCCCGCGCTTCGGCCAGCGGGAAGACGCGATCCACCAAGGGCCGCAGCTCTCCCCCACCGAGCCGCCGCACGATCTCCCCGTACTCCGCGTCGTTTCCCATCGTCGAGCCCAGGAGACTGTACTGATGCCAGAAGAGCGGGCGCACGTCGGTGACCAGCTTGGGTCCCGACGTCCCACCGCAGGTCACCACGCGGCCTCCCTTGGCGAGGGACCGCAACGATTCCTGCCACGTCTGCTCGCCCACGTGGTCGACCACGATGTCCACGCCGCGCTTGCCCGTGAGGGCGCGGACTTCTTTGGCGATCTGTTGTGTCCGGTGGTTGAGTGTGTGGTCGGCGCCGAGGGCGCGTGCGCGCACGAGCTTGGCATCGCTTGAGGACGTCGCGATCACTGTGGCGCCGAAGAGCTTGGCGATACCCAGCGCGGCGAGCGAGACGCCGCCCCCGATTCCCCACACGAGCACCCATTCCCCGGCCTGCAGCCGCGCCCGTGTCACGAGCATCCGCCAGGCGGTCAAGGTCACGAGGGAGAACGCCGCGGCCTCAGGCCACGAGAGCGCCGGAGTCGGGGCCGGGATCGGCGCGACGTTGACGGCCGGGAGCGTGACGAATTCCGCGAAGCTGCCCGGGAGGTGCTCCCCCAAGAGGCGGTATTTCACACACAGCGAGTGCTCGCCCTTGCGGCAAAACTCGCACTGGCGGCACGAGATTCCTGGGTTGATCATCACTCGGTCTCCCGGCCGCACCCGCGTCACCCCGGCGCCGACCGTCTCGACCACTCCCGCGCCATCGGCTCCCATGATTTTGGGAAACACGTACTCCACTCCGGGCAGCCCTTCGGTCACGAACAAGTCGAGGTGGTTCAAGGCCGCCGCCCGGATCGCCACGCGCACATCCCCCGGTCCGGGGACCGGGGACTGGGGAACGTCGGTCACGAGAAGTGAATCGAGGCCGCCGGTGGCGGTGAGCACGCACGCCTTCATGGGGTCACGCGAAGAACGGAAGGCGGGGGGGCGGGGGGGCGGGGGGGCCCGACAACGTCGTTACGGCAGGGGCAGGAACGTCGGCGTCGTCATCTGCTCGGCGCCGGTCGTGGGCATCGGCACCGGCGTGCCGGAGCCGACCGGCTGGATGTAGACCTTGTACAACGGGTTGCGACGGTTTTCCGGCTGCGCGTTGACGACCAGGGCGAGCAACTCGCCCCCCGGGGAAATGGCGTACCCGGTGATGGCGAGGTCCGTGCCGGTCAGGGGCGTGGTGGAGCCTGTGGCGAGGTCCGCCTTGATGACCTGCTGCACCGTGCGTCCATTTTCCTGCCGCTCCACCAGATAGGTGAGCGCCCCGTCCCGGAGGAAGTGGGGCTCGCCCGCGCGCCAGGTCGGACTGCGGGTGAAAGCTCGCTGGTTCGACCCATCGCGGGACATGAGCCAGATGTCATAATGCTTGTTCCGCAGCGACACGTAGGCGATGATGCCGCCGTCGGGGGAGACGGTGGGCGAGAAGCTCAGCGAGTCAGTGGTCAGCTGCTTCAGGCCTGTCCCATCGAGGTTCACCGTCCAGATCTGGGGCTTGCCGGTGCGCGAGGAAGCGAAGACGATCGCCTCCCCATCGGCTGTGAACACCGGCCGCGCGTCGGGCTGAGCATCGCTCGTCAGGCGCGTGACATTCGCGCCGTCCGCGTCCATCACATAAATGTGCGGGATGCCGTCGCGCGCTGAGACGAACGCGATCCGCGAGCCGTCTGGAGAGACCGCCGGGTCGACGGCCTGCGCCGTGTCCGCCGAAACGCGGCGGAGCTGGGCCAGGTTCGAGCGATCGGCGGCGTAGAGCTGGAACTTCCCCCCGCGGTTGCTGGCGACGAGGATCTCTCCCTGCACGATCACGTCGGCTGTGGCGGTCTTGCCCCCTGGCGCTGTGGCAGCGATCCGTGCGCGTCCGTAGCCAGTGGCCGCCACCGTGCCGTCCTCGCCGACCGTAGCCACCTGGGGGCTCTCTGAGGTCCAGGTGACGCCACTCGCCGGGCCCAGCACCGTTCCCGCATCGTCGGTGAAGCTCGCCTTGATGGTCAGATGCGCGCCCTGCGGGATCCCGAGGCGCGTCACGCCGAGCTTCAGGGAGCCGGCGATCACGTTCACGTTCCACGTCACCGCGGGCGCTCCCCCGGGACCACGTACCGTCACCTGCGTGCGTCCGATTCGCTTCCCCGTCAGCGTTCCGGTGGCGAGGTCGAAGCCCACGATGGTGGTGTCCACGACGCTCCAGCGCAGGGGCGCCTCGGGAATCGCCGTCGTGTCGGCGGCCAGTGCCTGCGCCGTGAATTTCACCGTCGAGGTGACGGGCACGGGCACGTCAACACTGGAACGGGGCCGCACCGCCAGGTACTGCACGACCCGGTGGACTTGGACCTCTATGGTCTTTGTCTGGAGCAACCCGGTCACCGAGAGGGTGGCTTTGCCGGGGCCGACCGCCCGCACCGCCCCGAGCAGGCTCACCTGCGCCACGCTCACGTCGCTCGACGACCATTGCAGCGCCAAGGGATTCACCTGCCGCCCGTTCTGCGACGGCACGATCACGCGCAGCGTGTCTACCTCACCGGGGGACATCCGTACTGGGCTCGTCCCCCGGATCGCAATCTCAGCAGCAGCGACGACGACGGGGGCGGTGGCGGTGAGTCCGTTGGGCGCGCTCGCCTGGATCGTGCCTTGACCGGGCGCCAGCGCGACCACATTCCCGTTCTGATCGACACTCGCGATGTCTTCCCGCAGCGATTTCCAGCTGACGCGCAGCGGTGCGGCCGGCGAGCCATCTTCCCGTAGCGCCCGGGGAAAGACGCGTGAGTTCTCTGAGGGCAGGAGATAAATGGCCGGCGGATCAATGCGCAGGGCTGCCGCGGGCCCCACGCCGGCCGACTGGCCAGCGAGCGGATCCAGCGCCCCGCCCGTCTCCGGCGGGGGGGGCGTCGCCGGCTCCGTGCGCGGCGCCGGGGGCGTCGCGCCGCCACCGACCACCTGGACGACCGCCTGCCCCTTGCGGGTACCCGCGCGCGCTTCGACGATCGCCACGCCGTTGGCGACGCCCGTGACGGTGCCGTTGTTGTCCACCCGGGCGACGACGACGTTGTTGGACCCCCAGATGAACCGCACGGTGGGGATGACGTTGCCGGCGCGGTCGAAGGCGGTGGCCAGCAGCCCAGTACGCTCGCCCGCCTTGATCGTTACGGTGGGCGGCGCGACTTGGACTTCGGCAACGTTCTGAGCGCGGACGGTGGCTGGGAGGCTCAGGAGAAGCAGCACCGCGCAGCGAAAGGGACTCATGGCTCCGCGAACCTACGTCGGGCTAAGTGTCGTTGTCAAGCAAAGTTGTCACGATTACGCACTGCCCCGACCGGCGCGTGCCGAGAGCACATATCACTTGCGGGGTGGGCTTGGCCGGGTAAGCTATAGGCCACGCCCTGACCCTACCAGCGGAGGAGAGTTCCGATGCTCGAGAATCTGGATGTCACCGAGAGCGGCTGGACCGGCCCTGGGATGATGGAACCGATGTTCCCATCGGCTCCCCCAGCCCCGCCGATGCCGGCCCCGATGGGTGCTCCGGAGCCGATGCGGGCGCCGGCGCCCAGGCCGAAGAAGAAGGCTCGGCGGCAGAAGGCGAAGCGGAAGGCGACCAAGCGCAAGGCCAAGCGGACCCGCCCCAAGGCCCGGAAAAAGGCGAGCAAAAAGCGGAAGGCCACACGCGGGAGACGTCGGCGGTAGGCCGCCGGCACGCGGTGACGGCACACCGCGGGAGCGCCCACCAGATGGCGGCTGCCATCACCTTGAGGCGCTCCCGCGTCGTGCGTGGTCTATGGATTGTGCTGCTGGCCGGGCTCGCCGCTTGCTCGGCTCCGAAGGTCCCGCTCGGGAATCCCCAGGCCGAGATCGAGGCGATGCTGCGGCGCTCCGCCGCCGACTGGAACCGCGGCGACCTGGCCGGCTTCATGAGCGACTACGCTCGGGACTCCCTCACCAGCTATGTGTCGGGCGGCCACGTCCAATTCGGTTGGCAGAAGCTGGCCGACCGCTACCAGGCGACCTACTTCGCCCCCGGCAAGTCGCGCGACTCGCTCTCCTTCGAGGAGGTCCGGGCGCGGCCCCTGACGATGGATTTGGCGTACGCGACCGCTCGCTTCCAGCTGCATCGGGGTGATTCCCTGGTCGCAAGCGGGCCCTTCACCCTGATTCTGCAGAAGCGCGGCGAACGCTGGCAAATCCTCCACGACCACACGTCCCCGGATCCCAAGCCATGACGCCTCCCGCATCCCCCCGTCTCCCGATTCCGGCGCTGTTGGCGCTGGTCATGGCCGCTTGCACGGCGCCCGGCAAGGGCGTGATCGCCCTCGAAGGAGCCACGCTCATCGACGGCTCAGGCGGGGCGCCGCAGCCGGACGCAGTCATCCTCATCCGGAACGGGCACGTGGAGGCGGTGGGACAGGTGAATGTGCTCAAAGTGCCCCGGGGCGCCGAGCGGATCAGCCTGCTTGGCAAGACGATCATCCCGGGGCTCATTGACGCCCACGCCCACGTGCAACGTTGGGCCATCCCACGCTATCTCGCCTGGGGTGTCACGACGGTGCGCGACGTCGGCAACAACAACGACACGGCGTTCGCACTGAGGACCGAGATCGGCACAGGCTCGGTCCTGGGGCCGCACATGTTTACGGCCGGCGCGATGATCGACGGCGTGCCGGCGACCTATCCCACCGCCACGGCGGTCGCCACCGGTGACGAGGCCCGCAAGACTGTGGACCAACGGGCCCTGGCTGGCGCCGACTACCTGAAGATCTACACGAAGATCACTCCCGAGTTGTTGCGGCCACTGTTGGACGAGGCCGGGACGTTGCGACTCCGCGTGGTCGCGCACTTGGGGAAGACCGACGCTCTCACCGCCGCGAAGGCGGGGGTGATCTCCCTTGAGCACATGGCCGGAGTGGTGCAGGCGGCGGCCCGCAACCCGCGGCCCTATTACGTAGCGCACAGCCAGTTCCTGGCCGGCTGGACGCTCGAAGAGGAGGGGTGGGCGTCACTCGACTCGGTGACGCTCGCCCGCACCGCCCGGGCGCTCGCGGCGACGCACGTGGCCATCGTCCCGACTTTGGTGCTCCACGAGACGCTGGCGCACCTGGGCGACGCGGCCTTGCTCACGCGCCCAGCGATGGCGGACGTGCCCACCGACACCGGGAACGTGGTCCGGCAGGTCGCGAGCCTGTTGCGGCGCAGCAATTGGCGCTCGAGAGACTTCGCGGCGTTCCGCCGCTCCCGGCCGGTGCAGGACCGCTTCGTACGCGAGTTCAAGCGCGCCGGGGGCCTCGTGGCAGCCGGCACCGACGCCGCCAACCAGCTGCTCATTCCGGGCGAGGCGCTGCACGAGGAGCTAGCGCTGCTCGTTGCCGCGGGGCTCACGCCGGTCGAGGCGATCACGGCCGCCACACGCCACGGCGCTGAGCTGCTGCACGCCGACTCGCTCGGTCGCATCGCCGCCGGCAAGGCTGCCGATCTCGTCGTGCTGAACGC
>WNFD01002352.1_pt1 | contig 39671 bp, 40 predicted proteins | sample 5400491 | NCBI WGS metagenome assembly WNFD01 (sample SAMN13153343, study PRJNA577476) | soil metagenome | isolation source: 120 cm saprolite under Douglas fir tree site 2 hole 2 replicate 2 | place: USA:California | collected 2015-04-18 | reverse complement strand
GGCCGCAACACCGCCACCACCGGCGCGGCCGTACCCCCGGCCGGCCTTGCACGCACTCACGGCCAGCGGAAACAACCAGCCCAGAACGTGTCAAACCGCAGCTTGAACTGCAAGAACTAAGGATGAAACAGGCTCACTAGCTAGCGGCCTGCGCGCAATGCCTGCCGGACGATGAGCCGGACGGCCGGTACCCAGAGCGGCCGGAATTTGCGCCGGAGCCCGGATCACACGGCCATCAGGCAGACTTCTCTGCTAGCGAGGACAGCATCTTGCCCGTCCATGGCGGTGCGCCGAGGATCGCGGCGGGCAGTGCGCCGTCGGCCTGTGCCACCGATGCCGCGCCAGCGGAGCGGGACAACGGAAGACGCACGCGCAAGTAACCGCCGTTATGGTCGGCAACTTGACTGCCAGCCTGACTACCTTAACTGCGTCCCGAACTGGCGTTTCTGCGCGGCGAGGCTGTTGCTCGGTCACGGGTTTGTCATCGGCGGCTGCCAGATGAGCTGCGGCATGCAACCGGCAGGGCGCGGTGACCGTCCAACTGGGTGTAAAGGTTGGAGGCGTCATGCACACGTTGACGGCCGCCCGCCCGCTGGCCCGTGCGGCCGCGGCGTTGGCATGCGTCGTGGCAGTGGTGTCGGGGCCGGTGGTCGCGGGCTGTGCAGCGTCCCCGCCCGCGGCGGGATGGCCGGTCCCAGCGTCGGCGATCCCGCGGCTGACCGTGATAGCCAGCCGCGCCGCGAAAGCCAACGGCGACGCTGCCCCGTTGTGGATGACGGCGGTGCTAACGACGCATGCGAAGGCGCTCACCTCGGCGACGCCCGGTGACTTCGTCCCTGGCGCCGACGGCGTCCGGGTGTTCCTGATAACAATGCGGGGGCATTTTGTGGCGAGCGCCGCTCCGGGGCCGCCAGGGGCGGCAGCGCCGACTGGCAGGTATCTGTCCCTGGTAGTGGACGCCAAGACCTTCCAGGTGCTCGACTTCGGCCTCAGTCCCAAGCCGCCGCCGGTCTCGCCCGCCAGCCTCAGCTCGGTCACGTATCTCATCGATCGCGGGCATTGACGGGATCCGCCGCGTCATTACGCTCCGTTACGGGCCTTCGATGCGACTGACGCGCGGCGCCTTGCCCTGATCGGCGCGGCCTGTCCCGGTCCGCTGCGGTCAGCACTGCCCTGCCGCCAGGCTCGGCAGATGCTCGGTCGCCGAGCGCAGGCTCTGATGGCTCGTCATGTAACGCGGGCGTCGGCTCAAGGCGAGGCGCAGCAGTGAGGCGCATGTCGCGGCGGTTGCGGCCACGACCATCCAGGCGGCGGCGTGCACACCGGAGTGCCTGGTCACGAAGCCGAAGGCGAGGGCGAACGGCAGGAAGGCCATCCAGGTGAGCGTGCCCACGCCGGACGAGACCCCGGCGCGGAGGGAGGACGGGATCTCGTCGTGAAGCAGGCGTGTGAGCAGCGTGCTGACCGCGACGAGCAGCAATGCCAGCGCCACCTGTGCGGCGATGACGGCGACGGGATTATGGCTGGTCGTCAGCGTGAGGCTGCCCGCGAGCATCACCGCGACGACCGTTGCCAGGGTGGCGGGCCGGGTAAGGGTGACCCGTCCGGCAAGTACGCCGCCGAGACCTACGGCCGACATCAGGCCCGCCCACTGCGGCCCGTACAAGATCGCGGGTGCCGCCAGGGCGACCATCCACAGGGGCCCGAATTCGAGCAACATCTGCAGCAGGAGCGCGGACAGCACCATGGTGATGGTGATGGGGCGCAGCCGCCCCCGCCCCGCGATCGTCCGGTACGTCGTGGCGATCTGGCTGCGCAGCGGCTGCCGGTCACAGCCTCGGTGCAGGCGCGGCTCGGTGAATCGCGACAGGGCACCGATCGACAGCACGGCGAAGGGAATAGTCAGGAAGTAGGCCAGGTCCTCGGCATCCTCCAGGTTGCCAACCATCCGGTAGCAGTGCACCAGCAACTCACGCCGGTACCGTTCCGTCAGCGACGAGAACTCCGACGCGCCGCCCGAACGCACGGCCGCCGCCACCACCTGCTCCTCGCCGGTGCCCGACGCTGCATCCATCCCGGTCATGGCGACCTCCTGTCTCGAAGCTCTCGGGACCACTTGTGATGAGACGACCACAAGCGCGTCACTCATCGACGACCGAGCCATCAGCCGACCCCGCTGCCGATGCGGCCGCGAGCCCAGCCGTGGCCCGGTCGCCACCGTCCACTCCCGCAAAGGGCCGGGGGCTCGCAGGGCAAGGCCGCGCCACCACACCATCGAACCTGCACATGATCAGAGCATGGCGGTCTGGCTGGACACTCCCTCCCAGGACAGCGGATTCACGCTACGTAATCCCCCGCGACTTGGGCGGGGTGCGGGGCCAGTCAGGAATTTCGTGGGCGGGCAGTGATCGCCATTAGTTCAGGGTGATCCGGTCGCCGTAGTACATGGTCAGGGCGTTCAGGGCGGCCTTCCACCCGGGGTCCCCCCCCGGTCAAGTTAGCCCGGTTCTTGATCGGTTATATCCGCCACCGTGCCACGATGCTGAGAAGAAGCGCCGGGTCCAACGCTTGGGACGCGACGGTGCGGCTGCTGGTGACCGCGACAAATAGCGTGGTCGCGCTGGTGATCGAGATCTTAGAGCGTTCCTGATGGTTGACCGCCCGGTCTGCAGGACGATGCTGCCGTTCCTTCGAGGTCGCCGTGACCGCGGGCCGGGACGGTGAAGCCCGTGGGCTTGGCGAGGGTCCCCCGGCGGGAGGCGGACACAATCCCGTGCGGCGCCGGCCTGGTCAGGGTTGGACGAGTTGCTTGACGATGTCCTGCACGGCGGTCCGGCCGGCCGCGGTGCTGCTCGGCGGGTTGAGGTAGGTGAATTCCCGGGCGCCCATCCGGGCGAGCGCCGTGATGACGCCGAGGAGCTCCTGGGGCTTGAGCCGGTCGCTGATCACCTTGTCCTGCTGCGCCTGGGCGATGGCTGCGAGCTTGCCGCGCTGGGCGGCCGACGCCGCGTCGTGCGGGCCGGGTTTGCCGTGCTCGAGGCGGTACCAGTCCGATAGCCGGGTCATGTGCGCGTCGGTGCGGTAGCGGTCGAACATGGCGGTCGCGTAGCCTGGCAGGTCGCGGGCGTCGAAGGGGATCGCGTCGCTGGCCGCGGTCACCATCGCCGCGAAGACCGCCTCGAACAGCTGCTCCTTGTTGCCGAAGTAGGCATACAGCATCGCCTTGTTGCTGTGGGCGGCGGCAGCGATCCGGTCCACGCGGGCGCCGGCGATGCCGTGCGCGGAGAACTCCCCGGTGGCGGCGGCCAGGATGCGCCGCCTGGTGTCCTCCGCGTCCCTGACCACGCCCGCCAGCTTACTACCAACCAGTCAGTTGACAAAGCGGGGGCGAGGTGCTTTAGATGGTAGTTACCAACTAGATGGTTACCTGGAGGTGGCGGTCATAGGTGCCTCGTTCGAGGGCAAGGTCGCGCTGGTGACCGGCGCCGGGATCGCCGGGCCGTCCGCGGTCCCGCACGAGATGTCGATGCCTGGGACGAGATCGTCGGCATCAACCTGTCCGGCTTGTTCTACGGCATGCACTACGAGGTGCCGCCGATGCTCGAGGCCGGGGGCGGCGCGATCGTGAACGTGTCGAGCGTTTTCGCCGACCGCGGCCAGCTGACCCGCGCCGGGTACGCCGCGGCCAAGCACGGCATCCGCGGCCTGACCCGGTCGGCTGCCATCGACTACGGCCAGCACGGCATCCGGGTCAACGAGCTGCAGCCGGGTGTCATCGCGACCCCGATGCTCAACTCCGGCCACAGCCACGCCGCCCAGTTCGCCGGGTCGATCCCGGTGGGCCGGCCCGGCCTGCCAGAGGAGGTCGCGCCCGCGATCTGCTTCCTGCTCTCCGACGAGGCCTGCTACATCACCGGCGCCCACCTCGCCGTCGACGGCGGCTGGCTCGCCTGACCGGCCCGGCCCAGGACTCCCGCAACCAGGAAGGGACCATGACATGACCAGGACCTGGATGATCACCGGCAGCTCCCGCGGCTTCGGCCGCCGGCTGGCCGAGGCCGTGCTGGAGGCGGGCGACAACCTGGTCGCCACCGCCCGCAGCGCCAGTTCGCTGAAGGACCTCGCCGGCACCTTACGGCGAACGCGTCCAGGCCGTCACCCTCGACGTGACCGACCCCGGCGCGGCCACGGCCGCCGTCGACACGGCGGTGCGGGAGTTCGGCCGCCTGGACGTCTTGGTCAACAACGCCGGGTACGCCAACATCGCCCCGATCGAGGACGCCGACCCGGGCGACTTCCGGGCCCAGGTCGAGACCAACCTGTGGGGCGTCATCAACGTGACCCGCGCCGCGCTGCCCGTGCTGCACGCGCAGCGCAGCGGCCACATCATCCAGTTCTCCTCGATCGGCGGGCGGATCGGCACCCCCGGCCTGGCCGCGTACCAGCTGTCCAAGTGGGGCGTCGAGGGCTTCTCGGAGGTACTCGCCCAGGAGGCAGCGCCCTTCGGGGTGACGGTGACGATCATCGAGCCGGGCGCCTTCCGCACCGACTGGGCCGGGTCATCGATGAAGACCGCCCAGCACCTCCACCCCGACTACCAGCCGACCGTCGGGGCGGTCATCGAGCACCTGCGCGACTCCTCCGGCCAGCAGCAGGGCGACCCGGCGCGCGCGGCGCAGATCATCCTCGACATCGCAGGCGCCGCCGAGCCCCCGCTGCGCCTGCTGCTCGGCAAGAGCGCGCTGCGCCAGGCCCGCGACATCAGCTCGCGCCGCAGCGCGGAAGACGAGAAGTGGGCCGCCGTCACCGAGTCAGCCGACTTCGACCACACAAGCAGCAACCAGTAACCGGGCCAGCCACGCGACGGCCGGCGGCCACCCTGAACAGGCGGGCCGTCTGGCCGTAGGCTTTTCACGTCCGTGATCACCACTGCGGCGAACGGAAACATGCGCTGCGCGCAGTCCATGGGACTGGCGGCGTGCTCGGTCGCGTCGGCACCGGATTCAGGGACATGGTGACGGATCAGCGAAGGTCGCGGTAGGTGGCGCGCAGGTCGTGGATCCACGCTTCGGGGTTCTCCCAGGGGCCGAAGTGGCCGCCTTGGTAGTGGACGTTGACGTTGCGGACGTCGGCGTAGGACCGGCCGCCTCCGGTCTTGAAGATCGCGGTGCGCTGCTCGGGCGTGCGGGCGCCGGGAGGCGAGGCGTCGCCGAGCAGGAAGGTGAACCCGGCCGGGGCTTCGATGGGCGGCTGGCGGTCGTGGGACGGAGTCCACGGGTAGAGGCTGGCGTTCTTGTAGGCGCGGATGGAGGTCCCGATCGCCTGGTTGACCCAGTAGATGGTGGCGTTGGTCAGGATGTGGTCGGCCGGGTAGGCGTGCTCGAAGACGCCGTTCTGGTCGCTCCACTTCTTCCAGCGCTTGAGGATCCAGGCCAGCATCCCGGCCGGGGAGTCGTTGAGGCCGTGGGTGATCGTCTGGCCGTCGAGCATATGCACCACGACGTGTGAGACGTAGGTGTTGTAGAAGTTGATGATGTCGGCGCGTATTTCCGGGGAGGCGCCCTCGGTGGTCATCCGGCCGGCCGTCAGGTCCCAGTAGCGGTCGCCTTGGAATATCGACGGCGGCATCTCGTTGCCGAGGTGGATGCCGTATAGGGAGCGGGCGTATTTGTGGCCGAGCTGGGCGCCCACCAATGCGCCGTAGTCTGCGGCGCCGACGGCGAACTTCTCGTAGCCGAGTATGCCGGTCATCAGCGCGTGGAAGCGGTCGGCCATGCTGATGTAGTTCTCCTGGCCGTTGGTCAGCGGCGTGGAGAAGCCGAAGCCGGGCAGTGACGGGACGATGACGTCGAAGGCGTCGGCTAGATCGCCGCCGAAGGCGGCGGGGTCGGCCAGGGGCCGGATGACCTTGCTCCAGTCCCAGAAGGTCCAGGGCCAGCCGTGCATGAGCAGCAGCGGGATCGGCGCCGGGCCGGTTCCGGGCTCGCGGATGAAGTGCACCGGGGTGCCGCCGACGTCGATGCGGTGGTGGGTGAAGCTGTTCAGCCGGGCCTCGGCCGCGCGCCAGTCGAAGCCGTCGGCCCAGTACTCCACCAGCGGCTCGATGTGCTTGGTGCTCAGTCCGTACACCTCGTCGTCGTTGCCGGGGTCAGGGGCGAAGCGGGTCGCCTTCAGCCGGGCCCGCAGGTCGTCCAGGATGTCCTGGCCGATATGGATCGTGAACCGTTCCAGCTGACGGTCGGTGTTCGCAGGGTTCACAACTGTGCTTCCTTAGGCGGAGAGGGAGGTGCGGTTCGGTGGGGGCGACGCATGTCAGTAGGTGAGGTCCACGCGCAGCCGGGTCAGGACAAGCTCACCGACGTACCAGCGGCCGTTCGCCTTGGTGAACCGCGGCCGGTAGTGCCCGTAGCCGTGCATCGCGGTGAACCGGGCCTGGCCGCTGTCGTCGGTGCCGGCGGGGCGGGTGATGAGGTCCTCCATGGCGAAGACGCCGTGGGCGCAGGCCGGGGAGTCCGCGTCGATCTCGTCGGAGAACAGGTGATGGATCAGCACGGCGCCGGGACCGATGCCCGCGGGGATGCTCGTGGCGATCTCCTCGCGCCCGGCCATCCGCCGCGCCACGGAGCCGTCCACGTTGTACGGGGTGAACGTGGCATCCGGTGTGAACAGCGCGGCCAGGTCCCGCCAGCGTTGGTGGTCGGCGTTGTAGACGTAGCGCGCCATGAGCCGGCGCAGGTCCTCGACGATGGTGAGGCGATCGATGTCGTCCACGATGTTTCCCTCGTCTCCGGCGGCGCAACGGCCAGGGTGTCGTTGCCGGAGGTCACATCCGCTCCTAGTCTGGACTTTTGGGTCCATTTCTTTGTACACGGCACGGAATGGACTGTCAAGTCCAGGACCGTTCGGTCCATTTTGACGTATATTGCTGACCATGCTGACTAGGAAGGGCGCGGCCACCAGGGCGCGCATCCTCGACGCCGCCGGCGAGCTGCTCGCGCACAAGGGTGCAGCCGACACCGGCCTGGACGACATTCGGGCTGCTACCGGTACCAGCAAGAGCCAGCTGTTCCACTACTTCCCCGAGGGCAAGGCCCAGCTGCTGCTCGCAGCAGCAGAACAGCAGGCCCGGAAGGTCCTGGACGATCAGCGTCCCCTGCTGGATCACCTGGACACCTGGGAAGCCTGGCACCAGTGGCAGCACCTGATCCTCGACGTATATGCCCCAAAGATCGAATACTGTCCTCTGGCGGCTCTGACCAGCCAGTTCCCTAAGAATGACCCTCAGATCGGCGCGTTGATCTCGGGCCTGTTCGAGCAATGGCAAGAACGCCTGGCCAGCGGTCTGCGGACCATGCAGGCCAGGGGACTGCTGGATCGCGACGCGGACACCGGGCGTCTGGCGGTGGCCGTCCTTGCGGCGATTCAAGGCGGAGTCGTCATCGGCCAGGCCACGAAATCACTGACCCCGCTGGAGATCGCTCTTCAGGCCGCCCTGGACCACCTGCATACCCACGAGACCGTTCCCGCCTGACCGGCGGCGAGAGCACGACCCGGCGAACCCAGCACTTGCGACTACCGGCGCCGGGTGCGGTAGGGCAGCGCCATGATGTCGCTCAGCACCCCTGGCCCGCCAGTTGCGGCCCGTGCCCAGGCCCGATGATCGTGACGTCTCCGATCGGGCTTGCCGCGGCAGGAGGTCAGCCATCTGCGCCGGCGGATGATCCAGATCGAATCCCCGTGGTCGGGATTGCCCATGCGCCCGAACATCATTGCTCCCAGGCCGAACTCACTCACCGACAGTCCGGGTCCGCCCAGGATCCTGTGCTCAGTTTGTTGCTCCTTCTCCGTGCAGTTCCGGCGAAGCCGGCGGCATTGACACGGCGCGAGCCGGTTCTGCGGGCCGATGCTGCCCGGCCAGTCGCACGCTCCTGCCGGGCTTCGCGAAGATCGACAACGCCGGGAATCATGACGGCCCACGAGCAGCGCACCGCCGAGGGGTGGGAACTGCCTCGGCGTCGTTCCAGGAGGCGAGGATCACCGCCGGCATCGGCACCGCGGACATGGCGATGAGCACGAACGCGATGCCGTCCTCGCCGAGCGCATGGTGCACCCCGAACTGCGGGATCCACGAGTAGGTCTCGGTGAATTGGTAGTTCGGGCCGCCGACCTGGAAACTGACCGCGATGGTGATCACGACGACCAGCGTCACCAGCGAGAACGCCATCGCCAGCCATTTGGCCGCCGCGCCTGGCCCGATCTTCTATTACTTTCGGGACCGGCGCGGAGAAGTGCGCATCCTATGCCATGCGCGCCGCCAGCGGCGCGGTGGCGTGCGGGCAGCGCGGCCGTTCAGGCAGCGCGGCCGTTCAGCGCGAAGGCGGCCACGCTGCCCGCATGCTATTTCCCTTCCTCGTTCCAGCCGGTGGCGTGCGGCGCCCACAGCCGGCTTTCGATCGCCATCACCTTGAACAGCCACCGCACTCCGGTGTTGGCATAGGTGATGTCGTATACCGAGCCGAGCCAGAAGGCTTGCGGGCCGTCGGGCTCGGCCAGCGAGGCCGGCTCCAGCAGGTACCAGGAGCCGCGCGCGCTCTGCCCGTCAGCGGCGACCGCGATGTCGGGCGCGATCATCAGGTGGAACGCCCACTTGAAGTAGTCCCCGGCGGCGGCGAAGTGGGCCCGCAGCGCCTCGCGGCCCTCCACCCGGGCCAGGCCCGGCCGCGGTGCCGTCCCAGACGCCGTCCTCGGTGAACAGCTCGATCATCTTGTCGGGGTTGTAATGGTCGTCGCAGACCGCGGCGTACTGCGCCTGGAGCTGCTTGATCGCCTCGGTGTGCTCCAGCCGGGCGACCCGCTGTTCGAGTGAGAGAGAACTGTCAGCCATGGATTCCCGTCTCTTTGCTCCTGCGGCCGGGCGGCGGGCCCGGGCCGCGATGTCAGGTGAAGTAGAGGTTCTGGTAGAGCACCGAGTCGGGGCTCTCGTAGTTCATCCCGCGCAGGTTGGCCGCGGCGGCGACGTGGAAGCCGACGTTGGTGATCCAGATGTACGGCGCCTGGTCCATGATCAGCGGCATGATCGCCTTGTTCGCCCCCAGCCGCTGCGCCGGGTTGAAGATCTGCGCGCCCTGGGTGATGAGCTGGTCGATGTGCGCCGAGGCGAAGCCGACGTAATTGCAGCACTGCCGCTGGGCGTTCGCGCTCAGGTAGAACAGGCCCAGGCCATAGTTGAGGTCGGGCTGGATCGGCCCGTCGGAGCGCTGCACCAGCTGGAACTGCTTCTTGGTGTACCGCTCGGCCACGACCGCGGTCGGCTGCCGGTCGAAGGTCAGGTTCACGCCGATCTGCTTCAGGTTCTGCTGGTACAAGATCGCCGACTGCTCGACGTCGGCATCGGCCAGATCGTAGAGCAGCGAAAGGGTCAGGCCGCTGCCCTGGCCCGCGGACTGCAGCAGCGACTTGGCCTTGTTCAGGTCGGTGTTGTACGGCGTTACATTGCCGTAGCCGGGTACTAACGAGGGCACCGGCGCGGTGCACCGTGACTGCAGGTTGAAGTAGACGTCGCTGACGACCTTGTCGTAGGGGTAGGCGTAGGACAGCGCCTGCCGGACCTTGACGTTGTCCAGCGGTGAGTGCGCCTCGTTGATCGAGATGAAGTTGAACGTGGTGTCCGGCGAGTTGTACACGGTCACCGCGGAGTTGCCCTTGAGGCTGTTGAGCTGGCGCGGCGACAAGTCCTGGGCTAGGTCCACCGCGCCGGTCGAGACCAGGGCAAGACGGTTCGACGGCTCCGGCACTTCCTTGTAGATGATCGTGGTGATCGGCGCGGGGCCGCCGAAGTACCCCTCGTGCCGGGTCCAGGTCATGCCGGTGCCCGAGGCGATGCTGACCAGCTTGTAGGGCCCGAAGCCGGCCGAGTGCGTCTTGAGCCAGTTCTCCGACCAGGGGTCGCCGCCGGTGGCGTGCTTCTTCATCTCGGTCGAGTCGAACAGGTTGAAGAACACGTTGGTGTTGGCCGCGGCCATCAGAGGGTTCGGTCCGGTCGCCGACGTCCACTTGATCGTGTACTTGTCCACGATCTTCATGTCCTTCAGGGCCAGGATCCCGGCGGTGTGCAGCAGGAACGTGCCAACCTGGCCGATTCCCAGCGAGCGGGCCCTGGTGTAGTAGAAGTCCTTTCGCGCCCAGTTCGTTGCCGGCATGGCTCATGACGCCTTTTTTAAACCGCAGGGTCAGGCTGGTGCCGTCCTTGGAGAACTCCCAGTCCTCGGCGAACATGCCCGCCAGGTTGCGGAAATCCGAGGTGACTATGTTCGGCGTGCCCTGGACCGGGACCTTCTGCCAGGTCAGCGGGGTGTTGTAGACGTTGTTGTAGGACTGGAACGACACCGGGTCCAGGTACAGGTCCCAGTCGATCGAGGCCGGCGTCTCTGACGCCGCGATGGTGAGGGTGTCCTTGGTCGACTTGCGGCTGCCGGCGAAGCTGCCCGTGCCGGCCGGCGCGGGCGCCGCCGAGCTTCCCGATGAGGTGCACGCGGCGAGGCCGGGAACGGCGAGCACGCCGGCGCCGAGCAGCGCCCCGCGCAGGACCATCCTCCGGTCCAGCGGGTGCAGCGCCAGCTGATGGCGCAGGGATCGGACAGCGGGGCAGTCGGGCTCATGGCCCTCTAGTTGTAGCCGTCGTTTTGACATAACGCGATAATCCTTCCGGTCGCATTGCGACAAGGCAGTCTGCGGGGACTAGTGAGAATCCACGGTATTTTCGGCGTGCGTAGCTTTGAATGCGGCCACGTCCTCCGCGTGGTGACATGCTGATCTGCGACCTCCTTCGAATTCACGCAGGTCGGGGTGCACCATCCGGCAATGCTCGTCAGCTAGCGGGCAGCGGCCGGCCAGGAAACACCCGCGGGGCAGGTTGATCGGGCTCGGGATCTCGCCCACCAGCGGGAATCGCGGCACGACAACGTCCGGATCTGGGTAAAGCACCGAGGAAAGCAGAGCCCGGCTATAGGGGTGCATCTGGCGGGCGAAAATGAGCTCCGTGGTGCCCATCTCGGCGATTTCGCCGAGATACATGATGGCGACCCGGTGGGAGACTTCCTCGATGGTGGACAGGTCGTGGGAGATGAATACATAGGCGACCCCGGTCTGCTCCTGGATATCGCGCAGCGTATTCAGCACGCCGACCCGCACCATCGGGTCCAGGTTGGAGATCGGCTCGTCTAGGACGACCAGGTCCGGCCGGGTCGCCAGCGCCCGGGCGATGCCGACCCGCTGCTGCTGCCCGGCCGACAGCTGATGCGGGTACATCGGCAGGTTGCGCTCGTCGAGCTCGACCAGCTCGATCAGCTCGCGGACCCGGGCCTGCTGCGCGCGGCTGTCCATGTGCCCGAGGCTCACCAACGGGCCGCGGATGGCGTCGGCGACGGTCAGCCGCGGGTTCAGCGAATCGGCCGGGTCCTGGAACACCATCTGGGCCGAGGCGCGGAACGGCCGGAAGGCGCGGGCCGACAGCCGGGTGATGTCGGTGCCCTTGAAGACGATGCTGCCCTCGCTCGCCTCCAGAAGTTTGACCAGCAGCCGGCCGACCGTGGTCTTGCCCGAGCCGCTCTCGCCGACCAGGCCGAGCGTCTCGCCCGGCTCGACGTCGAAGGAGACGCCGTTGACCGCGTGGACGGCCTCGCCGCTGCGGCGGATGGGAAAGTCCTTCCGCAGCGCCCGCACCTCAAGCAGCGCCATTGACCGACTCCCCGTCCGGTGCCTGCCCCGCCCTCTGGCCGCCCGCATGAGCGGCGACGACGTGGCAGCGCACGAACCGGCCCGGCGACACCTCGGTGAGCGGCGGCATCGACTGGTGGCACACCCCGGCCGCCAGCTTGCAGCCGCGGACGAATATGCACTGACCGGGAGCACCACCGGCCGCTAGGGCCAGGCTCCCCGCCTCGGACCGGCTGCCGGGGGCCTTGCGTTCATAAAGGCTCTGGCGATCCCGCCGGTAGTCGATCGCCGAAAGGATGCTGGTGCTGTAGGGGTGCAACGGCTCCGCGAAGAACGACCGCACGTCCGAGCGCTCGACCAGCCAGCCGGCGAACATCACTCCCACGCTGTCGCAGTGATGGGCGACGATCGACAGGTCGCGGGTCACCATCAGCGTGCCGGTGCCGTAGCTGACCTCCAGCGAGCTGAGCAGTTCCAGGACCTGGGCCTGGATGGTGACGTCCAGGCCGCTGGTCGGCTCGTCGGCCAGCAGCAGCTGCGGCCCATTGATCAGGGCCAGCGCGATCGCCACCCGCTGGGCCATGCCGCCGCTCAGCTCGAACGGGTAGCTGCGCAGCCGTGCGACCGGGTCCGGGATGCCCACCTGGTGCAGCATGCTGCGGGCCCGGTCCAGCGCCTCGTTCCTCGGGACCCGGCGGTGCGCCTGGATCGCGGCGATCAGCGTCTCGCCGACCCGGCGGACCGGGTCCAGGCTGGACCGCGGGTTGGACGGGATGAACGACAGCTGCGCGCCGCGCAGCTTGCGGACGTCATCGACCGGCAGGCTGAGCAGGTCCTGGCCACGGTAGCGGACCTGGCCGCCGGACACCCGCATGGCCCGGGGTAGCAGGTTCAGCACCGCGAGGATCAGGCTCGACTTACCCGAGCCGGTTTCGCCGACGACGCCGAAGGTCTCGTTCTGGCGGACCTCCAGGTCCACGTCGCTGACCAGGATGCCCGACTGCCGGTACCCGGACAGCTCGACCGACAGGCCGCTGATCTGCAGCAGCGAGTCGCCGGGCCGGGCCGGCACGGCCCGGGTGGGTGCTACCGCCATTGGGCCGGGTCCAGGACGTGCTCCAGGGTCTCGCCCAGGAGCGCGAAGCCGAGCACCGCCACCGCGATCGCGAGCCCGGGGAACAGCGAGGGCCACCACTGCCCGGTGATGATAGAGGTTGTGCCACTTCCGGCAGATGTGCAGCTCGGTCATGGTCCAGTCCATCGGGTCGGCGGCGTAGTCGGCCTGGTAGTCGCCGTCCATGTTCAGGCCGGGAATCGCCGGGATCCAGTCCTCGCTGAGCAAGGCGTCAGGGTCGCCGTACTTCGCCGCTATCTCCCGGATTTCCGGGGTGTCGAGGGCGCACAGGTGCCCCTCGTCGATGATCAGTTCCTCCGACCCATCGGCCATGATCGCGGTGACGGTCGGGAAGTACAGGTGGACGTGGAAGTGGCCGGCCTCCAAGTCCTGCCGGATCGCCTCGCGCTCGGGCTCGCTGGAGACGATGGTGCCGAACCCGATGTGCACGACCCCGCTGCGCATCCGCTCGTACAGGCCGCAGCACCAGCCCTGCATGTAGTCCTCGCGCGGGCGGTGGATCTTGGGGTTGGTCCCGGTCGAGGCTTCCCACCAGTGCAGCAGGCCCGTGCTGGGATGCCCGGGGAACTGGTCGTTCTTGGTCCGCTCCTGGACCGCGCGAAGCTTGTTCCCGTACTCGCCGCCGCCGGTGATCTCCTGGACCAGGCTGTCCTTGACGGTCATCCGGATCGCCTCGTGCGGCCCGATGTGGTTCATCGTGCCGGCGATGACGCCCTCGCCATCCTCGAACGAGCTGTCCAAGAAGACCCAGGGCTTGCCCCAGATGTGGCCGCCGAGCGGGCGCTTGGCGTAGGCCTGGTTCTGCGGGAACCACTTCTCGATCAGCTGCGGGTTGAAGAAGCGCCGGTCGGCGTCGTAGTACTCGTCGTGGTTGGTGTAGCTGAGGTTCGTGCCCTCCGGGTCGGTGATGTGGATGCGGCGGGCTGCGGTGACTTTGTCCCAGGTCCACTGGTCGAGCGCTTCCAGGAGCTCGATCGGCAGCATGTGTGCCGGGTTGGCGCACATCTCCGGGGTGATGAACGGGAGCCGCTGTACCCGGATCTTGGCGTCGCCGAGGATCGGCCCGCCGAAACCCCACAGGATCTTGTCGTACTCGGCGGTGCGCTCGATCTCCGCCCAGCGGTCCATCAGCTCCGCCAGCTCCTTGGTAAAGGAGATGAAGAACTCGACCTCGTTGTGCCCGGCGAAGGTCGGGATCGGACCGCGGTCCTTGGTCTCGAAGACGTAGTTGCAGCCTTTTTCCTTCAGGATCTCCTCGATCGCGGCCAGGCACAGCGGGTCATGCCAGTTGTCGACCTGGACCAGGACGCGCTCTCCGGGCTGCAGGTCCCAGGCCGGGTGCAGGCCCTGGCTGTAGGGACGCTCGGCGACGTTGCGGAGGTAGGGCAGCAGATCGGCCGGGCTGGACACCTTGATGAACGGCGGGCAGCGCGGCGGGCGCCGTTCGGCCAGCGGCGGTGGGTTCCCGCGAGCCGATTCCGCAGTGACATCAATGGTCATTCCCGGCTCCTCACTGTGGGTGCGTCCACGCCAGCCAGCAAGGACGCGGCGGGTTCAGCCGACGGCGCCGGCCGTGGTCACCTCAACGCCTTTACCGGCCATTTCCGAGATGGCATTCGCGGTGCCGTCCGGCGGCTCAGCCGGGTCGGCGCACAGGTCCTCAAGCACGCGGACCCGGAAGCCCTCTTCGACCGCGCTGATCGCGGTGGCCTTGACGCAGCGCAGGAGGGCTGCTCGGTCGCGATAACCGCCCGGGACGCCGCCAACCTGGAAAAGGCAGCGAAGGCGATCGCGAACGAGACCGGCCGGCGCATCCTCCCGCTCCCCGGTGACATGAGCAAGCCCGAGGACGTGCACCGCTGCGTCGACCAGGCGATCGCCGAGTTCGGGCACATCGACATCCTGGTCCCGTGCGCCGGCAGCTCACCGGGCGGGCTGCTCGAAGACCTGACCGAGGAGCAGTGGTTCTCCAGCCTGTCGCTGAAGTTCATGGGGTATGTACGGACCGTCCGCGCGGTGATCCCGCACATGCGCGAGCGCGGCAGCGGCTCCATCGTCCTGGTCGTCGGCAACGACGGGCTCAAGCCGAGCTACTGGGAGCTCACTGCCGGGATCGCCAACGCCGCCGACATCAACTTCGTCTCCTCGATCGCCGAGCAGTACGGCCGGTGCGGGATCCGCGTCAACACCGTGAACCCCGGGCCAGTCAACACCGACCGCTGGGATGGCCTGGAAAAAGCCCTGGCCAGGGACAAGAAGGTCAGCCAGGAACGGGCGCACGAGCTGGCGGTCGCGTCCATCCCGCTGGGCCGGATCTGCGAGCCGGGAGAGGTCGCCTCCGTGGTGACCTTCCTCGCCTCGCCCGCGGCGAGCTTCGTGAACGGCGCGCACATTCCCATCGACGGAGCCCAGCGCAAAGCCATCATGGACACCTAGCCATCGCACCGCCGGCTACCCGAGCAGGCTCACCAGCGCGGCGCCGTCCGGGCAGGCGCGGGCTGGGGTGCCGGAGCCGCGGCCCGGACAAAGGCATCCCGTCCAGTCAGATGACATGTGGTATATCAAATGACATCAGTGGATACCCGAGCCTGAGGAGCATGGTGAAGCCGGCCTCGTTCACCTACCATCGCGCGCGCGACGTCGCTGAGACGCTCGCGCTGCTCGCGGAACTCGGCGACGAGGCGAAGATCCTGGCCGGCGGGCAGAGCCTGGTCGCGATGATGAACTTCCGCCTCGCCCGGCCGGCCGCCCTGATCGACATCACCCGGATCCCCGGCCTGAACTACCTGCGGGCCGGCCCGGACGGGCTGCGCATCGGCGCCCTGACCCCGCACCGGGCGGTCGAGACCATCCGCGACCCGGCGGTGCTGGACGGCTTCGGCGTGCTGCAGCGCTCCGCGCACTGGATCGGGCACTACCCGATCCGGGTGCGGGGCACCTTCGGCGGCAGCGTCGCGCACGCTGACCCGGCGTCGGAGTGGTGCCTGCTGGCCGTGCTGCTGGAGGCCAGCATCGTGCTGCACGGCCCGGACGGCCAGCGGATCCTGCCGGCCACCGAGTTCTTCCTCGGCACGTATGAGACCGCAGCGGACCCTGGGGAGATGATCACCGAGATCTGGTTCCCCCGCCCGGCCCGGCAAGCCGTGCTGACCGAGTTCGCGCAGCGCCAGGGCGACTTCGCGATCGTCGCTGCGGCGGTGTCGTTGCAGGTGACCGACGGCGTCTGCGACGCGGCCCGGATCGTGCTCGGCGGGGTCAGCTCGCTCCCGCTACTGCTGGACACCAGCGACCTGGCCGGGCAGCCCGCCACCCCGCAGACCTGGCAGGAGGCGGGCGAGCTGGCCGCCGCCGCGATCGACCCGCCGTCCGACGGGCACGCCAGCGGCGACTACCGGAAGAAGCTTGCCGCCACCCTGGTGTCGCGCGCCCTCGCGGAGGCGAACGGGCTATGACCGGGCGCGCAGGTGTCTGCGGGGAGCGGATATGACAACGCTGGACGGACGCCGCGCAGCGCCGGAGGCAGCGCTTGACCCGTCCGGCCGCTGGGTCGGCGCCGCGCTGCCGCGCAAGGAAGACCGCCGGATGCTGCTCGGCCGCGGCCGGTTCACCGGCGACTACGCCCGGCCGGGGATGCTGCACGCGGCCTTCGCGCGCAGCCCGCTCGCGGCCGCCAGGGTAGGCCGGATCGACACCACCGCCGCGCTGGAACTACCCGGCGTCGCCGCCGTGTTCACCGCGGCTGACCTCGGCAGTCCGTTCTTGCGGGCCGTGCTGGAACGGGACGAGTTCGTGCCGACAGCGATGCCGATGCTGGCCGGCGACGAGGTGCGCTTCGCTGGCGAGCCGGTCGCGGTGGTGCTGGCCGACGATCCCTACCTCGCCGAGGACGCCGCCGAGCTGCTGGACATCGACTGGACGCCGCTGCCGGCGATCACCGGCATCGAGGCGGCCACGGCTGACGGCGCCCGGCAGGTACACCAGGAGCTGACCGGCAACTGCATGGTCGACCTGACCATGTTCGACGACGAGTCGCTGCCGGCTATCTTCGCCGCCGCACCGGTCACCGTCGGCGGCGTGTTCACCAGCGCGCGGGTGACCGCGCTGCCGCTGGAGGGGCGCGCCTGCGTGGCCGAGTGGGACGACCGGGACGACCAGCTGGTCGCGCGCGTGTCGACGCAGGTACCGCACCAGGTCAGGTCCGGCATCGCGCAGGCTCTGGGGATCGCCGAGAGCCGGGTGCGGGTCATCGCTCCCGACGTCGGCGGCGGGTTCGGGCTCAAGTGCGTGGTCGGCCGGGAGGAAGTGGTGGTCGCCGGGGCGGCGATGCGGCTGCGCCGGCCGGTCGCCTGGGTCGAGGACCGCAGCGAGAACCTGACCGCCTCGTTCCACGGCCACCAGCAGCGATACGACGTGCGGGCGGCGTTCGACAGCGAGGGCCGGATCCTGGGCCTGGCCGCGGACATCGAATGCGACGTCGGCGCCTATTCGGCGTTCGCATTCACCTGCGCGGTGGAACCGCTGATGGCGGCGGGTGAGCTGCCGGGCATCTACAAGGTCCCGGCGTACCGGGCCAGGGGCCGGGCTATTGCCACCAATAAGGCCCCCACCGCGCCCTACCGGGGCGTCTCCCGCCCGCAGATCGTCCTGGTAATGGAACGCATAATGGAAAAGGCGGCCAGGGCGCTCGGCCTGGACCCGCTCACAGTGCGCCGCCGCAACATGATCGCTCCCGGCGAGTTTCCCTACACCGGCGTCAACGGCATCACCTACGACGAGGGCAGCTACGCCGAGTCGCTGGACCTCGCCGAGCAGCGGGTGACCTCAGACGGCTGGCACGCCGAGCGGGACCGGCTGCGGGCTGACGGGCTGCTGGCCGGCATCGGCTACTCCTGTTTCTCCGAGCGCACGGCCTACGGTACCCCGACCATGTCGCAGCGGCGGATGCGGATGACGCCCGGTTACGACACCGCGCACGTCCGGTTGGATCCCTCCGGGGAGGTGATCGTCACCACCGGCACCTGCGGTCAGGGCCAGGGCCACGAGACGACGTTCGCGCAGATCGTCGCCGACCAGCTCGGCGTTCATCCCGGGCAGGTGCGGCTGCGCCAGGGCGACACCGACCTGGCCTCCTACGGCTGGGGCACCTTCGGCAGCCGCTCGATCGTGATCGGCGGCGGCGCCGCGGGGCGGGCCGCCAGGAAGGTCGCCGATCAGCTCCGGCAGGTTGCCGCGCACATGCTGGAAGCCAGCCCGGCCGACATCGAGCTGGCCCGCGGCGCCGCGCAGGTCCGGGGCGATGAGATGGCGTCGATCCCGGTCAGCGAGCTGGCCCGGCTGGCGTATTTCCAGTCGCACCGGCTGCCCGAGGAGCTGCGCTACGGGCTGGAGGCACGCGCGTCGTTTGACCCGCCCGGAACGTTCTCCAATGCCTGCCACGCCGCGATGGTGTCCATCGACCCGGGCACCTGCCAGATCCGGCTGCGGCGCTACCTGGTGGTGGAGGACTGCGGGGTGGTGATCAACCCGATCGTGGTGGACGGCCAGGTACTTGGCGGGGTCACCCAGGGCATCGCCGCCGCGCTGCTGGAGCAGATCAGCTACACCGGGGACGGCCAGCCGGCCAGCACGACCCTGATGGACTACCTCGCCCCCACCGCGGCGGAGCTGTGCCCGGTCGAGATCGTGCACCTGCAGACGCCGTCGGCCTTCAGCGAGACTGGCGCGAAGGGCATGGGCGAAGGCGGCACGATCGGCGCTCCCGCCGCCGTGCTGAACGCGATCAATGACGCGCTGTCCGGCACGGCGGTCAGCTTCGACCAGATCCCGGTGCTGCCGACCGATCTGCACGCGGCGCTGACCAGGGCAGGTACGCGATGACTGACTGTCATACGATCCGGGTGCGGGTGAATGGCCGTGAGCACACGCTGACGGTCGAGGCGCGCCGGACGCTCGCCGACATGCTCCGGCACGACCTCGGCTACACCGGCACCCACCTGGGCTGCGAGCACGGCGTCTGCGGTGCGTGCACGGTGCTGGTCGATGGCGCGCCGGCCCGGGCGTGCCTGAGCGATCATCACGGGCTGCAGTGCGGGTTCTGTACGCCGGGCTTCCTGATGCTGGCGCAGGCGTATCTCGGCGAGCCACGCGACGTCGAGCCGTCCGAGGCGGAGATCCGCGAGGTCGTCGCGTCGAACCTGTGCCGGTGCACCGGCTACCAGGGCATCGTCGAGGCGGTGCTGGCCACGGCGAGGGCCAGGCTGGCAACCAGTCCGTCCGGCCCCGCCCGCACGCCTGGCCCGGCCGGGCAGTCCGGCCCAGCCCGGCCGGCGCGCCCAGCCCGCCCCGGAAGCGATGGAGGGTGAGCGTGATCGGCGCGCGGCTGCCGCGCAAGGAAGACCCGCGGATGCTGCGCGGCGGCGGCCGGTTCGGCGACGACTTTACCGCCCGCGGCCAGGTCTGGGCCCGGATCGTCCGGTCGCCGGTCGCGCACGGCCTAGTGCAGCGGGTGGACACCGCCCAGGCCAGGCGCTGCCCCGGCGTGGTCTGCGCGGTCACCGCGGCGGACCTGCCCGCCGGGCTGGTGATACCGGTCCGGCTGGCGGTCCAGGACATCGACCTGAGCAGCTTCCTGCAGCCGGTGCTGGCCGCCGAGGTGGTCCGCTACGTGGGCGAGCCGCTCGCGGTGGTGCTTGCCGAGGACCCTTACGCCGCCGAGGACGCGGCCGAGCTGGTGGATATCGACATCGAGGAGGCACCGGCGGTGCTCGACGCGGAGGCGGCGGCGCGGCCAGGCGCCCCGCGCCTGTTCAGCGCGGGCAACGTCGCGGCCGACTTCACCCTGGGCTACGGCGACGTCGACGCGGCGTTCGCCGCCGCGGCCACGGTGGTGGAGATCGAGGTCGAGATCGGGCGGCACACGGCCGTGCCGCTGGAGCCGCGCGCGCTGCTGGCCGACGTCGACCCGGTGGCCGGCACGCTGTCGATCTACGGGATGACCAAGGTCCCGGTCTTCAACCGGGACGTGCTGGCCGGCCTCCTCGGGATGCAGGAGGACCTGATCCACGTGCACGCCGTGGACGCCGGCGGCGGGTTCGGGGTGCGTGGCGAGTTCTACCCCGAGGACTTCCTGGTGCCGTGGCTCGCCGTCCGGCTGCGGCGGCCGGTCAAGTGGACCGAGGACCGGGCCGAGCACCTGGTCGCGGTCAACCATTCCCGGCAGCAGACGCACCGGATCGCGGCGGCGTTCGACCCGGCCGGGCAGATCACCGGGCTGCGCGACGAGATCGTGCACGACAACGGCGCCTACTGCCGCACGCACGGCGTCGCGGTGCCGGAGCTGACCGTGACGATGCTGCCTGGCCCGTATCTGGTGCCCGCCTATCGCGGCCGGATCCAGGTCGTGCTGACCAACAAGACCCCGTGCGGCACCTACCGGGCCCCGGGCCGGTTCGAGGGCACCATGGCCCGCGAGCAGCTGCTCGACGTGGCCGCCGGCCGGCTCGGCCTGGACCGGGCCGAGCTGCGCCGCCGCAACCTGCTCGGGCCAGAGGAAATGCCGCACAGCCGGGCGATGACCGCTCTCGGCACCGAGGTCGTTCTGGACGCCGGCGACTATCCCGCGCTGCTGACCGCCGCCATGGACGAGGCCGGCCGGCTCGGCTACCCGGACGAGGTAGCCCGCGGCCGGGACAAGGGCCAGCTGCGCGGCCTTGGCCTGGCCATGTTCCTGGAGAAGAGCGGGCTGGGCCCGCAGGAGACCGCGGACGTCACCGTCGGCGGTACCGGCGCGGTTAGCGTGTTTTCCGGCGGGACCTCGTTCGGGCAGGGCATCGAGACGGCGCTGGCGCAGATCGCGGCGGACGCCCTGGGAGTCAGCCCGGAGGTAGTACGGGTGGTCAACGGGGATACCGCGCGCATGCCGTTCGGCATGGGGTCCTGGGCTTCCCGCTCGACCGTGGTAGCAGGCAATGCGGTACATGCCGCGGCGCTCGCGGTCCGTGACCGCGCCCGGCAGGTCGGCGCCCGGATGCTGGAGGTGGCCGAGGACGACCTGGATGTACGAGGCGGCGTCGTCGGCGTGGTCGGCGACCGTGAGGCGTCGGTCACGCTCGCCGAGGTCGCCAGGGCCACCGCGCCGACCAGCAAGTACCTGCTGCCGGGCGAGCAGGCCGGGCTGTCCGCGCGGCGCCAGTTCGACGTGGCGCACATGACCTACCCCTACGGCGTGCACATCGCGGTCGTCGACGTCGATCCGGGCACCGGGCGGGTCCGGGTGCTGCGCTACCTGGTGGCCTATGAGGTCGGCCGCGCCGTTAACCCGGCCATGGTCGAGGGCCAGCTGCGCGGCGGGGCGGCGCAGGGAATCGGCGGTGCGCTCATGGAGGAACTGCGCTACGACGAGTCCGGCCAGCCGGTGGCGATCACATTCATGGATTACCGAATGCCGACCGCAGCGGAGATTCCGCCGATCGACGTCCTGGTATCGCAGCAGGCTCCCGCACCGGGAAACCCGCTGGGCGTACGCGGAGCGGGCGAAGGCGGCATAACCGCCGCTGGCGCGGTGCTGGCCAGCGCGGTGCGCGACGCGCTGGGCTGGACAGAAAGCATCAGAGCGCTGCCGCTGACCCCAGCGCGGGTGAAAATTATGGCGGAATCATTTCCGTCGGGGGCCGGAAAAATAGCCAAGCATGGGCTGTCGACGGACAATGGGACCAATTACGGACGCGGAAGGCGCGACATGCGAGCTGCTTCGATGATCCAGCCGGCCACGCCCAGGGCCGGGTCCAGCTACGTCAGCAAGACTGACATGGTGGCGGCGCTGATCCGCGAGCTGATTATCACCGGCGACCTGGCCGCGGGCGAGCAGCTGCGCCAGCGCGACCTCGCACAGCGCTTCCAGGTCAGCCAGACGCCGGTGCGGGAGGCGCTGCGGCGGCTGGAATCGGAGGGCCTGGTCATCGGCGACACCCACCGCGGGTTCACGGTGGTCGAGGCCGACGAGGGCAGCAGGGAGGAGAACTTCCAGATCCGCGCCGCCCTGGAGTCGCTGGGCGCGTCCCTCGCCGCCGCCAAGATCGACGCAGCCGGAGTCGAGCGCCTGGAACAGCTGAACGCGCAGATGCAGGCAGTCGGCGATGACGACGCGCGCTATGCCGAGCTCAACAGGGAATTTCACTTCACGCTGTATGAGTACGCGCACAGTCCCCTGCTGATGTCGCTGATGCGGCTGCTGTGGGCCTCGCTGCACGGCGGCCCGCGGGTGCTGCGTACACACGCCGAGTCGGTGCGCCAGCACCAGGGGATCCTGAACGCACTGCGAGCGGGGGACGCCAACGCGGCGGCCGCCCTCACCCACCGGCACATCATGGGCGTCGAGCATCTGTCCGGGCCCTGAGCCGGCCCCCCGGATGCTGCCGCGGCCGGCCTGGCCAGCCGCTGGCTCGCGATGACCGCTCAGCGGCCGCCCTTGCTCCAGGAGTCCGTGGCCTTGCTGCAGCCGGCGAACCGCACCGCGGCGCTGGCGACGACCTGATCCGAGGAGAGGCCCGGGCAGGCCTTGCTCGTGGCGACGATGAACACCATGACCAGGCTCAGCGCGCTGATCACCACAATGGAGATCATCACCGTCCGCCGCCGGGCCGGCCTGCGGGAGATGGCTTCGGTAGCCGGCATGGCCTCTGGCGGCGCCAGCCGGGCGAAGGCCGCGAACATCGATTTCAGCCGGGGATCAGCCGCCTGGAGAATCCGCTCGATCTGGTCAAGAACCAATTGCTGGCGGGCGGGCAGGCTCATCTGTTTCTCCGGTACGTCCATCACTGTCGCCGCGGTGCTGGTCAGAGCACCTGTGCACGCTGAGGCCGGTTCGGACGAGACCGGGCAGCTGTCGCGATCAACTATTACCCGCGCCACGACATCCAGACAAGCCGGGCCGCGCGAAGTCCGCAGCCAACTTTCGATCCCCGGCGGAATCGCCCGGTTACCGTGCGCCTCGTTGTTCGCGGGGGACGGCACTGCTAGCCTGCAGCCTTCCCTCAAGCCAACACGGAGGTAAAGGATCTACATGTTGCGCCGAATTTCCCTCATCGCCGTCTCCGCAGCGATGCTCGCCCTCAGCACACTGCCGGCATCCGCAGCAACCATGCAATCCAGCACCCACAGGCTCTCCTTCCCGGGCCTGTACGGTGTCAAAGCTTGGGGTACCTACGACAGGACCAGCACGAGAGTCCGGATTAACGTGTGCGCCGAAGACACCGTTCGCGGCGTTTTCGCGTCCGGAGCGGTCACGCTGGAATCGAACGCCAGCAACACCCGGCACACCAATCTGGGCGCCGTAGCTATCGGATATCACCAGACCGTGTGCCGGAGCCAGACTCTGCACTACACCGGTCACCTTCGCGTCTACACCTTCATCGCTGGCAACAACGGGAGGATCGCGAAGTACAGCAAGACCAACACCATTTACTGAGCGCGGATGACCAGGGCCGGCCGCGGCTGGTAGTCGTGGCCGGCCGCCGGGCCGTCGGTGTGAAAGGCTCTCGGCATGGCCATCCGGCTCGGCAGCACCGTGATCAACTGCGCGGACATGGAGCTCATGACCAGTTTCTGGTCTCAGGCGCTCAACCTGGTTCCCTCGTCGGCGGCGGAAGGCGACGACTTCCGGGTGCTGCGGGGAGAACTCGCCAACCTCTCGCTGCAGCTGTCGCGTACTCCGGTTACCGCCAGGGACCAGATGCACCTTGACCTGTACACCGGCGACCAGGCCGCCGAGGTCGAGCGCCTGGCCGGGCTCGGGGCCACGTTCGTCAGGCACAACCGCGATCCCGAAGACGATTACGTGGTCATGACCGACCCCGAGGGCAACCAGTTCTGCGTGTGCGCGGTAGCGGACCCCGGACCAGGATCGTGGCCAGCCGTCGAGCATCCCCTCGTCGTACGGCTCGACCAGCGGGTGGAGATCGAAGATCCGGGTAGTCTCTAGCACATGGTCGCTGAGACCCCTGAGATAACGGTCCGTGACAATTCTGAGTCGCTATGCTACGAGGCGCTGCTCGGCGACCGGGTGGTCGGCACCATCGTTTACGATCACTCGGGTGCACGGATGGTGTTCAGGCACACGATCGTCGAACCGGAACTCCGCGGCCGGGGCATTGCGACCACGCTGGTCACGAGGGCGCTGGACGACATCAGGGCGAAAGGCATGACGCTGACCAACTACTGCGGCTTCGTGTCCGGGTTCATCGCCAATCATCTCGAGTACGCGGACCTCATCGACGCCGAGCACCCTGGTCACCCGCGCCGCAGGTAGCTCGGCTTCACGCTGGCGGCATGGCCTCAAGCCCGCTCCTGGGGCGGGCCGGCGTCCGTTAGCGGGGGATGCCGGAGATCAGGTCGCCCGCGCGGGCCAGCACCGAGGTGCGCGGGGATCGGCGCGCGGATTCCAGCCGGTCAGCTGTCCGGTACAGCGCGTAGAGGCCGTGGACACCTGCCCAGCGGGCAGGTTCGGGCTCCCAGCGAGGCGAGCGATGGCCCACCCAGGGCAGGGTGGTCAGCGGGCTGGGGACGCCGCGCACCAGGTCGGCGAGCGTCCGGCCGGCCAGGTTGGCGGCGGCCAACCCGTGGCCTGTATAGCCGCCCGCCCAGCCGAGGCCGGTACGCCGATCCATGGTGACCGTGGCGCACCAGTCCCTTGGCACCCCGAGAACACCGCACCACGCGTGCTCGATGCCGGCCTCGGTCGCGGCGGGAAACATGCGGCGCAAGACCCGGCCGAGCTGCGCGACGGTCGACGGCGCGACCGCGCCATCGTGGTCCAGCCCGGAGCCGAAGCGGTAGGGGACACCGCGGCCGCCGAGCGCGATGCGGCCGTCGGGGGTGCGCTGCGCGTAGATGTACGCGTGCGCCTCGTCGCTGAGCGTCTCGAAGCCGTCCCAGCCGATCGATTTCCAGGCCTCGTCGCTGAGCGGACCGGTGGTGATCATGGAGCTGTTCATCGGCAGCAGTGTCCTGTGCTGCCCCGGCATGTCCGCCGTGAACCCTTCCGTGCACCGCACGACATGGGGCGCGCGCACATCGCCGGCCGGCGTGCGCGCCCGCCCGGCGGAGATCGACGTCACCGGGGTCGCCTCGTAGAGCAGGACTCCGGACCGGGTGACGACCTCGGCCAGTCCGGCGACGAGGCCGGCCGGCTGAACCCGGGCGCAGTGCGGTGAGTACAGGGCCCCGACGGTCGCCGTCACCTGCAAGCGTCCGGCCAGCTCCTTTTTATTCAGATACCGAACGATCCCGGCATCATCGCCCCATGACCGTTCGTGCGCTAGCCGGTGCCGAAGCCGGGCGTCCTGGGCCGCCGAGGTGGCGACGGTAAGCGTGCCGCCCTTCACCAGGCCAGCGTCGATGGCTTCGGCCGCGCAGACCCTGGCCACCTCGTCGACGGTGTCGCGGAGCTGCCGCTCGAGCTCGCGGACGCCGTTCCTGCCCTGCGGGTGCCTGGCGTAGCGCGCTCGTGAGCCGGGCAGGGTGGCCGTCACCCAGCCGCCGTTCCGGCCGGAGGCTCCGTACCCGGCGAAACTCGCCTCAAGCACGATGATCCGGAGCCCGGGGTCAGCCCGTTTGAGGTAGTACGCGGTCCACAGGCCCGTGTAGCCGGCTCCGACGATGCACGCGTCGGCCTCGGCGCCGCCCGGCAGCGAGGGCCGCCGCGGCGGGATGCCGTGCGCCTGCCACCAGTACGACACCTCCCCGTTGCGCATCTTCGAGCCTCCTGGTAACGACACGCACCACGCCCGTTCGGAATAAATTATCTGAAACGTCACTAAAGTCGCATCTAGCCGCAGGCGGATACCAGGCCAGGCGGCCTAGCCAGCCTTTTCTGATCACTGGCAGGGTAGCGTCAGGGTATGCGACTTGGGGTGCTGGATGTGGGGTCGAACACCGTGCACTTGCTCGTGGTGGATGCCTACCAGGGGGCGCGGCCCATGCCGGCCTTCTCGCATAAGGCCGAACTCAAGCTCGCCGCTCACCTGGAGAACGGGAGTGCGCTGTCCGGGCCCGGCGAGAGCAGCCTGCGCGGGGTCGTCGAAGAGGCGCTGCGCATCGCGGAGGACAAGGGCGTCGAGGACATCATCGCGTTCGCGACCTCGGCCGTCCGGGAGGCCGTGAACGGCGAGCAGGTCCTGGCCCGGATCCGCGAGCGGACCGGAGCGCAGATTAACGTGATGACCGGCGAGGAGGAAGCGCGGCTTACTTTCCTGGCCGCCCGGCGCTGGTTCGGCTGGTCCTCGGGGCGGCTGCTGGTGATAGACATCGGCGGCGGCTCGCTGGAGGTGGCATCGGGAATCGACGAGCAGCCGGACGCGGTGGCTTCGCTGCCGCTCGGCGCCGGGCGCCTGACCAGGGACTGGTTCAGCACCGACCCGCCCTCGGCGCAGGAGGTGCGCCGCATGCGCAAGCATGTGCGAGCCGAGATCGCCAGGGGAACGGGCGGCATGCTGCGCCAGGGTTCCCCCGATCACGTGGTGGGAACCTCGAAGACCTTCCGGCAGCTGTCCAGGATCGCGGGCGCGGCTCCGTCCGGCGAGGGCCCCTACGTCAAGCGTGTCCTCAGGCACTCCGACGTAGCGGCCCTGGCCGAACGGCTACCCAGGATGACGCAGGCCGAACGGGCCAAGCTGCCCGGTGTTTCCCCCAGCCGGGTAGCCCAGTTGCCGGCCGGAGCCATCGTCGCCGACGCCATCCTCGACCTGCTGGGCGTCGATCAGATTGAGCTCTGCCCGTGGGCCCTGCGTGAGGGCGTCATCCTGCGGCGCCTGGATATGCTCGCGCAGGGCCTGGGCGTGTTAGCTGAACTTAGGTGGGGGGCCTAAGTTGTCGCGGCCGGGCACGATGCGGACTCCCTCGGCCTGCTCCTCGGTATCGATGACCGCGGCCCGGGCCTGGGCGTACTGCCTGTCCTGGGGCTGAACCGATGAGGATGAGGCGGCCTGAGTCTGCCCCGGCTGAGTCTGCCCCGGCTGAGGCTGAGACGGCTGAGTCTGCGACGACTGAGGCTGGCCCGGCTCTGCCCCGGCTGAGGCTGGCCCGGCTGAGTCTGCCCCGGCTGAGGCTGCCCCGGCTGAGGCTGGCCCGGCTGAGGCTGGCCCGGCTGAGGCTGGCCCGGCTGAGGCTGGCCCGGCGTGACGGGCCGGGCCGAGGCGGACGGTGCCGGTTGCGGCGCTGTCTGGCGCGGTCCGGCCGGGCCCGTAGGCCGGCCTGAACCCGCAGCGCCTGCGGGATCCGCGGCCGAGCGCGGTGCGCCATTGGACTCCGACGCGCCGATCGCCTTGGCGGTGACCTGATCGACCTCGTCCTCGAGCGACATGCGAGCGGTCTCGGCGGCCACGAGGCCGGAGACACCATCCAGGATGTCGGTGAGCCGCTTGATCGTTTCGGAGTGCCTGGTGGACAGGAGGTTCAGGCGCCGCTCCGCGCCATCGTGAATGGCGGTGGCTCGCGCCGTCGCCTCGTCGAGCGCCTTTTTAGCCTGCGCCTTGGCGCTGGCCAGCGCGCTCTCCGACTTCTTCCGCGCTTCGGTCGTGGTGCGCTCGGCCTCGGTGCGGGCGGCGGTGAGCGTCTTTTCCGCCTCGGCCCGCGCGGACGTAATCGCCCGTTCGGCCTGTTCCTGGGCCGCGGTGAGCATGCGCTCGGCCTGCTCACGTGCCTCGGCGCGAGATTTTTCCGCCTCGGCCTGGGCCTCGTTGCGCTGCCTGGCTATTTCCTCGTGGGCCGTGGACTTCTGGGACCTGGCCTCGTCATCGGCCAGCTTGAGGATCTGGGCGATGCGCTCACTGACTTCCTCGTGTGCGGGTTTGGCGCCGAGCGCCTGCTGGCGTGCGGTGGCCAGGTCGCGCCTCAGCTCCTCTCCGTCGTCAAGGGCACGGGCAAGCCGCTGCTCTAGGTCGCGGATCTGGCTGCGACAGCGGGCGATGAACTCGTCGACCTGACGGCGGCTGTACCCCCGCATCTGCATTTCGAAGGCGTCTTCGTGAACGAGGTTCGGTAGGAGATCACTGTTGTCATTCATGGCTTCCCGAGATCATGTTTGTCCGAAGTAGGCGGGAACGGTGTCCGGAGTCTAGCGGCGCAACAGACGCCGGGTCGCCTAGGTGATCCGGCGGGACCGCTACTTCTGTAGTATGCGGGCTCAGGGCGGGTCGGACGGGGCGAATACGTGCATGACTCTTGTCTGTGACCACTGGTGCGCGCAACCGAAACGGCGCAGTGTCCGCGTTTATACACATTCATGCCCGAATGAGCAGTGTTACGGGTTATGAACTTTTTGGGCAGAGATGCGGATGTGACGCTTGTGGCCTGCATTACCGGATTGACGGCAACTGCACCGCAGTTTGGCGGAATCGTTACCGCCTAGCTGGGTAAAACCCCACGTGACACGTAACCTGGGGCGCAAGCGAACGGAGTCGCGATCAGCGCCGGAGGTGAGCACGATTCCCAGGCAGTTGGATCTTCGTGTCCACGACCGCGTCGCCCTTGATGAGATCGAGCTCTACGCCGAGGTGCTGAGCGCGGTAGCGGCCACGGACCGGCCGCTGACCGCGGCGGAACTCGACGAAGCGCTGGGGATCCACGGCAACTAGGGTGCGGGGCGTCCCAGGGGGGCTTTACGGGTTGGTCCCCCGTGGCTAGCACTGCGCTGCCGGTACATGGCGTCTGTCCTGGCGCGGCTAAAACCGAGGGCCTCGTACAGCCTGATCGCGGGGACGTTGTCCTCGTCGACGTAGAGCATCGCCTGGGCCAGGCCGAGGTCGCGCAGGTAATGCAGCCCGGCCAGGGTGAGCGCCCGGCCGAGCCCGCTGCCCTGCTCGGCGGGATCGACCCCCACCACGTAGACCTCGCCGATGCTCAGCGGCGTGGTGTCCTGCGGCGCGCCGGAGTCCTGGGATCCGTCCTGCTCGCCTGGTGGGTGCACCTTGGTCCAGTGGAAACCCGCCATCTGGCCGTCTCTTTCCGCGATGAAGAAGCCCGCCGGGTCAAACCACGGCTCCCGCTCGCGCAGGTCAAGGTCGTGCCGGGTCCATCCCCCTTGCTCTGGGTGCTTGGCGAACGCCCGGCCGTTGAGGCTCAGCCACTCATCCTCATCCCGGCCGGGGACGAAGGTGCGCAGCGTGCGGCCGGCCGGGAGGACCGCCGGGTCTAGCCGCCCGCGCAGTGAACGGCGCATCTGCCACAACGCGCGGAAGCGCTCGAAACCCGCGGTCCTGGCCAGCTGGGCGGCCGCGGGCAGGTCGCCGTGGGCCCACAGCCGGACCGGGTGCCCGTTTGCCGCGGCGGTCAGCTCACGGACCAGGGCCTGGCCGAGCCCCTGCCGCCGCCGGGCCGGGTGGATCACGAGCTCGCCGCTCACCTCCGAGTCCGGATTCGCCGGCTCCGGCGGATCCAGGTAGGCGTAGCCCGCGATCTCGCCGTCCATGGTGAGGATGAAATCACGGCCCGGCTTAGGGTCCGGGCTGGGGCTGGCGGAGCCGTCGTAGCGCAGGTGCAGCAGCCCATGCTCAGACAGCGGCGCCACCCCGTCGGTCAAGCGCGCCGCCTCGGCCAGGGCCAGGACGCTGGTGACCTGTTCGGTGGTGAGTTCAGCGCTGGTGATCTGCCATCCGGTCATCGAGCAGCGGTCGCGGCGCGGGGCCCCAGGTCTTGCTTGCTCCTGGCGTGTTCGTCGCCGACCGCCCTTTCACCCCTTTGCGCCCGTTCGGTTCCCTGGCCACGTTCCGGCCGTTCGCCCTTGACCGGCACGAACCGGTAGCCGACGTTCCGTACGGTGCCGATCAGGGCCTCATGCTCGGGACCCAGCTTGGCGCGCAACCGCCGGACATGCACGTCAACCGTGCGCGTGCCGCCGAAGTAGTCGTAACCCCAGACCTCCTGCAGCAGTTGCGCGCGGGTGAAGACCCGGCCCGGGTGCTGGGCGAGGAACTTGAGCAGCTCGAATTCCTTGAAGGTCAGGTCGAGCACCCGGCCGCGCAGCCGGGCGGCGTAGGTGGCCTCGTCGATGGCCAGCTCCCCCGAGCGGATCTCGTCAGGCGCGTCGGCCACCGCGGCGACGGCCCGGCGGCCGATGGCCAGCCTGACCCGGGCTTCCACCTCGGCAGGCCCGGCTGTGTGCAAGATCACGTCGTCGACGCCCCACTCCGCGTTGACCGCCGCGAGCCCGCCCTCGGTCACGATCGCGAAAAGCGGGCAGTCCAGGCCCGTCGTGTGCAGCAGCCGGCAGATGCTCTTCGCGTGCGCGAGATCACGCCGCGCGTCCATCAGCACCGCGTCGGCGGGCGGGGCCTCCACCAGGGCAGACGCGTCCGCAGGCAGCACCCGGACGGGATGCAGCAAGAGCCCGAGTGCGGGCAGCACTTCCGCGGACGGCTCGAGCACGCTGGTGATCAACAGCAGATCGCTCACTCGGCAGCACCTCCACTCGCTGGTGCGGTCGCACCTCACTACTTGTATAAACAGACAAGGACCCGGGGGCAACAGCGCCCGGGTCCCGATGCAGAGAAGGATATCCCAAATGGCCAAAGTAACAATCCAGTACTGGGCCGCGGCCAGGGAGGCAGCGGGCGTTGAGCTGGAGTCGGTCGACGCGGAGACGCTGGCGGAAGCGCTCGACGTGATCGTGGCCCGGCGGGGGGATGACGGGCGGCTGCGCTCGGTGCTCGCCATGTCTTCCTTTCTGGTGGACGGCGCGTCGGCTGGCCGCCGCACGGCCGCCGACCTGGTCCTTCAAGACGCGGCCGTCATCGAGGTCCTGCCGCAGTTCGCCGGTGGCTTACTCCCCATGGTCTGGTCTGGGGGGACCTGTCCCCCCCAAGGGGGGTCTGGGGGGATGGTTCCCCCCAGTCGCGGGGGGGTCTTGGGGGGTCGTCCCCCCCGGCTAGCACTGTCCATTCCGTGGGTATTGCGGCAGACTGGGTGGATTACGTCCTACTGTGTCCGTACCACCACGTTCCGAAGTCGCATCCAGCGGTCCTCCCTGAGCAAGCCTGAGTGAGTATGAGCCAGCACGGACCTCCCTTCCCTCCGGGCCCCCCCGTACCGGGCGCGACACCCGGCGATCAGAATTTTCCTGGCCGCTTGAACCGCCCAGTGCCGCCAGACGTTCCAAGTAGTGTGCCGAACGCGGGAACCGCGCCCCGCTCAGGGCCGGTGGCGGACGAGGCGTTTGTCCGGGCGCTGTACGCCGAACACGGCGGTGCCCTGCTGCGCTATGCGCTCCACCTCACCGGCGGTGACAGGCAGCGTGCGGAGGACCTAGTGCAGGAAACGATAGTGCGGGCGTGGCGCCATCCGGAGGCGCTGGCCGACCGGCCGGCCAGGCCGTGGCTGTTCGCGGTCGCGCGCAACCTCGCGGTCGATTCCTACCGCGCACGGCAGGCTCGGCCGCCAGAGACCGGGCAGGCGGCACTGGAACTACTTCCTTCAGATGACGACGCCGACCGCACGCTCGAGTCCTGGGCCGTCGCAGACGCCTTGGCCTCGTTGCGGCCAGACCACCGGCGGGTAATCGTCGAGACTTACTACCGGGGCTCCTCGGTAGCCGAGGCCGCGGTCACGCTGGGCATACCGGCAGGTACCGTCAAATCACGGACGTTTTACGCATTGAAGGCGCTCAAGTTGGCGCTGCAGGAACGAGGACTGGCGCCATGACCCAGACATGGGACTGCACCGACGCCAGGCTGTCGCTTGGCGTGTACGTGCTCGGCGCTATCGATCCCGCCGAGCGCGCGCTGGTCGACGCTCACCTGGTGACCTGCCGGGATTGCCGGGACGAACTGGCCGGCCTGGCCGGCCTGCCCGCACTCCTGGCCAGGGTGAACCCGGACGAGATCAGCCGCATGTCCGCCGATGCCACCGTTCGCACGGTCACCGACGAGCGGCCGGCGGGCGAGCTGATCGGCACGGTGCTCGATCTGGCCGAAGCCAGGCGGCGCCGGAACCGGTGGCGTTTCGTGGCGGCCGCCGCCGCCGTCGTGGCGATCGCGGGCGGCTTGTTCGGCGGCCTGAGTTCCATGGGAACCACACGGACCGTGGTGGTTCCGTTCTCCGCCGGGTCCGGCACCTGGGACACCGTGCAGACGGCGAGCAGCGTCACCGGAGCGACTGCCTCCGTCGCCTACTCACGAAAGTCGTGGGGCGCCGCGTTCGAGGTCCTGGTCGACCACATTCCGGTCGGCACCACGTGCCAGCTGTGGGTCGTCCATCCCGACGGGACGCGCACCCAGGTGGCCGCCTGGACGACGGCTCATGACGAGGGCAAGGTCTGGTATCCAGGCTCGATGCCGAGTACCGCCGAACCGATAAGCGGCTTCCAGATCACGGCGAACCACAAGGTGCTGCTGACGGCCACGGCGGTCTGAACCACGGAGTAACGGGTCCGGCCTGCCGCGGGGAATGGATGACGCCGCGGGGGTGCTGTGTAGTGACGTGACTGCCGGGCTTATCGCACTGTTGGCGGCTCTGGTCGCGGCATCGGTGCTCGGGCTGGCCCTGCGCCGCCGGGCCGGGCGGTTCCGGGCCGGGTCGGCGCGTCCGGCCAGCTATGCGGCCGGGACCGGGCCGGATGTGCTCACCGAGGCAGATCTCGGCAGCAGCCTGGGCCGGCAGGCCACGCTGGTCCAGTTCTCGACCGCCTTCTGCGCCCCGTGCCGCCCGACCCGGCAGATCCTGACCCAGGTGGCGGGCATGGTGGACGGCGTCTCCCATGTCGAGGTCGATGCGGCCGTGCGGCTTGACCTGGTGCGCCGGCTGCGTATCAACAGCACGCCCACCGTGCTGGTGCTTGGCCCGGACGGCGCCGTCGTCAAGCGCGCCGTCGGCCTGCCCCGCAAGGCCGACGTGATGGCCGCGCTCGGCACCGTGATCGAGCCCGCCACGCCCGGCGTCACCGCGCCCGCGGGCGGAGAGTGACCGTGCCGCCTTCTCCTTATGTTCGGCCAGGTTGGCCGGCCATAGCGGAAGTAACTCCGGCCTTGGGAGTGACAGCCCGGTTGAGCCCGCATAGCATCGGGTTCGTGATCTCCTGGACAGCGAAGATGCTGACCAAGCGGCGTGCCGTTGACTTCTGCCACGTCGCTACCGCCATCTGTCCGCCTGCCGTACTGCCCTGATCCCCGGATTTCCCGGCGCCGCGTTGCGCTGACGGCCGCGTCCGCGACATCCAGGTGAGCCGAGGGCGGTGACTCGACATGGGGGAAGGCTGCTCAGTGGCGAGGAGTTCAAGCATGGAAATCGACCCGCGCGGTCCCAGGTTCGGCGCGGTGATCACCACGATCGTGCTGGCGGTAGTGCTGGTCACCGGTAGCGCCTGGCTACTTGCCGCGCAGCTAGCCGTGTTCGCGGTGGGTGCGCTGGCCGGGCTGCGGTACGCGCCTTACGGCCTGCTCTACCGCCGCTTCATCAGGCCGCGGCTCGGGCCGCCCGCGCATACCGAGGCCGAGGCCCCGCCTCGGTTCGCTCAGGCAACGGGCATGGTCATCGCCGGCGTGGGTGTCATCTGCCTGGCTGCGGGCGCCACGACGGCCGGCCTGGTATTCACCGCGCTCGCGCTGGCCGCGGCGTTCCTCAACGCGGCCTTCGATCTTTGCCTGGGCTGCCATGTGTATCTGTTCATCCAGCGGAATCTAAGGGTCCGGCCGTCCGCTTAGGGCGTGACCGGAGAAGGAGGTATATCCACAATGAGCCGATCCGACGTCCTCGTGGACGCCGACTGGGCAGAGGCCCATATCGGTGACCCTGGTGTCGTCCTCGTCGAGGTAGACGAGGACACCAGCGCCTACGACAAGGGTCACATCCCGACCGCGATCAAGCTCGACTGGAAGAAGGACCTGCAGGATCCGGTCCGTCGTGACTTCGTGGACAAGACGGGCTTCGAAGCCCTGCTGTCCGAGCGGGGCATCTCGAATGACGACACCGTCCTGCTCTACGGCGGCAACAACAACTGGTTCGCCGCCTACGCCTACTGGTACTTCAAGCTGTACGGGCACGACAAGGTCTTGCTGCTTGACGGCGGCAGGAAGAAGTGGGAGCTCGACTCGCGTGAGCTGAGCACCGACCTGCCCGAGCGCCCGCGGACCAGCTACACCGCGAGCGAGCAGGACTCCTCGCTCCGCGCGCTGCGCGACGAGGTGCTGGCCACCATCGGCAAGCGCAACCTGGTCGACGTCCGCTCTCCCGACGAGTTCGCGGGCAGGCTGCTGGCACCGGCGCACCTCCCGCAGGAGCAGGCGCAGCGAGGCGGGCACATCCCCACCGCGCGTAACGTGCCGTGGTCCAAGGCCGCGAACGAGGACGGCACGTTCCGCTCCGACGACGAGCTTCGCTCGCTGTACGAGAGCGAGGCGGGACTGGACTTCGGCCGGGACACCATCGCCTACTGCCGGATCGGCGAGCGGTCGGCGCACACCTGGTTCGTCCTGCACGAACTGCTCGACCTGCCCAACGTCAAGAACTACGACGGCTCGTGGACCGAGTACGGATCGCTGGTCGGCGTGCCGATCGAGCTGGGTGATGGACGATGAGCGGAGCGAATCCGGCAAGCACGGCGAGCGGAGCGAGCGCAGACGGGTGCGGCGCGCCCGCGGGCGGCGTCAGCGCGAGCGCGGCCACCGGCAGCCAGGCCGTGGTGGAAGGCCGGGTCGTGCACCAGGGCGCGCCGGTCGCGACCGGGTACGCCCGGCTGCTCGGCACCGGCGACGAGTTCGTGGCCGAGGTCCCGCTGGGGGAGGACGGCGGGTTCAGGTTCTTCGCCGCGCCCGGATCATGGACCCTGCGCGTGCTCGCGCCCGGCGGCCTGCGCGCGGAACGCTCGGTAGAGGCGGACTACGGTCAGGTGACCAAGGTGGACGTCACCATCTAGCCGCGGCACGTCACATGACGGGCGCGGCCGCCGTATCGTGCACGGCGGCCGCGCCCGATCATGAAGCCGGGGCTTAGGGCCATAGCGAGCCTGCCAGTACAGCGCGGCCGGGCGAGCTAGCGGGCACGTCAGCGCCAGGCGTCAGGCGAGGGAGAGGAAGAGCCTTTCGAGCTTGGCGCGGTCCTCGCCGGCCGTTCGGTCACCATCTTTTTCCTCGAGGGCGCACTGCTTGAGGCCGGTCGCGATGATCTTGAAACCGGCCCGCTCGAGGGCCCGGGAGGCCGCGGCCAGCTGGGTCACCACGTCGGCGCAGTCCCGGCCCTCTTCGATCATCTTGATGACCCCGCCGACCTGGCCCTGGGCCCGCCGCAGCCGCTTGATCACGTCGGCCATCGTCTGACTGTCCACGTCCACGACAACTCCCTGGCCCTTGGCGCCTGGCCCGTACGGCACGGCAATACCCTAAGGGGTATCTTAGCAAGGAATGACATGACGCCCGCACGCCCGTCGATCGAGGTGTGTCGTCGTCCTAGACATCCCGCCGTGACCAGGAATGGGGTCAGTCCCACATCGGCGGCGAGATGCGTATCAGCGGGCAGGGCGGACCGACATCGTGATGAAGTCGCGGGCCTACGCGGGATTTACTCCGCCACGCGCGTCCGCGTGTCACATGCGGCCGCATAGACGAGGAGAGCGGCGGCGAGCTGCCGTGCCTCGCCGGGGGTGAACCCAGCCCAGGCGTCGTTCTCGGTAGCTGACGCGGCACTGATACCGAGGCTGACGCGCTGAGCTGGGCGTCGGCCTCCGCCGAGGGTGAGATGGCCGACCCGGATCTCACGGCCGCACGTGGTCCGGAAGCTGAGGTGATGGCCGCCGCCATCGGCACCGGGAGTCCTGGCGGGCATGGCACCCAGGTCAGGCGGAGTCATGGGGCAACCCTGGCTAGAACGCCGGCGAGACGGCGCGCGACTTCGTCCGTCACGGGCTTCAGTTCGGTCCGCTCGGTAAGGGTGACCATGATCTGCGGGTCGAGCGCCTCGATGCTCATGCCATAGCTCATCGCTGTGCACCCTCCGCTTCCTGCCGGGCGAGCTGGCCGCGGACCTCATCCATGTCCAGGTCGCGGACGGCCTGGATAACCTGCTCGAGCGCGGCGACGGGAAGCGCGCCGGGCTGGGAGAACACCAAGATGCCGTCGCGGAAAGCCATCAGCGTCGGGATGGAACTGATCCGCGCGGCGGCGGACAGCCCGGGCTGGTCCTCGGTGTCGATCTTGCCGAAGGTGACGTCCGGGTGCTGCTCACTGGCGGCCTGGAAGACCGGCGCGAACATCCGGCACGGCCCGCACCAGGAAGCCCACCAATCCACCAGAGTGATCCCTGGCCTGGTGACCGTATCCTCGAACGTGTCCTCGGTCAGTGCGATGGTGCTCATAACGCTCTCTCACTCGCGTGCTACGTCGTCTGACAAATACCCCCACCCGTACAACCCGGCGCGGCGACGGGTATTCCACGGTCATGACCGACACTCGGGCTGGGTATGCCGTTCTCGCCTGCGCCCCGCCCCCGCTGCCGAACCTCGGACGTCCCGAGCCCCGATCGGCTGAAGGGCCAGTGAGGCGTCCAGTAAGCTTTGAGCGTGGTCGAGCACCGGCAGGAATTTCAGCGTGAGCTGGAGGCCATCGAAGCCAAGGTCATCGAGCTGTTCGCCATGGTCGCTGAGGACCTGCCCGGGGCGACCCAAGCCCTCCTGAGTGGCAACAACGAGGTGCTCCAGGTGCTGACCGAGCGCGACCAGGTCATCGACGCCCTCTACCTGGAGATAGAGGACCTGGTCAACCGCGAGATCCTGCTGCAGGCGCCCGTCGCTTCAGACCTGCGCTTCTTGCTGTCCGTGCTGCGAATCGTGCCCGAGCTTGAACGCTCCCACGACCTGGTCGTACAAATCGCATCTCGGTCCAACCACATCCTCGGCGAGGACCTCTCGCCGCGCAGCCGAGGGCTCGTCGAGCGAATGGGGAACCTCGCATCCGACATGTGGCGCCAGGCGGCGGACTCCTGGTACCAGCGCGACCGTTCCGCCGCTGAGGCGCTTGACGGACGTGATGACGAGATGGACGAGCTTCACGCCAGCTTGATAGGCGAACTTGCCTCTGGGCGAATGACGCTACCGGTGACGATGGAGATGACGCTGGTGGCGCGCTTCTACGAGCGTCTTGGCGACCACGCCGTCAACATCGCCCGCCGAGTGGTCTACCTTGCCGGATCTGCGACGGACTAGCCTGCCCGGTTCTAACGTGCTCATGGCGGCCGCGCCGAGGCACCCGGGCCGCCCGGCTCAGCCCATCCGGCCGGTGACGTAGGCCTGGGTGCGGCTATCACGCGGGTTCTGGAAAATGTTCTCGGTCCGGTCGTATTCGACGAGCACGCCCGTGCGGGTATCGCTCTTCTCATTTCGGAGCACGGAGAAGAAGGCGGTGCGGTCGCTGACCCGCGTGGCCTGCTGCATGTTGTGCGTGACGATGATGATGGTGTACCGCGACTTGATCTCCCGCATCAGGTCCTCGATGGCGCCCGTCGCGATCGGGTCGAGCGCCGAGCAGGGCTCGTCCATGAGGACGACGTCCGGCTCAACGGCGAGCGTGCGGGCAATGCACAGCCGCTGCGCCTGCCCGCCGGACAGGCTCAGGGCCGAATTGTTCAGGCGATCCTTCACCTCGTCCCACAGCGCGGCCTGGCGCAGTGATTTCTCGACGATCTCGGTCAGCTTGCCCTTGTTGCGCTGGCCGTTGATGCGCGGCCCGTAGGCGATGTTGTCGTAGATCGACTTCGGAAACGGGTTCGGCTTCTGGAAGACCATGCCGATGCGCCGGCGCACGGCCGTCGCGGAGACATCCGGGCCGTACACCGACACCCCGCGGTAATGCACGTCACCCTCGACACGAGCACTGGGCACGAGGTCGTTCAGGCGGTTCAACGTCCGCAGCACCGTCGTCTTGCCGCACCCGGACGGGCCGATGAACGCCGTGATCTCGTGCTCGTACATGGTCAATGAGACGTCCGTGACGGCACGGAAGGAGCCGTAGTAGATCGAGACGTTCTTCGTATTGAAGACAGCTGTGCTCTGCGTATCGGAGACAGGTGCGCCAGGCGGCTGCTGCAGGGCCGCCGGCTTGGGCAGCGCGGTAGTGACGAGGACGTTCTGCTCAGGCTGTTCCATCACGTTCCTAGCGCGAATATCTGGTGAATCGTGCGGTGACGAGGCGAGCGACAAACATGAGGATAAAGGCAATCACGATGAGCGTGAGCGCCGTGCCCCAGGCACGGGCCTGCGCGCCGACGTACGGCTGCGATGCGTTCACGAAGATCTGCGAGGGCAGCGAGGTGTTGGGGCCGCTGAACAGGTTCCGGTTCACTGAGGTCACCGTGAGGACGGTGAAGAGCAGCGGCGCCGTCTCACCCGCGGCCCGGGCGACGGCGAGCAGGGCGCCGCTGACGATTCCGCCGATCGCCGTCGGCAACACCACCGTCAGCGTCACGCGGGCCTTGCTGGCACCGAGGGCGTAGCTCGCTTCGCGCAGCGGGTCCGGCACCAGCTTCAGCATCTCATCGCTGGAGCGGATCACGATCGGCAGCATCAGGCAGCCCAGGGCGAGAGAGCCGCCAAAGCCCGAGAATTTGAAGTGCATCGTCCAGATCGAGAAGATGAAGAGCCCCATCACGATCGAGGGCACGCCCGTCATCACGTCGCTCATGAACCCTATGATCCGCGCCAGCACGCCCTTGCCACCGTACTCGTTGAGGTAGACCGCGCCCAGCACGCCCAGCGGCACGGCCATGACCGTGGCGAAGCCCGCGATCTCGAGCGTGCCGACCACCGCCGGCCCGATTCCGCCCTGGCCCGCGGACGCTACCTGCGGCGGGATCTGGCCGGTCAGGAAGGACCAGCTGATGGTGGAGGCGCCCTTGGCGATCACCGTGTATATGACGAATCCCAGCGGGATCATCACGAGCACAATCGAGAGCACCATCAGGGCGGTCGCGATGCGATTCTTGGTGCGCCGCCAGGACGGCGGCTCTCGCAGGTCGACCTTCGGCTGCTCCGCGACCACGGCCATCAGGCACCGCCCTTGCGCCGGGCGGATCGCTCCACGACCCCCCGCGCGATGATGTTGATGATGATCGTCATGATGAACAGGAGCACGCCGAGCCCCATCAGCCCGGCGCGGAACACGCCGGAGGCCTCGCCGAACTGGTTCGCGATGACCGCGGGCATGGAGTCGCCGGGGGCGAACAGGTGCGAGGTGATCGTGGCCGACGAGCCGATCACCAGCGCTACCGCGATCGTCTCGCCCATCGCCCGGCCCAGGCCGAGCAGCACCGCCCCGACGATGCCGCCCTTGCTGTGCGGCCAGACGGCGCCCTGGATCATCTCCAGGCGGGTGGCGCCGAGCGCGTACGCGCCCTCTTTGTCGATCACCGGCACCGTCGCGATCACCTCGCGGGACAGCGAGGTCACGATCGGCGTGATCATGAAGGCCAGGATGATGCCGGCGGTGAAGAACGAGGCCCCGCTGGTGGGCGGCCCGAACAGCGAGTCGAGCACCGGGATGCCGGTGACGGCCGAGCCGATGTGGGCGTAAATCTTGGCGATCCAGGGGGCGAACACCAGGATCCCCCACAGGCCCCAGACCACCGATGGGACCACCGCGAGGAGGTCGATCACGTACACGATCGGCCGGGCCCACCGGTACGGCACGACCTCGGTCAGCAGCAGGGCGATGGCCACGCTGACCGGGACGGCCATGATGAGCGCGATCACCGCGGTGATGGCCGTGCCGTAGATGAAGGCAAGCGCGCCGAACTGATTGGTCGCGGGATTCCAGGTGGTACCGAAGATCCCCCACCCCTCGGCCTTGAACCA